>Ga0181588_10000975_pt1 | contig 25571 bp, 22 predicted proteins | sample 071ome_26_FD_148607 | JGI IMG/M metagenome (GOLD analysis project Ga0181588, IMG submission 148607) | Coastal salt marsh microbial communities from the Groves Creek Marsh, Skidaway Island, Georgia - 071409BT metaG (spades assembly) | ecosystem: Environmental > Aquatic > Marine > Intertidal zone...
TGTCCCAGGTCGGAGTGGCCGCGTTGGCGATGGCGTTGCTGTCGGTGGCTTCCCGATGGCCCCAGCCATCAAGAATCAGAAGAAGGGCGGTGGATTTCTTGCTCATGGTGATTTGGGTACCTCTGGCACTGCCGGCGACGGGCAGCAGCCACTGCTGATGTGATCCCTCTATTATCCTCGAAAGCCCGGATTCTGGCGAGCACGGCGCACCGGGCCGCTTCTTTCGGCCGGGCTACCCGTGTATACTTCGTGCCTCTTCGCAAACCGGTGGTTTCAGCGCCGGTTGAGTGGAATTAACTCGTTGATAAGCATATAGAAAATTTAGACCTGCGCCGTGGAACAGTTTTTCGAATTTATAGGCAATCATCTGGTGCTCTCCTCCATGTGGGTGGCAAGCGCCGCGGCCATTATTTTTTATCAGGCGCGCACGGCGGCGGCCTCGGTCGGCCCACAGCAGGCGGTCATGCTGATCAACCGGCAGGATGCGGTGGTGGTCGACATTCGCGACAAGAAAGAATTTGAAGCCGGCCATATTGTGGACGCGATCCACATTCCTCTGGCCAAACTCAAGCAGCGGGCGCCCGCCGAGCTCAAGAAATTCAAGGAGCGGCCCGTGCTGGTTGTCTGCAAGATGGGTCAGCATGCGGGAGAGGCGGTTAAGACCCTTGAAGAACTCGGCCACAAGGAAGTGAGCAAGCTTTCCGGTGGTGTCACCGAGTGGAAGGCGCAGTCCTATCCGCTGGTGCAAAGCTGAGACCGAAATCACTTTTTACTTTTGATGAGATAGACAGGAATTATCATGGCAGAAGAAAGCAACAACGCCCCGGAGGCCGCCGCGGACGGCGCTCAGCAGGCAGGCCCGCAGTTTGCGCTGCAGCGGATTTATCTGAAGGACACTTCCTTTGAATCGCCGAAAAGCCCGCAGATCTTCCAGACCCAGTGGAGCCCCAAGATCAACTTCGACATCAAGACGCGCAACACCAAGGTTGCCGATGATGTGTATGAGGTGGTGTTGGTGCTGACGGCGGAAGCCCAACTGGAGGAGGAGACCGCGTTTGTGGTCGAGGTCCATCAGGCCGGTATCTTTACCGTCAAAGAGTTCAGCGAAACGGATCTTGAGCAGGTGCTGGCCACGGTATGTCCGAGCATTCTGTTCCCCTACTCACGGGAGTCGCTCGACGCGCTGGTGGTCAAGGGCAGTTTTCCTCCGCTGATGATTGCCCCGATCAACTTCGAAGCGCTCTACGCGCAGCAGAAGCAGGCGGCCGAGCAGCAGGCGGCCGGCGGCGAAGCGGCACCGGAGAGCGTGCAGTAAGCTCAGATTCCGGCAGTAAAGTTCAGCTGCCGCCAGGCCTCATACACCAGAATAGCCGCCGCATTGGAGAGATTCAGGCTGCGGCTTTCTGGCAACATGGGGATGCGTAATACCCCTTCCTGTCCGATTTCTGCCCGAATCGACTCCGGCAGACCGCGGGTTTCCGGGCCAAAAACCAGAAAGTCCCCATCCTCGAATGTCACTTCCGTGTAAAACCGGCTGCCTTTGGTGCTCAGCCCGAACAGGCGCGCGCCGGGCTGCTTTTCGCGGAATTCCTGCCAGTTCTCATAAATCGAAAGGCCGGCATATTCATGGTAATCTAGCCCTGCCCGCCGCATTTTCTTGTCTTCCAGAGCAAATCCGAAGGGCTTGATCAAATGAAGCTGTGACCCTGTGTTTGCAGCTAAACGAATGATATTTCCCGTGTTTGGGGGTATTTCAGGCTCAAAAAGGACGATATTGATCAAAATTTAAGCAGTTTTTATTCGTTCAGAGAGCCGTCTGCGCTCGCTCGGAGAGTGACTCTTACAGTCTGTCCCCGGTTTTTCAAATAGTTTTTCACGGAAATTGCGTTTGATCGCCCCTAAATTTTGCAAGCTGAGCCTAAATTAGTGAATTTTTGATTTAGAATTTAGGAACTTATCCGATACTCCTTATAGGCGACGTTTAGGTTTTGCCGATTCACGCGTGCCAGTGCTACTCGGTTCCCAACCTTGTGCGGGGCCGGTTGTCGCCGGGCAACGGTACCTCGTGTCGATTAAACGGGCGCCATTTAAACGAGTGTTACATGCAGCTGCCATCTTTTACGAGAAAAGCAAAATCAACAGGTCGCGTTGGTGTGTCCGTCATGAGCGGAGTGCTCTCTGTGGCACACTTAGATATGGGCCAGGATGGTCCTCGCCTGAAGCAATGCCGAACGAGTGAAGTTGGTTCTTTCCGTGAATCTGCAAGCGCGCTGGCGCGCCTGGTGGAAGACATGCATCTTGCCGGTGAGCAATGCAGTTTTGTGCTGGATTTTGATGACTACAGCATGCATCTCGTTGAGGCACCGAATGTGGAACCAGACGAACTTCGAGCCGCCATGCGGTGGAAAGTTAAAGATCTGCTGGATATCAAGATCGATGAGGCTGCGATTGACGTGTTTCCAATACCCGATGATGCCTATCGGGGACGCAAGATGGTCTATGTTGTCGCGACGCCTAAACAGAAGATCCGATCCATACTGGAAATGATTGAATCCGTGGGGCTGGAGCTGGCTGTCATTGATATCCCGGAACTGGCCTTGCTCAACCTGACCTCGCTGCATTTAGACGACGATAATGGAGCGGCCTTCATGGACCTGCGCCTGACTGGCAGCACCATGAACATTACCGTTGAAGGGAATCTTTACCTGTCGAGGCGGATCAACACCCAGCTAGATCCGGAAGTCATGCAGTCTGCTGACTGGCCGATGCTCAAGGACCGTCTGGTCCTGGAAATCCAGAGGTCGCTGGATTACTACGAATCTCAAATGAGCAAAGGGCAAATCAATAAAATCGTGATCGGACCAAGGAAGTTTGACAGCGAAGCCATGGCGAGCGAACTTGATGAGCTGCTTAGCTCCGAAGTTATCAATTTTAATCTTGCAGAATTCGTTCAATCGGATGTCGAGCTTACTTCGGTGCTGCAGCAGGAAGCCCTGACTTCGATCGGAGCCACATTACGAGGTGTAAAAAAACGAGAGCCTAGCAAGGGCGCCGTGAGTAATGGTGGTCAGGCGGGGGACGCGGAAGCAGCGTGATGAAGCAGCAAATCAATCTTTATCTGCCAGAGTTTGTGGTTCGTAAGGATCAGTTGTCGGCGGAACTTATGGGGGGTGTGCTGGCAGCAACGCTCGCGCTCATGTTGCTCGTGTCTGGTTGGGACCTGATCAAGCGCTGGCAGGTGCAAACTGAGCTCGTTGAGCTCCGTGCTACGCTGGCTGAAGAAACGCAAAAGACTGAGGAGCTGGAAGCTCTCATCGCAAGAACATTGCAGGATGCAGGGCTAGTGGCGCGTCTTGAATCGGCCGAAGCTCAGTATGCTTCCGGACTGCAAATCAGAGATCTTCTCAGTGAGACTGCGCTAGGAAACATGGACGGGTTTTCAGAATATTTGAAAGATCTCTCTCGAGCATCCGTTACCGGCCTGTCTCTGCAACACTTCGAGCTTACGGAAGGAGGAGAGCATATCGCCATGGCAGGCCAGGTGTTGGATTCATCCGTTGTGCCTCGTTATGTCGAAAATCTAGAAAACGGCAAGAGCCAGATACGGGAAAAATCATTCAGTCCGTCAATAAGCCGTAGTGATGCCGATGCTTTGCTGTTTAATTTTGAGTTGAGGACGAGCAGTGAATGAGCAACTGAAACAGCAATTCAAGCGCTTGCTCAAAGACATCAATGGGCGGCCCCGTGCTGAAAAGGTCGCGATATTTGCTATCGCTTTTGGCTGCTTGCTTATGGCGTATGTGTCTTTCGTCTACGACCCCCTGCGTGCTGGAATTGCGAGTTCTCAATCCCAGATCACTTCAGTGAGGCGCCAGATCAGCAATCAGCAGCAATCCTATGCGTCGCTATTGGAGCGAAGCGCGCAGGATCCTAACAGGCCGCTGAATGACCGTTTGATGTTCCTTGCCAGAGAACAAGCACGGCTTGACGACAATATTGCAGAATTGGCGGGGGATTTGGTGACGCCTTCCGAAATGACAACGATCCTAACCTCAGTCCTCCGTCAGTTCAGCGGGTTGGAGTTGCTGTACTTTGCCAACGTCGATGCGGTTCCACTGCGGGATGACCTGGTGAGCGGGCCGGCCGCAGAAACGGTTTCAATGAATTCGCAAGAGCGGACTCTCTCGGGACAAGTGTATTCGCACGGCCTGACCATCGAGTTTGAGGGTGATTTTTTCAGCACTTTGGAATACTTGCGATTTCTTGAAGAGGTTGCCGGGAGTTTTTTCTGGGACTCAATTCGTTTCAGACAAACTGCGTGGCCCGATGCGCATGTCACTCTCGAGATTCACACATTGAGTACCAATGAGGGTTTCATAGGTGCGTAAATTAAAGATGATGATCGCAAGCGTATTGCTGATTAATCCGGCCTTTGGCGATGTCATCGATGGAGAGGACTTTGTCGATCCGACCCGACCCTTGCTTTTTCGCGACTCAGTTAATTTGCGGGAGCAGAATCTGGCGACTGGCAGGCAGCGCAACGGATCGTCGCCTGGCTTTAATGTCAGTTTTATTCGGGCAGATGGCGCTGTGCCGGTGGCGGTGGTAAATAACGCGAGGGTCACTGTCGGTGATTTGGTGGGTGGCGCAGAAGTGGTCTCCATTGCCAGAAACCGCGTGACGCTGCTCGTCGATGGCCAGGAGCAGGTACTCAGTATCTTTAACCCAGCTGTAAAAACGGAATGAACGACATGGTGGAATCTAGGGAAAACAATAATCTGGTGCTTTACAGCTGCAACTCGAAAGGGTTGATGCGGATGCTGGTCCTGGGATTGTTCCTTGCCGGGTGCGCGAGCCAACAGGCGACCACGCCGGACATGCAGATTTTGACTGATATTCGCGAGACGCTTGATGAAGCCGTCGTCGCGCTCGAAAAACCTGACGCGGAGCTGTCGGCACAGGAAGCCGATCTTCTGGACGAGCTGATGCCGCCAATGTCATTAGACAGGAGGCTTCTTGAGCAGGTTGAGGAGCGAGTTTCTATCACGTCGCCAAACCTGCCGGCCAATGTATTCTTCAATAATCTGGTTGCGGAAACGCGCTACGGGGTTGCAATAAGCGATGACGTGGAGGTCAACATCAACCTCAGTTTGCCGGATGTCACTATCGAGCAAGCCATGGAAACGGTAGCGGATATCTACAATCTGGACATTTCCCGTCGCGGCAACATTTTTACTGTTCGCCCCGGCGGGTTACGAACTCGTCAGTTCGCAATCGACTATCTGAATGTCACGCGATCGGGCAGCACCAGTACCCAGGTGACCGGCGGCAGTTCCGGTAACGGTGGGCTCGGCAATGGCGGGCTCGGTGGTCAGGGCATCGGGGGTTTCGGTGGCGGCGGTAATATTGGCAGTCTCTCTGCCCTCGGCGGCGCTGGCGGGCTTGGGGGCTTGAATGGGGGAGGCCTGGGTGGATTGGGAGGCCTGGGCAGAGGCGGGATCGGCGGAGGAAATAATGTTCAGACCTCTACCTCCACTGATTTCTGGTCTGATCTGGAAATCGCTATCTCCAACCTGATCGGGGTTGAAGGTGCCAACAATTCGCAGGCCATGCCTCAGAACCAGAACCCATTGTTCGGCGGAATTGGTGGATTCGCGGGGGGCGCAAGGAATCAGGCCAATCTGACCGATGAAGGTAAGTCAGTTCTGGTGCAGCCGCTCACTGGCATAGTGATTGTCACAGCGTTTCCCCGAGAGCTTGACCGGGTAGAAGAATTCATCAACGCCGCACAGCAGGCACTTCAGCGAGAGGTGATTATCCAGATTCAGTTTCTGGAGGTTATCCTGAACAAGGGTTACCAATACGCGCTGGATTTCAATACCTTCGGGACGCAGGCCAATAACGCAGTCACGGGAAGTGGGGCGTTCGATGGCACCGCCGAAGGCTTACTGGGAAGTGACAACAGACTTGCTGGGGAAATGTTGTCCGGGGAATTCGGCATCGAAGGCATCGGCAATCCCCTGCAGATCAACACGAATTTCACGGATTTTGATGCCGTATTCAAGATGCTGCAGACGCGGGGCACCACACAAGTCATTTCCAGCCCACAACTCCGTGCGCTGAACAATCAAAAGGCCTTGTTTCAGGTTGGTGATCAGGAGTTCTTCCAGACCCAGGCAAATTCAACCACGATTGCCTCAGCCAACAACACCACAACCAACGCAGAGAACCAGCTGCAGCAGTTCTTTTCGGGCATATCGATGGACATTACTCCGCAGATTAGTATCGACGGAGAGATCACCTTGCATGTCCATCCTATCGTGAGTACCGTTGATGAGCAGCAGAAAAACATAGCCGGGCAATCAGTACCGCTGGCCCGCACCTCCACACGAGAAATAGACAGCGTCATTAAGGCTGAAAATGGTAAAATTGCGGTGCTGGGCGGATTGGCATTCGAGCGTAACTTGAATGATGTCGCTGGTGTTCCGGGGGTCTCCAATGTGCCGGTAGTGGGTGATCTGCTAGAACAGCAACAGCGACAGACTGTCAAAAGCGAATTTATTATATTGCTCAAGCCTATTATTGCTGACAGTGAGGGTGACCGCTCCGTCATGCAGGAAAGCAATGAGCGTTTTCGAAGTATAAATCTGGCGATTGATCCGTTTTCCGAGAACTAGCGCGGCAAGGCTCGTAATCTCAGTGACAGCGCAGAGTGCGCGAACGGCAGGCCGATTGAGCGCAGGGTAAATTTTTCCGACTTAACAGCGGGCTGAAAATGTATTTAGAACACTTTGGTCTCAGTGAATTTCCTTTCTCGCTGACACCGAACACACAGTTCTTTCTTAATATGGCGAGCTACCAGAAGGCCTACAATGTGCTGATGGTGTCGGTTGCCAATGCTGAAGGTTTTATCAAAATCGTGGGCGAGGTTGGCACGGGTAAAACCATGCTGTGTCGTAAGGTTCTGAATGCTCTAGAAGACGATGAAGCAAACTACGTGACCGCTTATATTGCCAACCCTCTGCTGAGCCCAAAAGGGCTGTTTCAGGCTTTTGCGGATGAGCTCGATATCGCTGTCGATCAGGATATGGGTCACCACCGAATTACCAAAGCAATCACTGAGCGGCTGGTCGAGCTTTCCGCCAGCGGAAAGCAGGTGGTGCTGCTTGTCGATGAAGCCCACGCCATGCCAGAGCAAACCCTAGAAGCACTGAGACTGTTGATGAATATCGAAACAGAAACAACAAAACTGTTTCAGGTGATTCTCTTTGGCCAGCCAGAGTTAGATACTGTGCTCGCCCAACCTTCACTGCGGCAACTTCGCCAGCGGATTACGTTCTCTTTCGAGATTGAAGGGCTGGACCGCGAGGGCATCGAGAGATATGTCAATCATCGTGTGGCAAAAGCGGGTTACAACGGCCCGGCGTTGTTCACAAAAAAAGCGCTCAACTGCCTTTATCGTAGCAGCGATGGGGTGCCCAGGATTGTCAATATTCTGTGCCACAAAGCGCTCATGGCGGGGTTCGGTAAAGGTGATCGTTCAATCGGTATCGAGCACGTCAAGAGTGCGGTCATCGATACTGAGGGACTTGCTCTTCCGAGTACTAATTATCGATTTGCATTCATTGCCCTGGCAGGAATCGCGATTGGGGCAGTGGCGGTATTTTACCTGGGGGATAGCTACCTTTGAGTCTGGTCAATGACATGCTGAAGGACCTGGACCAGCGAAGGAAAGATTCGGGGGCAGCGGTTTCCTCAACCGTTTTGCCGCCGGTCAGCGAAGCGAAGGCTCACTCCAACACCAAGCAGGTTCTGGCGGCTGTGGTAGTCCTGCTATTCTGCGCTGCCGGAGGCGCCGCCTATATTTGGCTGCAGCAGACCGGTCCGACAGCAGCCACTGTGTCGAATGTACGCACAACGGTAATTTCTCCGCCTGCTCCCGCTGTCGCCGGTCAACCGCCGGATACCCAGCTCGGCGCGATGGATGATTTGGACCCCCAATTCGGTGATGCAGTGCAGCCGGTTCGAGACGTGCCTGAGCGCGCTGTGTCTGGGGCACAACCGACGCTGCAGTCAGGAACCTCGACTGCCATCGATGAGCCACAGCCACAATCCGATCGCGGATCCCCGTCGTCCTCCGTCGCCCCTGAACGGGACGTTGTCTCAGCCGGGGCAGCACTTGATGAGTTCGTCCCGCCTGTCGATGGCAGCAGTGATGATGAATCGGCGTCCGATGTGAATCGGACAGACGTGCCCAATAACTCCGCGCAAACTGCGTCGGCCCCTGTCGCTCCAGCTCCGGGGGGGCTGGACTTGACAGAAGATGAGCCGAATTCCCGTGAGGCTACTGCTGCGGTAGAGGCAACTCCGGAGGTCAGAAGCGAGGGTCGACTCACGCCGGAAGAATTGGACAGGGTTGCCGTGCAGGAAGCACTCACTCTGATGGCAGAGAATAGCTCCACGGCCGCCTATGACAGATTGCAGCAAGAAATTTCTGAAAATCGATATGCCCACCAATCCCGAGAAATTTATGCCAAGCTGCTGATGCAGGCTGGTGATGTCTCTGGGGCCGGCCAACTCATTGACGAGGGTATGACACTGACACCCAACCACGCGGGGTTCAAAAAAGTTAAGGCGAGGCTACTGATGGCGTCGGGAGGCATCGGTGAAGCCGCAAGTTTGTTGACCCGCCGTGCACCGACCGTGAGCGAAGATGTTGAATATCACGAGATTCTGGCCGCCGCTCAGTTGGCTGGTGAAGATTACGAAGGGGCCCGCATCAGTTACTCAAGTCTTGTGCAACAAGATCGTTCCAAGGGCAATTGGTGGTATGGCTACGCGGCATCATCTGATTTTCTCGGCAATCGCTCAGTGGCGGCGCAGGCCTATAATCGGGCCATCCAGTCGTTCGATCTGAGCCCCAGTCTCCGCCGGCGCAGTGAGGAGAGGCTGGCACAGCTTAGTCAGTAACCCGTTATGGCAATTAACAGACAAAAGATTCGTATTGGCGATCTGCTGATTCAAAATGAGGTGATCACCGAAGAGCAGCTCATGCAGGCGCTGGCCGCTCAAAAGCAGAGCGGTCAGAAGCTGGGGCGAGTCCTGATTGAGTCCGGCGCACTGGACGAAGACCAGTTCCTGAGTTTTCTCTCACAGCAGCTGAAGATAGCCTTTGTTGATCTAAAGCGTTTCAACTTTGATGCTGCCCTGGTCAACCTGTTGCCAGAATCCTACGCCCGGCGTCATCGCGCAATTGTGTTATCAGAAGAGGGTTCCTACCTGGTGGTCGGCATGGCCGACCCGATGGATATCTTTGGGTTCGATCAGTTGGAAAGGATCCTCCAGCAGCCAATCAAGCAAGCGGTGGTCAGGGAGAGCGAGCTTCTCAACACGCTCGATCTGGTCTATCGACGTACCGAGGAAATAGCCGGCTTTGCTGAGGAGCTTGACGAAGAACTGGATCAAGCGCAGTTCGATCTTGAGTCTCTCTCACTGGATGCGGATGACAGCGAGGCGCCGGTCGTCAAGCTGCTGCAGTCGATCTTTGAAGATGCCGTTCAGGTGAGAGCCTCCGACATCCACATTGAGCCCGACGAGAGCGTGCTGCGTATCCGACAGCGGGTGGATGGGGTGCTGCAGGAGCAGGTGATGAAGGAGCGACGCATTACCCCCGCCCTGGTCCTGCGCCTTAAGCTGCTGTCAGGGCTTGATATCTCAGAGAAGCGTTTGCCCCAGGATGGCCGCTTCAGCCTCAAGGTCAAGAATCGGAAAATCGACGTGCGTCTTTCAACCATGCCGATCGAGCATGGCGAGTCGGTGGTCATGCGTCTACTGGACCAGACCGAAGGCGCCACGGAGTTGGACGCGGTGGGGATGCCCCCCGACATGCTTGCCCAGTTCCGGGATCAGATCTGCAAACCCCACGGACTGGTTCTGGTGACGGGCCCCACGGGAAGCGGTAAGACCACCACCCTGTACGGCGCCCTGCAGGAGCTCAACGAGGTAGGGAAAAAAATTATCACGGTGGAAGACCCGGTTGAATATCGCCTGCACCGCATTAACCAGGTACAAATTAATCCGAAGATAGACCTGAGCTTTGCCCGGGTTCTCCGGGCCGCGCTGCGGCAGGACCCCGATATCCTGCTGGTCGGAGAGATCCGCGACCATGAGACGGCCGAGATGGCACTGCGTGCTGCCATGACCGGCCACATGGTTCTGTCAACCCTCCACACCAACGATGCCATCTCGAGCGCCATGCGACTGGTAGACATGGGCGCCGAGGGATTCTTGACCGCCACGGCACTGCGGGCTGTGCTGGCGCAGCGCCTGGTGCGGCGACTCTGTGATAACTGCTATGTCGATCATGAGCCTGAGCCAAAAGATTTGGCCTGGATACAATCCCTGCTCGGAGAGGAAGCCGGTTCCATCCGGCTCAAGCAAGCTTCCGGCTGTCATCGATGCAATAACACGGGCTACCGGGGAAGGATCGGGGTCTTTGAGCTGCTGATCGTGACGCCCGAACTCTCAGACGCACTGCGAAGAGCAGACACGTCGGAGTTTGTGAAGCAGGCCAGAAAGACGCCCGGCTATCAGCCATTGATCGTGAGCGCCCTTAAGGATGCGGTCAAAGGCATCACCAGCCTCGAAGAAGTATTGCGGGTCGCCGAGCAAATCGACGAATCCTCAGACTATATGGAAGTTGCCTAGGGGCGGTAATCACTAGCGATGGCGACCTTCCAGTACAGCGGCAGGAACAACACCGGCTCCCAGATCTCTGGCACGATCAGTGCCGGCAGCGCTGATGAAGTGGCGGCCCAGCTCTTCAACGACAGCATCACGCCGATCGAAATCACAGAAGTTGCCGAGTCGCGGCGTCAGTCGGGGGCCTCCCGCGCTCGCGGTGCGAGCGGGGGCAGCCAGTCTGTTGCAGACCGAGTCAATGAACTGCTGACCCGCAAGAAAATAGACGCGGACGAGCTGATCATGTTCTCCAGGCAGATGTACAGCTTGACCAAGGCAGGTCTGCCGCTGGACCGGGCCATCAGAGGTCTTGAGATGTCGGTGAACAATCCCGCGATGAAAGGGGTGCTCGAGGATGTGGTGACCGGGCTGGAAAACGGACAGAGCCTGGCGAGCGCCCTTGGTCAACATCCGGAAGTCTTCAGCTCCCTGTACCTGAGCCTGATCCATATCGGAGAAAATACGGGCCGGCTGGATCTGGCATTCTATGAGATAGGCCGCTACCTCGAGCTGGACAAAAACACGCGAAAGCAGGTCAAGAGCGCGACCCGATATCCTACCTTCGTACTAGGCGCGATGGCCGCGGCACTTGCGGTGATTACGGTGTTTGTGATCCCGGTGTTTTCCGACACGTTCGCCCGTCTCGGTGCAGAGTTACCCTGGCAGACCGTTGCCCTGATCGAGACCTCAAACTTTGTGATCAACTACTGGCCATTGATGCTGACCGCGTTGGCTCTGATGGTGTTTGGTTTCAGGAGCTGGGTGAATACAGAGAGTGGGCGACTTACGTGGGACGAGAAAAAAATGGAGCTTCCGCTCGCCGGCCCAGTATTTGAAAAAGTGGCCCTGGCAAGGTTCTCCAGAACGTTCGCGATCGTGGGGTCGGCGGGCCTGCCCATTGTGCAGGGTCTGAACGTGGTTGCTGGTGCCGTAGGGAACGCGTTCATTGCGCGTAACGTGAACAGGATGCGGGAGGGCGTCGAGCGGGGTGAATCCCTCCTGCGCACCGCAACCGCGACACAGATGTTTTCACCGCTGGTCTTGCAAATGATATCCGTCGGGGAAGAAACCGGTACCGTGGACGAGCTGTTGTCAGAAGTGGCCGATTTCTATGACGCTGAGGTGGAATACGACATCAAACAGATGAGCGAAGCAATCGAGCCCATACTCATTGTGTTTATTGCGGGGCTCGTGCTGATTCTGGCGCTGGGGGTCTTCCTGCCGATCTGGGATCTCAGTACCGCGATTTAAAAGAAATTTTAATTGGGCGAACTGAGCCAGCAACGGCGCACAGTTAAAGCCTGATTACGCTACCACCTTAAATTGAAAGAGAGCGCCATCTTGAGTCTAGGAGTGCATCGAAATCACAATGAAAGAAACTTCGGCCGCCAGTCTGCTGGATTCTCATTGTTCGAGCTTGTGGTTTTCATTCTCTCGGTCGCAATTATTTACTCGCTCGCTGCTAATCGTTTTGCAGGTTTCCCTGCACAGGCAGAACGCGCAAATTTTCTGGCAGTGACGGCGCAGATTCAGACTGCCGTGAATTTGGAATTGATGCTGGCGACCAGTAGACAGAATCAAGGTGCCCTGCAATTGATGGTTGGCATAAATCCAATGGACCTACTACTCGAGGTCCCAAGCAACTACATCGGTGCGTATGAGTCAGCAGATGAGGCCGCCATGCCGCGCAGGAGTTGGTATTTTGATCGACCCAGGGGCCAGTTGGTGTACTTGGTAGAGAATGCTGAAGGCGTGCTGGAGGTTGGCAGTAACGGGGTTATCCCCATCGATTCGATAAGGTTCAGTGTTGTGACGATTTCCGACCAGATTGACACCCGAACCGGACTGCCCGTTACCTCGGTTCAGGGGGACGATTATTCGGTTTTGGAAGAACATCGCAGGCGCCGGGTGAAAGGGGTCGCCTTTCGTCCGACGGTACCCTTCAGATGGGAAGCGGGTTCGGTAGAAGAGCTCACAAACGAGGCGGTGGCGGATCGGTGATATTTTATTTAGTGGATTACTTGTCGCGGAGGATCGCTTAGCACGTGCTTCATTGACTCCTTTCTCCGTACCAAGCCTAATCTATACCTGAGCAATTAGCGTCTTCCAGACACAGGATCAGTGTTGCTTGCTGTACATTTACACGCAATTCGGTCATTATTAGTTGAGTTTATGTGAATTATTCGGGGAATAGCTTAAGCTACTGATTAACAGGCCGTTACACTATTCATATAATTAATGAAGCTCTATTTAAAATAGGGTTTGGGGAACGAGCTCTCTGTTGTAAGAGAACGAATTTTTATCAAGCTGCGGGTTACACACTGCGCAGTAAGGGAAGTAAACGTTAGAGGCCTCCAATTATGAAATCTATGAATACACAGCGAAAGCCAATGCCGAGTCAGGCTGGTTTTACCATCATCGAGCTGGTCGTGGTAATCTTACTGCTTGGCATCCTCACGGCCACTGCGCTTCCTCGGTTTCTTGATGCATCAGATGATGCACACGGAGCGGTCGTTACCTCTACGGCGGGCTCTTTCCGCTCAGGGATAGAGCTCTTCAAGGCTGGGTGGCAAGCCGAGGGCCAGCCAACCGCTGAGGTGACTAACTTTGGAGATGGGGGACTCTTCGCAGACGCGACTTCCGGGTACCCGGTCGATTCAGATGATGGAACCATGGATGCAGATGCCGTTGATTGTCTGGCCGTCTTCGATGAGGTAGTCAATACCAGCCTTGGCACTGTTGGAGTTGCTGCGCCGATTACCGATCAAACCACAGAGAGTGCAGTGGAGTCTGCGGCTGGTGCTGCTATAGATTTCGTCATCACACCTGACGACGACACAACCGCCACTGGGTGTAACTTTTACTACGTTGGTCAGTTCAAAGAAGGCAATTCCGCTACGAATCGAACCATCAGAATGATCACATATACTTTCTCAACAGGGGCAGTTGTAGAGACGACTTACACTCTTAATCAAGATACATAGCGATCCCTACAAACCCAAAAAACCCGGGCCGGATCAGCACGCCAATGCTTGATCCGGCCCTTTTGTCTCGGTGTGACAAAAAGTTGTATGACTGGGCCCAACCACAATGGTAAAGCCTCGCAACTCGCGCAAGACGGCTTCAGCTTGGTAGAACTGGTCGTTGTTCTGGTGCTTGCGGGTATTCTGGGCGCCGTTGCAAGCAGCCGTTTCCTGGATGGCAATGCGTTCAATCCTTCAGTAATCGCCAGTCAGATCATTTCCGTGTCGCGGAATGCGCAGCAGAGTGCGCTCGGCAAATCACCCGTCACCCTGACAATCACCCCGAGCGTGTCGGGCGACACGGTTACCTTACGCTCAGCGTTCGGCGCCGGAGCCGCCACGACTATCGAGCAGGTTGAACTGGCCGGTTCCGGCGTCAGCCTGACCGGTGACATCAACAACACGGCCAGCTGCGAGAGCTCTTCTGCGTCGGCGATTTCGAATGCCGCGCCGATGACTATCGCCTTCGGCGAGCTGGGCAACCTGGCCAGCACGACGACCGTGAACGGAGCCACGGGCACAGCCATCTCCAGCGGCCTGCGAATCTGTGTGAACAGCAGCGCCGCCTATTCAGTCTGTGTGTCTCCCTCAGGGTATGCCTACGGAGGCGATTGTGACAGCTAAACCTCAGGCAGGGCTCACACTGGTAGAGCTGGTGGTCACCATCGTCGTTCTGGCGGTGGCCCTGGTCGGCTTGACGTCTGTCCTCGGCGGCGGGCTGGCCCGAAGTTCTGATACCCTGTTGAATGTCCGGACTGTGGCACTGGCCCAGAGTTATCTCGATGAAATCCTCTCCAAGCGGTTTGATGAGCAATCCCAGGTCCGGGGTATCCCGCCTTGTCGCGCCGCCAGCGGTCGGACCTGCAGCACTTTTCGGGACTGCGCGACACCGATCGCGGCTGGGCTGTTTGGGCCGGACGGCACAGAAGCACGAGCCAACTTCGACGACGTCGACGACTATCACTGCCTGGATGAGGGTGACGGTCAGGCCAACCCGCTGCAGGATGCTGATGGGGCTACCCGTGACGGCTATGAAAATTTCCGGGTCCAGGTCGCGGTGCGCTACATCGACCCTGCTACAGGTGATGAGTTCAATATCGGGCAGACCAACAATGAATTCAGCGACACCTTCGACGGGAAATTGATCACTGTCTCTGTCAGCCACCGCACCATGGACGAGCCGATCCAGTTCAGTGCCTATAAGGCAAATTTCTGAGGGTCAAGGCAATGTGCCCTGTAAAAGATCGCGCAAAGATGCCGGTATCAGGAGTCAAATACTCCGGCCTGACGCTGATTGAGTTCATTGTGGCGATCGTCGTCAGTTCAATCATCGCGATCGGCACGGTGAGCTTTATCGGCGATTCCGCGGAGGGCTATCAGTCCAGCAGCAACAGGAACCAGTTAGCCAGCGCGGGGCGTGTCGCCATCAGCCGGCTGATGATGGAGCTGCATAACGCCCTGCCTAACAGTATCCGCGTCACCGCAGCGGTCGGGGGGGACCAGTGCATCGAGATGGTCCCGGTGCGGAGCTCGACCACCTACGTCAACCCGCCGTTCCGCGGGGCCGGTGGTACAAGCTTCGATGTCATTGACTTCAATCCCACCCAGCAGGGTACCGCTGAAGGGTACGCCGTTATTTATCCACGGCTGCCCTCTGACCTTTACGATGGCAACAACGGTGCGCCCGCCGGTTGGCCAAATTTCCCGAGCGTGGGACCGATAGAGGCAATCGATCCGCTGGTTGGGATCGTTGCCAGCACTTCTGCCGATCAGAGCACCATCACGCTCTCGAAAAACCACCGCTATGATCGCCGCTCACCCAGCGAGCGATTTTTCCTGGTTGAGGACCCGGTAAGCTTCTGCATCAAGGGCGACAAGCTCTACCGGTACACGAATTATGGATTCTTTGACACTCAGACAAGCGTCGAGGAATTGGCTGGGGTGTGTGAAGTGGCCGCTGGAGACCGCTGCCTGCCCAACTATTCATCGGCGCCGGACAAGATGCTGATCACCGATAACATCGACAACGCGACGGACGCCATCACCGCGTTCGAGATTACGTCGCAATCACTCACCCGAAACTCACTGGTATCGATTACGCTAAATTTCAGTCGCGACGGGGATGACGTGCGGATGGACCATGAAGTGATGTCAAGGAGCGTGCCATGAACTGCTCTGCGCCGTCGTTTCGTGCTGGGCGCAGGCCCCCGCGGCGCTTTGAGCAGGGCATCGGCCTGGCGGGCGCCATTTTTGTCATCACGGTGCTGGCCCTGCTCGCCGTGGTCATCAATGACCTGGTGGCGCAGAATGCGCAGACCTATCAGGAGGAGATCAATCTCACCCGTGCCTTCTATGCGGCAGAGAGTGGGGCGGGTATCGGGATGAATACGATATTTCCTCCGGAAGAGTATCCACAGTACTCAGCAGGGGTCGGGTCTAATGCGGAATGCGCAGCTGGACCGAGGGTGTATACGTTCCGGGCCGACGGCCTGAACAACTGTACGGCGTCAGTCACCTGCACATTTGTGACCGTTAGCGCGGTGAACTATGCGACCGTGGAGAGTGCAGGGGTGTGCGGTGACGTTGAGCGCACCATACGCGTTCGAACAAGTTATTAACTGGCACCAGTGCCTTCTGCCCTGCTTTGGTGAAGCAGCTGTCTGAACCACCGCTCAGAAAACCGGTAAAAAGGCCGATTTCTATTTTGTTAAGCGGTTCAAATTATTTAGATTTATAGATTTGCTAATCTTCTGATCAGTGCTTAACTGTTAACTCTGCTCATTGACATGGACGCGATGTCTCTAATGTCCACATTTTCGTCCTATATCGAGGTACTGGCGCCGTGGCCTAAGCGGTGTCTGCTCGTGCTGCTCGGCACGCTGGTACTGATGATGACCAGCATGAATGCCTCCGCGCAGTGCACCGTCCCGTCAGATGGGACCGGGTCTGGTGTGGTTTTTGAAACCTGTTCCGAAGCCACCAACAATGGCACGTTAACGATCGATGTGGACTTGCCGACCGGCACGGCAGACGGAGATTTGCTGGTGGCCTCCGTGGCGACCGATGGCACTCCGACAGTCACTCCACCCTCAGGCTGGTCGACGATTGCGGTTGTTGCGGCGGGCAATAGTGAAGCCCAGCTGTCTGTCTTCTATAAAATTGCGGTTGGAGAAGCAGGGCCTTACACCTTTAGCACTGACTCGGTGGAGTCTGAGGTGGTTACGGTGATGCGGTTCTCGGGAGCGAATGGAAATCTTATTTTCAGCAGCAGCTCAGACACCACGGGCACACCGGTTGCTCCCAGTGTGACTACAACCTCCGCAGATAACCTGATCCTTCGTCTGGCCGCCTGGGATGATGACGATTTGGCCGCGGACCCGGCGACCATAATTGATGGGTACAGCAATATTAACCAGGAAGTGTCGGGCACGGGTACCAACTCCGTGACAGGAGCTGCGGCCTACGAAAAGCAGTCGGGGATAGCCTCGTCCGGCACTGCCGAATTTTTCGAAGCCATCGGTGCAGACGAGGAGTGGGCAACCTTGTCGCTGGCGCTGGCCCCCGGAGATCCCGGAACCATCAGTGCGGCTGGAATTTGCCCAGGCAGCAGTGGTGGGGCGGTCGGTTCCCAGCTCGTAGTTATTGAAGATTGCTCAGAGGTTAAGTATTCAAGCAACTCGAACGAGATCACCATCAACACCCCAGCGACAACTGCCGAGGGTGACCTGCTCTTGTTGGTCATTAACTCTGACAAAACGGGCAACTATACAGATAGCGCTACGCCTTCTACTTGGACGGTGGTTGATGCTGGTGACGGAGGCAGACAGGGACCGACGCTTGGGATATTTTCTAAATTTGCCAGTGCGGGCGATGCGTCAGGCGGTGGATCGTATACCTTCGGGAGCGCCAATGCTCAACACTACGGGTACATGTTGCGCATTACCGGCGCATCGGGTGTGATACTGAGCGCAACGGCTACGGGCGATACCAGTACGCCGACAGCGCCTGATCTCACCTCGCTGGTGGACAACAGTTTGATCGTCAGGGTCATGGCGGCAGACGACGATGATGTCACTGCTGACCCGGCAACGATCGTTTCAGGCCAGCGCGGCATTACTCAGGATATCAGCGATACCGGTAACAACACGGTCACCGGCGCCGCTGTTTATCTTAATCAGGCAATCGCAGGGACGAACGGCACCGTAGAATTTACTCTCAACAATGGGGAAAGCTGGCGCACTGCCACTCTAGCGATCGAGCCTCCAACGGTTGGCTCGATTGATCACTACGCAATCACCCACGGTGGGAGTGGCATTCAGTGCCTCGGCTCGGACATCACGATTGCCGGTCATGATGCCAGCCATGTCGCAGTCGCGCCGGGTGATGGTGAGGTGATGACTTTATCTACCAACACGGGCCAGGGCACCTGGGCATCAATCGTCTCCGGTCTTGGCGCCTTGGTCGATGTCGGCGCGCAGGGGGATGCTGCCAATACTGATGGCACGGGAACTTACACCTGGTTCGGGACCGAAGATACGGTGGTGCTGCGGTTTAACTACACTAACCCCAGCGCAGATCCTGAGTCGGTGAACTTTAACATCACAGGCTCCTACTCCGAGGATACCGTCGAGACAAACCATGACGACAGTCTTACGGTGCGTAGCGCGGGCCTCCGATTTTTCAATGAAACCGACCAGTTGTCTGGCATTCCGGTTCAGATCTCAGGCAAGCCTTCCAATGTGTCATCTGGTGCCAAGACTCTCATTTTGCAGGCCTTGCAGACCAGTGACGATGACGTTAGCGTCTGTGAGCAACTGTTTGCTGACGGTGCGACGGTTACTGTTGAATTTGCCGCAGAGTGCGATGATCCCGGTACCTGCTCGATCGGCCAGTCTGCGACGGTGAACAGCACAGCCATCACGCTGGCGGCTCAGGATCTGGCAAGCGGCGCCGCCGCCTACTCTCCGGTTGACGTGACTTTTGCCAATCAGACGACCAGCACCGGGGCTCCACTGATCATTAACTACAGCGATGCCGGTCAAATTGAACTGCACGCAAGATACGATATTCCCTTCGATAACGACGTGGATTTTCCCATCACCTCAGAGGACTATCTGGTGGGTAGCACTTCCTTTGTGGTTCGACCGTTCGGCTTTGACATCGACTTCAGCGGGGACAGGGCTGGCGGTGGGGCTCTCTCCCTTGCAAGTGATGCTGCTGGGCCGGCCTTTGCCCAGGCCGGTACGGATTTTTCTACTTCCGTTACGGCCAGACAGTGGGAGGCTGCAGACGATCTTGATGCCAATGGTGTGCCGGACAGCAGCGCGAATCTGACGAACAATGGGGCAACGCCTAACTTCGGAAACGAATCCGCTGCCGGCGAAAATGATGTGGTGGTAACCCACAGTCTGGTTGAGCCTGCAGCTGCCATAGGTTCGCGTGAAGGGACGCTATCGGGAGGATCGTTCACAGACTTCAGCTCGGGTGTTAGCACTGTCAATCTACAATACAGCGAGGTCGGGATCATTACCCTGACCGCGAATTTGGCTGATACAGATTATCTGGGCAGTGGTGCCGACGTTCAGGGTAATGTCGTCAATGTGGGTCGGTTCTATCCTCACAATTTTAATCTGGATTCCGCGACCACGGTGGCTGAGTATACGAGCAATACCGCGTTTACTTACATGGGCCAGGAATTCCCCACCAGTTTCATTCTGCAGGCAAGAAATGCGGACAATGAAATTACACAGAATTACATCGGTGATTTCGTGAAGCTTTCCGAGAGTGCCTTTGATGACGACGGCATCTTCCATGCGGTTGATGACGTTGAGTCGGACGATGATGTGGATTACAGCAGTCGGGTAGTCAGCGTTGATGGCAGCTTCACGGTGGCCTGGGATGGTTTTGGAGATCCTGACCCCGGCACCAGCGCAGTCAGTGGCCTGCTCGTCTTTGAGAGAGAAAACGATGGCATAGACGTGGATGGGGCAGAAGACGGGCCCCTGGTCGTTGCCCTTGGCACCAGTGTTCAGGATACCGATAGCGTGGCAATTGCTCTGAGCAGCGCAGACATCAATGACGATGCAGATGCTACTGATACCCCCACTACACCGCTGTATCGCAGACTCACAGCGGATGATATTGAGTTTCGCTACGGCAGGTTATTGGTTGAAAATGTCTACGGACCGGAAACCGAAAATCTTGAGGTGCCCCTAAGGATTGAATACTGGAACGGCAGTAACTTTGTCACCAATACCGATGATGACGCCACCTCGCTCTTTTTTGACATCAGCGCGTCCCCACCCGCGTTGGACTTTGTTGCCACCAGTTTCCAATCCGATCCGGGCACGCTCGTTCCGCTGGCCCTGGATCAGCTCAGTATTGAGCCGGACGCAGCTTCAGACGTGACGGTTAATCTGTTCAATGGCCGTCTTGGCCGGCAGCAAGATGGTGATACGCTCGATTCAAATGATCCTGACAGACCTTTTGTCGTCTCAGCCCCAGATCCATTGGCAGAAAACGGAACCGAAGGTCGTGTGCTGGTTGAGTTTGATCTTGACAGCACGACGCTGCCGGAATCTCTTGAGTTTCTGGGCTATGACTGGAGAGGCGTCGTTGGTGTTGATGACTATGATGAAATCCCGGATGGATCAAGCTACACCGATAATCCGCGCGGCATTCTTGAGTTTGGTTCTTTTCGTGGGCACGATCGTGTCATCAACTGGCAGGAGATCTATTCCGGTTCTTCGCAATAATTCAAAACTTCGCTAGGTAAACTTATTGTGGGCCAATGAGTGCCGCTCGGGGAGGTATCAGCGGCCATCGAGCGATCTCTCAATGTTCCCCACAAGTCAAACCCGCCTTTGAGCGTTCATGGATGGGCTCTCAAGTGTCTTCGTCCGCGCCGTTGCCGTAATAGGAGCCCAGTTCCTTGATCTTGCGGGTCAGGGTGTTGCGTCCCCAGCCGAGCAGGTTTGCGGCATCCCGCCGTCTGCCACCGGTGTGCTTCAGGGCAATGTCGATCAGGGTCCGTTCAAACAAGGGGGTGGCTTCATTGAGAATGCCGGAATTGCCCATGCTGAGCTGTTGATCCGCCCAGGCCTGCAGATTCTGCGTCCAGTTCCCGGGTGCGGCAGACTTGGCCTCCTGCTCAGAGAATTCGGGTGGCAGGTCTGACAGGTGTACCTCTCGACCGGAAGCCATCACCGTGATCCAGCGGCAGAAATTTTCCAGCTGCCGTACGTTCCCCGGCCAGGCCAGATTCTCCAGAAACTGAATAGTCTCGGGGCGCAGTATCTTCGGTTCCACGTCCAGCTCTTCGGCCGCCTTGGCCAGAAAGTGCATGGAGAGCTTGGCGATGTCTTCGCGGCGGTCTGCCAGTTTGGGGATGTGAATCCGGATGACGTTCAGACGGTGGAACAAATCCTCGCGGAACAGGTGCTGCTCGACGAGCTTTTCGAGGTTCTGATGAGTGGCCGCAATGATGCGCACATCGACTTTGATCGAGGTGTGCCCGCCCACGCGATAGAATTCGCCATCAGAGAGCACGCGCAGTAAGCGGGTCTGGGTTTCCGCCGGCATATCACCGATTTCATCGAGAAACAGGGTGCCGCCGTTGGCCTGCTCGAAGCGGCCGGTACGCTGCTGGGTAGCGCCGGTGAATGCGCCTTTCTCGTGACCGAACAGTTCAGATTCGATCAGCTCTTTCGGGATGGCGGCCACGTTCAGAGGTACAAAGGGCTGCTCCCGGCGCGGGCCGTGCTGATGCAGAGCATGGGCGACCAGTTCTTTACCGGTGCCGGATTCTCCGTTGATCAGCACCGAGATGTTGGAATTCGACAGACGCCCGATGGCGCGAAACACCTCCTGCATGGCGGGTGCTTCCCCGATAATTTCGGTCGAGGGCGTCTCAACAGTCTCTGCCGCCTCCCCGGTTTTGTCTTTCGCATGGGCCAGCGCCCGGCGCGTCATGGCAACCGCTTCATCAATATCGAAGGGCTTTGGCAGATACTCGAAGGCGCCGCGGCTGTAGGAAGCGACTGCGCTCTCGAGATCCGAATGCGCAGTCATGATGATAACCGGCAGCTCCGGGTGAGTTTGTTGAATAGAGGTGAGCAGTTCCAGTCCGTCGATGCCCGGCATCCGGATGTCGCTGATAATGGCATCCGGCGTCTCCTGACTGAGCCGGTTGAGTAATTCTCCCCCGCTTTCAAAACTCTGGGTCGCCAGACCATTCTTGCCGAGGGATTTTTCCAGTACCCAGCGGATGGAGCGGTCGTCATCGAGAATCCAGACTGAACTGTTGGTATTCATTCCCGCACTGTCGTTTGCTGTTTGCATTGCGTGCCTCTCGTTACTTGCCGTCTGCCTGGCTGACCGTCAGCGGCAGCACGACAGAAAAAGTGGTTTCACCGGGTTTGCTCTTACACTCAATCATGCCGCCGTGCTGGTTGATGATGGAGTGCGTAATGGGCAAGCCGAGGCCAGTGCCGTCGGCTCGACCGGAAATCATGGGATAGAAAATGGTGCTCAACATGTGGGGAGGGACACCGGGTCCATTGTCTGTGATGTCGACTTTCAGGGCGATGCGGTGAAAAACCTCACTGATGCTGATATTTCGGGCCACCCGGGTTCGCAGCCGGATCTGGCTGTTCGCTACCGGGGGCTGTGCTGTATTGATGGACTGTATGGCGTTGCGCACCAGATTCAGCATCGCCTGAATCAGATGCTCCCCGTCCCCCTGCAGAGTGGGGATACTGGGGTCGTAATCGGCAACGATGCGGATGTCGTTGCTGGCGGCGTCGGCTTCAGCCAGGCTCTTGACGCGCTCCAGCACCTCATGGATGTTGGTGTCCGAAAATGCCAGCGGGTGTTTCGCGCCGACCAGGCGGTCTACCAGGTTGTGCAGGCGATCCGCCTCATCGATGATCACCTGCGTGTAGTCATGCAGCTCGCTGTCAGTGACTTCGCTGGCCAGCAGCTGCGCTGCGCCGCGGATGCCACCCAGAGGATTCTTGATCTCATGGGCCAGTCCCCGCACCAGCTCCTGAGTGGTGGCCCGTGCGCCGCTCAGAATTTCCTCCTGATTGATGCGCTGTGCATGTTCCAGCGAATTCAGCTCGATCAGGGCCGAAACTTCGCCGCCGGCTTCGTAGGGATTGATGGTGTAGTCAACCAGAATTGAGCGCTTGTGCCTGAGATGGAGCTCCGCCATGCGGCGGGTCACGCTAATGCCTTTCTCGAGGGCCATGCGAATCTCCTGAATTTCTTCCTCGGCATCCAGCAGCAGTTCACCGATGAACTGGTTGTTGGCTTTTGAATCGCTGATGGCCAGCAGCTGCTCGGCTTCCATGTTGATGTATCGGAGGCGTAGGTCGCCATCCAGCAACATCACGCCGGTTTTCAGGCTGTCGAGCAGCAGCTTGTGAATGTTGTCGAGTGTCACGATCGAGCCTGTGCAGCGTCATCCTTTGGGGGTACCTGATCGCCGCATCTTTATGAGGCATGCGGCGGTACGTTTACCCATGCAATAAGCTGACCAAGATATGTTGTATGACGGGACAGTAGAGGCGTCTGTTTTCGGTGCGTTTGGGCGGGGCAATGCCATTGCTTGGCGCATTTTGCATCACGCTTCACAATAATGCACCAAAATAGTGCATATTACAATCAAGAGTCGGCCCGGAACTGAAAAGCGCCTGAATTCAGTGCGGCACTCACTACGGTTAAGCACGCAGATAAAAAAGCCCCGGCTGCGCGTGCAGCCGGGGCTTCGGTGGATACCGGATCAGTCGGCTTAAGCCAGACCTTCCTTGGTGGTCTTGATGATCGCTGCGGCGACCTTGTACGGATCGGCATTTGACGCGGTCCGTCGGTCCTCGAGACGGCCCTTCCAGCCATCTTCGACGGTGCCGACCGGGATGCGGATCGACGCGCCGCGGTCTGACACGCCATAGCTGAACATGTCGATGGACTGGGTCTCGTGAAGGCCGGTCAGGCGCTGATCGTTGTTGGCGCCGTAGACGCTGATGTGGCGTTCAATGTTCTTGCCGAATTCCTCACAGATCTTGGTGAACACGGCTTCATCGCCAGACTCACGCATGATGCCATTGGAGAAGTTGGCGTGCATGCCGGAACCGTTCCAGTCGAGCTCTTTGCCCAGTGGCTTCGGTTCCCAGTTGATGGCGAGGCCGTAGCTCTCCGCGGTACGCTCGAGCAGATAGCGGGCGACCCAGGTTTCGTCTCCGGCACGCTTGGCGCCTTTGGCGAACACCTGAAATTCCCACTGCCCGGCGGCCACTTCGGCGTTGATTCCCTCAACGTTGATGCCTGCCTCCAGGCACAGGTCAAGGTGATCCTCGACAACATCGCGACCGTGCGCGTTGGACGCGCCAACTGAGCAGTAGTAGGGACCCTGGGGGCCGGGATAGCCGTTGGCGGGAAAGCCGGGGGGCAGATTGGTTTTGGTATCCCACAGGAAGTATTCCTGTTCGAAGCCGAACCAGAAGTCCTCATCGTCGTCGTCGATGGTTGCCCTGCCGTTGGACTCGTGGGGCGTGCCGTCTGCGTTAAGCACCTCAGTCATGACGAGATAGGCACTGGCGCGATCAGGATCCGGGAAAATCGCGACTGGCTTGAGCAGGCAGTCTGAATCATCGCCTGAGGCCTGCAGCGTTGAACTGCCGTCGAAGGACCACATGGGGCACTCTTCGAGCGTGCCGCCAAAGTCTGTTTCTACGCGGGTTTTGCTGCGCAGGCTCTGGGTCGGCTTGTAGCCATCCAGCCAGATGTATTCCAGTTTTGATTTCATTGTCTTTCGTTCTCCTTGTTCCTAATCGAATTCGATCGTGGTGTGTGACGACTGCCCGTTGTTGCGCCCTGGCGACCGGCGGAGCCCCGGGGCAAGCCGCAGTTTGCGAAAAACCGCGGCTGTGGCTGACCGCTCTCCGCTGCTGCGGGTTGGTGGGCACTCCATCGGACGCAGGCCGGTTCGGGTTCGTTCACCGTGAGGCCCCGACAGGCTTGCCATTTGCGTCTGAATAATTGCAATATATATGCCACTAGGGACATCGCTGCAGCCCGCGAATCACGGGCCTCGGCGAAAATAGGTGCAAGCAAAATGCACCATAATAATGCAGAAACAAGGCAATATGCACCAATATAGTGCATTTTATCGGAGTCGCCGCGCGGTTGTCCCCGAAAAGGGGCTCACGCGCGAGACGTTGGTGCAATTGTTCCTGCCGTCTTCACTGCCTTGAGCCATGTTGTTTCTTGTCAAACTCTTTCCTGAAATTACCGTCAAAAGCCGTCCGGTGCGCAAACGCCTGGTGCGTCTGTGCCGGAAAAATCTGAAAATCGTTCTGAGCCGCATTGATGAGAACATCGTGGTGAATGGCCACTGGGACTGTCTTGAGGTAGAAACCGGCGACATTGATGCGGTGCAAAAAATGCTGTTGCTGGAAGCGCTCGCCAGCACGCCGGGAGTCGACCAGTTTTTGGAGGTCGATCGTTTTCCGCTGCCCACCATGGCAGGCATTCTTGAGATCGCTGATCGCTACTATGGGCCCAGCTTGCCGGGCAAGACCTTTGCCGTGCGCTGCAAGCGTATGGGTAAGCAAAGTTTCAAATCGGTAGATGTCGAGCAAGCGGTCGGCGCCGGCCTAAACCTGAAATATGACAGTGCTAGGGTGAAACTCAAAGACCCGGAAGTGACTGTTGCGCTGGAGGTGCGGGAGCAGGAGCTGTTTGTCGTCAAGCAGACCCATGCAGGTCTCGGGGGTTATCCTCTCGGTGGTCAGGATGCGGTGCTGT
>Ga0181588_10000977_pt1 | contig 25549 bp, 18 predicted proteins | sample 071ome_26_FD_148607 | JGI IMG/M metagenome (GOLD analysis project Ga0181588, IMG submission 148607) | Coastal salt marsh microbial communities from the Groves Creek Marsh, Skidaway Island, Georgia - 071409BT metaG (spades assembly) | ecosystem: Environmental > Aquatic > Marine > Intertidal zone...
TAAACATTTTTTATCATGAGTTCACAGATTAACGAGGCAGTCATTCGCGATGTCATCACGGAAGTGTTGGGCAGGCTGGGGAGCAACGGCAGCGCCGTTAATCCTGCACCTGCGACCGATCCTTCTGCACCGGCCTCCACGTCTTCTTCTTACGCGCCGCCTTCATGCGGATGTAAAAGTGGACGTTCCGGTGGTAAACATGGCGTGTTCGCCACGGCGAACGAGGCATGTGACGCCGCACAGCAAGGCTTCCTTCAACTCCAGAAAAAGGGCATCGAAGCTCGTCGCAAGGTCGAAGAAATCATCAAGACCATGTGCGCGGAACGTGCGCAGGAGTGGGGATGCATCGAGCTGGAAGAATCCAAGATCGGTCGGCTTGATCACAAGATCGAGAAACTCCAGATTATTGGCCTCGTTCCGGGAGTGGATTGGATAAGGCCCGATGCACGCAGCGGTGACCATGGGATCACCCTGGAGGAATACACTCCCTTCGGAGTGATCGGAGCGATCACGCCTTCGACACACTCGATTCCTACCCTGGCTGGTAATATTGTGAACATTGTTGCTGCCGGTAATTCGGTGGTTTTCAATGCGCATCCCTCCGCGGCACGTTGTGCGGCGATGGCAGTGCGTGAGTTCAACAAGGCCATTGAGCGCGAAACAGGCATTCAAAACCTGGTCTGCATCATCGAAGAACCCACGCTGGATTCATTCAAAGAACTTTGCGCGCACGAAGCCGTTCGTTTGTTGTGCGTCACGGGTGGTCCGGGTGTGGTGAAAGCGGCCATGCAAACCGGCAAAAGAGCCATCTGTGCCGGGCCGGGAAATCCTCCTGTTCTGGTCGATGATACGGCCTGTATGAAGCGTGCCGCTGAGTCGATTATTCAGGGGGCTTCCTATGACAACAATTTGTTGTGTATCGGTGAAAAGGAAGTGTTCGCTTTGGAGCATATTGCCGATGATTTGATGCAGGCCATGCAGACTGCCGGGGCCGTTCGATTGAACGCTTCACAACTGGATCAATTGACTCAGGCAGCTTTTACTTTCAAGGAAGGGCAGGGAGCAGGGTGCCCGCATCCGGTGGTCAATAGGGATCTTATCGGCAAAGATGTCAGTGTTTTGGCTCAAGCCGCCGGTATTCAGGTTCCCGACGGTACTGATTTGCTCTTTGCGGAAACAGACGAAAATCATCCTTTTGTCGATGAAGAGCAAATGATGCCCTTCATTCCGATTGTGCGGGTTGGTTCTGTCGATGAAGGAATCCGGGCGGCGCTTAAAGCTGAGCACAATTACAGACATACCTCCATCATTCACTCCCACAATGTCAATCACATGACGGCGATGGCGCGTGCGCTGGACACCACCTTGTTCATCAAAAACGGACCTTGTGGCGCCGGCCTGGGATTGGGTGGCGAAGGGTATCTGAGCTTTTCCATTGCGACGCCGACCGGAGAAGGCGTGACAAACCCGAGGACATTCACCCGCGTGCGACGTTGCGTGATGGTGGATAACTTACGGATTTACTGATCGGGCAATCGTTAATCATCATCTCGAACCACAGAAACTATGCAACTCGCGCGCGTTGAAGGCAGCATGATCGCCACCCGCAAGCATCCCAGCTTGAACGGATGGCGCATGTTGATCTGTCAACCGCTCAATGCCGATGGCAAGGCGGAAGGAACGCCCATCATCGCCATTGATCCGTATGGTGCGGGCATGCATCAAAAAGTGATCGTGTCTTCGGACGGTTTGACCGCACGTAAATTTGTGGGAGACGATTTGAGCCCCGCGCGGCAGATTATTATCGCCATTGTGGACGAAACCACGGAGGAACAAGCCGCATGAGATTGGGGACTGTCATTGGACGCGTGACTTTGAGTCAGACGATTCCCGAATTGAAGGGCGCGCGTTGGTTGGTGATCAGTCCGCATAACCGAGAACATTTTCAATCCGGGGCCGAGCTCCTGAATACGATCACCGGAGAACCTTCACTGGTGGTTTATGACAATCTGGGCGGTGGCGTGGGAGACACCGTTGGATTCGTGGAAGGCCGCGAAGCCGCATCGCCCTTTGATCCGCCCATCCCCATCGACGCCATCAATGCCGCGTTGGTGGACGAAACTTTTTACACACCCAAAGAAGACGCATGAAAAAGATAATCAGCGCCAAAGATGTTGAAGCACTCTTGAGACAAGGGAAATCCGCCGACGCGATTGCTGCCGACGCCATTCTCACACCCTCCGCCAAGGACTTGTTGAAGTCTGCCGGAACCGGTGGAGGTTTGGTGTCAAGTCCAGCACCTGCAGCAGCCGCAGCCACGATGATCAAGCCTCAGGGGCCCATTTCATCGAGCAGTTCCCAATCCGATCTCGACGCCTTTTTCCGAACGGCCGACATGGAGGAACTTAAGGAGCAGATCTGCGACGTGGGGCGACGCATGTGGCAGCGCGCATACGTGGACGGTAACGGTGGCAACATCGCGATCCGTGTGGCGGACGATCTCGCGCTCTGCACGCCCACCCTGGTTTCCAAAGGTTTCATGAAACCCGCCGACCTGTGTCTGGTGGATCTCGATGGCAATCAGAAAGCCGGTGAAAAGAAACGCACCAGCGAAATTCTGATGCACCTCGAGATCATGAAACGTCAACCACGTGCCAAGGCGACCGCTCACTGTCATCCACCGCACGCCACTGCCTATGCCGTGGCCGGAGTGGAACCGCCCACCTGTATGATTCCCGAAATCGAGGTGTTCATTGGTAAAGTGCCCATCGCGCCCTATCGCACACCGGGCACACCTGAGATGGGTAAACTGGTGGCTGATTTGGTGGATAAACACAATACCGTCTTGATGGGGAATCACGGTGCGGTGTCCTGGAGTCATCTGACTGTTGAGGACGCCTACTTCAAGATGGAAATTCTCGAGGCTTACTGTCGCACCATCTGGGTGGCTTCCCAATTGGGCACGCCGCTCAAGACCATGGACCCATCCCAGTTGAAAGATTTGCTGAACATTAAACAGAACCTCGGTATCCCTGATCCGCGCTTTGGTTTGAAAGAATGTGAACTCTGTGACAACGAAGAATGGCGTCCGGGCGTGACCTGTGCTGTTCCGCCACATGATGAAGTGACGGACGTGCCTCAGGATTCCAGTTCCGAAGCCGCTGTTCAGGCTATCACCGATCAAATCATGGCCAAACTTGCCGCCAAATAAATCCTTTTCAACCCGACACAATCGAAGCCCATTATGAAAGTCAGTATCATTGGAGGAGGAGGAAGAGTCGGATCGTGTGCTGCGTTCGCTTTGCAGTGCGGTGCGATTGTCTCCGAGATTCAGCTCATCGATGCCAACCAGGCCATGGCCGAGGGTGAAGCATTGGATTTGATGCATGGTTCCGCGTTTACCGCCGATCAGAAGATCTACGCTGGCAGTTACGAAGAGGCTGCTGATTCAGATATCTTTTTGATCACCGCCGGACTTCGCCGTAAACCTGACGAATCGCGACTTGATCTGATCAACCGTAACGTGGCCCTGTTTGCGCAGATCCTGGAAAGTATCAAACAAGCCGGGATGCGGAATGACGCGATCGTGTTTGTGGTGTCCAATCCAGTGGATATTTTAACGCACCTCGCGGTTCAAAAATTGGGCTTGCCCTGGCAGCAGGTGATCGGATTGGGTACGATGCTGGATTCCACTCGTTTCAGCTCCTTGATTGCCGAAGCGCTCAAAGTGGCTCCGACACAAGTCAAAGCTTTGACCCTCGGTGAACACGGTGATTCCATGGTGCCGATTTGGTCTTCTTCATCCATCAACGGATTGCCGTTGACCGAATATCCCGGATGCGGACCGGCTTTCCAAAATCAAATTTTCACCCGCACACGCGGCAGTGGCGCCGAAGTGATCAAACGCAAAGGCGGTGCCGGTTACGCGGTGGGTATTGCGATCCGCGACGTGATCCATGCTATCGCACTGGATCAGAAGCGCATTCTCCCTGTTTCCTCCTTGGTGCAGGGTGTCTACAACGTGCGCGATGTTTGTTACAGCGTGCCGACTGTCGTGGGACGCAAAGGCGTGTTGGATCAGGTGGAATTGAAGCTTTGGCCAAAGGAACAAACCGGGCTGCAGCAATCAGCACGGGCACTCAAGGAGACCATGGCCAAGGTTCAACTTTGAGATAAAATATTTTTTTATCCGCACCACCGCGGTAGCGGGATCTTCGAGATGACGCAGATGAAATCATTGGATCAAAAACTGGCGGAGATTAAGGCCAATCCTGGTTCTCGTGCGTTCATTATTGCAGATGCCAAGGACGCCGATATGGCGTTTGGGGTGCGGGCTACAGGTGGTCGACATTACCTTTCCAATCGCGGCGAACGTCCCGCTCGTTTTTCACCTGAGATCTGGAGTCGGGAGGAATTCGGCTACCGCAATCTGCCCGAGTTTCTTGATATCATCCGCGAAGTGATCCGGCAGGAGAAGGTGGATATTGTTCTGATGTCCGCCTATGTGAACGAACTGCTGGCCATTAAAGAAGGCCTTTTTAAAAACTCGCCTATAACCCCCGCAGCGCGAGCCAATGACGCGACCGATGTGTGGGCAATACGTCACGGATGTTACACGGCGGAACCCGCCCAGCCTTTTCGTTCGGCCAGTATTGATCATATCCAATGTGGACAAAATGAATGTGACCGCAGCACAGGCGAATTTCCAGGTGCCAACCTGGGGCTTTATTCGGTCACCTTTGTGAATGAGCTCGAGCAGGATAAAGCCACGTTGAACGCTTTCAAGACGTTTCGCGAAGAAGCCGAAGCCAAGCAGTTTCGTTACTTTCTCGAAGTCTTCAATCCCAACGTTTCCACCGGTATTGCTCCTGAGGAACTGGGTGAATTCATCAATGATCAGATCCTTCGCAGCCTGGCCGGTGTGACCGAAGCCGGACGCCCTACGTTCCTGAAAATTCCCTATCATGGACCCCGTGCCATGGAGGAGCTGGTGCAGTATGATCCCAACATGATCGTCGGGGTGCTCGGTGGTAGCGCCGGGACGACCTATGACGCCTTTCGTCTGATCCATGATGCGCAGAAATATGGTGCGCGCGTGGCATTGTATGGACGGAAAATCAACCAGGCTGAACACCAATTGGCATTCATCGAGATGTTGCGTTTGATCACTGAAGGAGTGATCGAACCTTTGGAAGCCGTGCATGCTTATCATGGCGTGCTGCAGGCCAAAGGCATCAAAGCCCATCGCTCTCTTGATCGGGATCTTCAACTCACCGAGCAAGCGATGAGCTACGACGAAACCAACAAGTCGAAATCGACCGTGGTGGTTCCGGGTGGCGTGCCCGAGTCCGGGAAGGAGGCTGAGGCGAAAGAGAGTGAGGACGCCTTACAGACGCGCGGCAGCGCGTCCCTACCAGATGAATCTGACTGGCCTGTCAAACCGGACGGTAAACCTGACTTTGCCGCGATGATTTCCACTCAACGCCGAGCCTATGATCGCGCTCGATTGAAGCGGATGTTTGGGTAGCTGGTTTGGGGGCTTTTTTATTCTCACGCTCGTCCCGCAGGCGGGACTAGAGGCGCGGAGGCGCAGTGATTTTGCTTCTTATTGTTTTTAGCGCTACTTTTTCTTGGGGAGAAGCGCGTGTAATCGACGATCGCTTCTGAAAAATATTCCGTAGATGATGAGCAGAAGTGGTGGGGACATGGTCATAGAATTGAGGGAAGTGCACATACCCTGATTCCATGGGAATGAAATAGGCTCCGGAATAGTTGGGGCAGCTTTCATCTCTTAATGTTATGGCTATGGATAGGAAAATGCGGTTGATATTGGCAAGTGGCTTCTCTTGTTGCCTGATCGCCTTTTTTTGCCATTACAAAGAGCGGACCACTTTTCGCTGTCAGACCTGTTGGGCTAAGAAGGATGTTTATCAATGGCACTTTGGTATCTGGAGTGGCTATTCGGTTCCAATCAGTTCCAAGTCTGGTAAAATCGGTGACACCCGATTCTTTCAAGATTTTCTGTCTCTCAATCACACTCACGACTGGGAGTTTGCCCAGGGTTCACCATACCTTTATTTTGGAACTTCCAGGGCTGGTTGTGCGATTGGGCGAGGACGTTATGTCAGTCAAATATGTGCATTGTATGAATCACTTCCCCAGTTCCGGATTTTTATTCGAACACAGGTAGAGAAGGGCAACGTTTCAGAATCTAAAGTCATTTCCATGGCGTCATATCCCAGGGGAGGAGAGCCGCCAGAGAGAATGAGGGAAGTGGATGCTTTGATAAATTCATTTTGGGATCAATTGCCATCTGGAAATATCCTGAACAGCGAATAAGTTGTATTACCATTCCCTCTCTTATGATTGTTTGATTCACTTGTTCATGAAAACTAAAACGAAATTTCAACCTGGATTTCGGATTTCCGCCATGGATGTTGGCATCTTGGTTGCGGGTGTGATGGGTGCTTCGATTGTCTGGCCTTCAAGCGTTCTTTGGGCAATGATTATCCTGTTTGTGGTCGCTCATTTCTTCATGTTTTGTAATATTTTCAGAATCCCGCGTCGTCCGGAATTGATATGGGCGGGTACTTTCATTTCCCTTTCAATCATGACCATTGTTTCTGGATTTCCTGGTTGGTTGATTACTATTGGTACGTCCTTTGGTTTGACTGCTATCTTGATTCGACAATCCATGAGCAGGCCTGATTACCATGGAGTTGCTTGGAAAAAAATAAATCCCGGATTGCGTGAATGGTGGGAGGAAAGGGAAAAGTCACGTAAGCCAGATGGTAATCGATGATGAATTAATCTTGAGAGAGAAGGAAGAGATGGTTGTTTTTCAAAGTTGTTCACTACAATTCGAGCTACCAGATTTCATATGGCCTTGTTGAGTGCGTGCTCCAATACTTCGGAACCGTTTTTGGTCTTGTTCGCATGTCCTCAGAGCGCTTTATTCCACGATGCATGTTTGTTTATACAACTGGATTCTTAGGCTGGCTTTAGGTGATGGTAGCAATGACTGGGGGGTAGTAAACTCTGGCGGTTCCCTGGCGTATCCAAAGCTGTGTCGAGCCACAAGCACTCCAAAATGGCTATAACCGGATATGTTATTTTTTAGGAATATGACCTCACCTCCGGAGACTCATTCAACATTCACTATTCACTATTCACAATTTAAAAGTTGGTGTTATGTGGAGGATTTATTAGCCTTGTTTCATTCCAGAAATCATGAAAACCATGAATCAATTGCTTTCTTTTACGTGTCGGTTGGGGGTATGGGCTGTTTGCTGCGCCTTGTGGACTCAGGCTATGGCGGCCAAACCCAACATTATTTACATCATGACCGATGACCTGGGTTACGGTGACCTGGGCTGTTATGGACAACAACGCATTAAAACACCTCACATCGATCGCATGGCCGAGGAAGGAATGCGGTTCACGCAGTTTTATGCCGGGTCCACCGTATGCGCGCCTTCACGGTGCGTGTTGATGACCGGGGTGCATACCGGGCATGCCCTGGTGCGTGGCAATCGGGAAATTCAACCAATGGGACAATGGCCTCTTCCCGATGAGACCTTGACGGTGGCCGAGGTCTTACAGTCGAAAGGTTACACAACCGGATTGATCGGCAAGTGGGGCCTGGGCGGGCCCGATTCGAGTGGCCATCCGAATCGCCAGGGTTTCGATTATTTCTTCGGGTACCTTTGCCAACGTCACGCGCATAATTATTACCCGGAATTCTTGTTCCGAAATCAGGAGCGAGTTCCATTGATCGGCAATCGCGTGGAGAATGATCGCAAAGACGGGGCCGGTTACGCCACCGAAAGAACTTCTTTCTCCCATGACTTATGCGCGAACGAGGCTTTGGGTTTTGTGCGGCGAAATCACGAGCAACCATTCTTCCTCTATCTTTCCTTGACCATCCCTCACGCCAACAACGAAGGGGGCAAGCGAGGAATGGAAATCCCCGACCATGGCCAATATGCCAACACCGACTGGCCCGAGCCTCAAAAAGGGCATGCCGCGATGATCAGTCGGATGGATGCCGATGTGGGGCGTCTGATGGCTTTGTTGAAAGAGCTTGGGATCGACGACAATACCATCGTCTTCTTCACCTCCGACAACGGTCCTCATCGCGAAGGAGGAAACGACCCGCTTTTCAACGATTCCAACGGCCCCTTGCGTGGTATCAAACGTGACCTTTATGAAGGCGGGATTCGTGTTCCCATGATTGCCCGTTGGCCGGGACAGATCCGACCGAACAGCGTTTCGGAACACATCGGTTACTTCGGTGATTTCATGACCACCGCCGCCGAACTGGTCGGAGCCAAAGCGCCGAAGGGGCTCGATTCAATCAGCTTTCTCGATACCTTGGTGGGACGCGATGATACTCAAAAACAGCATCCCTACCTCTATTGGGAATTCTACGGAGGTGGAAAACATTTTCAGGCCATTCGTCAGGGAGATTGGAAAGGCGTGCAGCACCGGAATGGTTCGTTTGAATTGTTTCGGCTGGACCAGGATTTGGGAGAGGAAAACAACATCGCTGCCGGTGATCTATCCAAAGTGGCTGAGCTCAGGTTACTGATGGAACAAGCTCATCAGGATAACGAGATGTGGCAGCAATAAACCAAGATGAAGCCCTTTGTGTAAAACTATGCGTCATTAAAAAATCACAGAGGACACATAGCGCACAGAGAAGAAAGGATGAACAAGGATATTGATATTGAAACTCTGTGCTCTCTGTGCCCTCTGTGGTGAAAATAACTCTTACTCATTCCAATTGGATTACCCGTTGCAATCAAGCGCCACATTTAAACCGCTCATGCTATTATGTTCCGATTTGTTTTAATTAAATTGAGCAGCGTCTTTCTCTCAGTTCTGCTCTTTGGTGAAGTTCTTGGTGCGGATGAATCGTCTTCAGTGGACGATCTGTTTGAGACAAGTGTAGCGCCGATTCTGGAGAAGCATTGTGTTCGCTGTCACTACCCGGGCAACGAAAAGGGGGACATCTCTCTGACCACGCCGGATAATCTGAGAGAAGGTGGTTATCTGACTTTGCGCAGTGGGGATCAAAGTTACTTGCTCGATCTGATCCAACCCTCCCCGAAAGGTGAAGCTCCCGAAATGCCCAAAGAGGCCGATCGGCTGAATGAAGCCCAGATCAAGGCCATTCAACAATGGACCATTCAGGGAGCCCCATGGCCTGAAGGAGTGGTGCTCAAGGAAGCGGCCAAAGCGGATGACACCTGGTGGGCTTTTCAACCTTTGAATCATTCTGCCATCCCCGATGTATCCGACGCACCGGATCACTGGCGGCACAATCCGGTGGATGCATTCATTCATAAAGGACTGCGCGCACAAGAGCTGGGTCATTCACCCGAAGCTGATCGGGGCACATTGATCCGTCGCCTGACCTATGATCTGACGGGGCTGCCTCCCACACCCGAAGAAGTCACTTCATTTGTCAATACCACCGATCCGGATGCTTACGAACGTTTGGTGGATCGATTGCTGGCCTCTCCACATTATGGCGAACGATGGGGGAGACATTGGCTGGATGTGATTCGTTTCGGGGAAAGCCGTGGATTCGAGCGCAACGAAATCATTCGCAACGCCTGGCCATTTCGCGATTACGTCATTCGCTCCTTCAATGAAGACAAACCGCTTTCCCGTCTGATCCGCGAGCATTTGGCCGGGGATCAACTGGGGCCGAATGATCCCGATGTCGAGATCGGCACGACTTACCTTGTTTGTGGTCCCTACGATGATGTGGGAAATCAGGACCCGGCTCAAGCGGCCCAGATTCGCGCCAACACCATTGATGAAATGATTCGTGCGACGTCTGAAGCCTTCCTGGGACTGACGGTTGGGTGCGGACGTTGTCATCATCACAAGTTCGATCCGATCTCGCAGGAAGATTATTACAGTTGGTATGCCACCTTTGCGGGTGTGAAACATGGTTCTCGCGAGATCGCGACAGATGCTCAACGCGAGGCACGTCGTGTGGCTCTACAACCGCTGGATGAAAAGCGCAACGAATTGTCACAGACGAAGCAAACTCTGGAATCCAAAATCCTCCAACGTGCCGAATCCAAATCTGCAGCCTATGGTGCCGCCTGGGTGCGTGATCCGATCAAACGAACGGGAGTCGAAGAAACCTTCGCACCGACCACCGTTCGGCATGTGCGCCTGATCGTGGAGGGAACCGAGCGCAATCCGGCCGGTACTTCGGGATATGGAATTGATGAGTTCGAAGTATGGACACCCGGCGCCATGGGGCGGAATGTCGCCGCACTCGAGGCGGGTGGCAGCGCCCAGGGGGCCAGTCGGATTGCGGAGGATTTTGCCGATGCCTATAGCGCTCGTTTAACCATCGATGGAAAATATGGCGCCCGCTGGATTGCACAGGGACCGGAATTAACGATCACCCTCGCCGAACCTGCCGAAGTCCATAGAGTGTTCTTTTCAAGCGATCGGGTAGGGGATGCAGGGGATCATTCGGTGGCGGCTTTTGTTTCGGAATACCGCATCGAGGTGTCCGTGGACGGAGAGACATGGACTCGAGTGGCGGATTCGCACGATCGCAAACCCGTCAACGAAGCCCATCGGAACCATCGCTGGATGACCGCTGAAACAACCGAAGAAGAACGCGCGAGCTTGCGAAACCTCCGTCGCGAGATCGCGTCCATCGATCGTTCCAAGCGTGAGGTGCCCAATCTGCCTCAGTGGTGGGCGGGCAATTTTTCAACGATCAAAGATCCCACGCATGTGTTCATCGGTGGCAATCCCCAACGGCCCGGCAAAGAGGTGGTGCCAGCATCGTTGTCTGCCTTGAATCGTGCTTCGGGTGGTTACGCATTGCCAAAGGAAGCGCCGGAAGCCGAACGTCGACTGGCTTTGGCGGATTGGCTGGTGGATGAACGGAATCCACTAACACCGCGTGTTTGGGCGAATCGGATATGGCAGAAACATTTTGGCCGCGGCCTGGTGGATACCCCAAGCGATTTTGGGTTCATGGGCAATCCACCCAGTCACCCCGAACTACTTGACTGGCTCGCCGGCCAATTGGTGAACAACGGTTGGCGAATAAAATCCATTCATAAGTTGTTGGTGATGTCCCGGGCTTATCGCCAATCTTCTGTCATGAGGGAAGATGCTGCGCGTCTGGATGCTGATTCCAAGTGGCTTTGGCGCTTTCCGCCGCGCCGTCTGACTGCCGAGGAAATCCGCGATACCATGTTGCAGGTGTCCGGTTCCTTGAAAAAGGACATGGGGGGGGCCGGGTTCAAACTCTATCTTTACCTTCAGGACAATGTGGCGACCTATGTACCCCTCGATGAACATGGTCCCGAAACCTATCGCCGGGCAGTTTACCATCACAACGCTCGTGCGGCGGTGGTGGATCTGATGACTGAGTTCGATTGTCCGGACCCGGCCTTTCCTGCACCCAAACGCGCTTCCACCACGACGCCTCTGCAGGCATTGACTTTGTTGAATCATACTTTCACCCTGGACATGGCTCAGGCGCTTGCCAATGACTTGGATCGTGTAGCTGGTGATGCGGACGCTTCCTGGATACATGAAGCTTTTTTGCGATGTTACGGGCGCAAACCGTCGGAAAAAGAACTGGAGCAAGCCCTGGTATTCAAAGCCAAACTGGGCGGTCCCTTGTTCTGCCGGGCATTGTTCAATGCCAATGCTTTTATTCACATCGATTAATCCCTCATAGAACCGTCATGAATCAATTCAACCAACCAGCCTGGGACGCTCTCAAACACCGAAGAGGATTTTTGCATGATGCTTACAGGGGACTGATGGGGGTCGGTCTGACCAGCCTGATGCGGCAGGAAGGATGGACCGCGTCCGAAGCCCCCTGGCAACCCGGCGTCGGAAGGACACATCACACTCCCAAAGCTTCTCGTGTTCTACAGATCTTTTGTCCCGGTGCGGCGTCTCACATGGATTTGTGGGAACACAAACCTGGTCTGGAAAAATGGCATGGCACACCTTTGCCTGGGGCCGAAGGATTTCTTTCGTTTCAAGGGAAAAACGGCAATCTGATGAAGAGCCCCTGGCCCTTTGTCGCTTCAGGACAAAGTGGCAAGAAGATTTCATCCATGCTGCCCAACATGGCCAAACACGTTGATGAAATCGCATTCTTCCACGGTATGCATTCCAAGACCAACACCCACGGGCCGGGCTGTGTGTTCATGAACACGGGGCATCCGAGCGAGGGGTTTCCGAGCGCGGGAGCCTGGATGAGTTATGCCCTTGGTTCCGCCAATGAAAACCTCCCTGCCTATGTGGCCATTCCCGATGTGCGGGGAGAGCCGCCCAATGGAAAAGCGAACTGGAGCAATGGATTTCTTCCGGCACGACATCAGGCCATCGTGATGAGCGCCCAACAACCGATCCGTAACCTACAGCGCCCCGGTGAGGTCAATGCGTCTCAAGAAGAGGATACGCGTGAACTGATTGCATTTCTCAATGAACAGCACGCCGCCCAACGACAGGGAGATTCCGCTCTGCAAGCCCGCATGGCTGCTTACGAACTGGCCGCACGCATGCAACTTTCCGCGCCGGAAGTTTCCGATTGGGCCAACGAACCCGATCACATCAAACAACTGTACGGCATGGATGATCCCAATCCGTTGAAAGCCGGATACGCCAGGAACTGTGTCATGGCGCGTCGTCTCCTGGAACGCGGTGTGCGCTATGTCAACCTCTACTGCGCATCGCGTGCCAGCGGAGTGGATGGTTTGTTGAACTGGGATGCGCATAAGACCCTGAAATCGGATTATGAGCGGCACTGCCCGATCTTCGATCAACCCACCGCTGCCCTCATCACCGATCTTAAACAACGTGGCATGCTGGACGACACACTGATCCTCTGGACCACTGAATTCGGTCGCATGCCCACCCACCAGGAAGGTACCTCGGGCCGCGATCATAATCCGGACGGCTTCACCTGCTGGATGGCCGGGGCTGGCGTCCAAGGAGGCGTGAGCTACGGAGCCACCGACGAATTCGGTCGCCGCGCCGTGGTGAACCCGACCACCGTCTGGGACTTCTACGGCACCGTGCTGCACCTGCTGGGCTTCGACCACGAACGCCTCACCTACTACTACAACGGCCTCGACCGCCGCCTCACCGACGTCCAGGGCGGCGTGGTGAAAGAGGTGCTGCGGGGGTAAAATGGAAAATTTAAAATAGTGAATAGTGAATTAGAGGCTTCCCGAAACGGAGGCGCTTTGGGATTTGGATGCCATAAGGGTTGTGCCTCGGGGACGACATGCGCTACCCAATGAGGGAGTCAGGTAGATCGTATCGTCTCGATGCGCCAGCTATGCGGATGAGGTGTGTTTGAGAACCGAAGGCTTCCCAAAACGCAGACGTGCTGGATTTCATATGCCACAAGGATGCGCGTCGGGGACGACACGCACTACCTGGTGAGGAGGGCACAGGGGTCTTTAATTGGCTTCCGAGTTTGTCGACAGCATCGCGGACCCGCAGCACCGGTTCCTTGCCTCAAAAAAAAACTCTGCGCCTCTGCGTCTCGAGCGCAGCGGGCGTGAAAAAAACATGCCCACCCACCACTATTTCTCTCCGATGATGATGCGGTCAGGGGTGGTGGTTTCCAGGGCTCCGTGGAGGATGCTTTGGCAGCGTTTGGTGTAGAAGAGGGCTGGGCCGTCTGCGGGCACCACTGTCTGGATGGCTTGGAATCCTTTGACGGCTTCTTCCATGTTGCCCTGGTCGTGAAGCAGGCGAGCCGCTTCAAATTGTGACAACAAGTCGGGAGATTGGACCATTGGATGATCGTTGGGCATCAGTTCCGATATACCGACAGATTTTTCGAATCCGGACAAACGAAATTTTCCCAGATAGCGCGCATTCAATCCTTCATCTCCCGCCCGCTCGCGGGTTTCGGAACTGATCAGGACATTGGTTCGTAGGTATTTGTTCAGACCCTCGATGCGGGAGGCGAGGTTGATGTTTTCGCCGATGGCGGTGTAGTCAACTCGATTGTCACTGCCGAAATTGCCGACGTTGGCGATGCCGGTATGGATGCCGATGCGTGTGCGCACGGGCTCGCCTTCCCGAAAGGCAAAGGTTTGTTGATCGAGCGCAACGGCGGCTTTGCAGGCGCGCAAAGCATGGTCACTCTGGGATTCGGGCGCATTCCAGAGCGCGAAGATGGAATCACCGATGAATTTGATCACGGTGCCGTCTTGAGGGTGAACGCCGTTTTCCACCATGCGCTGGAAATATTCGTTCATGGATCGCGCGAGTTCATCGGAGTCCATGCCTTCGGTCGCGGCGGTGAACCCAGCGATGTCGGAAAACAGAATGGTGACTTCCTGTTTTTCAGCCCCCGGCTTCAGAAAGTCACGGTCTTTTCTCCCCAGGAACGCTTTGACGAGGCGGGGGGATAGGTAAAGGTTGAGGGATTGCCTGAGCAGTTGTCGTTGGACGTAGAGTCTGGCGGCGTTAAAGGTGATGGACCAGAACATGGCCACGGGTATCTGGACCGCCACAATGATCAACCAGGGGAACCAGTAGCGATGCTGTTGGAAGAGCCATTGGGAGATTCCCATGACGAGTGCGGCCAGCAAAACTGAAACCGGAACAGCGGTCAATGGGCGCATTCTGCCGATGCCTACTCCAAGCAACAAACCGGCCAGGGTGAACACCATGCTTTGTGTGCCCAAGGGTATGCGTCTCAGCCAATCACCACGGATCAGATTGAGCAGGACGGTGGCATGTACTTCAACACCCGGCATGAATTGATCGCGCTGTGTGACGTAAAGAAAATCTGCGTAGGGATTGCGGAACTCGTCCTTGCGTTCGTCGACATTCAATGTGCGGAGGTTGGCTCCCACAAACACGATCTTATCTTTAAAAAACCCCTCGGCCACACCATCTGCCTGAATGACCTGATGATAGCTGATCTTGGGCAGCGTGAGTGGGGGACCATAGTAGTTGACCCAGGCATTCTGCACTTCTTTGAAGATGGGGGATGATTCGTCTTCGAGATGCGAAGCGCCCGTCCAGAGCGCCGTTTCCCATGTCATGCTGGTGATCATTGGGTTGATCTGCCCATGGTGATGATGCTTGCGAACCAGGAAATCCGTGTCTTCGTTGAATTGAACAAATCCGGTGGAAGCGGCGGCAAACTCGAAGGGTTCATATGGAAGCACAAGAGATTCTGAATCCTTCATGGCCGCCGAGTAACCGCCTGCCAGGAGGTCGGCTCCCAGGATGACATTTCCATTGCGTTCAATGGCCTGTTCGAAGGCTGCGTCCCCTTCCGGATCATCCGTGTTGGCTCCGGAGAAGATGACGTCGAACACCACCGCCTTGGCTCCGTCTTCCGTGAGGCGGTCCAGGAGTTGGGCGTGCAGGCCGCGATCCCATCGATCGTAGCTCGGATTGAATTCCGCGTAGGATGCGTCATCCATGTAAACCAGGACGACTTTTTTCGGAACGGTGCGCTGGCGCAGGTGAAAGGAAAGGTCGTAGCTCTTGCGGTGAAGCGTTTGTGTGATGGGAATCTGTGAGTCGAAGCAGATCAAACCCAGTACGATCGCGAGCGTAGCCCCTATGATGGGGCCAAGCCATGAAGATCGCTGAAAGGAGTCCGAAACTGACATGATCAATCACGACGGCGCTTCCACCGTCGCGCCGAGCCTAGCACTCCGATTGCTAAAAGCTAAGCCTAAATCTCGCCGCAAAGGTGCGCTCCCGGGTGAGTTCGTTGTAGTAGTGGATCGGGTGTAGCTGGTAGTTCTGGTCGCCGATGTTCAACAGGCCGGCGCTCAATTCGGCACGACGGTCCCAGAATCGATAGCCTGCCCAGAGATTCCATTGAAGCACGTCGTCATCGGCTGGTTGCGGAGCGCCATCGTGGGTTTGTTTGGTCCAGACGCTTTCAACCCGACCGAAGAATCCGGAAGGATGCTGCACGCCGGCGAAGAGTTTCAATTGGTGAAGTGTGGCGTCCATGGAAGTGCGTCCCGTTGGCAAGACGGCTGCGGGAATGCCTGTCAAAGCAGTATCCAGGGATGCATAGGACAGGCGATAGTCCGCACCGGCGAAAAACCATGGATCGATCAATTGATTCAATGAAATCAACAGCGATTGTTCGTCGTAATCCACTCGTTGAGCGGTGTTGGCGACGTTGGCCGGAAAGGTGGTGGAGTCAAAGGTTCCCAATAGTCGGGCGCCATCCGATTCAAGCCATTGTCCGGACACGGTCAAAAACGTTTTCTTGCCGAAACGTTGATCCCATGCGACGCCGCCGACTTCCTGTTCGGCGCCGGGAAGAATACCCGCTCCGGACTCGGGAAGAACGCTGCGATAGGTGGTGACGAATCCTGCCATCTGCGTGGGTTCGAGTCGAATGCTCTGATCAAAAAAGACTCCACCCAGGCTCTGTGAATAGGCTGCCCGAAGCGTGGTTTGTTCGTAGGGTTCGTATCGCAGTCCGATCTTGGGAGAAATCTGGGTTTCGCTTTCTTCCAGGGATGTGACCGGTGGTACCTCGGTGTTCTGCGGATAATGCAATGCATCGACCGAAGCTCCGAGGTAACCGGTCAGTTTTTCAGTGAGTTGATAGTAGTAATAGCCGTAAGCCGAAAATCGATCGAGGCTGGGCCGCACTTGCTGATTCGCGGGCGGGGTTGAAAAGATGGGGGGAAACGCGGTGCCACGACGATTGAGCACAGCTTGCGTGTCAATTTCTGCCCATTGATAACGTGCACCGGCGATGGTCGTGGAACGGTCGCCTTCGAGGATCTGCTGTAGTTCGGCTGAGAATCCCCGCAGTTTGCGTTGGTAGTCCAGGTCGAAGGTGAACGGATTCACGCCCGTTACATTGCCGGCCGCGTCCCGATCGATCACGGGAACGATGGTAGCTGGATCGTTCCGCACAAAGGTATCGTCAAAATAACTGGCGAGGAACAGCGTGTGGCTGTCGGGATGCCAGGTGCGGTGGTAACCGAGAAAGAGCAGGGGTTCCTGATCTTCGTCGATGCGTTGCGTCGTGCTGCCGTTCGCCTGGGTGTGGTACTGGGCGACATCTCCTGATTCATAATCCGAATACACGGCCTGGATCATCAGTTCATCCTGGGGCGTCAGGCTGAACTTGGCGGAGGTCCAGATGCTCAGGTTTTCGGTGTCGTTGTTCAGGCGTTGTCCGGGGTCGTTGAAATAGTTCACATCCACGGCATAACTCATGTTGGTGAGGTTGCCAAAGTGCGAGGTGGATTGATCCCAAAGACCGCTGCTCTGGTATTCGGTGGTGTTGATCAAATGAAAGCGTTGTTGATCAAACAGCGCGGTGTATTCATTTTGCGAAATCTGGCGCGACAGATTGGCCGAACCGACTGGCATCAACATTTGGGCCAGGAACAGCTCGCTCGCCCAGGGCGTTTCGTAGCGCAGATTCAATTGTCGCGGATCACGCAAGGCGTCATAGCTGTTGGCGAGAAAAAGGTGTGCCGATGCGTTGGTGTAATCGTTTTCGATGGATGCGGCCGCTTCGCGTTGGCTCCAGGTATACATGTGGGCGTCGCGATACATGGAGGCAAGGTTCGCCTGACGAACGGATTGATCTTTGTCCAGCAGGGATCGAGAACGATAAATACCACGGTTGTCGTTCAATCGAATGGATTCCTCCAGGTCTGTGATACCGGGGATCAATTCATTTTGTTGATAACGTATCAAAGCGCGATAGAGGAACGGCGTCGGATCGTTGGGATCCAGTTCCATGGCGCGATCGAGTTCGCGCAGGGCGGGGATGTGCTCGCCGTCGACATGATAGGCTTTGCCAAGGTAACTGCGCAGGAGTGATCGCTGGGGTTCCAGAATGGTGGCGGCCTGCAGGTCCTGACGTGCCTCGCTTTGGTCGCCCAAACGGAATTTCGCCAGACCACGTCCCAACCACGCATTGGATAATCCGGCGTCCAGTTCGATCGCTTGTTGCATGGTCGCCAGCGCGGCTCCCGGTCGGTTGTTGGCCAGATGTATGAAACCCTGCAGTGTTCTTGCCTGTGCATTTTCCGGTGAGGACCGAAGGGCCCTGTTTAAAGCGGACTCGGTTTCATCCAGGTTTCCGTGAGCAAAGTGGAGTTCGGCCAATCGAGCCCAGGCATAACCGAAACCAGGTGAATCGTCGGCCGCGCGTTGGGCCATTCTCAGGGCGCGATCAAGATCGAATTCAGCCTGTGCCAGGTAGGAGGCAACCAGTGAGCCGGTGTGGGTCAAGGTCATGACCGTCAAGTTGGCTGTATCGGGCAATCGGTTCTGTAACCCTTCGATCAAAAAACGCATGGCTGAGGCAAGGTGTTGGTGCGTTTCGTTGACCCAGTCTTGTGTCAGTATCGATTCCGCGGTGTTCGCCTCACCCTGTGCCAACCAGATGGCGGCGCGCAGTAATCGGGCCGCTTCTTCCTCCCCTTCACCGATCGCATCGGGGAGTTGTTCAATGGCTGTGGGAAGATTACCAGATTGATAGGCATGAATGGCAGATTGCCAGTTTTCCGGGACTCCATTTTCCCAGTGTAATTCAGACGCATCCAGAATGCCGGGATAGTAGAGCGTCCACTGGATGATGGATGTGGCATCCAGCATGGCGGACTTGCGGGGAGCTTGCCCGGGTTCAATGACGACTTGTTCGCCTCCTTCTGCTGAAATGTCTCCCTGAGTTGTGGACAGGTCGACCACCCCATCCACCATGGTCAGCGTGGTGGCTCCATTCGCAACCGCGCTCAATTCAAACTCGGTTCCCCGGATGGCCCCGGAGGTGAGCGATGTACGGAAAGGAACTTCCTTGGGACTCTCCCGGCTGAAGAAAAACAACGAGCCTGATTCCAGATTTAACAAAGGTTGTTCGTCGTCACTCTCAGGAGCCTGCACCACCATGCTGGTTAATTGACGGATTTTGAGAACGGTTTTATCGGTCATTTGCAACGCCGCTTTACTTCGGCGACCGGTGCGCACCATGTCTCCGGGGGTAAGGGGCATGTTGACTTTGGCAGGGATCCAATCCTGTCCTTTGGTCTTGGAAATATCGACCTGGCCTTGAACCGATAAAACGCGGATCAACATTTCTGGTGTCTCATCCGATTCCGCAGCATGGACTTGTGTCCAAACAAACGAGAGCCCCAGTAGGATCGCGCCAAATGCCCGGCCCAGCCAGGACATGGGGTGGTGGTTGTCTTTCATTTTGAATCGCTGCTGCATCAAAGTTCTCATCATGCGTTTATTGATGATAGGAGCAGAAAATGCGCCGATTCTCAATAATGATAATGACTAAACTTTTTTATTTCGCTTGACCTTGTCACTTCTGCGCGTATGTTTCGACGCTCATGCAGCGAACGGCTCGTTCCTCGAACCTCGTCATTTCCTGTATAGCCCGATGATTCGCAGCCGCGATCCCGGTCATTTACCTGCGATATTCGCAGCCTTTTTTCCTTCAAGTCCGGTGGTGGAGAAGATGTTTTAACACCGGACCCGAAAATAATACATGAATAATCAGATGCGTCGGCGTCGATCCTTTGATCGTCGTCCCAAGAATCGTGTCGCGTCCCGGGGGGACCGACAAAACGTTACCACTGCAGTTGCCACTGCACCCAAGAAACTTCCGGAAACCATGCCTACATGGCAGCCTGATTGTCCCTTTGGAGGACTGATCCCGGAATTGCAACATGCCCTGGCAGCCATCAATTACCAGGCCCCAACTCCCATTCAACGTGAATGCCTGCCGCATTTGTTGCAGCGCAAGGATCTGTTGGGCAGTGCCCAAACCGGCACCGGGAAAACCGCGGCTTTTATTTTGCCTTTGTTGCAACACATTGCCAATCATCCAAAACCTTACATTCAAAAATCCGCCCGGGTGTTGATCCTTGCTCCCACGCGTGAACTGGCCTTGCAAATCCAGCAAAACATCCAGTCACTGGGATCGTTCCTGAAAGTGCGGGAAGCGCTCGTCTACGGTGGTGTGAGTCAACATCCACAGGAAAAAGCCATGCGCAATGGCGTCGACTTCCTGGTGGCCACTCCGGGAAGATTGATCGATCTCATGCAGCAGGGGATGGTCAGTCTGAAAGGCGTGGAAACCTTTGTTCTGGACGAAGCCGACCGCATGTTGGACATGGGGTTCATTCATGACATTCGTCGTATCCTGCAGCAATTGCCCGCGGACAAACAGTCCCTGTTCTTTTCGGCGACGCTTCCCAAGGATATCCGGGCTCTGGCCGCAGAACTGCTCAGGGATCCCGCACAAGTTTCCATCGCGCCTGAGGAACCGACTGTGGATCGCATCGCGCAAAAGGTGATGTTCGTCAACGATAAGAAAAAACATTCCCTGTTGCTTTCGCTCTTCGACGATCACAGCACGAAGAAAGTGATTGTGTTTACCCAGATGAAACACGTGGCCAATAAACTGGCCGAAAAGTTGAACAAATCAGGCATCATTTCTTCGGCCATTCACGGCAACAAAAGTCAGGCGGCACGGGTGAAGGCTTTGAACCATTTTCGCAACGGCAAGGTGCGTGTGCTGGTGGCAACGGATGTTGCCGCCCGTGGTATTGATGTGGACGGCATCACCCACGTGGTCAATTACCAACTTCCGAAAGAACCCGAAACGTATGTGCACCGCATCGGACGCACCGCTCGCGCTGGTGAATCCGGACATGCCGTTTCGTTTTGTTCTGCAGATGAAAGGGGGCAATTGATGGGGATCGAACGATTCCTCAAAAAGCCCATCCCGGCGGACCACGAACATGCCTATCACTGCTCACTGGCGGCGGAACCCATCCGACGCACCAAGTCCGGGGAGGGGAACCGCAATCATAAAGCGGCCAAAAAGTCCCAACTCGGACGCAATCGCCCCAGGCCTCGTAATTCCTGGACGCGGAGAAGGCGGTAGATTTTTGGTTCTCACGCCCACCCGCTTTGCGGGTTAGAGGCGCAGAGACGCAGGGGATTAAACAATGGTTGGCACAGCACCTTTTTGGACTGCGGTGGCTCGACACCGCTTTGGATACTCAAGGGAAACGTTGAATCATCTTCTTCCCTGTTACACTACTCATCCTAAAACGCCCAAAGTCCACTATGGTTCAAAAATACTCTGCGCCTCCGCGCCACTAGTCCCGCTTGCGGGGCGGGCGTGAGACAATAAAATCCCCGCACCTCAAAACTCCGCGTTCCCCGGCGTGCGGGCAAAGGGAATGACGTCGCGGATGTTCGATACGCCGGTGACGAACATCAGCATGCGTTCGAATCCCATGCCGAAACCACTATGGGGCACGGTGCCGAAGCGTCGAAGGTCCAGATACCACCAATAGTCTTCCTTGCTGAGTTGGTGGTGTTCGAAGTGTTGTTCCAACACTTCCAGGCGTTCCTCGCGTTGACTGCCCCCTACGATCTCACCAATGCCAGGCACGAGCACGTCCATGGCGGCAACGGTCTTGCCGTCATCATTGGCACGCATGTAAAACGGTTTGATGGTTTTGGGGTAGTTGTAGACCGTGACCGGACACTTGAAATGTTTCTCGGTCAGGAAACGTTCATGTTCGGATTGCAGGTTCAATCCATACTCCACCGGATAGTCGAACTTCTGTCCGGACTTCAACAAAATGTCGATCGCTTCCTCGTAGGAAACCCGTTCGAACGGTCGGTCCAATACCCACTTCAATCGATCCGTCAGCCCTTTGTCCACGAACTTGGAAAAGAAGGTCATTTCTTCAGGACAGTTCTCCAGGATGTCTGCGATGAGGCTTTTGACAAATTCCTCTGCAACGTCCATGTCTTCGTTCAGATCACAAAACGCCATCTCGGGTTCGATCATCCAGAACTCGCTGGCGTGACGTGAGGTGTTGGAATTTTCTGCGCGAAAAGTGGGGCCAAAGGTGTAGACGTTCGACATTGAGCAGGCAAACACCTCCGCCGCGAGTTGTCCGCTCACGGTCAGGTAACTGGGTTTTTCAAAGAAATCCCGACTGTAATCAATCAAGCCCTCCTTGATGGGCGGTTTGGATGGGTCGATGGTTGTGACCCGAAACAACTCTCCGGCCCCTTCACAATCACTGGCGGTGATGATGGGAGTATGAATATAAACAAAATCACGTTGTCGAAAAAACTGGTGCACCGCTTGAGCCAGACGACTGCGGACACGAAACACGCAACCGAACAGGTTGGATCGCGGGCGCAGATGAGCAATCTCGCGCAGGAATTCCGCCGAGTGCCCTTTCTTCTGCAGGGGATAGGTGGCATCGGCATGCCCCACGATCTCGAAAGAATCTGCAAGGACTTCCCAACCTGGGTTCTTGCCCTGCGAGCGAGTTAATTTCCCCAATACCCGAATGGCGGCTCCTGTGGTGGCGTGAGGGATGCTGTCTTCGTAGCCGGGGACGGTGTTGTCGATAATCACCTGCAAGTTTGCCAGGCTGGTTCCATCGTTGATTTCAACGAAAGAGAAAGCTTTGGCATCCCGGCGCGTACGAACCCAACCCTCGACGCGAACAGCGTCTGAAGGTTCCTCTGCCTTGAGGGCATGTTTGACCAGTGTGCGTTTGATCATGTGCAGAGCATACAACCGGATGCTTGCCGATTGGCAACCGAAAAAGCACGGAAAGGTAGATCGGATCAGACCATCATGCACGGAGGTCCGGGATAGGCCCGCCTGACTCATAGGAGTCAGACGAGGCCCCCCGCAGATCCGGACGAGCGCAATTAACGCATCCGGTTCCTCTCAATACGGCTTCGCTACATCGCGGAGTGGACGATACGAGCTGGGGCCAGTGGGTAGCTTTTCATCAGTTGATTGAACTGTTCAAAGTTCATCCCACCTTGGCGATTGCGACGATTCAGCCACTTCCGCCAGTGTTTCTCCAGTTCCCTTCTCAGCTTTTCGAGCATCCGCATATTGTGGGTCACTCCGTAGTAGGCATCGTGCCCCCGAAGTTTCTCATTCAATTTACGTTGTTGATCTCGTAGTCGAAGATGCTTGTTTTCCTTACCCCATTGCTTCAACGCCTCCAACGCACGCGTAAATCGTTTGCTGGATGTCTTCACTTTGGGAACCATGTAACCCCGCCTTGACTTTCCCCAATACATCGTGAATCCCAGAAAATCGAAGGTTTCCGGTTTCCCTCTTGGGTCTTTTCCGTGGCGAGGCGGCCGTTGAAAACGTACCTTGCGCGTCTTCTCCTCGTTTATCTTCAATCCGTATTTGGCGAATCGTTTTCCGATTACCTTCAGGACTTTCTCCATGTCCTCCTTTCTCTCGAAGCCCATGATGAAATCATCGGCGTATCGGATCATGAAGGCCCCACCTTCACAGCGTGGTTTCACGGCTTCTACGAACCATTTATCCAGCACTTCGTGTAGGTAGATATTGCTGAGAAGTGGGGAGATGACTCCTCCCTGAGGCGTTCCGCTTTCAGGGTAAGTCACTAGCCCTTTTTCCCATACTCCCGCCTTGAGCCACTTGCCCACCAGGCGGGTTATCACTCCGTCCTGCACCCTGCGGCTCAAAAGCTCCCGCATATACCGATGATCGACCGTGTCGAAATACTTGCGCAGATCCACCTCCAAGACCCATTGGACTTCTTGCTCCATGCATTGGTTCCTTAGGTATCCCAATGCCTGGTGTGCCGATCGTCCCGGTCGAAATCCAAATGAGAAGTCATAAAACTCCTCCTCGTAGATCGGTTCCAGGATCATCGCTACCGCCCGTTCCAACACTTTGTTTTCCACGGTCGGCAACCCGATCGGTCGCTTCTCCTTTTCGTTTTTGGGGACATAGCTTCGCTTTACAGGGGGCGCTTTGTAGCGTCCGCTTTTGGCTCGGTTCAGCAAGTCCTTCAGATTCTCCGTCAGGTTCTCGCCATATTCCGCCCATGTCTGCCCATCGACTCCAGGAGCCGCCTTCCGACTGACTCGCCGGTAGGCTTCATGCATCCAGTTCAGGTCCATATGATGGCTCAGCGCAGTCAACGGCTCCTGCCGGTGCTTGCGTGCCGCATTTACTATTCGCCGCCTTCTGGTCGACACACTTTCCATAAGCTCAGTGTCCTATATGCGTTTCCAGCGACGAGTCCGTATCTCGGTATCCCCCTTGGCTACTCACTGGCTTCCTTGGGACGGTTTCCCAGCTTTCTATCGCTACTATGGAGATACTAAGACTGCCTCTGTCCTTCTCTAGGCCTTTCTTCTTCGGCCTTCGATACCTTGGTTTGCTCATTCGGTTCGCTGCCTTCGCGTCATGAGCCGACGCTTGGCCCAGGGCTTTGGTAAGCCGGCCCAGCCCTTTTCCGGCATTCCACCAAGGAAACAGGAGGCTCTCCCAGCTTCCCAGGAGACCCTTTCTTCGCTTTGCCCTGCTCTCCGACCCCGGGCGAACCTCCACACCTAACCAATACGGTGCTTCGGCACGGCCCCCGATCTTACCAATACGAAGGCTTCGCCAATAAGACGGCTTTCGAGGCTCCATCACACGGCTTTACGAATCGCTGCCTACGCTTGAAGACGCCGTTTCCGGACGCCAACCAAGGCTCGCTTTCGGTGAATGGTCAGTTCCTTCCGAGCGGGTCTCAAACCCGCAGGGTCTCGATAGAGACTTTCCGTTATTTTTTCCTTTTTTCGTTTCATTGTTTCTTTTCGGTTTCATACCTTCCCGTCTCTCCGGGCTTTGGCTGGCGCCAGGCAAATTCCGCTTTGCACCCACTTCAAACCTTAGTGCTTTGGAACCCTTTTCAAGTTGCAATGGAAACACCACAGTCTTTCGATGAACGATCGTCTCCCCGCGTTCCATTTCTTTTGCTCAGAAACGTTTTCAAGGGGAAAGTTTGGGGCGAGGTGGAACTCTCCCCTCAATTGCCGAAATAATGAACTGCGCACTTCCGCGACTTCAGTGACTGTCTGAAAAAACAAAGTCATCGATAGGTTTTTAGTGGAAAATTCCTCACTTTAGGGCATTTTGGACATCTATGTCACACATCTCCATAAAACCCGACTGGTGGATTTCAGAAAAAGAAGTGACCCCTGAAAATGTCTACAACAATCGTCGGCATTTTCTTAAGCAAATGGGATTTACCGGTATGGGAATCTTGGGCGGACTCTCCGTGGGCAAGGTTTTAGGCGCAGAATCGAGTACCAACAAGGCGTCTTTTCCATACAAAAGGAATCCAGAATTCAGTCCCGAATGGAAATTGACCAACCAGGAAGTTGTTGAGTCCTACAATAACTTCTACGAATTCACGACCACCAAATCACGCGTTCGACAGATGGTGGATCGATTCGTCATCGATCCGTGGAAAGTGGAAATATCCGGACTGATAGAGAATCCCAAGACCTTGGACATGGAAGACATCTACAAGGCTTTCAACATGGAAGAGCGCATTTACCGATTTCGATGTGTTGAGGCCTGGTCCATGGTCGTCCCCTGGACAGGATTTCAACTATCCGAACTCATCAAACTGGTCAAACCCAAGCCAGAAGCCAAATTCGTCAAATTCACAACCTTCAACCGCCCCGA
>Ga0181588_10000981_pt1 | contig 25452 bp, 17 predicted proteins | sample 071ome_26_FD_148607 | JGI IMG/M metagenome (GOLD analysis project Ga0181588, IMG submission 148607) | Coastal salt marsh microbial communities from the Groves Creek Marsh, Skidaway Island, Georgia - 071409BT metaG (spades assembly) | ecosystem: Environmental > Aquatic > Marine > Intertidal zone...
CTCCGGGGCGTATCGGACTGACCAACCATGCGCCGGGCAACAAAGATGGCTTTTCGTTGCCCGGGTCCGATCTGCGGGAGCCCCGGACGGACCGCAACCTGGCGCTGTCTTACGTCACCATCGCCGAACGGCTCTCTGCGGCCGGCTATGCCACCGCCCACATCGGCAAATGGCATCTCTCCCACGTGCCGAGGAGCCGGAAGCAACCGCCGCTCGAACCGGAGCTTCGCCCGGAGCATCAAGGTTTCGATGTCAACATCGGCGGTTGTTTCCGTGGAGGGCCGCCCAGCTATTTCTCGCCCTACCGCATCCCCGCGTTGACCGATGGCGAAAAGGGCGAGTATCTGCCGGAACGCTTGGCGGATGAAGCGATCGCCTACCTGCGGAAGAACCGGAATGGTCCCTTCTTCCTGAACTGGTGGCCTTACTCCGTGCACTATCCGATGCAGGCGAGGGACAAGCTGATTGCCAAGTATCGCAAGCGCCAGGGCCCCGGCATCAAGGATCCGGTCTACGCCGCCATGATCGAAGGCATGGATACGGAGATTGGACGATTTTTTCGGGTTCTGGATGAGGAGGGGCTGCGCGACAACACGCTGGTGATCTTCAAGTCCGACAATGGCGGCTACAATGGGGACAACCGGCCGCTGCGGGGCTTCAAGGGCATGCTGTTCGAAGGCGGTATCCGCATCCCGTGGATTGTCCGCTGGCCTGGAAAGGTCCCGCCGGGAACCACTTGCGATACGCCGGTGATCAGCATGGATTGTTATCCGACGTTGCTTGAGGCGGCCGGTTTGTCTGCGACCGCGGATCAACCGATCGATGGGCTGAGCCTCATGCCCTTGCTCACCCAAGCAGGCCAACTCAAGCGCGACGCGATCTACTTTCATTATCCCAACTATGCGTTCCACAAGCGAAACCGGCTGGGCGGCGTCGTCCGTCAAGGCGACTTCAAGCTGATCAAGCGCTATCGCGACGGGGCCTTGGAGCTCTACAATCTGGCCGATGACATCGGCGAACGGAACAACCTGGCCGAAACGTCGCCGGGTGTCGCTCGCCGCCTGGAGAAGAAACTCGTCGTCTGGCTGCGGGAGATCGACGCCCGAATGCCGGTGAATGGCGAGGCGAACTGAGAAGCGGAGCGAGCGGCGGCACAATCGCGCGGGAAGAAGGCCATTCAGTTCGGGGCCATGTCCGACCTTTCCGGGAGCCTGTTGCGGGGTTTTCACCAACCCGTCACCCTGAAATCCAGATTAGGCTCGCCAGCGTCGGAGGATCTGGAAATAGTCGCGGCCCGGTCCGGGAAGTCGGGCGTGTTCCAAGCGGCTTCCGCGTCCAGCGAACCCCCGGCCGTTTTTCAGATTGATTATGAACGAACCCATCGGTGTTGTCGGGCTCGGCTATGTGGGCCTTCCCTTGTGTGTGCATTTCGCGCGTTCCGGCGCCAGCGTCATCGGTTTCGATGTCGATGAGCAGAAAGTCACGCAACTCAACGCGGGCGAGAGCTACATCCTGCATATTCCGGCGGATGAGATCCGAACCGCGGTGGCTGCGGAGCGTTTTGAGGCGACGACGGATTACGCGCGGGTGGGGGATTGCGGCGCGGTGATCATCTGCGTTCCGACGCCGTTGGGACGGCATCGTGAACCGGACATTCGCTTCATCATAGAAACCGGTCGAGCCATCGCGCCGCACCTCAAGCCGGGCGCGCTGGTCGTGCTGGAATCGACCACCTATCCGGGCACAACGGACACGGACTTGCGGGAGGTTCTGGAGGCGGGCTCCGGCATGACCGCGGGCAAGGATTTTCACCTGGCCTATTCACCCGAACGTGAGGATCCGGGTCGCAAGGATCGCAATGTCACCCAGATACCCAAGGTCGTCGGCGGCTTGACCGAGGCCTGTCTGGAGCGGGCCAAGGCTGTTTACGGAACGGCCATCGAGCAATTGGTGCCCGTTTCGTCCTGCCGGGTCGCGGAAGCCGTCAAACTGATGGAGAACATCTTTCGCTCGGTGAACATCGCCATGGTCAACGAACTGAAGATGGTCTACGAGGCGATGGGAATCGACATCTGGGAGGTGATCGACGCCGCGAAGACCAAGCCGTTCGGCTACATGCCGTTCTATCCGGGGCCTGGTCTCGGGGGGCACTGCATTCCGATCGATCCCTTCTATCTCACCTGGAAAGCGCGGGAGTACGGGCAGTCGACCAAGTTCATCGAGTTGGCCGGCGAGATCAACACATCCATGCCGGCCTACGTGGTCAAGCACGTGAGCGAGGCCCTGTCCGGCGCGGGCAAGGCCCTGAACGGCAGTCGCATCCTGATGCTCGGCGTGGCCTACAAGGCCAACGTGGATGATGATCGCGAGAGTCCCGCCTACGTCCTGTGGCGCATCCTGGAGGACCTGGGAGCCAAGGTCGACTACCACGATCCCCACGTGCCGGAGATTCGCCCCTCGCGCGAGCACTCCCAGTTTGCGGGTCGCAGGAATGTCGAACTGACCGCGGGGAACGTGCGCGGTTACGACCTGGTTCTGGTTGCCACCAAACATGAGAACGTGGATTACCAACTGATTGCTGACGAGGCGCAGCTGATCATCGACACGCGCAATGCCTTTGACGGCGTGATCGGAAAGTCGGAGAAGTATTTCAAGGCATGATATGAAAGCGTTGGTGACAGGAGGAGCGGGATTCATCGGGTCGCATCTGGCGGAGGCGTTGTGTCGTCGCGGGGCGAAGGTTGTCGTGCTGGACAACCTGTCGCTGGGCAGGTTGGAGAATCTGGATTGGAAGCGGGCCGGCGATGAGTTGGAGTTCATTGAGGGCGATGCGGGCGATTCCGAGCTGTTGGGCAAGATCATGCCCGGCTGCGACTGGGTGTTTCACGAGGGCGCGCTGCCGTCCGTGCCGCGCTCGGTGAAGGAGCCGATCGAGAGCAACGAGCACAATCTCAACGCGACCTTGCGCATGCTGGTGGCGGCGCGCGACGCGGGCGTGAAGCGCTTTCTGTTTGCGTCGTCGTCCTCGATTTACGGCAACGCCGCGGCGGAGAGGAAACATGAGGGGTTGCCGCCGGAGCCGCTGTCGCCCTATGCGCTGCAGAAGTATGGAGGCGAGCGGTATTGCCAGCTCTTCCACCAGCTTTACGGGTTTGAAACCGTGGCCTTGCGTTACTTCAATGTCTTCGGTCCGCGCCAGGCCTTCGACTCCCCGTACTCGGGCGTGATCGCCAAGTTCTGCACGGCGATGTTGCAGGGCGACCGGCCGAAGATTTTTGGCGACGGTTCCCAGTCGCGCGACTTCACCTTCATCGACAATGTCGTCTCCGCCAACCTGCTCGCCGCGGAGGCTCCCGCGGAAAAGGTCGCGGGCAAGGTCTACAACCCTGCGACCGGCAGGAAGATCTCGTTGCTCAAGCTGGTCGCCGACATCAACCAACTGACCGGACAGTCGTTGGAGCCGGTTTTCGAGGAGTCGCGCGCCGGCGACATCCATACCTCGCTTGCCGAGATTGCCGCGGCGGAACGCGACCTCGATTACCGGGTCCTTGTCTCCTGGGAGGAAGGGCTCGCCCGGACCTTGGAGTTCTACCGGGGCGAGGCGAAGGGATGAGGGTCGGATGCCGCCACGGCGCGGGGGGCTGGCAAGGGTTGTTTTTCGGCCTGTTGGTCCTCGGCTTGAATTGCGCCGCAGGGGCTTCGTCGCTGGAATCGTTGCGCAAGGCCCTCGCGACCCACATCTCCCAGCCGCGCTTTTCCGGGGCCATCTGGGGGCTGAAGGTGGTTTCCGTGAAGGACGGCCGGACCTGGTTCGAGCACAATGCAGACACGCTTCTGATCCCGGCGTCCAATGCCAAGTTGTTCACGGGCGCGCTGGCGTTGGACCGTCTGGGCGCCGACTTTCGCTTCGAAACGACGCTTCATGCGAACGGCCCGCTGTCCCGCGCGGGGACCTTGCGCGGCGATCTCATTGTCCGGGGGCGAGGGGATCCGACCTTTGCCGCGCGATTCAACGAGGGCGACTATCGGCAGTCGTTGCTGCCGGTTTATCGCGCCTTGAAGGAGGCGGGGGTAAAGCGGATCACGGGCGCCATCATTGGCGATGAGGGATTCTTTCACGGTCCGCCCCTGGGCGCCGACTGGGCCTGGGATGATTTGCAGGAATACTACGGCGCCGCGACCTCGGCCCTGACCGTGGATGACAACGTGATCGATGTGACGATCCTGCCCGGCAAGCAGGAGGGCGCGCCCTGCCGCATCCTCGGCAAGCCGGAAACGGAGCTGCTCGAATATGTCAACCGGACCACGACCGGCGGACCCGACTCCGAAAGACGGGTGAGACTCTACCGGCCGGTCGGCGGAAATCGCGTGTTGGTCGAGGGGATGCTTCCACTCGGCGGCGATCCGCATATTGACGCTGTTGCGGCGCCTGACCCGGCGGCGCTGTTCGTCGAACAACTGGAGCGTCTGCTTGAGGAGCGCGGTATTCGTGTCTCAGGCCGATCGAGGATTGTCGGCGGACGAGCCCGGGTTCCCGAGTTTTCGGATCTTGGGGATCTGAGGGAGATTGGCGTGGTCGCGTCGCGGCCGTTCGGGGAGATCCTTCCCGTGATGATGAAGCGTTCGCAGAATCTTTACGCGCAGCTGTTCCTGCTCCAGGTGGGCGAGTTGGCTTTTCGTTCAGGAGCGTTGGAGGAGGGGGGCGTCGATCCGGACTTCCGCGTTGCCAGCCAGTCGGCCGGGTTGGCGGAACTCGCTCGATTCCTGGGCGAGACGGGAATCCCGGAGCGGGACGTCATGTTGCGCGAAGGCTCTGGATTGTCGCGCGCCTGCCTGATCAAGCCCCGGGCCGTGGTCGCCTTGCTGCGCGCGATGCGACAACACGAAAACGCGGGTGTCTACATGGCTTCGTTGCCTGTCGCCGGTCGTGACGGCACGCTGCGGCGGCGGATGCGGGGGACCCGGGCGGAAGGCAATGTTCGCGCGAAGACAGGCACGTTGCGCCATGTGCATTCCTTGTCCGGCTATGTTGACACCGCCGAGGGCGAGTCGCTGGCGTTCGCCATCATGCTGAATCATTTCCGGCATCCCGATCCCGAGGGGTCCGCACGCAGCGAACTGGACCGGATCGCCGTGATGCTGGCTGAGTTCCGCGGCATGCCGAAGTAGCCCGGGTCAGCGGAGCCCCGTTCGTCTCCCGGGCGTCCAGGCGCGACTTGCCGCATTTACAGAATGTTGGCGGCCAGTTCGGCCAGTTGGGAGCGCTCTCCCTTCTTCAGTTCCACATGGGCGGCGATCGGCTGGTCGCGGAACTTGGTGACGGCGTAGGTGAATCCGTTGGAGGCCGCGTCGATGTAGGGATTGTCGATCTGGTAAGGGTCGCCGGTGAATACGATTTTCGTGCCATGGCCGACGCGGGTGAGGATCGTCTTCACTTCCAGCGGCGTCAGGTTCTGCGCCTCGTCGATGATTATGAACTGGTTGGCGATGCTGCGGCCTCGGATGTAGCTCAGGGCCTCGATGGAGATGGTTCCCGAATTCAACAGGTCGGAACTGCGCATGCGTTCGCCGCCCATGTTCAGGTCGCTGAGCATCTCCAGCGCGTCGTGGATCGGCTGCATCCACGGCGAGAGTTTCTCCTCCAACGTGCCTGGAAGGTAGCCCATCTCGCGACCGAGCGACACCGTGGGTCGGGCGACCATGACGCGGCGATACTCCTTGTCGTGAACGGTGAGCTTCAAGGCCGCCGCCAAGGCCAGCAGGGTCTTGCCAGTCCCAGCCATGCCCATGAGCGTCACCAGCTTCACCTCGTCATTCAGCAGGGCGTCCAACGCGAACTGCTGCTCCCGGTTGCGCGCCTTGATGCCCCAGACGCCGCGATGGGTGTCCAGAATGGCGACCACCTTGCCCTCTGCCGGTCGGGCCCGCCCCAGGGCGCTCTTCTTCGGGTTGGCCTCGTCGACCAGGGTGACGAACTCGTTGGGCGAGAATGCTTCGGCGTTGGTCAGGGGCAGTTCCTTGTTGGCGTGGAAGGCGTCGATCTCCTCATGGGGCACGCTCAGTTCGACGGCGCCGGTATAGAGATTGCGCAGGTTGATGCGGTCGGACTGGTAGTTCTGGGCCTGCAGGCCCAGCGCGTCAGCCTTGATGCGCAGGTTGATGTCCTTGGTGACCAGAATGGTCGGGACGTCCGGCTGCTGGTCCTTGACCGCGAGCGCTTGGGCGACGATGCGGCTGTCCACATTCATGCTGCCGTTTCCCTTCCCGGGCGTCTCGTGTCCATTGTCGCCGCGCGGCGCCGGGTAGTCCCTGCCGTTGACCTCGTGCAGCAGGATCCTCAGGCGGCCGCCGCCATCGAGCTGGACGCCGTCGCTCAGGTTGCCCTGCTCGCGAAGCGTGTCCAATGCGCGGGAGACGGAGCGGGCGTTCTGGCCGAGTTCGGAATGCTGCTTCTTGAAGGCGTCGATCTCCTCGATGACCTCGATGGGAATGAGCACACGATTGTCTTCGAACTGTCGCAGGGCGCTGGGGTCGTGAAGCAGGACGTTGGTGTCGAGAACGTAGTTTTTCACACTCGATTTCTGGGAGGGATTGGGGGCTGGTTGTGGTTCGAGGGTTTCCGAACGCCGCGCGGGACAACCATCCTGGACGCCGAACGGCCTTGGTTGGCGACCGGAGGGATGGGCGGTGGAAACGACAGCCCGGTGGAATGCGGGGGGAGGGAATATGGAGAAACAGCGCGCGCCATGCGAATCACCTCCGGCAGGCTAGGCGGGGGGGGGCTGGGCGGCAAGTTGAACTTCCTTGAACTTCCGGCGACAACGAGGCGCCATTCCGGCGCCGAGACAGAGGCATGACGTCGGCGGCAGGCTGTGCCATGTCGTTCCCTTGCCGCTGTCCTGCCTGCCTCCTCCCGCTTTCGGACCTGCCCGATGGTCCGCCGCGCTGCTGGCGGCCCTGAGCGCGGCGACCCAAGGCATTCCGGTCGATTCAAGGGCCCCACCGGCTTTCCGGACGATCTGCGAGATCCCGATCGAGGGTTGAGGCGGCGGCGCCCCGGTCAGTTCTCGGCGGCTTTTTCCCTCAGCAGCGCGTCGACCGCATCGAGAAAATCCTGAACGACAAAGGGCTTGGCAAAGGCGCGACTGGCCCCCATGCGCGTGGCCCAGTCCAGCAGCCGGCTGCGACCGGCCTTCGGCGCGCCGGAAACGGCGATGACCTTGATTCCGGGATTCAGCTTGCGCATCTCCGCGATCGTCTCCAATCCGCCGGTATCCGGCATGATCATGTCCACGATGGCGAGGTCGGGCGCGTTCCGCGTGAATTGTTGCCTCGCATCATGGGCGTTGGTCGCTTGAAGGATGGTGTGGCCGCTGCGCCCCACGATCGGGCTCACGGCGTTCAGGAAGCTTTGTTCGTCGTCGACGATGAGGATGGTTGCCATGACTGCACTTCCAGCATGCGGAGCGCCGGAAGCGCTTTGGAGTGAGAAAATGTGACAATGGAGCGTCGCCATGAGATGGGTTGCGGGCTTGATTTCAAACAGTTGGACAAATCTGTTCCGATCCTGTGCATGGGGCGGGTTCACCGATTCTTAACCAGCCTGCGGAACGCGGAAGAATCAACCTTGAGAATGGCAGAATCGGGGATTGAATCGTCGTATCCTGGATGAATTTCCCTGTCGAGGCGGCGTCAAAAAGCCTGTGACAACGGCAATTCTGTCCCTTATAAGCTGAGCCATGCATATCAATCGCAGATCCATGCTGAAGACCTTGGCGGCCGGAGCGGGCGCCGCTTTGGGTTCTTCCCTGTTTCCGGGCGTTGCCCGGGCGGCTTCCACCCCTGTCGCCAACGGAGCGGTGAAGCGCGTCATCTTCTTCCTTCAAAACCAGGGTTTCGATCCCCTGACCTGCATACCCACGGGGATGAAGAACAGCGGCTCGCTGGCCCAGGCGAAACTGCCGGAGCCCATCAAGGCGCTTGAGCCTTACAAGGAGCGGCTCCACATCATCAATGGTCTGCACGGTCTGCACACCAGTCCGTCACACAGCGCCTTCTTTGGCGCCTTGGGCGGCTATCGCGGCAGCGACGGCGTTCCGCCGAGCGGCGCCACCATCGATTATGAATTGAGCAAGGTCTTGCCCGAGACGCTCCTCCCGCACCTGTGCATCGGCATGGACTCCCTGGAGAACATGAAGGCCAAGCCCACGGTCGCCAATTTGTCGGCCAGCGGCGCGGGGCAGCCGATCTTCATGCATTCCAATCCGAACCACCTGTATCAGATGCTCTATGGCGGCATCTCCACGGGGGAGATCCGCCAGCAGCACGAGGCCCGCTCCAGCATGTTCGACCGCATCGAACAACTGGCCTCCGCCAAGGGCGCCTCACTGCCGGGTTCCAGCAAGCAGCGTTACAATCAATATGTTCACGGCTTCAATGACATCAACGGCCTGCGCGAACGCCTCAGCGGCGTCTCCGACCACCTGCGCAATTTCGCGCCCAAGGTGGATGAGCGCTATGCGAAGCCTGAGTTTGAAACCGACTGGCACGACGTCCTGCTCGACCTGGGCGTTTCGGCTCTCAAGTCCGGCATCACCAACACCCTGACCATCGGCTCCGGCCGCGGCGAAATCTTCGGAGCCTGGAAGGGCCTCGGCGTCGAACAGCAAGGCCACAACCTGGGCCACATGAAGCAGCCGGATAATCCAATCTGGGTCAAGATCCGCCAATACAACAGCCGCATGCTGGTCAAGCTCATGGAGGAGCTCGAAAGCGTTCCGGAAGGCAGCGGCTCCATGATGGACAACACCCTGATCGTCTACACCAGCAACAATGCCGACGCCCAGCACACCAGCGGAAAAAACTGGCCCGTAATGCTCCTCGGCAACTGCCATGGCGCCTTCAAGACCGGCCGCTTCACCCAACTCGACGGCTCCCGCCCGATCAACGCCCTCTACACCAGCATTCTTCGCTCCGCCGGCGTCGATTGTGACCGCTTCAACATGAGCGAGAAACTCGCCAAAAAGTTCGACTCCGGCAGCGGCCCCCTCAAGGAAATCCTGGCGTGAAGAAACTCATCTTTGCCTTCGCGGCGGCGGCTCTGATCTGCGCGGAGGCCCGGGCCGCCGACGCCTATTCCCCCGGCGAACCCGTCCGGGGAAACTACCGCAGTTTTGCGGCGCCTTTCCTGGAGGAGCATTGTTTCGACTGCCATGACAACGAAACGCAGAAGGGCAACTTCTCGCTGGAGGACCTTGGCGCGGTCGACGAGACCAACGCCGCGGTCTGGAAGTCGATCTGGGCGCAGGTCACGCTGCAGGAGATGCCGCCCAAGAAGTCGAAGCTGGGCATCATTGACCGCCTTCGTTTCTCCGACTGGGTGGTGGCCGAGCTTCAACGCGTCATGCGGGACAAGGGCGGTTTTCAAGCCCACCTGGATCCGAACAAGGGCAACTATGTCGATCACAATCTCCTGTTCGGCCCCTTGCCCGAGGGCGTCAAGCTGAAGCCGACCGCTTCTCCCGCCCGTATCTGGCGCGTCACGCCGCAGGAGCATATCACGCGGCTGAACGAGTTGATCAACACCGAACCCGCTTACGATCCGGAGAAGCCCGGCCTGCGCGCACGCGGGGATGTTGTGCCTACCAATCACGGCGGCGAGTTGAAGCTCTACTTTGGCACGGACCGGATCATCAAGTGGATCGGCGGCACGGTCGCCTACGCCACCGCAGTCAAGAGCGTGCCGGTCGTCCTTTCCTCTGCCCGGAAACACGGATTGGAGAACTATCCGGATTTCTACACGGTGAACAGCGCCGAGGCCACGCAGATCCTGGGCAAGGCCGAGGACATCCTGAAGTACATGGCCTACGGCCCGCTGAGCTTGGTCGGCATGCCGGAGCAGATCACCGACGATCCCAAGACCTACGACGCAGTCAAGCCGCCGGGCGATCTTCGAGGCCTGCCCACCGCCATCACCTACAGCGCCAAGGTCGTCCGTCCGCTGACTCCGGTCCATGACCTGATGAAGGACTCCGGCGTGACGGATGAGCGTCTCCGGGCGGCCGTGGATTACCTCTTCGAGGCGCTGACCTTCCGGCCGCCGAACGGCGAGGAGTCCGACGACTATCTTGCGATTGTGAAGGATTCCGTGGCCAAGGTTGGCAAGGAGGATGGCGTCATCATGGGGCTGTCCGCCATCTTCCTGGATCGGGACGCCTTGTTCCGGCCGGAGTTGGTTGAAGGCGGCGAGCCGGATCGGCACGGTCGGATCATGCTGCAGGACTGGGAACTTGGCCTCGCGGTCAATCACGCCCTGCGCTACATCAAACCCGACGAAACGCTGCGCCAGGCGATCGTTGAGGGCCGCATGCGGACCAGGGAAGATGTCCGGCGCGAAGTCGTTCGCATGCTGAACGACGACAGTATCCGCAAACCGCGCGTCCTTCGCTTCTTTCGCGATTTCTTCGATCACGACCTCGGAGGCTACATCTGCAAAGACACCCGCGCTTTGGCGGCAACGGGCGTCAGCACGCGTGGCACGTCGCACTACCGCGCCATGTTCGACGCTGCCGCCAGCACGGATCGGCTGATCGAGCTGATCCTGGACGAAGACAAGGACGTCTTGAAGCGCCTGTTGACCACCGACAAGGTCGTCGCGACCCGGACGGACCACACTTATTTCGGACGGAAGCGCACCAAGGAGGAAGTTGCGGCGGCGGTCGCCGCAGCCAAGAAAGCCGCGGAGGCGGAGACCAAGGAGCAGCGGGAGGCCCTCAAGATGGCCGAGAAGGAGTTGGCCGAACTGGAAACCTTTCTGAAAGCCAATCCGGACCAGGAGCGGGCCAAGCGGCGGGATCTCGCCGCGAGAAAGCGGGCTGTCTCAACCGCCAGGAAGAAGCTGGACCAGGCGACCAAGAAGCGGCGCGACCGGGAGAATCACAACATCGAGCCCGTCGACCTCTCCGGGCCTCGCATCTTTGCCCGTGTCAGCCGTCGCAGCTTCGGCAGTGGCTCGATGAAGCCGGACCGCACCTTGTCCACCCTGCCCGAGGGCCGGAGGCTTGGCATCCTGACCCATCCCAGCTGGTTGGTCTCGCACTCCGACGCCATGGACAACCACGCCATCCATCGCGGGAAGTGGATTCGTGAGCGCCTGCTCGGCGGCGGCATCCCGGATGTCCCGATCACGGTGGACGCCATGCTGCCGGACGAGCCGAAGAACACGCTGCGTGAGCGCATGCGCGTCACCAAGGAAAAGTATTGCTGGACCTGTCACCAGAAGATGGATCCCTTGGGCCTGCCCTTCGAGATGTACAACCACGCCGGCGTCTTTCGTGAGTTCGAGTTGGACAAGCCGGTTGACGCGAGCGGCGAGATCATTGATTCCGGCGATCCCGGGTTGGACGGCCCCGTCTCGAATGCGATCGAGATGATCGAGAAGTTGGCCGCCAGCGAACGCGTTGAGCAGGTGTTCGTCCGTCATGCGTTCCGCTTCTGGATGGGACGCAACGAAACCTTGGATGACGCGCCGGTCCTGCAGGATGCGTGGCGGGCATACAAGGACAATGGGGGCAGTATGAAGGCCCTGATCGCGTCGCTGGCAACCTCCGACGCCTTCCTCTATCGGAGGCCGGCGAAAGTCGACAAACGTTCAGGCGGATAGTCAGCCGGGCGCGGTCCTGGTCGTCTTTGGGGCTTCCCGCGGAACTGTCGAACTTACCCGGAGACGTCTGGCTTCCTTGCCCAGATGTAGGCATTCGGTCCAAATCGGGGAAGAAGCGCCGAAGCGGCGCTGGATGCGCCTCGCGCCAACCGCCGCGCGAGACCGATGGATTCCCGATCCTGGAATGCCGTGAAGGAGCCGCTGGATCTCACCTCGAACCCCGCCCTCTCAAAAAGACGCCGAAGCTCAGACGTGGTGTATTCCCGCCAGTGAAAACCGTAGAAGGCCTTTCGGCCGTTGCACTCGTAATCCTCGTGGGCGAAGTAGCCGTCGATCTTGTGCTGTTCGCCGCGGCCGGTCGCCAACCCGACCAGGTTTTGAAAGGAGGCGCTGTTGGGCACGGTGATGCACGCGCTGCCTCCCGGCCGAAGGACTCGGAGCAATTCCCGAACGAACTTTACCGGATTGAACCCGAAGTGCTCCATGGTCTCCCAACAGAGAATGCGATCGAGGGAATCGCTCTTCAAATCGAGGCAATGGGTCGCTTCGCGAACCGGACCGAACCGGTCGAAGAAATCGATATAGGAACAAGCGATGTCGCGTTCTCGATACAGTTCCATGAGCGGTTCCACAACGGGATCCCGCCCCTCGAGAACCGTATAGGAAGATGCGCGGCAACGAAGCGCGAAGGGCACGTAGCCGAAGAACGGCCCGATCTCAAGCACGTCGCCGAGATCTGAATCAATCAGGTCAAACAAACGCAATGAGCGCCACAAGCGGGGCGCCGAGGCGAAGAAGTACTCGTGCATCGTGTCCCGGACACCTGCGGCATTGCTGATCTCCTCACCTCGCTTGCGAAATGTGTCCAACGAAAGTTGTTCTTCGGCTTTTGACATGTTCTCACTCCGCTCGAGACCGGCGGACTTTGGGCCTTGAGCGCCCAATTGTCCAGCAGGCCATCAAAAGGACAACGGGCCTCAGGGTCGTCGACACAACACGTTTCAGGGTCTTGGGACGCGGGTTCCGGGTCGGGACTCCGTGATGATGCGGGCGATCTTCACGACCCCTGCCGTTGCCGTGATTGTGCGCGCGGGCGCTCGTCCCGGGTAGGCGGAATTCTTCCTCTTGTGGCGGGACGCCGCAGGAACCCGCAGCCGGGACTTCTGCGCTACAGGGGAAGATTGCGCATCGATGGTCTACCGCAGCGCCCCCGCCGCGGCTTCCTGGAATGCTTCTCGGATGGGGGAATTGTCGCCGTTCTTGAATCCGCGTCGCTGGATCATGAGGATGTAGATTGTCTGATTGACCGGATCCGCCCAGCTTTGGGTGGCGTAGGCGCCGCCGTGGCCAAAGGTTCCGGGATTCAACATCGCGGTCACGCCCTGGGGCTGCTTGACCACCTGGAATTTGATGCCCCAGCTCATGCCCTCGGTGAAGCCGGTCTCGATGTCGCCGGATTGTGTGCGGGTGAGCTCGCGCACGGATTCCTCTGACAGCAGTCGTCGCCCTTCCCAGACACCGCCGTTGAGCATCATCTGGTAGAGTCGGCGCATGTCCTCGGCCGTGGAGTAGAGGCCGCCGCCCGGCTTGACCGTGCGTTTGGTGTCCCACAGATCGCCGCGGACGAAGGATACCGCGGTCTCGGTCAACTCCTTCACCGTGTCGTTCTTCAGGTAAGGCGTGACGACCCGGCCGGCCGCGACCTTGGCCCTGGGTGGAAAGAAGGTCGTATCCTGCATTCCCAGCGGATCGAAGAGCCGTTCCTGGATGAAGTCCTGAAAAGGTTGGCCCGACACGACCTCCACTACGCGTCCGAGCACATGCGTTCCCGAAGTGCTGTACTTCCAGCGGCTGCCCGGTTCGAATTGAAGCGGTTGTTTCGAGATCAGGGAGACGAGTTCCGCCAGAGTGGAATGGGCGCGCGGTTCGGTCGCGTTGCCGATGCCGGCGGTATGCGTGGCCACGTCGAGCAGGGTGATCTTGCGCGCGGGACGCTTGAGCTTCAGTTCGTTTCGCGTCTTTTCCTCCACCAGCCACAGGCCCTTGAACTCGGGCAGGTGTTCTTCGACTTCATCGTGGATGTTCAGCTTTCCCTCCTCCGCCAGCATCATCAGGGCGACCCCGACGGTCGGTTTGGTCATCGACGCGATCCAGAACATGTCGTCCTTCCGCATCGGACGGCCGGATTCAAGATTGGAGACGCCCAGCGCCTCGAAGCTGACGACCTTGCCCTTGTGGGCGACCAGAGTCACGGCGCCGGAAATCTCGCCCTGGTCGATGAAGGGGGCAAGGGCCGATCGGACAGCGGTTGAAACATCGGCGGCGACAATGTTGCTTGTCCAAACGAGCAGGGCGGTGAGGTGGAGGGCCGTTTTCATCATGGATCCGAGAATAACTCCATGCACAGGGGAGGCAATGCGTGATGCGCGAGGCTGGGTTGCATGTCAGGCTTGGGTATTTCGGGGTTGGGCCCTAAGCTCTCGGCTATGAAGAATCTGTTTCCATTGTGTGTCGCAGGCTGCCTGTTGTTCTCGTATTCCGCGTTGTCGCAGGATGCCGCCAAGGCGAAGAAGGCCAAGCAGACCCAACGTGTCCGGAAGCCGAACCGCTATGATGCCTCCGTGCCCAAGCCGACCATCGCTGGCGTCAAATACGGCGATCATGAGCGGCACGTAATTGATTTCTGGAAGGCGGAATCCGATTCCCCGACGCCGTTGGTGTTCATCATCCACGGAGGCGGTTGGACTGGCGGTTCCAAGGAGCGGGCGCAGCGCTTTGCGGATGTTGCCGGTTGTCTCAAGGCCGGCATCTCCGTGGCGGCCATCAATTATCGTTACGTCTCGCAGGCGGCGGAGTTCGACATCGAACCGCCGGTGAAGGCCCCGTTGCACGACGCCGCGCGCGCGCTGCAGTTCGTGCGCAGCAAGGCGAAGGAATGGAATCTCGACAAGGAACGCGTGGGCGCGGCGGGCGGTTCGGCTGGCGCGTGCTCGAGTCTTTGGCTCGCATTCCATGACGATCTGGCGGATCCACAGAGCGACGATCCGGTGGCCCGGGAATCCACCCGCCTCTGGTGCGCCGCCGTCACCGGCGCGCAGACGACCCTCGATCCCAAGCAGATGAAGGAATGGACGCCGAACAGCCGCTATGGGGGGCACGCCTTCGGCTTGAGGCAGTTCGCCGAGTTCTTCGCCGAGCGCGACAAGATTCTGCCGTGGATCAACGAGTTCTCGCCCTACGCCAACGTCAGCGAGGACGACCCGCCGGTCTATCTCATCTATTCCCGCCCTCCGGCGTTGGGCCAGCCCCAGAAGGACCCGACCCACACCGCCAACTTCGGCGTGAAACTTCAGGAACATTGCCAGGCCAAGGGCGTCGATTGCGAACTGGTCTACCCCGGCGCGCCGGATGTGAAACACAAGACCCCGACGGAGTACCTCATCGCCACGCTGAAACACCAGGGGCGACGGAGCGCCGAATCCGGCTGGATTCAGCTGTTCAATGGAAAGGACCTGAGCGGCTGGACGCCGAAGATCCGCTACCAGGCATTCGGTGAGGACCCGCGCAAGACCTTTCGCGTCGAAGACGGCGTGATCCGGGTTGATTACGAGAACTACGACGAGTTCAACGAAACCTTCGGTCACCTCTTCTATCAGACTTCCTATTCACGCTATCGCCTCCGGGTGGAGTATCGATTTGTCGGAGAGCAGTTGAAGGGCGGTCCCGGATGGGCCTACCGCAACAGCGGCCTGATGCTCCACGGTCAGGCTCCCAAGACCATGGCCAAGGACCAGGACTTTCCGAACTCCATTGAGGTGCAGTTGCTTGGCGGCAACGGCAAGGACGAACGCACGACGCTGAACCTCTGCACCCCGGGCACGGATGTCGTTATGAACGGCAAACTGCTCAAGCGACATTGCATCAGTTCCCAATCGAAGACCTACCACGGCGACCAGTGGGTGACTGTGGAAGTTCTCGTCGACGGCTCCAAGGGCTTCAAGCACCTCATCGACGGCGAGGTCGTGCTCGAATACGCCAGCCCGCAACTGGACGATGGCTCGCTGCTGGAGGGCGGGACGATCTCCCTGCAAAGCGAGAGCCACCCCTGCGAATTCCGCAAGGTCGAGTTGCTGCCCTTGGATTGAGCGGGTTACTTCCCGACCAACGGATCCAGGAACTTGTAGAGCTCCTCGGTGGCGGGGTCGTCCGGCTTGCCGAGGTCGTTGTTCAGCCGGCTGTGGTTGCTGTCGCGCTTGCCGTAGGCCTTGGCGGGTAGGCCCGCTTCACGCAGGACGGATTCCAACCGGCGGGCCTGCGCGCGAGTGTCGGGATTGCCGGAGAAATAGAGGATGAGAAAGGGTGGAATGCCCTTGCCTTTGGCGACATGCGTCACGGCTGAGAAATCCAGGTGCTTCTCCGGGTTGTTTCCAAACTTCTGGCGATGGCCGAAGGTGAACATCTTGCTGCCGTAAAGCGCCTGCCGATGTTCCGCGGTCATGATGATCTTGGGAATGTCGTAGGTGTCGCCATCCACCGGGACACAGCCTCTCAAGGCGTCGAATGAGACGCTCTCTTCCTTGAGATAACGGTCGTCGATGCAGATCAGGGCCGCGAGTTGCGCGCCGGCGGAATGGCCGCCCACGAAGATGCGCTGCGGGTCGCCGCCGTGCTTCGCGATGTTCCTGTGCACCCAGCCCAGGGACTTGGCGACATCGCGTATCAAGGTGTCCATGTCGACCTCGGGCAGAAGGCGGTAGTTGGTGGAGACAAAGACAAAGCCGCGTTCGGTGAGGACCTTGGGCTTCAGCGCGACATCGCTCTTGTCGCCGACCCGCCAACCGCCGCCATGAATCCAGAACATGACGGGCCGTTTCTTGTCGGAAGCTTTCTCCGGCGTGTAGATGTCGAGGACGTGCCGCTCGTGGCCGTTCTTCAGATAGGGAATGTCGGCGGCCAGTTTCTGGCCGCAAGCTGTTCGGGCGACGAAACAGCCAAGTAAGGCAAGGGAGATGGCAATCTTGTGACTCATGGCGAGGTCTGTTTCCAAGGTTCTCGAAAAGCGAAACAACAACTTGACGACGCGCCCATCCGTTCGCAAGAGCGCACCTGCCAATTCAACACCGATTCACCATCTAGGCAATCCTCGTGAAGGGCCGGGGAAAGACGATTCGATCACCCGGTTTCGTTCACGCCCAGGTTGATTTGTGCGCCCGATCGGTGATTGGACCACGCTTCGACCTCCGTCCGAACGTCGTATGTATGACTAGCGGCAGTTTCCTGGAAATGCTCCGCATGGGCGCTCGTCGCCGTCCGCCGCCCCGGTCCGAGAAACTCAGACCAAGCTTGCCTGACACGGCGATCCCGACGCATTGCGTTACGCCCGCCGCTCCGCTAGTATGTCCGCAACTTCAACAGTAACGTAAACGGTTCCCTTCAGATCATGCGCGTCGCCGCCGTCCTTACTCATTGTACCAACGCCCTGATTGCCGTAGCCGTGGCTGCGTTGACAATGGGGGGCGTCGCTCCACGAAGCCACGCCCAGGGCAACGTCGAGGGTTCCCTCAAACTCCCTCCCTCCAAGAAATCGGCCGTTACCAGCCAACGCTACGCCAATATTGCGGGCAAGGTTGGCGTCCCCAAGGGGCAGGCCGGCGTCGTCTGGGTTGAAGGCGACTTCAACGGCGTCACCAATACGACCCCGGCTGTCGTGGAGATGGGGCAGCGCAATTTTCAGTTTGAGGTCTACGCGCTTCCCGTGCGCGTCGGGACCAAGGTCGTGTTCCCCAATCACGACGACGCCTATCACAATGTCTTTTCCTACTCCAAGGCCAAGCGCTTCGACCTGGGACGCTACCTGAAGGACGAATCGCCGGCGACCGTGCTGTTCGACAAGCCCGGAGTCGTGAAACTCTATTGTGAAATTCACGAGCACATGAACGCCGTGATTGTCGTGGTGGATTCACCCTTCTTCACAACGACCGACGAGGAAGGCAACTTCACCCTGAAAGGCATACCGGCCGGCAACTACACCCTCAAGGCCTGGCTCGGCAAGAAGAAGCTGGCCGAGAAATCCGTCACCCTGAAGGACGGCGAAACCCTCACCGCCGGCGTGCTCGGTCAATAAGTCCCGATGCCGGCGCCGACACTCAGTTTCCGGGGCAAGCTGGTGGCAGCCATGATGCTGATCGTGATCGGCGTCACTGGCGCGACGCTCTACGTGGCGCAGGATCGCATGAAGGCCGCTCATGAACGCATGTCGGAGATTCAGTTCCACAACCAGGTCGAACTGTTCAACAGCATGCGTGAATCGAGGCTTTCCCGGGTCCGGGAGAAGTGCCTCGACCTGGTTCGCTCCGTCCGCGTCGCCGCCGCGCTGGAAGAGGAGGATCTCGAAGTCATTTACAAACTGGCCGAGGACGAGTTGACGCCCGTCCTCCGCCTGCGCCCCAATCGCGGACCCCGCGCCCGCGCTCCCCGACTCATCCGCTTCATCGACACCGAGGGGGCGGAACTGCCCCCACCCCAACGCGCTTTTCGCGGCATGGGCATCGAATCCGTCTTCGCGTCCGATGAAATGCGCGACGCCTTTCAACAGGTTGCCCGGACCATGGAGGCCGAAGGCGTCGACCAGAAGATAGGCTACGTGGAACGCGTCATGCGCGACCGCTCCATGATCATGGAGGTCATCGTCACCAAGGTCGTGCTCCGGGCGACGGATGAATACATGGGCGCGCTCGTGCTGGGCTTTCCCATCATGGACGGGATGGAGAAAGCCATGAAGGACTTCACGGATATCCGCAGCGGGATCTGGGTGAACGATGAACTCTATACGGAAACAATCGAGGAGAGCATCCTGCCGAGCCTCAAAGAATCCGTCCGCGCTGCGATCAAGAGAGGGGGCGCCACTTCCGGAGTCATAACCACCGCCATCGGGGACGCGCCCCACAAGGTCTTCTTTCAGCAGATGAATGACTCCGAGTTTCTGCCGGCCTACCAGATTGCGCTCTATTCGCTGGAAGGCGCCTTGGCGGACCAAAAGGTCCTGCAGGCCCGGGTGGTTGCCTTTGGCGCGGCAGTGCTGTTGGGAGCTCTGGCCATCAGCATGGTGATCTCGCGCGGCTTCACCGGGCCGATTCACGCCCTCGTCAGGGGGACGCGGTCCATTCAGGAGGGTGACTTCGATGTCCGGATTCCTGTCCGGCATCACGATGAGATCGGGGAACTGACCGCCTCCTTCAACGAGATGGCCGAGGGATTGGCCCAAAAGGAGAAGTACCAGGCCGTGCTCGACATGGTCGCCGACAAGGACGTGGCCGAGGAACTGATGTCGGGCTCTGTCGCGTTGGGCGGCGAACTGCGCGACATCAGCGTGCTGTTCTGCGATATCCGCGGCTTCACGGCCATGACCCAGAACATGTCGCCCACGGATGTCATTCATCTGATGAACGACCATTTCACCGTGCTGACCAACATCGTCTACGAGCATGACGGCGTGGTGGACAAATTTGTCGGCGATCTGATCATGGGGGTGTTCGGCGCGCCGCGCAGTTATGGCAATGACGCCTACAACGCGGCGCGCTGCTGCCTGCGCATGATCGAGGAGCGCACGAAGCTGAACGAGGCCGCCGAGCAGCCCATCCACATGGGCATTGGCCTGGCCTCCGGCGAGGCGGTCGCGGGCTGCATGGGATCAGCAGATCGACTCAACTACACCGTCATGGGCGCGCGCGTGAATCTATCCTCGCGGCTCTGCAGCGTGGCGGGCGTTGACGAGACCGTCATCGACCAAGGCACTTACGATAAGCTCAAGGACTACGTGGAAGTCGAACCCATGCCGGAACTCAGGGTCAAGGGCTTCGACGCGCCGGTCCAGGCCTACAAATTGCTCGGCATTCGTTCGCTGAAGGAATCCCCCGCCGTCGACTCAAGTTCCAACTGCTGAACCCTATGAAAAAGCCGAAAGTCTTCCGTCGTGCCACTCTGACCCTGTGCGCGGTTGCGGGATTGCTGATCACGACCGCAACGAACGCGCAGACCTTTCTCGAGCAAGTGGACGACGCGCTCGCCTACGAGACGCCGAACGGCTTCTTTCGCACGGACTTGAGTGGACGACTCGACGCGGAATACTACTACGTGGATCAGAATCCGCCGGGATTGGTGTTTCCGGACGATGATCATTTCTTCAATCCCCGCATGTCGCTGTTTCTCGACACGCAACTCGGCGACCATTTCTACTCCTTGGTGCAGGCGCGTTTCGATCGTGGTTTCGACCCCGGTTCCCGCCGCCATGGCGATTCGCGTTTGGACGAGTATTTCCTCCGCTACCGGCCGTTCAAGGACGGCAGGCTGAACTTCCAGATCGGCAAGATGGCGACGGTTTTCGGCGGTTGGGTTCCCCGGCATCTGGCTTGGGACAACCCTTTTATCAATGCGCCTTTGGCCTATGAACATGTCACCGTCATCACGGACCATGGCGTTCCCGGCGCGCCGGCCGGATTCCTCGGCAGACAAGGCGTGCGCGACAATAAACCCCGCTGGCTGCCGATGATCTGGGGCCCGGCTTACACAAGCGGCGCGTCCATGTTCGGATCGCTCGAAGGCTTCGATTACGCTTTCGAGTTCAAGAACGCATCGATCTCCTCGCGGCCCTATGCGTGGGATCCGTTTCGCGTCAATTGGGAGAACCCGACGGTCAGCGGCCGCTTGGGATATCGCCCCAACGCGATGTGGAACGTGGGGTCTTCTTTCAGCTACGGAACCTATCTGTTGCCGGAGTCACAACCCACGCTGCCGGCCGGGTCCGACCCGGGGGATCACAACCAGTTGACCATCGGCGCGGATATCTCCTTTGCCTGGCATGCCTGGCAGGTTTGGGCGGAGGCGATCGCCGCGCGCTTCGAAGTACCCAATGTCGGCAACGCCGATACCCTCAGCTATTTCATTGAGGCGAAGTACAAGATCACGCCCCGCCTCTATGCGGCAGGCCGGTGGAATCACCAGATCTTCGATGAAGTCCCCAATGGGGCGGGAGGCTTTGCCGACTGGGACCGGGATGCTGTCCGAATCGAGGGGGCCATCGGATACCGCTGGACCCGCCACATCCAGACCAAGCTGCAATACGGTTATAGCCGCCTGGAGGGGGCGTTGCAACAGGGTGAGCAACTATTCGCGGCGCAACTGAATGTGAAGTTCTGAGTGAGGTCGGTGGGGTGTGTTGGCCGCGTAGCGCAGGCGTCCTCGCCTGCGGGTGCGACGGGCGTCTCCGCCCGGTTTCTCTCGGAACAGGCGGCGGGACGCCGCCATAACCCGCGGCCGGGACGGCCGCGCTACAATCATCCGCAACGAACCACACTGGCTTGCATCGCACCGCGTTCTTCGTAAGCTCTCCGCCCTATGCGAATTTTGTCCGGCATCCAGCCTTCGGGCGCCCTGCACATCGGCAACTACTTCGGGATGATGAAGCCCGCGATCGAGTTGCAGGAGCGGGGCGAGGCCTACTATTTTATCGCGAACTACCACTCGATGACTTCGCTCTTCGATCCCGAGGAGCGGCGGAAGAACTCCCTCGATGTGGCGCTCGACTTCCTCGCCTGCGGCCTCGATCCGGAAAAGTCGGTCTTCTGGAAACAGTCGGATGTGCCCGAGGTGACCGAACTGACCTGGTTGCTGAGCACGATGACCCCGATGGGTTTGCTCAAGCGCTGCCACAGCTACAAGGACAAGCTCAGCAAGCTCAGCGACGGCGACGAGGAAAAGGTCAATCATGGCCTCTTTGCCTACCCCGTGCTCATGGCCGCGGACATCCTGGCCTTTGATTCCACTCTCGTTCCGGTTGGCAAGGACCAGAAGCAGCACCTCGAGGTGGCGCGCGATATCGCCAACAAGTTCAACAACCAGTACGGCGAGACTTTTGTTGTTCCGGAGCCGGAGATCCGCGAATCCGTCGCGACGGTTCCGGGCACGGACGGCCAGAAGATGAGCAAGAGTTATGGCAACACGGTCGAGATCTTCGGCGAGGAGAAAAAGCTTCGCAAAAAGATCATGAAGATCGTCATGGACAGCCGTCCTCCCGAGGAGCCCAAGCCGGACGCCGAGAAGAACAATGCCGTCCAGTTGCTGAAGCTGGTGGCTCCGGACAACGTCGCCAAGGAATGGGAGGATCGTCTCCGCGCCGGCGGCACGGGCTATGGCGATCTGAAGAAGGCTCTGTTCGAACATTACTGGAACTACTTCGAAGAACCCCGCAAGAAGCGCGCGGAATTGGAGCAGAACCTCGACTACGTGAACCAGGTTCTCAATTCAGGCGCGACGAAGGCGAGGGAGGTGGCTCGACAGGCCCTCGACCGCGCGAAGAAGGCCAGCGGGTTGGATTGAGGGCCGCGTTGCCAGTTCGGCTCGCTGGGCTCGGAGGCCGTTTGGGCAAAGCTCTTTACCCACGGATGGCAAAGCCGACCCACGGATAGGATTTCTGCATCCGTGGGTCGGCTTTGCCATCCGTGGGGTGAAATCTTCGCGTTGGGAAACGCCGAGGCGTCACTTCATCTTGTTCGCGATGGCGTTGAACCAAAGGTCGTGAAGTTCGGCGAGGTCCCACGACAGCTCCGCGCCCGCGGTCTTGATCGTCAGTTTGTCGCCGCCGACCTTGCCGATTCGCACGACCGGGACTTCCAGGATCTTGGCGCGCTCCTCGATCTTTACCGCGTCCACTCCGGAGGCCGTCAGCACGATGCGTCCCTGCGTTTCGCCAAACAACAGCGCGTCGAGGCGCGCATCGCCAAACGCGGACAGATCGATCTCCGCGCCCAGCAGCTTGTCGGTTTCACGGCCGACGTGATTGGAGATGCAGGATTCCGCCAAGGCTACGGCGAGGCCGCCCTCGCTGCAGTCGTGCGCGCTCTTGACGCCGCCCGCCTGGATGAATGATCGGACCGTGGTGTGGATCTGCTTCTCCTTCGCCAAGTCGCAACGCGGCGGCGTGCCGGTCTTCAAGTCATACGCGGTCTGCAGATAAGCCGAACCGCCCAGGCCCAACAGCGGGTCTGCTTCGTCAATGGCCGCGCCGATCAACAGGATCTCGTCGCCTTCGTCCTTGAACCATTGCGTCGTGATGTCCTCGGGCTTTTCGATCAGGCCGACCATGGCGACGGTCGGCGTGGGATCGATGGCGCCATTGGGGTTCTGATTGTAAAGGCTGACATTGCCGCCGGTGACCGGGGCATTGAAGACCGTGCAGCCTTCAGCCAGACCGCGGACGGCTTCCTTCAATTGCCAGAACAATTCCGGGTTGTGCGGATTGCCGAAATTCAGATTGTCCGTCGTCCCCAGCGGTTCCGCGCCGGAGCAGGCCAGGTTGCGCGCGGCCTCTGCAACCGCGATCTTCGCGCCCTCGTAGGGATCGAGATAGACGTAGGTTCCATTGCAGTCGCAGGACATCGCCAGGTACTTCTCGGGGACGGTCTCGTCGGCGTCCACGCCGCCGCCGGGAAGCGAATCAGCCTTGATGCGCAACACCGCGGCGTCCGATCCCGGAAACACCGCCGTGCCATTGCGGACGGTGTGGTCGTATTGGCGGTAGACCCAGTTCTTCGAGGCGATCGACGGCCAGGCGAGGAGATTCTTCAAAACCTGTTCCGGTTCCTTCAGATCGGGAACCTGCTCCAGTTTGAACGCGCGCACAGCGGCCAGGTAAGCGGGTTCCTTGGATTCGCGATCATAGAGCGGCGCATCGTCGGCCAGTTTGGCGGCCGGCATGTCCGCGACGACTTCGCCATGATTGGTGACAACCATCCGGCCGGTGTCGGTCACCGTGCCGACCTCGGCCCAGGGGAGGTCCCACTTGTCGAAAATGCGGCGCACCTCTTCCTCGTGCCCCTTGTTGACGATGATCAACATGCGCTCCTGCGACTCGCTGAGCATCAACTCGTAAGGCGTCATGTTGGCGGCGCGTTGGGGAACCTGGTCGAGGCGCAGTTCGATGCCGGTGCCGCCGCGGGCCGCGGTCTCGCAGGTGGAGCAGGTGAGGCCGGCGGCGCCCATGTCCTGGATGCCGGCGACGGCGTCGGTGGCCAACAGCTCGAGGCAGGCCTCCATGCAGAGCTTCTCCATGAAGGGATCGCCCACCTGCACGGCGCCGCGTTGCTGGTCCGCCGATTCCTCGGTCAGATCCTGGGAGGCGAAGGCCGCGCCCGCCAACCCGTCGCGACCGGTGGCCGGCCCGACATAAAAGACGGGGTTGCCCACGCCCTTCGCGGCGCCGCGCGCAATCTGGTCGTGCCGCAGCACGCCCAGCGCGAAGGCATTCACCAGCGGATTGCCCTCATACGAGGGATCGAAATAGACTTCGCCGGCGATTGTCGGAATACCGAAGCAATTGCCATAATGTGAAATGCCCGCCACGACGCCGCGGAACAGGCGGCGCACCTCGGCCGAGTCCAGACTTCCAAAGCGCAAAGAATTGATCGCCGCCACCGGCCGGGCGCCCATGGTGAAAATGTCGCGGATGATGCCGCCCACGCCCGTCGCCGCGCCCTGGAAGGGCTCCACCGCGCTGGGATGATTGTGGGATTCGATCTTGAAGGCCACGGCCAGTCCGTCGCCGATATCGATCACCCCGGCATTCTCCTCACCCGCGGGAATGAGCACTTTCTCCGACTTGGTCGGAAAGCCCTTCAACAGTTTGCGGGTGTTCTTGTAGGAGCAGTGCTCGCTCCACATGACCGAGAAGATGCCGAGCTCGGTGTAATTCGGTTCGCGGCCGAGGATGACCTTGATCTGCTCGTATTCCTCCGGCGTGATGCCGTGTTGATCGATCAGTTCGGGAGTGATGGCGGGATCGGACATTGGAGGCGGTTCAGAGTGGGAATGGGTTGGGAGTTCAGAAACTGCCGTTCACGCGGCGTCGGCCTGCGTCTTCTTGTCGAGCCAGGCGGCCATGGATTCAAGGATTGCCCGGCCGTCGGCGCTGCCAACGATCTCCTGGCAGGCCCGTTCCGGATGCGGCATCAGTCCGGCCACATTGCGTTCCCGGTTGCAGATGCCGGCAATGTTGTCCAGCGAGCCGTTGGGATTCGCGTCGTCGGTCAACTCCCCATCGGCGCTGACATACTGCCAGAGGATCTGGTTGTTCGATTTGATGGAAGCGAGCGTTTCCTCGTCGGCGAAGTAACAGCCCTCGCCATGCGCGATGGGCACGCGGAGAAGCTGCCCTTCCTCGACGCCGCCGGTGAAGGGGGTGTCCTTGGCGACGGTCTTGAGAAAGACCTGTTCGGAGCGGAACTGCAGCGAACGATTGCGCACGAGCGCGCCCGGAAGCAGGCCCGCCTCGCAGAGGACCTGGAAACCGTTGCAGATGCCGAGGACCACGCCGCCGTCCGCGGCGAAGGTCTTGACCGCCTGCATTACCGGACTGAATCGTGCGATGGCGCCGCAACGGAGATAATCCCCGTAGCTGAATCCGCCGGGAATGATGACCGCGTCGGCGTCGCCGACGGACTCCTCCTTGTGCCAGAGCAGGCGGGCGTCGTGACCGATGACGCGAACGCCGTTGACCGCGTCCTGGTCGCTGTTCGACCCCGGAAATTGGATGACCGCTACTTTCATGTCGTTTGGATTCGCTTACTCCAATTCGAAGCGATACTCCTCGATCACGGGATTGCTCAGCAACTTGTGGCAGGCCTCGTCGATCTGCTTCTCGACCGCCTCGCGCTCGCCGTCGATCTCGATCTCAAGGTAACGGCCGACATGGACGTCCTGTACGCCGGCGTAACCCATGTGCTCGAGCGCGTTCTGCA
>Ga0181588_10000984_pt1 | contig 25428 bp, 27 predicted proteins | sample 071ome_26_FD_148607 | JGI IMG/M metagenome (GOLD analysis project Ga0181588, IMG submission 148607) | Coastal salt marsh microbial communities from the Groves Creek Marsh, Skidaway Island, Georgia - 071409BT metaG (spades assembly) | ecosystem: Environmental > Aquatic > Marine > Intertidal zone...
AAACCGGCGACATCAGGATCACGCCGAATAGCTGGCGGATAAACGCGATCTCGAAGACGTGAACGAAATGGGACAGGTGATGCACCAGCCCGTTCATCACCGAGACTGTCGAGGCCGAGGTTAGCATGAACCCCATCCCCTTGATGCTTTCGGGGGTCGATCGCAGAATCTGACGGAGGGGCATAAAGCGCTCTGACACGGGAGGAAGCTGGCAGCCTGAGAGATATCATAAAATGCCGGACTGCGCGCTTCCGCGTTTCCACCGACCCGTCACCCGTGATAGGGATCGCCCGAAAGTAAACTCATGAAAACCGACGCATTCGATTTCGATCTGCCGCGCGAACTGATCGCACAACGCCCCGCCGAGCCACGCGATGCCGCACGGCTGCTGGTCGTCGGCGAAAGGCTGAAAGACCGAACGGTTGGCCAGTTGCCGTCCCTGTTGCGGTCCGGCGACATACTGGTCGTCAACGACACGAGAGTCATCCCGGCGCGGCTGCGCGGTCGCCGGGGCGAAGCCGGTATCGAGGTGACTCTTCACCAGAAGCGAGGGGAACGCGACTGGCGCGCCTTCGCACGGCCGGCGCGCAAGCTGCGGATCGACGACCGGGTCGATTTCGCCGAAGATTTTTGGGCGATTGTGACCGAAAAACGCGACGGCGGTGAAATCGGCCTTCGGTTCGAAGGCGCCGATCTCGACGCCGCTCTGGAACGGCACGGCATCATGCCGTTGCCGCCCTATATCGAACGCCCGCGCGAAGGCGAATCCGCCGACAGGACGGACTACCAGACGATCTACGCCGCCGAGCCTGGGGCAGTCGCCGCGCCTACCGCCGGCCTGCATTTCACACCGGCGCTGCTGGACGCCATCGGAGAGGCTGGCGTCCAGACTGCCCGGCTTACGCTCCATGTCGGCGCCGGAACCTTCCTGCCGGTCAAGGTCGACGACACGGCGGACCATAAAATGCACGCCGAATGGGGCCGGATAGACCCGGAAACGGCGGCGAGGATCAACGCGGCGCGGCAGGCGGGCGGGCGGATCATCGCCTGCGGCACGACATCGCTAAGGCTGCTGGAAAGCGCGGCGGACGAAAGCGGAATCGTTCACCCTTTCAGCGACGAGACCGAGATCTTCATCACGCCGGGCTATCGGTTCCGGGCCGTGGACATCCTGCTGACCAACTTCCACCTGCCGAAATCGACGCTCTTCATGCTGGTCTCGGCTTTTTCAGGCCTGGATCGCATGAAGTCCGCTTACGCGCATGCCGTCGCCGAACGCTACCGGTTCTACTCCTACGGCGACGCCTGTCTGCTCTTTCCAGGAGAAGGAACATGACAGGAATCGAATTCTCCATCTCGGCCACTGACGGCGCGGCGCGACGCGGGCGGCTGACCCTCGCGCACGGCACGGTAGAGACGCCGGCTTTCATGCCGGTGGGCACCGCCGGCACGGTCAAGGCCATGACGCCCGAAGGCGTCGCTGCGACCGGCGCGGAAATCATCCTCGGCAACACCTACCACCTGATGCTGCGACCAGGAGCCGGACGCCTGGCTACGCTCGGCGGGCTGCACCAATTCATGAACTGGCCAAAGCCGATCCTGACCGATTCCGGCGGATACCAGGTTTTTTCGCTGGCGGGTCGGCGGACGCTATCCGAAAACGGCGTCCTGTTTCGGTCGCATCTCGATGGAGCGGAGCATAACCTGACGCCGGAACGCTCCATCGAAATCCAGCGCCTGATCGGATCCGACATCGCGATGGTGCTGGACGAATGCACCGGCTGGCCGGTCACCGAAGACGAAGCCCGAACCTCGATGGAGCTATCGATGCGCTGGGCGGCGCGCAGCAAGGAAGCGTATGAGCCACGCGCGGGATACGGGCTGTTCGGCATCGTCCAGGGCAGCGTTTTTCCAAATTTGCGACGCGAAAGCGCGGAGACCCTTCAGAAGACCGGATTCGACGGCTACGCGGTTGGCGGGCTCGCGGTCGGCGAGGGACAGGCTCAGATGTTCGACGTACTCGATTTCACCGTCCCGCATTTGCCGGCGGACCGGCCGCACTACCTGATGGGTGTCGGCAAGCCAGCCGATATCGTCGGCGCGGTGGCGCGCGGCATCGACATGTTCGACTGCGTCCTGCCCACCCGATCGGGTCGCACCGCGCAGGCCTTCGTGACGGGTGGCACGCTCAACCTTCGAAACGCCCGACATGCCGACGACATGTCGCCGCTGGATGCGACATGCGACTGCCCGGTTTGCGCGCAGTACGGCAGGGCCTACCTGCATCACCTGATCAAGGCCGGCGAAATGCTGGCCGGCATGCTTCTGACGACGCACAATCTGCATTACTATCAGTCGCTGATGAAAAACCTGCGCGACGCGATTGCCGGGGGCACGCTGGCGGAGTTTCGGACAAAGTTCGATCGGGAGCAGCAGGCCGGACCGGAAGACGGACATCATGGCGACCACTGAAGAACAGACCCTGACCCATCTCGGCAACGAAACGGACCTGCCTGCCTCACCCGATGACACGGTGCTGGAGCGCATCGCCAACCCACACCCCGATGTGCCCTACATGGCGCGGTTCACCTGTCCGGAGTTCACCGCCCTGTGCCCGGTAACCGGACAGCCGGATTTCGCGCATCTGGTGATCGACTATGTCCCGGGCGAGTGGCTGGTCGAAAGCAAGTCGCTGAAGCTTTACCTCGCGTCGTTCCGCAATCACGGCGACTTTCACGAGGCGTGCACCGTCGGCATCGCCAAACGGCTAGAGGCGCTTCTGCAACCGGTCTGGCTTCGTATTGGCGGTTACTGGTATCCGCGCGGCGGCATTCCGATCGACGTCTTCTACCAGACAGGCGATGCCCCCGACGGGGTCTGGATTCCGGATCAGGGCGTTGCGCCCTATCGCGGTCGAGGCTGAACCTGGTCGCGCCAAACCCTGCCATTCGAAAAAAGGCGTTGGAACTTGGTTTCGACGCCATCGGTTTTGCGCCAGCGACATTGCGCGACGAAGCGCGCCAGGGGCTTGCCGAGTTCCTCGACTCCGGCCACCACGGCGATATGGGCTGGCTCGCCGACCGCGCGGCCGAACGGGGTTCGCCCGATGTTCTCTGGCCCGAGGCGAAAAGCGTCGTGGTCGTGGGCCTCAATTACGGCCCGCCGCGCGATCCGCTGGCGCCGCTGGAACGGCCGGAACGCGCGACCGTATCGACCTATGCGCGCGGGCGTGACTATCACGATGTCCTCAAGAAAAAGCTGCGCGTTCTGGCGCGCTACATGGCGGACGAGCTGGACAGCGACGTCAAGCTGTTCGTCGACACGGCGCCGGTGATGGAAAAACCGCTCGGCCAGGCGGCGGGACTCGGATGGCAGGGAAAGCACACGAACCTGGTCTCCCGCCATTTCGGGTCCTGGATGTTTCTCGGCGAAATATGCACAACGCTGGACCTCGATCCGGACGAGCCTGGCGAAGACCGGTGCGGCGCCTGTTCGCGCTGCCTCGATATCTGTCCGACCAGGGCTTTCCCAGCTCCCTACAGGCTGGATGCGCGACGATGCATCTCGTACCTGACCATCGAGCATCAGGGCCATATTCCGCGTGAATTCCGCGAAGCGATGGGCAACCGGATATACGGTTGCGACGACTGCCTCGCCGTATGTCCCTGGAACAAGTTCGCCAAACCGCTCACCGATCCCGATCTTGCCTGGCGGCTGGAGCTGGTCTGGCCGCGGCTGGCGGATTTCGTCATGCTGGACGATACAGCATTCAGAGAGGTTTTCTCCACCTCGCCGGTAAAACGGCTGGGGCGCGACCGGTTCATACGCAACGTGTTGATCGCGATCGGCAATAGCGGACTTGCCGACCTTGCCGGCAGGGTACGGGAGCGACTCGGCGACGGCTCGCCGCTGGTGCGCGCGATGGCGGTATGGGCGCTTGGAAGGCTGCTGCCGAAAGACGAATTCGAAGCGTTAGCGAAAGAAAGTCTGGGAACCGAAACGGACAAAGACGTCCGGAACGAGTGGATTGCCGGATCGGCCAGCTAGGGAGCAGGGCCTCAGTTCCAGCCGTTAATGCCGGGGCGGATGGTGCAGGAAATCGTGCCGGTCCGCGCTTCGAATGACGATCTCCATAACCCGCGCACCGCGCGTTATGCCGAAGACGATATCGTCGCCCGGGTCGCCCGCCGCCCACATCCGCGCATACATCTCCGACAGCGTTTCGACGGATTCGCCTTCCACTTCGCGGATTATGTCGCCCGGCGTGATGCCGGCGCGGTCCGCCGGTCCATTTTCCATCACATTGGAAACGACCAGGTGGCCGAGCGCCTCGGCGGCATGCATGCCGACCCAGGGACGGGCGAGCGAGCCAGCGCGGCCGGTTTCCAGCATTTCGGTCAGGACGGGCTGCAGAAGCGAGACCGGCACGAACATGTTGCCGGGCGTTTCCACGTCTTCGCCGACTTCCTGAACGAACAGCGACCCGATACCGACCAGACTGCCATCGCCCGGACGGATCAGCGCTGCACCGCTCCAGCGGGGATGCAGCGGGCTGGTGAACAGGGCGGCGTCGATCATATATTCCCACGACCCCGCGAATTCCCTGCGGTCGACCACCCTGCCGAGAATGGAACAGTCCACCCCGCCAGCGGATGCAATAACCACCGAGTCACCGGCTCCCGGATCATCCGGCGCGCCGGAAAGTTCAAGCGCGGGAACATCAAGAGGCGTTATGGTCCTGATCAGCCCAAAACCGGTAGCGTGGTCATAGGCGACGACTTGGGCCGCGACATCGTGTCCGCCGGGCGCCCCGATACTGACATCTGTCGCCTCGGAAATCAGGTAGCCGATCGTAACCAGCAGACCGCTATCGTCGATCACGACAGCGTTGCCTTCCCGTTCGGTCCCGAGCGAATTGGCGGTCCGCGCGTCGGGCGGCACGTGCGACCGCAGCGACCGTACAGCCGAGACGCTTGCCTCGAGATCGAAGGCAACATCGTTTTCAGTCGGCCTGGGTCCGGGAATTCGCGGCTGGGAAACCGGCAAAATCCCGTCGAGCCGATGGCCGTTCGAACGTGTCACTACTGCCATCTTCTACCTTTCAACAAGAGCGGGAACACTCCAGGGGGCCGACAGGAAAGCTCGTCCATTCACCTGGTCAGATACCGATAAGGAGCATAGGCGGGGACTACCGGCAAATCAATGCCACCTGACCCGCCGACAGCTGGCACGAACCAACTAAATTCCTATTTTTCAATAACATAGCGCGCACACCGCTCCCAAAGACGCCCTTAGTATTTTCAACATTTTGCCGTATGGAGAAAATGCCCTGGCACCCACATACGGGTTGCAGACGTTTTAAGAATTTGGAAATATACATTTATTGTTTTTAACCAAATATGGCGTGACGAATTTGGCTTTGATGCCAACGCGCGGCTGTGTATTTGACAAAATGCAGAACTGGATAGCCAGATTGCGTATCAGGGGGGCCAGCGCGTTTGCCGGAACCGTGATGCTCGCGTTCGCGTTCCTGACCGGCCACGCAAGCGCCCTGCCTTTTCAGGTAACGATTCAGCCCATCAATGTTTGCGACGATAGCGGGCTTAACTGCGGCAACCCGACAGAAGAGACATTCTTCGCGGAAACCCGGAAAATCTGGGCCCAGGCGGACGTAGATGTCACTTTCCTCGAATTCAACCAGTTCAACAGCAGCGCATTTCTGAACATTGACGGAACCACCCAGTCACTGATCGATCTTCGACAGGCGGCCGGCAACGGTCGGAACGCCGATTCCAAGGTCCTCAACATATGGTTCCTTGATAATATCGCCGGCGGCTCTCTGGCGGGTCTCGCCTTTATCAACTCGAACGGAATTGCCATCGCCGACGAGGTCTTCGCCCTTAACCGCATCGATACCATCGCGCATGAGATCGGACATAATCTCGGCCTCACTCATGAAAGCGCGAATGGCGATGATTTCAATCTTATGCAGGAAGGTGGAGATCGAAATATTCCGACGAGTATCCTCGACATCGCACCGGACGGCCTTGGGTTCGACCAGATATCGCTAAACCAGGTTAATCAGGTCCGGACGAGCGTTTTCCTTACGACCCAGGCCGACGCGTTGCCGGAACCTTCAGGCATGGCCATCCTGATCATCGGGCTCGCAGCGACGTTGACACTGTCGCCGAGAGGGCGGGTAAGAACAGTCATTGTCAGGCGTTAGGGACGTCAACTTCGTACTCCGGCAGTAGCGCCGAACGGCGCTTTTTTTGCGCCTTATGTACGCCCGGCCGTCAAAATTCCTCCAGATACCGGACCATCCGGTCCCGAGTCTTTCCGTCGGGCAGCCTGCCCATCCCGGCTTCCACATTATCCACCAGGTGACGAACCTTGGCCGTCCCCGGGATGACGCAGGTCACCGCCTTGTGACCGAGGATATATTTCAGGAAGAACTGGCCCCAGCTCCGGCAATCGAAGTCCGCAGCCCAGTCCGGCAGGTCGCGACCGCGCACCCGTCGGAACAGGCCGCCGCCCTCGTAAGGCCGGTTGACGATGACGGCGATGCCCCGCTCCGCACAGAGCGGCAGAAGCCTGTCTTCCGCCTGACGGACGCCGATGGAAAAAGGCAGCTGCACAAAATCGATCTTTTCCGACGTGATGACCTGTTCAAGCCTGGCGAAAGCGCCGGGCGTATAGTGGGTGATGCCGCTGTAGCGGACGCGCCCGCGCTCCTTCCAGACATTTATCGTCGAAAGCTGCGTGCGCCAGTCGACGAGATTGTGAACCTGCATGAGGTCGACGACATCGGTGCGAAACAGACGGAGCGAGTCTTCCATCTGCTCTATCCCCTGATGGCGTCCCTCGGTCCATACCTTGGTTGCGAGAAACGCTTTCTCTCGCAAGCCGGCCTGCCTCAACAAATCGCCGACCACGCCCTCGGAACGCCCGTACATCGGCGACGAATCGATCACCGAGCCGCCTGCCTCGAACAGCAGTTTCAGCACGTCGGCGAGCGGCGCGCGTTCCTCGGCGACATCGCCGACATCGAAAGTCTGCCAGGTACCCACGCCGACCACCGGAAGCGCCTCACCGCTGGACGGGATGACGCGGGTACTCATCCTGCGCTCTTCCCTTGCCAGAGCCGGCAGACCGGTCGCACCGGCGAAAAGACCTCCCGCGCAGAGGCGCAGGAACGCCGCCCTGGCCAGCTGCATCGATCAGCCGTCCTTTCGGTCATTGCGCTTGAGGTAGATATAGCCGCCATCGACCAGCAGATCCGTCGCGGTCGTGAAAGACGCATCGTCGGACGCCAGAAACAGCACCGCCTTGGCCACCTCTTCCGGCTGACCAACGCGGCCCAGCATATGAAGATAGCCGCGCGCCTCGTGAAATTCTTCAGCCGTGTCGAAGCGTCGGCGCGTTCTTGGCGTTTCGATCACGCCCGGCGAAATCGAATTGACCCGGATATTGTCGGCGGCGACTTCCGCCGCGAGTATCGTGGTCAGGTGGATCAGCCCGGCCTTGGTCGTGCAGTAGGCCGAGCGGTTGGGCACGCCGATCGTGCCAAGTTGCGACGCCATGTTGACGATGGCGCCGCCGCCGCCTTTCCGCATATGCGGGATCGCGTATTTCGCCATCAGGAACGGGCCGGTCAGGTTGACCGCAAAAGCCTGGTTCCATTCTTCCAGAGGCAGCTTGTCCACCGGCGCGTCGGGCGTCACCGCCGCTGCGACATTGACCAGAACCGAAAGCCCGCCGAATGCGTCGACCGCCGCGGCCACGGCGGCTTCGGCCTGCGCCGGATCGGACACGTCGAGTTGAAAGGGCTTTGCCGTCCCGCCCGCTGCAGCGATATCCGACGCCACCGCCTGCGCGCCGGCCAAATTCGCATCGGCGACCAGCACCGCCGCCCCCTCGGACGCCAGAAGCCGGCTGGAAGCGCCGCCGATCGCACCGCCCCCACCCGTGACAATGGCGACACCGCCGTCAAGTTTCCCGATACCCGTCATTCGTTCTCTCCCTGAATTCGCTTGCTTAGTATGAAACGCGAACGCCATCGCGCATACCGAAATTGACAGAATGCCGCGTTGATGCGCACTCTCGCCTTCAGCATTCGCCGGCATCCCGTCCGGCTTTCCGGTGACGCCACGCATGACTTCCGAACCATCCGCCCCGACAGGACCGCTCGCCTGGTGGAACGGGCTCTCCGGCAATATCAGGGGCGCGTGCTTCGTGGTGGTGGGCGCCTTTCTGCTGATCGTCATGGCGGCGCTGGTCAAACATCTCGGCAAGACGCTGCCGGCCTTCGAAGTCCTGTTCGTACGTTTCCTCGCCGGATTACTGGTGATCCTGCCGCTGGTCTGGAAGATGGGGTTCCGCATTCTTCGGACGGAGAAGCTATACCTGCACGGGGCGCGCGGATTCGTCGGATTCATGGGCAATCTGTGTTTTTTCTTCGCGCTGATCCACATTTCCCTTGCCGATACCGTCACCATCCAGTTTTCCCGGCCGATCATCATGATCGTCGTCGCCGTCCTTTTCCTGGGCGAGAAATTCGGTCTCGACCGGGGCGTCGCAGCGCTGGTCGGGTTCGGCGGCATATTGATGATCACCAAGCCCTTCACCGAAGGGTTCGATCCCTGGGCGCTGTCGGCGCTCGCAGGCACGTTCTTCGGCGTTATGGTGGTGCTGACCATCAAGCTTCTGAGCCGCACGGAACAGACCGTGACGATCATGTTCTATTTCGCGCTGTTCACGACGCTGTTCTCCTTTATCCCGGCGATGATTACCTGGCAGACCCCGACCGGTACGGAGCTGGCCCTGCTGATCCTGACCGGCACGCTGGGGATCGTCGGACAGGGGCTTTTCACCCACGGGATCGGGCTGGGCGAAACCAGCTTCGTCATGCCGTTCGACTACATGCGGATCGTCTATTCCTTTATCCTGGGAATTCTCTGGTTTTCGGAGGTGCCGGGCATCTGGAGCTATATCGGCGCGACAGTTATCATCGGGTCGAGCCTGTATCTGCTTCGGGCCGATGCCAGAAAAAAGAAAATCGAGGGGAGTGCTTCATGACCACCATTATCACCGCCGCCGGGCTGGTCGGCACGTCGTTCGCGCAACAGGCCGTCCGCCGCGGCGAGAAGGTCGTGTTCATCGACCCGATTCCGCGCGAGGATTTTATCCGCGCCAGGCTCGGCAACGCCGAATTCGTCCAGATCCGCGACGATATCCGCAATATTGCGGGCCTGATCCAGGCCATCGATATGCACGAGGCCGACACGCTGGTACACAGCGCGGCGCTGATTGGAAAATCGGTCGGCAACCCGATCCATAACGGTTACGCCATCAATATCGGCGGTACGCTGAATGCGGCGGAGGCGGCGCGGCTGACCGGGCTCAAGCGGGTCGTCCATATTTCGACGTTCGGCGTCTATGACTGGCGGCGCATCACCGAGAACCCGGTACCCGAAACCGCGCCTCTCGGTCAGGGCACGGCCTACAGCAACTCGAAGGTGTCGCAGGAAATGATCTGGGAAGCCTATCAGGCCGACGCGGGTTTCGAACTGCTGATGCTCCGGCTCGGGAACGTGTTCGGTATGGGACATTTCTGGGGCGGCTCGGGCGGCGGACAGAAGGTGCAGGACCTCGTCATGGCGGGCATAACGGGAGAGCCTGCCCGCATCCCCGAGGAACAGACGATGGATTTCGTCTATCTCTATTCGAAGGACACAGGCCGAGCGATCGACCTCGCCGCCACCATCGAGGCGCCGAAGGAGATCCAGTTCAACGTCGCCTACCCCTTCGTCACCAGCTTCGACGAGCTGGTCGAAACCATCCGCGGACACCTGCCCGACCTCAAAGTCGAGATCGTCCCCGGCACACCGCCGGTCAACCGGGCGATCCCGCTCGATATCGAGCGGGCGGAAAATGTCCTTGGCTGGAAGCCGGAATTTTCGCTGTCAGACGCGTTCGCCGATTATATCGCGGACGCGAAGGCGCAGATGGGCCGCTAAACCGGGGAGATCGACCGTGCTCGACAGTATCGACGGGAAATACAATGTCGGCGGTATCCTGCTGGACCGCCCGTTCAAGATCAGGCGGCTCGGCCATTTCGGCATGAACGCGCTGAAGATGACCGAATGCCTGCATTTCTATCATTCGCTTCTGGGTTTCAGGATCGTCGATATCCGCGACCCGTACCCGGAAGGGCGCGAAATTCCCGACGAGCTGAAGCAGTACGGCGACCCGCGCGGTTTCTTCTTCCGCTATTCACACGATCACCACGCTTTCGTGCTCTACAATCACGGCTATCGCGGCGCGACGGATAGGCTCGGACGCTGGCGGGAGAACGTCACCGTCAACCAGATCACCTGGCAGTGCGGCACGCTGGCCGAAGTGGTCAACGGCCATCACTGGCTGACCGGGCAGGGCTGCACCATGGTCCGCGCCGGGCGGGACATGCCGGGGTCGAACTGGCACACCTACCTGATGGACCCCGACCATTTCCAGAACGAGCTCTATTACGGAATCGAACAGATAGGCTGGGACGGGCTTTCCAAGCCGTGGGACATGCATGACCGCGAATTCCGGGAGATCGCCGACCTGCCGCAGATTTCCGAATACCGCGAAGTGTGCGATGCGCTCGAACGCGGCTCTGATTTCTCCACCGGCTATCGCGATATCGAGCCGATGGAAGAAAAATACGACGTCGACGGGGTCCTGCTGGGCCGTCCCTTCAAGATTACCAAGATCGGCCCGGTCAGGCTGTTCTGCGAGGACATAGACGCCTCGCTGACGTTCTACCGCGACAGGCTCGGCTTCATCCCGACCGAGGAAATCGACTACAGGGGCCATCGCTGCGTCTTCCTGCGCAACAACACCGAGCACCACTCCTTGGCGCTCTATCCCGTAGCGCTCCGGAAGGAACTAGACTGTCGAGAAGATACGTTGCACTTCGCCTTCGCAGTCCGGCTCGGCAATTACCGGCAGCTTTGCGACGCCGTTGGGTTTTTCCGTGACGAACATGGCTGCACGGTGCGCGAGGACATTCCGCAGGAACTGTATCCGGGCATCGACTACACGGCCTTCGTCCAGGACCCGGACGGCTCGCTGATCCAGCTCTACGCCACCATGGAACAGGTCGGCTGGGACGGAAAGCCACGCCCTGCCAATCAGCGCCGCAAGGTGACGCCGGGTGTCTGGCCGGAAACGCTCGAAGCCACCAGCGACAGCTATATGGGTGAGCCGTTCCTGGGACCTCTGGGTTAGGAATGGAGGACGACAGACTCCCCACCCATATCTGGGTGGACGCGCATCTGCGCCGATGCATGGCGGAAGGCATTCCCGTGACCGTCGTCAACCGGGGCGAGAGGATGGGTGGCACGGTGATGCTGAAAATCTACCAGGCGGGCGTCGGCTGTCGGCTGCTGTCGCAGATGCGCGATCTGGACGGCAACCTGTCCTGGTATCCGGCCCACAAGGAAGAAATCATCGACGAACCGACCGCAGACGAGCAGATCCGCCGAACAGTTTCGCGCGATCCGGATCTGTGGGTGATCGAGATCGAATCCCGCGACGGAAGAGTACCTGTGGACGGGCTGGAATAGTTAAGCAGGCGGCGTTAACCCCCTCCCCGACCCTCCCCCAGAACCGGGGGAGGGAGTCTCCGGAGGAAAAGCGGCGCATGTGGAGTCCCCTCCCTCGCCCGCGGGGGAGGGAAATGGAAGAGGTGGTGCAGCCGGAAACGCTGCCTAATCTTCTTCGAGAAACGTTCTGACCCGTTCGAACAGGGACCGGCGTCTCTGGACAGGCTGGCGCCGGCCGGAGCGCGCAGGTTGTGCCGCAGCTCGTCGCGCGGGTTTCGGCTGTTCGGCGTCAGGATTGTCGTAACTGTAAAGGGTTTTGAATCCGCCATCCTCGGACAGGCGGTAATAGGCGATCTTTCCAATCGTCGGGTCAGCACTGCATCTTCGCTCGGCATCTGACGCCGCTTCGGCACGCGTTTCCAGATCGGCGTATTCAACCCTGCCTTCCTTGATCTCCTGCCCCGGCTTGCAGATATAGATTTCCGTGGCGCCCGCCATGTGAGCCCTGATCTCCTGTTCGATGGTTCAAGTGAATTCGCGCCCGAGTCTCCCCGAATCGGGTTGGCGAAAATTTAAGGCGCTTGGTTAACGCGGCCGTGGCATCGGGATTTCTGTGGATAACCGGCGGTGTTCTGACCGAAATTCAGAACTGGGCGGCGTACTGCGCCGGATCGATGGTCGCGCCGATGACCAGCGGCCGGTCGTCCGGGCCGCCATCGGCGAGGATCTTCGCGAGCCCGTCGGCGCTGTCTGTCGCCACCCCCGCACAGCCCATCGATTCCGCCAACTGTACGATATCGGTGGGCTCGATCAGCGTGCCCCAGCTGGGATATTGCCGGGCCATCTGCTTGAGCTCGATCCGGTTCAAACTGTTGTCGCAGAACACCACGACGGTGAAATCGAGTCCCAGCGAAGACGCCAGCCGCAATTCGCCCTGCACCATGGCGAGCCCGCCATCTCCGGTAAAACACACCACTGGCCGGGTCCGGTCGATCAGCCGCGCCGTCATCGCCGCCGGCAGCGAATAGCCCATGGAGGACAGCCCGTTGGTCATCAGCACGCCCTTCGGCGCATGTGTCTTCCAGCCCTGACCGACCAGCAGCTTGTGCGAGCCGACATCGCTGGTAACGACGGTATCCCGCTGCATGGCAGCCCGTACAACGTCGATGACGTCGGTCGGGTTGAGCTTGCCAGGCACGCGCCCGGCGTAATAGGCCTCGAAAAGCCCTTTACGGTGGCGCCTGATATCCGCGTCGTCCCAGCGCGATTCACCGGAAAATCCGTCGGACAGAAAATCCAGTGCTTCGCCGATCGGCCCCACCAGTTCGATCGTCGCCGGGTAGATCTGGTCGGTATTAGGCGTCATGTCGATATGGATAACCGGTGCGGAGGGCGACCAGGGCTTGATCAGTTCGACCGCGTCGAACCCGACGGCCAGAATCAGATCGGCCGTGCCGAGGAAATCCCACATATAGTCGTTGCACGCCATGTCGAGTGTGCCGGCGAAGTTCGGATGGTCCTCATCGACTATTCCCTTCGCCATGGGTGCAACGACAACCGGACAGCCCAAAGCCTCAGCAAGCCGCGTCACCGAAGAGCCTGCACCGGCGCGCACGGCAGCAATGCCGGCAAGGATGACGGGCTTGCGCGCGGCAGCGACCGTCTTCGCCGGATCGGCGCCCGCTTCTGACGAAAAGACAGAAAGCCCCTGCTGTGTTGCTTTCAACGGCGGCAGCTCGATCGCATTGTCGCTTGCTTCCGCTCCGATCACGTCGGCCGGCGTCGAGATATGAACCGGGCCGGGCCGTTCGGCGACGGCCGTGCGCAAGGCTCGGCGCATCACCTGACCGACCGTGTCGGTCCTGATATCGGTGGTCCATTTTGAGATCGGGCCGAACATCAGGTCGTGATTGAGCACCTGATGGGTGAAAGTACGCACCCGCTTGCCCTCGATCTGGCCCGAAATGGCCAGCATCGGGATCCGGTCGAGCAGCGCTCCGGCCACCGCGTTGGTCAGGTTGGACGAACCCGGCCCCAGTGTCGTCATGCACACGCCGGGAAGTCCGGTGATCTGCCCGTAGGCCTCCGCCATCAGTCCTGCCGTCCCTTCGCGCCGCGTGAGGACGAAATTCACGCCCTCGGTCCTGAGCGTTTCCATCAGTTCCACGTTTGGATCGCCCGGATATCCGAACACGTGATTGATCCCGGCGGCGGAAAGGTAGCGGGCGATGACGGCGGCGCAGTTCATGACGATCCTGAAGGCTGAATTGCGACCGGGCTGTCAGCTACCGAGCGCGGGTTGACGGAAAGGCGGCGATGTTAGTTGATGTGGCAATCGCCGTACAGCAGAGCCGCACCATGACAGACGCTCCCTACCCGATTACCCGGGAAATCGTCGATTTTGCCGCAGGGCTTACGCTCTCCGATATTCCGGAGAACGTGATAGAACGCGGCCGGATCCACATGCTGGATACGCTGGGCCTCGCGCTGGCAGGGGCGCGGTCGCCGGTCTGCGATATCCTCGGGGATTATGCCGACCGGAATAGCGCCAAAGGTGCATCATCCTGTTTCGCGACCGCAAGGCGAACCGCCCCGGCCGCGGCGGCGCTGTTCAACGGCACCGCCATGCATGTCGACAATTTCGACGACACCGCGCCGCAGGCAACGCCGGACCGAAACGGCGGGCTTCATGCGAGCGCCGGCGTACTGGCCGCTATCATCGCTCTGGCCGAGGAAACCGGCGCGGGCGGCGCGGCGGTTACGGTCGCCTTTCACGCCGGCAGCGAAGTGGCCTGCAAGCTCAACCACGCGCTCGACGCCCGCCACTACCAGGGCGGGTTTCACGTGACCTCGACACTTGGCGTGTTCGGGGCAACTGTCGCCGCCGGGACGATCCTTGGGCTTGATCGGGAGCAGATGGCCAGCGCGCTGACCTTTGCGTCCAGCCGGTCGGCCGGTGTTCGGTCCAGCTTTGGCACGATGGTCGAGCAGATGCATACCGGGCTCGCCGCCGAAGGCGGTGTCGTTGCGGCGGAACTCGCGAAAGCCGCCCTGTCGGGGAGCCCCAATGTCTTCGAGGCCCCCGCCGGCTTCATCGATGCGGCAGCGGGCGGCTGGATCGAGAACGCCATCGCCGGGAAGCTCGGCAAACCCTGGGCGATTATCGACCCCGGCACATGGATCAAGGCCTGGCCCAACGGCTCGCTGGTCCACCCCGCGATGACTTTGTTCGCGGAGCTACGCGAGACGCACGGGCTGAAGCCGGAGAATATTGCCCATGTCACGGCGCGCACCAACCAGAGAGCCGCACGGACGCTCCGCTCCGCCCTGCCGAAGGATTCAATGCAGGCGCGCTTTTCCATTCCCTTCGCTCTCGCCACGCTCGCCATCGAAGGCCGCGCCGGGATTGACTCCTTTACCGATGAGACGGTCAGACGCACCGATATCCGGGAGATGATGGGACGCATCGATCATGTCGGCTATGACGAAGCCGGAGACGACTACACCAACGTCACCACCTTCATCGAAATCAAATGCTCCGACGGCACACGGCACGAAGGCCGCGCCGACTACCCGCTGGGCAGCCCGCAGGCGCCCATGTCCTACGATGACGTCGCCGACAAGATCCGCGGTTGCGCTAAGTATGCGAACTGGCCGCAAGAGAAAACTGAGGCGCTGATCGAAGCGATCTCACAGATGGAAGGGATTGGTAATATCAGAGAGATCTCCGCTCTACTTTCGGTCTGATACGCTGATCGACCGGGTCGGGATGGAAAACCCCGCCCCGGCCAATCAGTCGTCCAAGAGCAAGTGACCGAAATAGGCGAAAATCCCTATGGCAACGCCAGTGATCAATTGTGCGTGCACGAAATAGGACCAGCGTTTCAGGTTTTTCGGCACCTGTCTCCAGGACAAGAAAAACCCGAATCCTGCCTGCCACAGGACGAGGGCCAGGATGACGGGGAAGAACCAAATCTCGGCATGCAGCCCCATCAGCGCGATATGGAGGAGGACGAGCGCAACTGCAGCGATTCCCAGAAATACGTGGGAGCGGTCAAGAAACGACAAGATGCGCTGTATGAGCGACCCGTTTACCTGCGGCGCGTAATCGGGCAGCAGCCGGCGAGAAATCGGTCCCTTCCCCAACGCTATCTTGGCCAGGGTACGGATATAGATCGCAACGAACGCCCAGAGAGCGATTTCGCCGATCCCCTCCCCGACCTCCGACAGAAAAGTCTCCTGCATCGGGGACGGAGGGTGCGCCGTCAACACGTACACGTAATAGCTGATCGCAATGGTCAGAATGGCGCAACTGTAGCCTAGTAATCTGCGGAGGGCCGGGCTCATCATTGGGGTATGCAACAGGGACGACGACAAAACAATCTATACCGCACTGGCGCACCTGCCCCCTTTTGGTAGACTTCTTACTCAACGACATGAGTCACGGAGAAAATTATGGCGGATCCGAAAGTCTTCATCTTCGCCGAGCCCGACGGGGCGGCGGAATGCAACGAGAAGATGGCATCCTACAAGCTGGACCTCACCAAGGGCGAGGCGGACTGGCACACACCGATGGGCAACAACGAAGAGGAGATGATCGAGATGGCCGACGGCGCCGAAGCGCTTCTCGGCACCTCAATCCGCTCCAGCCCTATCACCCGCAAGATCATGGAGGCGAGTCCCAACCTCCGCATCGTCGCCAAGTGCACGGTCGGCACGGATGACGTCGATGTGGAGGCAGCGACAGAGCTGGGTATCCTGGTCACTCACGCGCCGACCGAATCCAACTGCTACGGCGTGGCGGAAGGCACGGTCGCGATGATCCTGACCGCCGTCAAGAAGCTGAGCCAGCGCGACGCGCAGGTGAAGTCGGGACAGTGGCGCGACCCCGGCCTGATGGGCAGCTATCTCGGCCGGCGCACCACCGACGACTATCCCGGCATGACGCTCGGCATCATCGGGCTGGGACGCATCGGTGCGCGTGTGGCGCAGCTGTTCGCGCCGTGGCGCATGCGCATCATTGCCTGCGATCCCTATATCGACGACGAACGTTTCATCCGGAAGGGCTGCGAGAAGGTCGATCTCGACACGCTGCTGGCGGAATCGGACATCGTGTCCGTGCATTGCACCAACAACAAGGAAACCACCAACCTGATGAATGCGGAACGGTTCGCGAAGATGAAGCCGACAGCGATCTTCGTGAACACGTCGCGCGGCGCGAATGTCGACGAAAACGCGCTGGCCGACGCGCTCAAGAACGACACCATCGCCTATGCGATGATCGATGCCTTCAAGGACGAGCCGCTGCTGGCGGATTCGCTGCTCCGGGACGTGCCGGACAAGATCATGATGTCGCCGCACATGGTATCAAGTAACCAGGCCAGCGGACTCGGGCCGGGCTACAAATGGGCGACCGACGCGGTCATCCAGGCGCTCGGCGGACAGGTGCCGAACAACGTGTTCAACCCGGAAGTCATCGAACGCTGGAAGGAACGGTTCGAGGGGCGATCGGTTTTGACCGTCAACACCGCGCCGCCGGATCACCCCGGTTACGGCCCGCCTGATCCGTAAGGGAGGGGGCCCGCGGACGCAGTCGACGTTGCGCGGGCGCATATACAGACCGGCGGAGACCGAAAACGCCGGCGGATCGATCCAGTGCGCCAAATGGGGGAGGACATGGATTTACAGTTTCTATCATGGGCGATATTGCTCGGGGCGTTGTCAGCCTTATCATTACCGCTTGGCTCCGCCCTGGGGCTCGTCTGGCAACCCAATAACAGGATCGTCGGAGGCCTGACCGCATTCGGAAGCGGCGCGCTCATTGCCGCTCTGGCGATCGAGCTGGTCGCGCCGACGACGATGGATATCGTTCAAGCCGGGAGCGCCGCCGCGAAGGCCGAAGCGTCGCATCATCTGGTTACGCTGCTGACAGGAGCGGTTGTCGGCGGTCTCCTCTTCGTCATTCTGGACGCCATCGTCAATTCGCAGGGCGGTTTCCTGCGAAAAACCTCAGCAACAATTGAGTATTTCACCAACCGCAAATCGGCCCGCAGAAGACAGATACTGGAACACCTGTCGGGCAGTGAACTGATCCGGCATCTGCCCCTTTCGACCGTCGAAGAGATGGTCAACAAGGTAAACGAGAAGGAGTATTCGAAAGGCGAACAGCTATTCGAAGAAGGCTCCGAAGGCGATGAGATCTTCTTCATAGAAACCGGAACGGTCGCGGTCTCCCGCGGAGCCGAGACCATAGCCGACCTCGCTTCGGGCGACGTGCTGGGGGAAATTGCACTTGTCACGGGGGCGCCCAGAACGGCAACCGCCGTCGCGAAAAACGACGCGACCGTGCTGACTTTTCCGAAGGAAGATTTCGACCGCTGGCGGTCGCAGTCCAGCGATTTCGACGAAGCGGCGGTTCGCCTGTCCGTGAGCCGACTTCAAGAGCTGGCGGACAGGGACGATATAGACATCAATGAAGAACAGTGGGTTAACGACGCCATGGCCGCCGTTTCCGAAACCTCCGTCATGCCCACGGATGAACAGTTACAGGAAGCCAGTGAGGAACATGGCGGCGCGCCGATCGCGATCTGGCTGGGCATCCTGCTCGATGGCATACCGGAAAGTTTCGTCATCGGGTCGGCGCTCGTGGTGTCCGTCTCGGTCGCTGTTTCCCAGGTCGGCGCCGAGGCGGTCACGCTTGGTTCAATCATTCCCTATACACTGATCGCCGGCCTGTTTCTGGCGAACTTCCCGGAGGCGATGAGCAGCTCCATCGGGATGAAAAAGCAGGGCTGGTCCAACATGCGCGTCTTCCTGATGTGGTTCAGCCTGACGGTTATGACCTCTATCGGCGCAGGCTTCGGATACTGGCTCGGCGGCAGCATCGATCACGGTCTTGTGGTCTTTATCGAAGGCCTTGCCGCGGGCGCCATGCTGACGATGATTGCTGCCGCGATGATCCCCGAGGCCGTGCATCTGGGCGGAAGTCACATAACGGGACTATCGACCCTGTCGGGCTTCCTGGCCGCCATCGCCTTCAAGCTGGTCGAATAGGCCCGCCGATCGCGAACGCCGAATACAAAAGGGCGGGTTTCAAACCCGCCCTTTTCAATTCTCCAGTCCCAGCTTCCTGATCCCTATTTCTTCTTGGCCAGCCTGATCAGGAAGAACACCAGCCAGATGGGCAGGACGACCACCGCGCCGAGCAGGATGTATTCCGCCGCCCAGCGCAGGAAGCTCAGCAGCACTTCGTAGATCTCGACGACCGTCCCGCCCAGATTCTCGACCAGCGCCCGCGGGCTGATATCGAAGAAATGGAGTGCAATGCCCACCAGCAGCGAGATGATGGCGAGCTTGACGATGGTAGAGACGACGCTTTTGTCCATCCGGCTTCTCCGTCAACAGGGTCGGGCGAATGTCACGAACCGCCGTTCTGCAGGCCTTCAATTTTCTTGTCGGTATTGTACTGGCTGAGTGCGTAGACCGCCCAGATCGCCGCCGGAATCCAGCCGATCAACGAGAGCTGCAGGATCAGACAGATAACGCCCTGAACCGGCTTTCCGATAAAAAAGAATGACAGCCACGGCAGGAGAATGGCGATAAGCAGACGCATGACAGGTTCATTTTGCGACGCCGCTTCGAAGGGCGGCTCCATAAGTATCCGGAATGTATAGGCGAAATCGCCGATTCTGTCATCCGCCCGGCTGTCTTCTCTAATCTCTTGCGATGCCCGCCCCGTCGGGTTAGCAACAGGCATGAGCAAGAATTCGAAAGCGCTGGTTCTGTTTTCCGGCGGACAGGACAGCGCAACCTGCCTCGCCTGGGCTCTCGACCGGTTCGACTCGGTGGAAACGGTCGGGTTCGATTACGGCCAGCGCCACGCGGTGGAACTCGATTGCCGCCCCCGTCTGATTGACGCGATTCGAAGCGCCTACCCCGCCTGGTCGAAACGGCTCGGCGAGGACCATCTGCTGGACCTGAAGGTCCTTGGCGATATCAGCGACACGGCGCTGACCGGCGAGCAGGAGATCGCCTTCGCAGAGGGCGGACTTCCCAACACATACGTACCGGGGCGCAACCTGCTGTTCCTGACGCTTGCCGCTGCGCTGGGGGCCCGCCGCGGAACGGGCGATCTGGTCGCGGGCGTGGGCGAGGTCGATTATTCGGGCTATCCCGACTGCCGGTCGGAAGCGATCGACGCGATGGAGACGACGCTCAACGCCGGGATGGAGGGCGACTTCACGATCCACTCGCCACTGATGCAGCTCGACAAGACGGCGATCTGGCGGCTTGCGGAATGTCTGGGCGGGCCAGCGCTGGTCGATATCGTCGTCAATGAAAGCCACAGCTGCTATCGCGGCGTACGCGACACGCTGCACCCGTGGGGATATGGCTGCGGAGACTGCCCCGCCTGCGCGCTGCGTGAGGCCGGTTACAACGGCTATATCGAAACTTCGGAAACCGTCGATGGATGGTGATCGCCTTCGGCGCGAAGGCTATCTCTTCCTCGCCGGATTCGCGCTCTGCATCCCCGCCGCCAACTGGCTGATCGGCAATGCCGGGACCGAGTGCATACCGGACGGCCCGTGTCTGATTCCGGTCTGGCCCGGTCTGACCGCCCCCAGCGGCGTGCTGATGATCGGGCTGGCGCTGGTGCTGCGCGACCTGGTTCAGCGCCGGCTCGGCGCGAAGTTCGTGCTGGGAGCGATCATCGCCGGCGCTGCGCTGTCGGCGTTTCTCGCCCCGCCGGCGCTCGTCGTCGCCTCGGGAGCGGCGTTCCTGCTTTCCGAGCTCGCCGATTTCGCGGTCTACACGCCGCTACAGCGCCGCAGGCTGGTCCTTGCGGTATTCCTCAGCGGGCTGGTCGGGCTCGTCATCGACAGCGCCGTGTTTCTCTACCTCGCCTTCGGCAGCCTCGATTATCTCGCCGGCCAGATCGTCGGCAAGGCGTGGATGGTCGTCTTCAGCCTGCCGCTGATCGCATGGCTCCGCGCGAGGGACGAACGGCTGGGAATAGAAGCGGTATAGAATTCGCCTGTTCCGAATACCCACCTCCCCCGTCCCCTCCCCCCATGGGGAGGAGAGGATTAGGGGGAGGAGAAGATTAGGGTGAGGAGGGGAACAAACTTCAAACGCTCTTCAGATGGGCGTCGCGGCGCTGGAACAGCCCTTCGTCGGCATAGCCCATCGTCTCCGGCTGGCCGCGGCCGAGCATGACCTGGAACCAGACGGGCTGCAGGCTGGTGTTGTCGTAGCCATGAATTACGCCGGGCGGACAGGCGATGCATTCCCACTTGCCAAGACGCGTGGTGAGGCGCCTCCCGTCTTCGTCCTCGACAAACACGTCAAGCAGACCGTCGAGCACGAAGAAAGTCTCTTCGACCTCATGCGTGTGGGGGGCGTTGCCCTGCCCGGGTTCGACATACATGATCGATAGCGTGTGCGCCCGCGCCGGAATGGCGTTGGGATCGCCATGCTTGCCCGATCCGCCCGCGCCGATAAAACGGTGCTGGGCGCGCTTCCACCCCTCGATCTTGGCGTCTTCGAACGCCTCCCAGTCAGGCACGCGGTCGCTGAACCGGGCGACATAGCGGTCCATAATATCTTCGAGACTGGCATCTTCCAGTTCGGGCGGTCTGGGGTGGCGAGCAGCGCTCATGATAGGTCCTCCTTGTAGCAACGGGGCGTAGTAACGGGGCATTAGCGATCGTGAAGACCGAACCACGCGGGAGCCGCCACGTCAACGGACTCCGCTCAGGACCGAACGTCGACCGCCACGCCGTTTTCGAAAATAACCTGCGAGGAGAAAATTTCGTCGGGCATGGGGAAGGTTTCGTCGGAATCGCTGCAATGGTGCGGCCAGTCGCATCCGAAGAACCAGTGCTGCTGCGCACCGCCGCGGTACTTGTTGACATGGGCGGGACGTCCCCATGCGGCGATAACTTGATCCATCGTCATGCCGACGCGAGCGCGCTGGCCCGCGATATCTGCAGCGACGTTTGTGGGCGTGTCGGGATGGGCCGCGAGAAAATTCCTGCTGCGTTCAGCGGCGAGGTCCCGGTTGGTACGAAGATCACCCGCGCAACCCGCGAGCGATGTAATCAGTGCGGCGGCCATGCAGCCCCCCCGAACGGTCTTCAGAAAATCGGATCCATTCATATCCGTCAGCCTTCTACACCGCCGGAAAACCCGGAGAAGTGTCATGCAAACAGATATGGGGTGTGGAAATTCCCGTTAAAGAGCCGGGGTTGAAAACTCCGGTCAGAGGTTCTCGAACACCGGTTCGCCCTCGATGGTGCAGCGCCGCAGCATCCGGTTTTCGTTTTCGGGGAACCATGTCCGGGCGTGAATCGAGCCGAGATTGTCCCACATGACGAAATCGCCGAGGCGCCATTCGTGCTCGTAGACGAAGTCGCGCTTCTCATTGTGCTCGTACAGAAAGTCGAGCATTTCCTCGCTTTCCTCATGGCTCACGCCCTCAATACGCTGGGTCATCAGCCGGTCGACGAACAGCGCCTTCCGACCGCTTAGCGGATGAGTGATGCAAACGGGATGAAACCAGTGAGGCGACGCCGCAATCGTTTCATCCGACAGCGCAACGCGCTTGCGGCGTTCGTACTGGTGGATATGCAGCGCCTTCCTGCCGCGCAGCTTTTCTTTCCACTCCTCCGGCAGGGCTTCGTAGGACGCCACCGTATTGGAGAACAGCGTGTTTCCGCCTTCCGACGGCAGTTCGACGCCATACAGAAAAGTGTATTTGTAGGGGCGTTCGGTATAGCCGGAATCGATGTGGTACCACATGTCGCCGTCACCGAACGATCCGACCGGTTTGCCGTCAATCATCATGTTGCTGACCAGCATGACGTGGTTGCCGGTCTGCAGAACGCCCCGGGTACGGGACGCAAGCGCCTCAGGCGGCTTTTTGCGTTCGCCGAGCGGTCCGAACCGACCGGCGAAGCGGAGCTGGTCTTCTTCCGTCAGGTCCTGATCGCGGAAAACGAGCACGACATTGTCGTTCCAGACTTCCTGCAAATCGTGAACGGTCTGTTCGGGAAGCGTCTGGCGCAGATCAAGGCCGACGATCTCTGCCCCGCAGGCAGGAGACAGCTTACGGACTTCGAAACCAACCGGCTTATCCATGACGGAACCTCTTATTCCTTTTTCTGCAGGTGAGTTTACCAGCACCGTACGGGTCGAACCAGCCCGTCAGATGCAACCCGCTAAATGTAACCCCCTAGATGTAACCGAGGTCGCTCAGCCCTTTCCAGGCAAGCCGGAGTGCGAGCGCGGTCAGCAGCACCTTGAACACCAGCCGGAACATTTTCTCGGGAATACGGTCGAGCCCCTTGCTGCCGACCCAGTTGGCGCAAAACGCCATCGCGATCATCGAGAGAATCAGCGGCAGGTAATCCGCCACGGCGACGCCGAGCGCGAGGAACGCCGTCAGCTTGCACAGGTGAACGAAGAACATCATCGACGCAAAGGTCGAGACGTGATTGCGCCGGTCGGGTGAGGACGCCGCCACGAAGGGGGAAAGCATCGTCCCGGTGGCGCTGACGAACATGCCGAGGAAGGTCGCGACGAAACCAAGCACACCGAAGCGGAGCCGGTCGGCCCCGGCGCTGGCGAATTGCGGCATCCAGGTAAACAGCAGGATGAACCCGCCGATCGCCGCCTGGAGCCAGCCTTCCGACAAGACGACGAATAGCTGCGCGCCGACTGTCGCGCCGAGAATGGCGCCGAGAATAAAAGGCGGCAGCGCGCCCCTCATCACCCACTTCCACATCAGGAACGCGCGCGTGCAGCTTACCCCGAGCTGAGCCACCGTATGAACCGGGATCAGCACCACCGGCGGAAAGAAAAGCGACAGGATGCCGAGCATCAGCAGCCCGCCGATGGTGCCGGTCAGAGCGCCGATCAGGGTGGTGAAGAACGAGGCAACCGAGAGGCCGACAAACAGGTATATGTCTACGTCCGGGACGCCGAGAAAGGATGGATCGGAAATCATCTGAGTGCCGAAAGGGTGTATACCCCGGATGCAGCCCCGTCCAGCCGTGGACGCTAGGCTTTGAAGGGATTAATTTGTCGCCATGACTGAAAATACTGCTGACAATATCAATAATTTCGACCTGGAAGCGACGGTTCTGGTCGTCGGCGCCGGGCCGGTCGGGCTGGCCCTGGCGGGCGATCTGGGCTGGCGCGGCATCGACTGCACCATCGTCGAACAGACCGACGGCACGATCATCCAGCCGAGGCAGGATCTGGTCGGCATCCGCACCATGGAGTTCTGCCGTCGCTGGGGCATCGTCCACGACGTCGAGGCCTCGCCCTACCCGCGCGACTACCCGCAGGACAATATCTACGTCGCCGGCAGCCTGGTGAACGGGTGGGAGATCGGACGCTACGAAAACCCGACGATGGCCGGCGAAATCCCACCGCCGCAGAGCCCGCAGCATCGCGAACGCTGCCCGCAGAACATGTTCGACCCGGTGCTGAAGAAATTCGCACAGAGCCAGGAGGCGGTGGAGATCCGATACCGTCACCGGTTCGTCTCGTTCGAACAGGACGAAGACGGCGTCACAACCACCGTCGAGGATATCGAAGCCGGCATGAACATCCGCATCCGTTCCCGGTACCTGGTTGGCTGCGACGGGGCGAGCAGCCCCGTACGGACCGCGCTGGGGATCGAGATGGAGGGCAATCCGGCCCTCACCTACACCACCAATGTCATCTTCCGGCGCGAGGGGTTCGAGGCGCTGCACGACAAGGAGCCGGGCTACCGATTCATCTTTATCAAGCCGGAAGGAACCTGGGCGACGCTGGTGGCTATCAACGGGCGCGATCAGTGGCGGTTCTCGGTGGTGCGCGCCAGCGACAGTTTTCGCGAACTGACCGAGGACGAAATTCATGGCCATATCAGGGAAGCGATCGGTATCGATTTCGATTACGAGATCGTCTCCGTTCTTCCCTGGACGCGGCGTCAGCTGGTCGCAAAAAAATTGCGCGAGGGGCGCGTCTTTATAGCAGGCGACGCTGCGCACATGATGTCACCGACAGGCGGTTTCGGCATGAATACCGGCGTCGGCGATGTCGTCGACCTGTCCTGGAAGATCGACGCAACGGTCAAGGGCTGGGGCGGGCCGAACCTGCTGGACAGCTACGATACCGAACGCAGACCAATAGCGGTGCGCAACGTTACCGAAGCCAGCGGCAATCTGGGCCGCATGCTGTCAGCGGACGACACGCCGGAACTGCTCGACGATACGCCGGAAGGGGCTGCAGTACGCGACCGGGTCGGCGCCCATATCGCCGATGCGATGAAGCGCGAGTGGGAATCGCTTGGCGTCCATCTGGGCTATCGTTATGCCGGGTCGCCGATCTGCGTTGCCGACGGCACGCCGGAACCGCCCGATGAGGCGAGCGAATACGTCCAGTCGACCTGGCCGGGTTCGCGAGCGCCGCATATATGGCTGGCGGACGACCGCTCGACGCTCGATTTTTACGGCAAGGGCTTCGTTCTGGTCTGTTTCGATGCCGATGCCATCGATCCTGCCCGGCTTGAAGGTGCGGCGACTGACGCCGGATTGCCGCTGGAGGTCGTCAGACTCGACGACGAAGAGGCGGCGGAGGCCTATGAACGGAAACTCGTGCTAGTGCGCCCCGACGGGCATGTCTGCTGGCGCGGCGATGCGCTGCCGGACGATTGCGCCGCCATAATCCATACGGTGCGCGGTGCGTAAGGGAGGATGGACAGGATGAACGAAGCAGCGGAACTCGCGGCCACGGCCGATCTGGACACGCTCTACGGCAGGCTGGATACGCGCAGCATCACGGCGGG
>Ga0181588_10000987_pt1 | contig 25401 bp, 22 predicted proteins | sample 071ome_26_FD_148607 | JGI IMG/M metagenome (GOLD analysis project Ga0181588, IMG submission 148607) | Coastal salt marsh microbial communities from the Groves Creek Marsh, Skidaway Island, Georgia - 071409BT metaG (spades assembly) | ecosystem: Environmental > Aquatic > Marine > Intertidal zone...
AGCGGTGAGGTCGTCATTGTGGGGCATGGCCGGCACGTTCTCGGTCACGAATCTCGTTCCATTCGCCCATTGCTCGAAGGGCAAGAACCGACATGATTGCACTCCCGAGTGCTCCAGCGACGGCTCCGATGAGGAGGAACGATCCCGCCTTCACCGAGCAGTCATCGGTGCAGGTCGCATTTCCCAATGCGTAGCCAAGAATTGCTCCGAGCACTCCGACGATCATGATCATTGCGAACGCAATGGCGCGAGCGGTTTGGGGCGGCAGTGCCGAAAGTTCTCGGGGTCGTGTGGCCGGCTGTGGCAGATTGGACACCCCCTCACCGTACATGCGCCGTGGCTGTCGTGTGGAGCGGATCGATGCGATACTGAACGCATCGATACCTTCGAAACAACGCGAAACGAGAAACCCCACCGCTCGATTCTTCATATCGATATGAACGCGTTTTTTGTTTCTGTTGAGTTGCTCGACCGACCTGACCTTGTCGGCAAGCCAGTTGTAGTCGGAGCAAGTTCAGATCGAGGGGTCGTGGCAGCTGCTTCGTATGAAGCTCGGCGATTTGGTGTTCGGTCAGCAATGTCAGGAGCTGAGGCGAAACGTCGTTGTCCGCATCTTGTTGCGTTACCGCCAGATCATCAGAAATACAGCGCCATGAGCGCTCGTGTTCGAGAGATTTTTGATGAGCAAACCTCACTTGTCGAACCGTTAGCGCTCGATGAAGCATTCCTCGACGTGACGGTGCCGGCTCCCGGGCTTGACGCTGCCGCTCGACTTGCTCAGTCGATTCGCCAACAGATTTTGTCTGAACTTGGACTCGGCAGTTCAGTGGGCGTTGCTACCAACAAGTTCATCGCGAAATTGGCGTCAGTTGATGCGAAGCCTGTGGCATCTCCGTCAGGTATTCAGCCCGGCCCTGGCGTGGTCGTCGTCGATGCGGGAACTGAGTATGACTACGTACAACGACTCGAAGTTGGTCGCTTGTGGGGGGTTGGTCCGAAGTCGAGAGCGAAACTCGAGAAGATTGGGGTGAGAACTGTTCCAGAACTTTCGGCGATGCCCGAGGAGGTCTTGAGGGCCCAACTCGGTGAAGCGCTGACAGCGCAGTTGATTGACCTGGCACACGGCCGAGATGAGCGACCTGTTGTTCCAGACCGTGAAGCAAAGTCGATTGGCCATGAGGAGACCTTTAGTTCAGATCTTGCCGACGCTGAGGTGCTTCATGCTGAACTTGTGCGAATGACCGACATTGTTACGAGCCGAATTCGGTCAGGGGTTGGTGGCGCAAAGACATGGTCAATCAAGGTCCGGCTTTCTGACTTCACCACTCTGACGCGTTCACACACGTGGTCGACCCCGATTGCGTCAACCTCGGAGGTGATCGGAGTGCTCGACAAACTTCTGGTGAGCGCAGTGAATAGCCGTTCGGTCAGACTGCTCGGGGTGAGTGCATCAGGATTCGGCTCCGCAGTGCAGCAACTCGATCTCTTCTCGACTGCAAATGTTGAACAAGGTCGCAGAGATGATGCGATCGACCGTGTGAGGGATCGTTTTGGTGGAGGTGCGCTTCGTCTGGCCGGGTCGTTACGCCCCGAAAGAGATGAGAATCCCTCGAGCAAACGTTGAGTCGAGGCCCGTCACGTGCGAAACTGTGAGAAGACCTTCTGCTTGCAGATTATTGAAATGGAAACCAATGCCACTTTCTGAAGACGAACAGCGTATTTTGCGGCAAATCGAGCAAGAACTCGAACAAGATCCGTCGTTTTCGGAACGCGGGGTTGCCGTGTCAAGACGTCGCCTTTTCGTTTCGCTATTCGGAGCCGTAGTTGGTGTTGTCGCAACCGTTCTGGCGCTTGCGGTGAGTTATCTCGTTGCATTTCTTATTTTCGTCGGCGTCGTCGCCCTCAGCATTGTGGTTGCGAACGAAATTGCAGTGATCGGCCGTGAACAGTTGAGCGGGGCCTCTATGTCGGCCTGGGCTGCTTCGGCACGTGCTCGTCGTCAAGGCTGAGAACACATGGCGGTCGACCCGTCGTCCTCTTTGCACGTCGACGTTCGAATGGTGGTCGACCTAGGCGAACGTCACCTTGCGGTCGGCATCATCGATCATGAGGGGAATGTTGGCGTGAGAGACCGGGTCGTAACCCCCTCAAGAGACCGGCTTACAGCGCTGACAAGGCTTGTGCAGCGGGTGTTGGCTGCGACTCCGGCCGAGCAGCGTCCAATCCTTTGTGCAGCCACTGGACCTGGCCCCGTTGATGAAGAACTCGGCGGCTTCGCACCGATCGGTGACAACGATTGGAGCGGATTACCGATTCGCGACTCGATCACAGAAGTGGTTGGCTGCCCAACAATTCTCGAAAGCACGGGACGCGCATACGCCCTCGCATCTTCTGAAGGTTCGTCGGCGATCGGCCTGCACCTCGGTGATGATGTAGATGGTGGCGTCGTCGTAGGAGGTCGGCTCTTGCAGGGCGAGCGGGGGTCGGCCGGAGCGTTTGGCCATCTTGCAGTCGACGTCGAAGGTAGGTCGTGTGTTTGTGGAAAGTCGGGATGCCTTGATTCGTATGCCAGCGTGCGCGGCATCGAAGCAACAACCGGCAGAGGGCTTGTTTCAACTCCAAGCTCACTCATCACCCAGTCAGGAATGATGGTTGCGAGGGCATGTGCGTCGCTTGCCGCAATGTTGGACATTCAACGCATTCGAATTGGAGGGGTTGTGGTTGAAGCATTTCGCGAGACATTTATTGAGTCGATTAGAGATGAGCTTGCCGAACGGACACGCCTTAGCCACCTCAAGCAATTAGATGTCGGCGTTGCTCAGCTTCATGTTCTCGCCGGTGCATCTGCGGTCGCCTTGGCGGCAGATTCGTTGCGTCTCGATACCGCTTGAGTATTTCGAGCGCTCCACTACTTTCGAGGTCTCGTCACTCGCTACGCTTTGAACATGCTTCCTGTGTATGACGTAGACGCTGACGCCTATCGAGCGAAGGTGAAGTCCTTCCTTGCTGAGAAATTGCCGAGCGGTTTCACTGGCATCGGATCGTTAGAAGGTGATGAGATCACCGAGTTTGTTTCGGAATGGCGACAGACTCTCTTCGAGTCGGGTTACCTCGCTCCCGGTTGGCCACAGAAGTACGGCGGAGCAGGGCTTTCGGCACTCGAGCAAGTGATCCTCGCTGAAGAGTTTGCGATCGCCGGCGTTCCGACCGGAGGGCCTAATGACGTGTTCGGCATTCAGATGCTTGGCAACACCTTGCTCCTCATGGGTAGTGAGGAGCAGCGAGAGTATTACCTGCCGAGGGTTCTCTCTGGTGAAGACACATGGTGTCAGGGCTACTCCGAGCCGAATGCCGGCTCTGACCTCGGCAATGTCGGATTGAAAGCTCAACTCGACGGCGACCAGTGGGTCTTGAATGGCCAGAAGATCTGGACCTCAGCAGGCCATCTCGCTGACCACATCTTCACCCTCGCTCGTACCGATCCCGATGCCCCGAAGCACAAGGGAATTTCGTTCTTGCTTGTCGATATGCGTCAGCCAGGCGTCGAAGTGCGACCGATCAAGATGATCAACGGCGACTCAGAATTCAACGAGGTCTTCTACACCGATGCTCTCTGTCCGAAAGACAATGTTGTGGGCGGTGTGAACAACGGATGGGCCGTTGCAATGACGTTGCTTGGATTCGAACGAGGCGAGGCTGCGGCGACAATGCCGATTCGCTTCCAAGCAGAAATTGACCGTTTGTTGGTGCTCGCAGCAGAACGAGGACTGACCAAAGATCCTGTCATCAGGCAGGAGCTCATGAAGGCCTACGCCAAAGTGCAGATCATGCGGTACAGCGGTATGCGCGTGCTGACCCAGTTCTTGAAGGGGCATCATCCCGGTCCAGATGGCGCCATCTCCAAGTTGTACTGGAGCGAATACCATCTCACGGTCACCGAACTCGCAACGAAGATTCTCGGTGCAGATGCGATGGTCCCATCTGGCCGTCCTCCATCATCTTCGTTTGGAGCAGATGATGCTGGGGCGCCAAACTCCTCGGCATCGTGGGCCAACACCTTCCTGTCGGCCCGAGCCGGAACGATCTACGCCGGCTCATCACAGGTGCAACGAAACATCATCGGTGAAATGGTTCTCGGATTGCCAAAGGAGCCCCGCCCGGCGTGAAACGACTGATTGCGAGATCAAAATTTGTTCTCGCGGTTGTCATCGCTGTTGCCCGTCGCCCTCGGTTATGGGTTACCGCTTTCCGCCAGATGGCGTTGCTTGCGCCAAAGGGGTGGCTCACTCGAGCCCCTTTTTTACCGGTGCCGGCCCCTGACTATCTCGCGTTTCGAACCGTTACCCAGTACGGATCAGATGATCACCCTCCAACAAGCCACGATGTGGTGGAATACCTCATGTGGTGTGGCGAGATGCGCCGGTTAGCGCGGCAATGATGTTCGAGAGCTGTAGGGCGTAAGCGATGAGAAACGTGCTCGTACTGAACGCAAGTTTCGAGCCGCTAAGTGTGGTGTCTGCCCGAAGGGCGACATGCCTTGTTCTTGCTGATAAGGCCGAAATTGTTGAGTCGGGTGACGAACTTGTACGTTCACCCTCCTTCGCAATGAACGTCCCGCTCGTCGTCAGGTTGCGATACATGGTGAAAGCCCCTCGACAACGACGCGCCGTGCTGTCTCGCCGAGCGGTTTTCGCTCGAGACGATTACCAGTGCCAGTACTGCGGTGCCCATGCTGACTCGATCGACCACATTGTGCCGCGCTCTCGCGGGGGTCATCACAGCTGGGAAAATCTCGTCGCGGCCTGCAAACCCTGCAACCTGTCAAAGCGTGATCGAACCCCAGAAGAGGCAGGCATGGTGCTTCGGCGTCCAACGGTCGCACCGAAGTCCCCGGCGTGGGTAGTGATCGGTGTATCGCGAATGCCCTCTGCCTGGCGTGCGTACCTTCCGGTCGCAAGTTGAACACTGAATCTCTCAGTCGCACGGCAACCGCTAAAGACCTGCATGCGGTCACACCGATTCGTCGTGATGGGGTTCGCCTGGTGCGGTGCATTCCAGAATCGATGGCACTGGTGCTCGGGTCTCGACAGTCAGAACACCTTATTGACGGCAAACGTGCGGCTCAGCGAAACATCGAGGTGATTCGTCGCCGATCAGGCGGGGGAATAGTTCTTGTCGACCCTCATCGATCGTTGTGGATTGATATTGAGATTGGTGCCGATGACCCTCGATACGTTGCTGAGCCCCTCGGAATGATGGAGCAGGTCGGCCGTTGGTGGCTGGCCGCCCTCACATCTCTCGACTGCGTTCCTCCTGACATATGGCAATTCGTTGGCCAGACGGGTAACGATTCGAATGGCGAACTCGTTTGTTTTGCTGGGCGTTCGCATGGCGAACTCATGGTGGAGCAGTCAAAACTTGTAGGTCTGAGCCAACGGAGAACGAGGGATGGCGCTCGGGTTCAGGGTCAGTTGCATTTTGTTGATCCGACAGATGAGATTCTTGCTCTCCTCGTTGAGGAAGCCACGGGAGTGCTTCAGAGGCCGGCGATTGTTGATAAGCAGGTGCGAGATGTGCTCAATGGCGGATTCCTTGATGCGTTGACATCGGTGGTGAGCGCTTCACTCAGCGGCCGGTAGCTGTCGTACCCCCGCATTTTCGCTACTGCTCGCCATTGTTGACCAACTGGTTCAGCCCGCGCACCCCCTTGCATCATCCCATGTGGAGGCCTTCGAGCATCACCGCCGTGCCGAGGATGCTGTCTCCGCATTTCGGGGTTTTGGTGATGATTGGATGGAAATGGTTGATTTTGGTGCAAATAGGTGAAATACTTTTTGGGCTCACAGGAAACCGCAACTTGTGAGCCGAGGCGGAGCGGGATGAAAGGGAGGGAGAGATGTTCGTCGGCGTGTACGACCGCAGCATTGACGACAATGGTCGTCTCGGCCTTCCCGCACCTTTCCGTGGTGAACTCGGTGACCGTTGTTACGCAACCCTCGATCCACAGGGATGCATCACCCTCCGGACGGTCGCCGTATTCGAAGCCGAGGCAAACGATGTCATCGAAGCGGTGAAATCTGGCACCGCCACCGCAAGGCAGCGACGCTCGGTCGCGACCCAAACGGTGTCAGTTTCGGTTGACAAGCAGGGACGTCTCACCCTTGATGAAAAAGCTCGTGAGTTTGCCGGCCTGACCGGCGGCGATCAGGCGGTGATCGTTGGCAACCTCAACTCGATCGAGGTGTGGAGGCCGTCCCGCTACGAAACCATCGAAGCGGAAGACTTGCACGCAACAAATCCTCGGGTGTGGCAGGACTGATGACGATGGCAGACGGTCAGCAGACCTCGTTCTCCCACGACCCCGTGATGAGAGACGAAATCGTTGACGTGTTTGCCGAAGTTCCACCGGGGACGATTCTCGATGCAACCCTCGGCGGTGGTGGCCACTCAGAGGCATTGCTGGAGGCCCGTGATGATGTTGATGTCATCGGTCTCGACCGCGACCCCGAGGCGCTGCACGCGGCGGCACAGCGTCTCGAACACTTTGGGCCGCGCTTTCGCACGACCATGCGTCGATTTGATGACATCGATGAGGGCCTTGCCGAGCATGGGGTCGAGGCACTTAGCGGTGCAATCTTCGATCTAGGTGTTTCCTCCCACCAACTCGATGAGGGCAGTCGAGGGTTCAGTTACCGAAATGACGGACCTCTCGACATGCGGATGGGTCCTGATGCCAACTGGACCGCTGACGATGTTGTGAACGGGTACGACGTTCGCCGCCTCGCCGACATCATTCGACGCTATGGCGAAGAGCGCTTCGCCTCACGTATTGCAAATGCGATCGTGGCGGCCCGTCCAATTGAAACAACGAACCAGTTAGCTGAAGTCGTCGTCGCCGCAATACCTGCACCCGCACGTCGCACCGGTGGCCATCCGGCCAAGCGCACCTTCCAAGCAATTCGCATCGAAGTCAACGGAGAACTCGACGCACTCCCGACTGCGATCGACAAGGCAATCGACCGCGTAGTTCCGGGTGGCAGGGTGGCAGTGCTGTCGTACCACTCAGGAGAAGACCGGATCGTCAAGCAACGAATGATGGCGGCAGCGAACCGTTGTGAATGTCCGCCAGACCTTCCGTGCGTGTGCGGTGCGGTGCAGACCGTCCGGATCGTCCGAAAGGTTGCGAAAAAGCCGTCAGCTGCAGAAATGGAACGCAACCGTCGGTCAACATCAGCTCGGTTGCGCGTTGTGGAACGAATTGCAGAGGAGTCCTGATGGCCATCGCTCTTCGCAAACCAGCAACAAGGCCGACACAGAACCGCCGGCCAGCTCTTAAGGTCGTTGAGGTTCGTCGCCGAACCACCCGTGTTGTTGTCTTCACCGCAACACTGGTTGCGCTCGGTCTCGGAAGCCTCGCAGTTATTCACACACAGATCGCTTCTCGGCAGGCGGTGATCGATCAGATCGACAGAGACATCGCTGAGGCAAATGATCGTTTTGACACGCTGAGAGCAGTGCGAGCAGAACTTCGGGCACCCGCTCGACTCGATCAGCGAGCGCGTGAACTCGGAATGACTCCAGCAATGGACAGCAGTTTTTTGGCCGTGGACCCGTTGGTGCTGGCGATGGCGATGGCAGCGACAAGCACTGACGGAGACGTTGTCGATGTTCCCGACTATCTTGGCCCGCTCGACCAATTCCGCATGGTCAAGATCATGAATGGAATGGATTGATGAGTCGTCGTGAAGTTCCTCAGCGGTCGGTGCGACGCACCGCACCAGCGGTTCGGAAGCAACCACAACGCGCAGCCTCGACGGCCCGATCAACCCGCTCGGGCTCAACATCCAAACGGGCGAGCACTCCTCGGAGTGCATCCCCTCAGCGCAAACTGCGAGCCATTTCTGCGAAACCCGCAACCGGGCGCTTCAAGATCGGAAACCAGCGCAGGCGAATTCAAATCATCGTCGCGTTTGTTCTCGTGATGCTCATCGTCGTAACGACAAAGGTCATCGGCTTACAGACAGCGGGTGGCGATGCGATGCGCGCCGAAGCAACAAATCAATGGACCAGAACAACCACGGTCATTGCTGACCGAGGCACGATTTTCGATCGCAACGGTGAAGAACTCGCAGTATCGATTCCTGCAGCAACCATCAGCATCAATCCGAAACTCGTCGACAACGAGGAAGCAACGCTCAACATGCTTGCGACCATGTTGAACCTCAGCGTTGAAGAACAGCAACGGCTGTACGACGAGATGGTTCGCAAAGACAAGGGATTCGTCTACGTTCGCCGACAGATTGACGCTGACCTCGGAGACCAAATCGCGGCGTTGAAGCTCTCCGGTGTGAATGTCGACGCCGAACCTACCCGCCTGCTTCCAGGTGGCGACACTGGCCGGTCAGTAATCGGTCGCACCGACATCGATGGCATTGGTATTGCAGGGCTCGAGCTTCAATATGACGACATTCTCTCTGGGCAGAACGGCAGCGTCACCCGTCAAGTAGCCCCGGGTGGACGATCTATCGCCGGCAGTGAAAACGGTACAGAGGGCGCGGTTCCGGGTGACGATCTCATCCTCACACTCGACCGCTCAATTCAGTTCACCTGCGAGCAGGCGCTTCTCGAGCGTGTTGAGAACACGAGTTCGAAAGCCGGAACCTGCATCGTGATGGACGCTCAGTCCGGCGAACTGTACGCAATGGCCTCGGTGAAACGAGACACCGAGAGCAACGAGGTGCGCATCACCTCCGGCAACCATGCAGCCGTTGATGCGTACGAGCCGGGCTCAGTTGCGAAAGTGATCACGATCGCCGCTGGTTTAGAAACTGGTGTTGTTGGCCCGAACACAGTGTTCAACGTGCCATGGCGAGCGCAATATGGCGATGACTTTCTTCGTGACTCTCACGAACACCCTGACGAAGACATGACGGTTCGTCAGATTCTCGTCGACTCATCAAACATCGGCACCATCAAAGTGCAAGAGGAAGTGCAGTTACGGCGTCACTGGGATTTCATGCGAGCCTTCGGCCTCGGTGAGCGAACAGCCCTCGACTTCCCGAACGAATCGGCTGGCATTTTCAAAGAGTGGAACGACCTCCACGGATCAGAGAAGTACACCGTCTCGTACGGTCAAGGGCTTGCGAGTACGCCAATTCAACTCATTTCTGCGGTGAACGCAATTGCCAATGACGGCTTGTACGTCGCTCCGAAGTTGGTTCGTGGGTTTGTTGGTGACGATGGAGATATCAGTCCAACAGCGCCATCGGCGACGCAGGAGGTCATCTCACCGAACGCGGCTGAGGTCATGCAGTCGATCATGACCGATGTTGTCTGCTCGGGTACCGCCACCCGCGCCCAGGTTTCGTCATTTAATGTCGCTGGTAAGACCGGAACTGGTCTGAAAGCGCAACCTAATGGCGGATATGAGGACGAGTTTGGCGTGCGATCGTATTATGCAAGTTTCGTCGGGTTCTTCCCGGCTGAGGATCCACAGATCACCGTGCTCATCAGCATCGATGAACCCCCAGCAGGCACGATCAACCGCTTTGGTGGAACCGCGGCAGCTCCGGTCTTCGCCCGGCTTGTTCCGACGATCGCCCACGAGCTAGGAATCCAGCCGCCCAACAGCGGTGCGGCGTGCGCCGGGTGACGTTGTGATGCTGCAACGCGGGACGCTGGTCGTTGACGACGCCTTCATCAGCGATCTTTCGCGGCGACTGAACTCAGAGGTGCGGGTATCGATAGACATGGCTCGAGTCGAGATCAGCGCGGTGATCATGGACTCGCGTCGCATCGTTGAGGGCTCGCTTTTCGCATGTGTCGTCGGCGAACACTTCGACGGACACAACTTCGCGCAAGAGGCGGTTGATCGCGGTGCAACCGCACTCCTTGTTGATCGCGAATTGCCGATGGCCACTCCGCAGATCATTGTTGATGACGTTCGCTCGGCACTTGGAGAAGTAGCTGCGTTGGTCTCGGGAAGACCATCTGACGCAATGAAGGTAATTGGAGTGACGGGTACCAATGGGAAGACCACGGTCGCTCAGATGCTTGCTGCTGTCTTCACTGCCGATGGACAGAAGTCAGCGGTAATTGGAACTCTCGAAGGAGACATGACAACTCCGGAAGCACCAGTGCTGCAGCGGAGATTGCGTGAACTCCACGAAGATGGAGTTTCGGTGGTGGCCATGGAAGTGTCATCACATTCGCTCGTCCAGCAGCGTGTTCAAGGGACAGCATTTGCGGCTGCAGTTTTCACCAACCTCGGGCGAGATCACCTTGATCTCCACGGCACTCAAGAGGAATATTTCAGAGCGAAATCACTGCTGTTTACTTCTCACGGTGTGAAGCAAATGATCATTAATGACGATGACGTCCACGGACGTCTGCTCGGCGATCTTTCCTCTGACATTGGTGATGTGTATCGCTTCTCAATGTCTGATATCGAAAATCTTCAGATGGCGCTGAGCGGCTCTGCATTCGTTCTTGACGGAACCTCATTCCATGTTCACCTTCCGGGCCGCCAAAACGTTGAAAACGCTCTTGCGGTGATTGCGTGTGCACGTGCAGTTGGCGTAACCGACGAGGTCATCGCCGATGGGCTCGAGTCTCTGCAGACGGTTCCCGGCCGAATGGAGTTGATTTCTCATGACGAGTTCGATGCGCTCGTCGACTTTGCTCACACCCCAGAGGCCCTCGAAGCACTTCTTCGCACATGCCGTGAAATCGCTCCATCGCGCCGATTGGTCGTCGTGTTCGGTTGCGGGGGAGGGCGGGACCGTCTCAAGCGGCCTGACATGGCAGCGGTTGCCGGGAGGTGCGCCGATGCGGTCATTGTGACGTCCGATAATCCGCGCAACGAAGATCCCGATGAGATCATTACTGAGATTTGTCATGGTTTCTCTGATGCGACCACAGCAGAGTGGAGCGCAGAGGTTGATCGAGCGGCGGCGATTCGTCAGGCGATTGTGGATGCCAAGGCTGGCGACATCGTGATCATTGCCGGCAAGGGGCACGAGCGCTACCAAGAATCGGCATCAGGAAAAATCGAATTTGATGACGTTGCCCACATTCGAGCAGCGATGGAGGCCCGCCGATGATCGCCATCATGCTCGCAGGGGCTGTCGCTGCGCTGTGTTCTCTGCTCGGCACACGCTTTCTCATCAAGTGGTTTTCCGCTCGTGGTCAAGGGCAGCCAATTCTCGGTAAGGAAGATCTCGGGCCCGAGCATCACATGGGCAAACAAGGAACACCAACGATGGGTGGTCTCGCCATCGTTGCCTCTGCACTCATTGGGTGGCTTGTTGCCCACACGAGAGACATTGCGTTCTCTGACCAGGCAATGATCGTCTGGGTTGGCATTCTCGGCATGTCATTTATGGGTTTCCTCGACGATTGGATCAAAGTAAGGAAACGTCACAACCGAGGCATCTTCTGGAAGCAAAAGAACTACATCACAATGTTGATGAGTTTTGGAATCGCATGGTGGCTTGTTGCAGCGACCGGGATTGAAGAGTCAATTTCCATCACCCGAGCGGGTGACCTCGGGTTCGAAGTGCCACAAGTGGTGTGGGTCCTCTGGGCGGGACTGATCATTTGGGCGACAACGAATGCGGTCAATGTGACCGACGGGCTCGATGGCCTCGCCGGCGGGTCGGCTCTCATGGGTTTTGGCGCATTCATGATTATTTCCTACTGGACATTTCGAAACCCAGAGATCTACTCAGTCGTGAACCCCCTCGATATGGGAGTGCTGGCTGCATCGTTTGCAGGAGCATGCCTTGGCTTCCTCTGGTGGAACGCAGCTCCTGCCCGAATCTTCATGGGTGATGTCGGAGCGCTCGCCATTGGAGCGGCACTGGCCTCCCTTGCCCTGACGTTGAACACCCATCTATTGCTCATCTTGATCTGCGGAATCAACGTTGTTGAAGCAGGATCGGTCGCAATTCAGATGGGCGTGTTCAAACTCTCGGGCCGAAAGCGCCGCTTGTTCAAGATGTCACCGATTCATCACCACTTCGAGCTCAGTGGTTGGCCAGAGACAACGGTGATCATTCGTTTCTGGTTGCTTTCAGGTGTACTGGTCGCGCTTGCCCTTGCGATCTTCATCGGTGACTTCACTGCGGTGGTAGGTGACTGAAATGCGATCACTCGTGCATGGCTTTGCGATAGCGGGTGAGTCAACTGCAGTAGCCCTACGGCGGTATGGCCACGAGGTTACCGTTACCGACGATGCCATCGATTCGGCGAAAGAGCAGCGTGCTGTTGACGCGGGTTTCTCGCTCGGCTCCCTACCTGACGGTGACGCTCTCGATGCGTTCGTTCGCCAATTTGACCTCATCGCTCCCGCCCCCGGTGTGCCAGAACATCACCGCCTCATCGAAAGCGCACAGCGAGCGGGAGTGACCATTTCGAGCGAGATCGAAATCGCATACGCAACGGAGCAGCAACGTGACGGAGGGCCCCGACCGATCCTTGCGGTGACCGGCACCGATGGCAAGACCACGACCTGTGAACTCGCCGTTGCCATGTTGCGAGCAGGTGGCATTCGCTCGCTCGCCGTCGGCAATACAGATGTGCCCTTCATCGAAGCTCTTGAGCAACCTCTCGATGTGTACGTCGTCGAATGCACCAGTTTCCGGCTCGCATGGTCAGACGTGTTTCGCGCTGATGCGGCGGTGTGGTTGAACCTCGCTCCTGACCACCTCAACTGGCACAGAGATATGTCGTCGTATGAGGCTGCAAAAGCAAAAATGTTCGCTCAACAGCATGGGTCAGATACCGCAATCGGTTGCTCTCATGACCCGATTGTGATGACGCATCTCCAAGCTGCGCCGAGTCGCCAGATCACTTTTGGGTTCGAAGGTGATTATCACTTCAATAATGGCGTGTTGATGTCGCCAAGAGGCCCCATCATTTCCGCCTCAGAGATGACAAGATCGCTTCCTCACGACATCACCAATGCTCTGGCTGCTGCGGCGCTGGTGATGGAGAGCGGCCTCGTCGGGGTGGACTCAGTTGCCGCAGCGCTACGTGATTTTGAAGCTCCGGTTCATCGCCTGCAATTCGTCGCCGAAGTGAGCGGCGTTCGTTGGTTTAACGATTCAAAAGCAACGACACCGCACGCTGCATCAGCGGCTATCCGAGCCTTCCCGACATCGGTCCTCATTGCCGGTGGGCGCAACAAAGATCTTGACCTCACGCCGATGGCAGTTGCAGGGGGATCGCTCCGCGGCGTCGTCGCCATCGGCGAAGCGGCCTCCGAAATTTCCGACGTCTTCGGCGGAATGGTTGAGGTCGTGACCGCAGGTTCGATGGAGACCGCAGTCGACCTTGCCGCTCGGCTCGCAGACGGACATGGAGAGGTCGTGCTCTCACCTGGCTGCGCAAGTTTCGACTGGTATCCATCGGGTGGGTACCCGGCACGAGGTGATCACTACATCCGTCTCGTGAAAAAACGCATGAACCAAGAAGTTTCTGAACTGTCTGGAGGGGCAACGTGACTATCGCAATCAAGCACGGAGGAAACATCGACGATCGTCGCAAGCAAGCGCTTGCGGCCGCGAAACGTAAACGCGAAAGCGGAGCAGGAGGAAAGCGACATGAGCGCCACGATCGGCTTTCCATTCGTGAGGCCCTGCAGCGGGACCGAGCGGTAGAGGCCTCCCGGACCTATTTCGCCATCATCGCAGTGGTGGCAATCATGGTGCTGCTCGGGTTGGTCATGTTGCTTTCGGCATCAGGCCCACTTCGTGCCGCAGGTGATGGATCTCCATATTCCATGGTGATCAGACAGTCGATTTTCGCAATCGCCGGACTCGGGCTGATGGCAGTTGTTATCCGTGTTCGCTACCAGCTCTTCCGCCGCCTCATTTCTCTCATCTGGGCTGTCGGCATCGGCATGATGGCACTTCCGTTTGTCCCCGGCTGGAGCCATGAGGTCAACGACGCAAACTCGTGGGTCTCTGTCGGAGGTATGACCTTCCAGCCATCGGAGGTCTTCAAATTGTCGGTCATTCTCGGTGTTGCTGACATTCTCACCCGACGAAAAGATGTCCTGAACGACTGGCGGCGCACGATCGTGCCGATTGGGGCGGTGACAGGAGTCGCCTTCGTATTCAGCCTCATTCAAGGTGACTTTGGTTCGGCCGTCGTGTTGGTGCTCATTGTGATGGCGATGTCATTTATTGCCGGAATTCCATGGATGCACATCGGAACGGTGGTCGGTGTTGGAGGGTTTATTGGTGCGATCATGGTGTTCGCATCGCCACGCCGATTCGGCCGCATTACAGCGTTCTTTGATATCGAAGGCAACAAGGAGCATTACGCCTACCAGGTATGGCAAGGAATGTTGAGTATTGCCAATGGCGGCCTTACCGGATCAGGAATCGGGGGAAGTCGTTCAAAACTCGGTTACCTGCCACTTGCGCACAGCGACTTCATTTTTGCGATCATCGCAGACGAACTTGGCCTCATTGGCGTCATTACCGTGCTCGGTGGCTTCACCTTGCTCACCATTCTCGGGATGCAAACGGCACTTCGAGCACCAGACCGCTTTGGCATGCTCGTCGCGGCCGGGGTGACATCGTGGATTGCAATTCAGGCGATTATCAACGTTGGGGGAGTTGCAGGAGTTCTACCGGTTACCGGTCTCACCCTTCCATTCTTCTCTCATGGTGGAACCTCGCTGCTGTCCTGTCTCGTAGGAATTGGCCTGCTCCTCAACATCTCGCGCCGACCCGTAAAGTCGTAGGTGTGATGAGCACTCAGTCGGCCACCGCGGGAATCGTGGTTGCCGGTGGTGGAACAGCAGGTCATGTGTTTCCTGCAATCGCAGTGATGCAAGGCCTCGTCGATGCTGGTGTAGACCGTTCGCGTCTGCATTACATGGGCGCAAAACGTGGTGTTGAAACGTCGCTTATTCCTCAAAGCGGGTTCGACGGAACCTTCGTTTCGGTGACCGGGCTCAGCCGCAAACTGTCACTTCGAACCCTGAAATTTGTGACACAGCAGTCTCTCGCAACAATGCGGTCGTTGGCGCTGTTTCGACGCTGGAACGTGAGAGCAGTCGTCTCAGTAGGTGGTTACGCAAGTCTCCCGGCGGTGATTGCTGCGGTCATCACCCGTCGACCGATCATTGTGGTGAGCTACGACCGGACCCCTGGCCGGGCGAGTCGGTTAGCAGCTCGCTGGTCAACCGTCACGTTGGTGGCGTTTGAGGAATCTCTGCTTCGAAGGGCTGTGGTCGCCGGTGCCCCGCTGAGGCGCTCGATACTTTCTGTCGATCGATCAATTGATGCCGATGAGGCACGCAAGCGACTTGGGGTGCCCGATGGCCGAATGCTCGTTGTGGTGATGGGCGGTTCGCTCGGATCAGGGATACTCAATGATGCGGTCCATGAATTTCTCGAAACCCATTCCTCTCGAGGTGATCTCGCTGTTCTGCACATTGCGGGCAAACAACGAGTGAGTGGGCCGAGTGAACGCGATGGCGACCGGTCGGTCTGGTATCGGCGCAGTGAGTTTGTTGCACAAGCAGAAGATTTATATGCCGCCGCAGACGTGTTCGTTGGTCGAGGTGGGGCGAGCACAGTCCATGAGGTAGCAGCAACAGGTACGCCTGCGGTCCTTGTTCCGTGGTCGGGGGCATCAGAAGATCATCAAGTGGCGAACGTCCGCTGGCTATCTGATTCTGGAGGAGCCGTTCTCGTTCCCGATAACGACGTCGATGCGGTGATCGTTGCGGTCTCGGCATTACTCGATGATGAACAACAACGATCTGCAGTCGGATCTCGGGCAAGAGAGATAGGCGATGTGCACCACAGTGGTGAAATTTCCCGGCAGATTCTCGATGCCATCAGGTGATTGGCGGTGAGGGTGCCCTCTTCGACAGGTCTGGGCGTCGTAGCCTGACAACGTGTCAATGTTGAGTAGTCCTGACCCGCTTGCCGAGGTGTTTCCTCGTCAAGCGGTTGCGTGGGAACTGGATCAGCCTCGACGGGTGCACCTCGTTGGCGTCGGTGGACCAGGAATGAGTGCGATCGCGATTGCTCTCGCAGAGATGGGTCATACGGTCTCGGGCAGCGATATTCGAGAACGACAGTTGCTTGATCGTTTGCGCGCAAGCGGTGTCACGGTGCACATTGGTCACGATCGGCGCCATGTGCATGATGCTGACGTCGTGACATATTCGACGGCAATTCCTGCCGATATCAATGAACTCGACGAGGCCCGTAAGCGTGGCATCCCAACGGTGCATCGTTCGGAAGTTCTTGGAGCGATGTGTCGCCGAACAAATGCGTACGGTGTGGCCGGCACGCACGGCAAGACGACGTCATCATCGATGTTGATGCTGATGCTTGCGGCCGCAGGCCGTGAACCGGGCTTCGTTATTGGAGGAGACGTAGCCGACGTTGGCACCGGTGCAAGATGGTCAGACTCCGGAACGTTTGTGGTTGAGGCAGATGAGAGCGATGGAACCCACCTGCGGCTTCCACTCGCAGGCACTGTGCTCACGAATGTGGATGTCGATCATCTCGACAATTACGGCACCTTTGACGCTGTTATCGAAGGTTTTGAGCGTTATGTGGATGCGGTTGAGGGCCCTGTCGTCGTTGGGGTGGACTGTGATGTTGCTCGACGAATGATTGGCGGCCGAAATGTCGTGACCTTTGGGACGGCCGAAGACGCCACCTACCGGGCAGCACACATTGAACCTCAGCGAAACGGCAATCGGTTCTCTGTGGTGCATGATGGCAAGACCATCGCCGATGTCGACCTTCCCATGCGGGGCCGTCACAACGTGCTCAACGCGTTGGGTGCCCTTGCTCTTGCAGTTGAACTCGGTGTTGAGCCTTCGGTAGCGGCTGAAGCGCTGGGAACATTCGGCGGAGTTGCCCGGCGATTTGATGTTCGTGGCGTCACCGAGGGGGCCACGCTCGTCGATGATTACGCCCACCTTCCAGCCGAGATTGAGGCAGCGCTTGCGTCGACTCGAGAATCAACATCTGACTGGTCGAGGGTTGTTGCGGTATTTCAACCGAATCGTTTCAACCGAATGTCGGAGATTTCAGATCAGTACGCCTCGAGTTTTCGCGACGCGGATCTCATCGTGATCACCGACATTTACTCCTCGGGAACGCAACCGATACCGGGTGTCACCGGGAAACTTGTGGTGAATGCCATCTTGGAGGCGCAGCCTGCATCGCGAGTGGTGTGGATGCCGAAGAGAGAGTCACTCGTCAAGTTTCTTGCGAGCGAATTGCGACCTGGCGATCTCTGCCTGTCGATGGGGTGTGGCGATATCGCAACACTTCCGGATGAACTTCTGATGGCACGAGGTAGCCGAGAACAAGGCACTGCTCAGTGAGCACGACCGAGTGGCATGCTGACGACATCGTCAAGATTGTCAGCGCAGAATCTTCAGACCTTGCAGTAAAGATCGAAGGTGATGCACCTTTCGGGCGTCACACGACCTACCGGGTGGGGGGCCACGCAACCTGCGCAGTTGAGGTGAGTTCTGTTGCTGAGCTACTCATGATTGGGAACGCTGCAACGTCATGTGGCGCACCCCTCGCTGTGCTCGGTAGAGGGTCGAACACGTTGGTGTCCGATTCGGGTTGGCATGGTGTTGTGGTCACCCTCGGACCATTTTCAGATTGGATCAAAGCCGATACCGCTGGCCTCGAAACCGGAGCGGATCTGACCATCGAGGTTGGTGGGGCAGTTGCCATGCCCGTGCTCTCAAGGAGGATGGCCTCAATAGGAGTGACGGGGCTCGAGTGGATGGTCGGTGTGCCGGGGTCTATTGGTGGAGCCGTACGAATGAATGCTGGGGGACATGGTGCTGAGCTTTCAGATGCCATCGTTGACGCTGACATCGTTGATCTCCACCAAGGCCAGCAAGAACGTTGGCACGTCGACCGATTAGAACTTGGCTTTCGATCGTCGGCACTCGACAACCACCATGTGGTGCTCTCAGCGCGAGTCAAAGGTGCGATGAGTGATCCCGATCTCGTCTCAACGCGGGTTGACGACATCGTGCGATGGCGGAGGGAGCATCAACCTGGTGGACAAAACTGTGGATCAGTCTTCGTGAACCCGGTGCCACAAGAGGTGAGTGCAGGCGCGCTCATCGATGAACTCGGGCTTCGAGGTTTTCGAATCGGGTCTGCAGAGGTGTCGACGAAGCACGCGAATTTCATCCAAGCTGATAGCAACGGGCACGCCGATGACGTATTCGCAGTGATGAAGAGTATTCGCCGTCAAGTGTTCGACGCCACCGGGTATGACCTGAGGTCAGAAGTTCGACTCTTTGGTTTTGATGATGTTGTAGCCGGCGGTCATGCCGGTGACACGGTCTGACGGTATGTGATCGCTAGCGTCAACGACGATGGACTCCAAAGATGAGCGTTCGGGTCGTTCGATAGACCCAGGTCTTCGGCGCAAGATCTCCATCTCTGATGACGGGGCACCAGACTCGGTGTACGTCGATGGCGACCTCAGCGGAAAGGGCGGCTTGCGCCGCAAAGTGCTCATCATTGACGAAGATGAACGCAACGGACCGGCAGCAAAACCCGCTCCTCGTCGGACTATGGACGGTCGGGTTCGGGCTCGTCGAGCGGCAGTGCGCCGAGCGCTTGGCCGGCGACGGCTCGTTCGTGCCATTGGGATGCTTGTCGTGCTCGTCGTCGGAATTGCAGTTCTTGCCGTGCTGGGGTCGTCATGGTTTGGGGTGCGTTCAGCGGATGTTCGGGTTACGGGAAACGTCTATACAAACCCGGTGCAACTCAATGCCATCATTGACGACGTGTTGGGTACGCCGGTCATTCTGGTGGACACCGATGCGATTGAGGAGCAAATCGACGCCATTGCCTGGGTTGCCGAGTCATCGGTTCGCACCGATTGGCCATTCGGGCTGGTCATCGACATCCGCGAGCGTGAGCCAGTGTTGTCTATCCCAGGACCCGATGGCCTCTTCCGCGTGCTCGATGCAGATGGTCGTGTGCTCGATGTCATCGATGGGTGGCCATTTGAATATTTGCTCCTCACCTCAGATGACACCCCAAACCTCGGAGTCGCTGAATTCGCTCCACCCGGCCCGACGGGAGCAGCAGCGCTCGGTGCGGTTCTCACCGCAGGTATTCGCGATCGTGTGAGTCTTATCGAGGTTGATGCGGCCGGCACCGACCTTCGTGTCACTCTTGATGACGGTACGGTCATCAAATTTGGAGCGGCGCGTGAGCTCTTTCCAAAGTTGGTTCGCCTTGAGACGGTCTTGTCGGCTGGGGAGTTGCTTTCAGGAGCAACGGTCGACGTTTCAACCGACGAGGTCATTCTTGGTGAGTGATTCGTGAATGCAGGGGTACCTCTGCGGTAACATCACCGTGTTGCTGAGACCTACGACAAACCTCGTACGACCTCAGGCTGGCAGAAAATCTGATGATGAAACGTGAACCTCGACTCGCTTGCTCGCCGCTCACTGTGGCTGTGCTACACAGGGCAAGTAGCAGGGGTTGTTCAGAGAGGAACGTGTAATGGCTGGCTCACCGCAGAACTATCTCGCAGTGATCAAGGTGATTGGTGTTGGCGGCGGTGGCGTCAATGCGGTCAACCGCATGATCGACGCCGGTCTTCGAGGCGTCGAATTTATTGCGGTGAACACCGATGCTCAGGCGCTGCTGATGAGCGATGCCGATATCAAACTCGATATCGGACGCGAACTCACCCGAGGATTGGGTGCAGGCAGCGATCCAGATGTTGGTCGCGGTGCAGCTGAGGCGCACGAATCTGAAATTACCGAACTCGTGAAGGGCGCCGACATGGTGTTCATCACTGCGGGTGAAGGGGGCGGCACCGGCACAGGAGCAGCACCTGTCATTGCCGAAATTGCTCGAAGTGTCGGAGCGCTGACCATCGGCGTTGTGACGAGGCCATTTGCCTTCGAAGGACGCCGCCGTGCGGTGCAGGCCGAGTCAGGCATTCAGCGGTTGAAAGAAAAAGTTGACACGTTGATCGTCATTCCAAACGACCGTCTCCTGTCGGTGGCAAACGAAAAGACGAGCGTGCTGAGTGCGTTCAAGATGGCAGATGACGTGTTGCTTGACGGGGTCTCGGGTATCACCAACCTTTTGACGATTCCTGGCCTGATCAACACCGACTTCGCCGATGTTCGCATGGTGCTGTCAGAGGCCGGCTCTGCCCTTATGGGTATTGGCCAGGCAGGTGGTGACGAGCGTGCGGTAGCCGCAGCGAAAGCGGCGATCTCGAGTCCACTGCTCGAATCGGCGATCGATGGCGCACGCGGTGTGCTCCTCAATATCACCGGGCCGTCCAGCATGGGTCTCTTTGAAATGAATGCAGCTGCGGAGATCATTCATGCGGTTGCGCACCCCGACGTCAACCTTATTTTTGGAACGGTCATCGATGATGAAATGGGTGACGAGGTGAAGATCACCGTGGTTGCTGCCGGTTTCGATCGTGTTGATTCGATTTCTGGAGTTGAAAGTGCCCCGACGTCTGGCGCATCACGCCTCTCAGAGTTGTTTACCGATGACGAGTCTGAAGACGAAGAAGACGACGGCTTTGATGTGCCGTCGTTCTTGAAGTAAACCGACTCACAGTCCGCTATATGGACCTTTCGGCGCCGGCGATTCGGGAGCGGATTGCTGCCGTTTCCGAACAGATCGCATCAGCGACATCGCGTCCGGTTGATCTTGTCGTCGTCACAAAAACTCACCCGCAAGAGGTGGTACTCGCCGTGGCCGAGGCGGGCGCCCGATTCGTTGGAGAAAACTACGCTCAAGAAGTGCGTGACAAAGCTTCAGCACTTGAGGCCCTGAGAGCCAGTGGGGTCAGCGTTCAGTTCATCGGGCAACTGCAGACGAACAAAGTTCGGATGATCACAGGCCTTGTCGACTGTGTAGCGAGCGTTGACAGAGCGTCGCTCGTTGATGAAATCGCAAAACGTATGCCTTCAACGCGAATCCACCTGCAGGTCAATGCCACCGGTGAAACGTCAAAGGGGGGATGTCTGCCCGACGCACTCCCAGAACTGATCACCCGTGCGCGTGACCAAGGACTTTATGTCGAGGGTCTCATGGCGGTCGGGCCCACCTCAGCCCGAGAAGATGAGACCCGTGCAGCGTTCCGGTGTGTCGACGAGCTCGCATCTGAACATGACCTTCCAATCAGAAACTACGGAATGTCGGGTGACCTCAACATTGCGATCGAACAAGGCTCCACGATGGTTCGTGTTGGAAGTGCAATTCTGGGCAACCGAAACTAGTGGGACCCTCCGCGACGGCAACGTTTCGGTGAGTTAGCCTGTCGAATTGAGGAGGAAATCGGTATGTCTCTGTGGAAGCGCACAATGGACTACTTAGGTCTTGGTCCCGACGAGGCCTATTACGACGACGAATTCGACGAAGAGTACGAACCTCGTCAGCGTCGTGGTGATGTCGCTTCGCGGCCAGGGCCATCTGCCGATGACGATATTGAGCAGTCCGACAACACCGGTAGCGGTCGACCGGTGTTCCCGAGTCGTGACTTTGATGCCTCGCCTTCGCGACGTCAGTCAACAAGCGATGACTCCGGAGTGATGGTGCGCTCCCAGAAAGCATCAAGAGCGGGATCCAGCGAACCTCAAGCGATTCGCCCTGCCCGATTTGATCAGGCACAAGAGGTCGCCGACACGCTGAAGCGGGGACAGCCGGTCATCATGAATCTTGATGCATGTGAACGCGATGTTGCGCGTCGGTTGATCGACTTCGCAAGCGGGTTGTGTTACGCGCTTGACGGGTCGATGGAGAAAGTCGCAAATGGCGTTTACCTGTTGAGACCAACAGGCGGATCTCACGCAGACGGCTGAACTGGTGGCCGTACGGCATACCGGCTCCCTCGGTAGCATTACCTAGGCCACTTCACTTTCACTGGACGTCGTATGTACCCCCCTGTCTCCTCGCAACCCAATCTGCCTGCTCTAGAAAATGAGGTGCTTGCCCGGTGGGCTCGTGAACACTCATTTCAGCAGTCAATCGACATGCGAGATGCCGGTACCGACGGGTCAAATGAATTTGTCTTCTATGACGGCCCACCTTTTGCGAACGGGTTGCCGCATTACGGTCATTTGCTCACCGGATACGTCAAGGACGCAATTCCGCGCTACCAGACGATGCGAGGCCGTCGAGTTGAGCGTCGATTTGGTTGGGATTGCCATGGTTTGCCGGCCGAGGTGCAAGCCGAGAAAGAGCTCGGCATCTCCGGCCACCCTGAAATCAGTGCGTTCGGAGTCGACAAATTCAACGATGCCTGCCGGTCAAGTGTGCTGCAGTTCACCGAAGAGTGGCGTGATTACGTCACCCGCCAAGCTCGCTGGGTTGATTTCGACAATGATTACAAGACGCTCGACCTTGACTACATGGAAAGTGTCATGTGGGCGTTCAAAACACTGTGGGACAAGGGCCTGATTTACGAGGGGTTCCGTGTTCTTGCGTACTGCTGGCGATGCGAGACTCCGCTGTCGAACACGGAGACCCGCATGGACGACGTTTACCGAGATCGTCAAGACCCTGCGGTGACCGTTTGGTTCGAGTTGGAAACAGGGGAGCGCATCCTTGCGTGGACGACGACGCCGTGGACACTTCCATCAAACCTCGCCCTCGCAGTCGGCCCAGATATCGACTACGCAGTCCTTGAAGCCGATGGTGAACGTTGGATCATTGCCGAATCTCGACTCGGTGCCTACGAAGCGCAACTAGGCGAGGCAGTGCAGGTGGGGTCATTGAAGGGGTCTGACCTGGTCGGTCGTCGTTACTCGCCTCTATTCGATTACTTCGCGGAAATGCCGAATGCGTTCCAGGTGTTGTCAGCTGATTTTGTCTCAACAGAAGACGGCACAGGAATTGTGCACATGGCACCTGGTTTTGGTGAAGAAGACCAAAATGCCTGTAACGCCGCAGGTATCGACACGGTCTGCCCGATGGACGAACACGGTCAGTACACGGCAGAAATCTCAGACTGGGTTGGGCAGCACGTGTTCGACGCGAACCCGCTCATTATCCGTTCACTCAAAGATTCAGGCCGTCTCGTTCGCCACGACTCATACATGCACTCGTACCCGCACTGTTGGCGTTGCGCTGAGCCCCTCGTGTACCGGGCGATTTCGTCGTGGTTCGTGAAGGTAGCCGACGTGAAAGACCGCATGGTTGAACTCAACCAGCAGATCAACTGGGTTCCCTCGCATGTGAAAGACGGCAGTTTTGGAAAATGGCTAGAGAATGCCCGAGATTGGTCGATCAGTCGAAACCGTTTCTGGGGTTCGCCGATCCCGGTGTGGGTGAGCGATAACCCTGATTTTCCTCGCATCGATGTCTATGGCTCGGTCGCAGAACTTGAAGCTGATTTCGGAGTCCGAGTGGCAGATTTGCACCGGCCTGTCATCGATGAGCTCGTTCGACCCAACCCTGATGATCCGTCTGGGACATCGATGATGCGTCGTGTCCCAGAGGTTCTTGACTGCTGGTTTGAATCAGGGTCGATGCCGTTCGCCCAAGTGCATTACCCATTTGAGAATGCCGAATGGTTTGAGCATCACTATCCGGGTGACTTCATCGTCGAATACTTAGGTCAAACGAGAGGCTGGTTCTACACGATGCACGTGCTGGCAACCGCTCTCTTTGATCGCCCTGCCTTTTCAAACTGTGTCAGCCACGGCATCGTCCTCGGCGACGATGGGGCAAAAATGTCGAAGTCGCTGAACAACTACCCAGACCCAAATCAGATGTTTGAGGTCTACGGCTCAGACGCGATGCGCTGGTATCTGCTGTCATCGCCGATCCTGAGAGGATCAGATTTCTCGGTCACTGAAACTGGAATGCGTGACACTGTTCGGCAAGTGGTGTTGCCGCTATGGAACGCGTACTACTTCTTGACCCTGTACGCGGGGGCAGCGGGCACCACCGGCTCGTTCCGAACCGATCAAGAAGACGTTCTTGACCGATACCTGCTTGGTGAACTCGCCGAATTAATCGATGCCGTTACCGAATCGATGGATGCCTACGACCTCTATGGGGCGTGCGAGCAGGTGCAGGGATTTCTCGACACATTGACCAACTGGTTCATTCGCCGCAGCCGAGACCGGTTCTGGGAGGGCGACCAAGATGCGATCGATACGTTGCATACCGCTCTTGTGCTGTTCACAAGGGTTGCTGCGCCGTTGTTGCCGATGGTGGCAGAGCAAGTTCACTCTGGGCTTACTGGTGAAGGAAGTGTTCATCATCAAGATTGGCCGTCATCTGAAGACCTTCCACGAGATCCCGAATTAGCCATTGGGATGCGTCGTGTGCGAGATGCTTGTTCGACGTTGCTGTCGCTTCGTAAGTCAGAGGGGCTGCGCGTGCGTTTGCCGCTCGCTTCGGCGACGCTTGCGACTCCCGATGTTGCTCTCGTTCAACCGCATATCGATATTTTGCGTGATGAGGTCAATGTGAAATCGGTTGACCTCACCGATCGAGTTGCCGACCACGGAACTGAGGAGTTGGTGTTGCTGCCGAAGGCGCTTGGGCCGCGTTTGGGCGGTGATACCCAGAAAGTCATCGGTGCTCATAAAGCCGGTGACTGGTCATTTGACGATGGGGTGGTCACCGTCGGCGGTATTGACCTCGTCGAAGGTGAGTTTGAGTTCCGATTGGTGTCCGATGCAGAAGGTGCTGCGGCAACGTTGCCTGGTAAGGGCGGAATCGTTGTGCTCGACACTGTGGTCACTTCTGAGTTGGAGCGTGAGGGTGTTGCTCGCGATCTCATTCGTCGAATCCAGACGGCTCGCCGAGAGGCGGAACTTGATGTGAGCGACCGTATTTCACTCTCATTGGAGATTTCCGAAGTGGTTGCAGATGCGTTTACTGCTCATCAAACAATGGTCGAAAGTGAAACACTTGCAGTCGAAAGCTCGATGAAGATTGCTGGTGGTGACGAAGTAATTCATGTCGTTGCAACCGAACGCCGCTAGAAACAGGTAACTTCTGGGGCTGCTGTAAGGGAGAGAGTTATGGCTTCATCATCAAGTAAGAACGCACCGGCGAAGAAGGCGGCTGCCAAGAAAGCCCCTGCAAAAAAGGCCTCAGCCAAGAAAGCCACGGCAAAGAAGGCTGCTCCGGCGAAAAAGACGGCTGCAAAGAAAGCCCCGGCCAAGAAATCCGCAGTGAAGAAGGCTGCTCCTGCGAAGAAGGCGGCTCCGGCGAGGAAAGCGCCGGTGAAGAAGGCGGCTCCGGCGAAGAAAGCGCCGGTGAAGAAGGCTGCTCCTGCGAAAAAGGCGCCGGTGAAGAAGGCGCCAGTCAAGAAAGATGCTCCGGCGAAGAAAGCGCCGGTGAAGAAGGCTGCTCCGGCGAAAAAGGCGCCGGT
>Ga0181588_10000988_pt1 | contig 25397 bp, 23 predicted proteins | sample 071ome_26_FD_148607 | JGI IMG/M metagenome (GOLD analysis project Ga0181588, IMG submission 148607) | Coastal salt marsh microbial communities from the Groves Creek Marsh, Skidaway Island, Georgia - 071409BT metaG (spades assembly) | ecosystem: Environmental > Aquatic > Marine > Intertidal zone...
GGGCGCACATTGCCCCAGCGACTGGAAGCCGGGACGCAAAGTCACCGGCCTCCCTTCGCACAGCTGCGGCGAGTGTTTGCCCTGTAAGACCGGTAAGCCACTGCAATGCGCCAACAACATCATTGTCGGATTACAGCGGGCCGGCGGATTTGCCGAGTATATGGCGCTGGACACGCATAACTCCGTCTTGCTGCCCGATAGCATCGACTGGGTTGAAGGCGCACTCATTGAGCCGCTCGCTGTCGGCCTGCACGCGGTCAACATGTGCAAGGATATTCGCGGCAAACGTGTGCTGATTCTGGGCGCGGGACCCGTGGGGCTGGCGGTATCGTTCTGGTGCCGTTTTATGGGCGCGTTTCACATCGCCGTCACTGAACCAGAGACGCTACGCCGGGAGAGTGCCATGCAATTTGGTGCAGATGTCGGTTTGAGCGCAGGCATCCCTGAAGAAGTCATGCCCGAGATCGTGCGTGCTGCGGGCGGCCCACCGGATGTGGTTTTCGAATGCGTGGGCGTCCCCGGGATGATTGCTGAGGCGATAGAGTACTCGTGTCAAAACGGCGAGATCATCGTCGTCGGCTTTTGCGCCAGACCCGACACCATGGTCCCCGCCGCCGCGATGATGAAGGAACTGGTTGTCAGGTTCGTCGTGGCTTATGAAAAAGCTGACTTCGATATGATCGCGGGCCTAATGGCGATGGATAAGCTGGACGTCACACATATGTGCACGGGCACAGTGGGTTTCGACGCGTTTGCGGACGCTTTTGAGAGCTTGAGAACACCCAATGCACATTGCAAAATCATGCTCGACCCCGGCGCCAGCTAGGCACGGTCATCGGCCCCTTCAAGCTCAGGTCAGAGCATCGGCTCGACAACCCGGCTGACGTTATCGGATTGCAAAAACTTGATTTTCAACTTCCCGTTGTCAAGCACTAGGTAGGCACTTTCCAGCCATACGTTGAGCTCACGCACATTTTTGCCCGGCTGCTCGGGGTCGGGATAGACAAATTCCCCAGTATTGACGTAACTGATGTGTGCGGCGCTCTCAGACAGGCTCACGCGGAGGTCTGAAAATTGCCAATCAGTGCTGACCCAAGTGTCATAATCAGCGGCTTCTAAAAAATGCTGAAATTCGGGCCAAGAGAACGTCTGCCCCATCTCATAAATCAGGAAATCCCCCGTCACCCACTCGCGCATATCAGCGCGGGGAAAGTTCTCGGTTGACAGCGCATCGAAAAACCCCGCGAGTGTTGCCTCCGCCGCCTGCTCCGTTGGACGCTCTTGAGCTTCCGCGAAAGGCATCACGCACACCAGTAATAGCACCCACAAACACCCGTATCGATGCATGGCCAGTCTCCCCTCCCAAACACAGACCAGTACCAGCTTACCTCTTTTAGGGCGGCTTTGACCCTGCAAGCGTCTCGAAAAGGCTGACAAACACTGGCCTCGGGAGGCACGCTTGCAAGTGCATACCTAAGTAGGTAGGTTGGTAAAGCGCTTCGGCGCAATCTCAATAAAAACAAAAACCTGGGGGAAAAAGATGTCTGAATTAGACGTATTCGGTTTTATGGGGGCCAACCGGTCGATATTTTCAACGCTGTTTTTGTGCGGCGTGCTAATGCCACTGGTGGTGGTTGTCGTAGCCTACCTCTTCAGAAACATGCCTGGCACCGTTCGCGGTGCAGCTATGGTGTCGAGTTTGATCGGCGTCGTGATGCTGACGTTCTTCACGATGGGTGCTCAGAATACATTCTTTATGCAACTGAGCGTCCTGAGTGGGATGGCCGGTGATGGCTCTGAAATTGCAACCCGATTCCTGACCTCTGCCAATCTGCCGATTGGCGAGACCATCAAGCCACCGGGCTGGATGATGGGGTTGTCGTTGCTGCAGGTTGTGATCAATCTCGTACTGACCGTGTATGTCTTTATGTTTGCCCGATGGGAAAACACCTGACATTCAGATGTCTGTGCATAGTGTTTGAAGGGGGCGCAAGCCCCCTTTTTTTGTTCTTTTTTTGCTCTCGAATGTTTTCGTCGTCGCGCTCACTCACCGAGGCAATGGAGCTACGACGAACCGTTCGTTACTCAGCGCGGCGCATCGAGTAACGTTACTTAAGCGGCGAAACTTTAAAGGTCATGGTCTTAGCCACAAAATCCGCCTCACCAGAAACGATATTCACCACGCCGTTCGACACCATGTCGAGCGAATACATCTGGAAAACCGCACCCTTACGCCGATAAACCCCCTGCAGGGTCGCGGTCGCGAATTCTTCACCGTTTTGCGTCCAGGCAAAGCCGGTAAACTCGCCCGCATCACCCATACCCAGCTTGTCTGTGAACTCATAAGACAGCCATACGCGGCCATAGGGGCCAGCCTCGCCGGTGGCAGAGATCTTGTAGTTAGTGCCGTCCGTCGTATGGGCCGAATCAATATCGAACGTGGCCGTAAATTCGCCCTCCCCGTAATTCAGGTCCTGAGCTGTTGCAAGCGGCATCCAAAAGAAGCCGATAAAAAAGAAAATGATGCTTTTAGTCATGAGTGATCCCCTTCGTGTTATGTCAAATTTGTAGTCGCAGATTGCTCTCAGTCGCATGGACACCAGGGAACGCGCGCGACGTCCCATCAACTTTCGAGCTCTGTCATCGTAAAGGTGACGAGCCAAGCTGTATACGTTCCTCATGCATGCGATCAGCAAATTGTCGCTTTATGCACCTCATCTTTAACCACCGCGGGTTACATTGTCATTAATGAATGGGCACTCAGGAGCGAATGATGTCAGCAGTTAGATTGAGAGCAGCACTGGTAATAAGCGCGATCGTCACGAGCCTCGCACTGATGACGGGATGCGCCGACAAGCCCGGTAGCGAGGGCTGGTGCCAAGCTATGAGTGACAAAAGTAAGAGCGACTGGACAACCTCCGACGCAAAAACTTATGCGGCGCATTGCATCCTCGAGAGCACGACCATTGGCAGTGACGCTTGGTGTGAAAAACTGGATGGGACGCCCAAGGGAGAATGGACGACACAGGAGGTGGCTGACTATGCGCAGCACTGCGTGGTAAAGACTGGCTCCTAATCAGGCGAGGTGCCTAAGCCAGCTCGAGTCGATAACGCGTCTACACCGATCCGTAGTACGCTACTTTGCAGTCGCTTGATGACCACGGAGGCTGTGATGAGTGATATCGAGGCGAGGCTGCATACGGTAGAGACACACCTTGCCATCCAACAGACGACCACACGCTACTGCCGCGCGCTCGACTGGCTAGACGAATCGTTACTTCGAACCTGCTACACCGAAGACGCCGATATCAACTACGGGTTTTATGAGGGCAATGTCGACGGCTTCTATCCAGTGGTCATGGGGATCGAGCGCGCCACGCTCCATCGGACGCACTTTTTATCCAATACTGCGATCGAAGTGCAGGGAGACGTGGCCGAGGTCGAATGCTACGGCGTCGCCACCTCCACTTTCGACAACAAAACGCTCAACATCTTTGGCGGTCGATACCTGAATCGCTTTCAAAAAATGGGGCAGGAGTGGCTGATTTCCAAAAGCCAGTATGTGCTCGACTACAACTTTTCGACCGATATGCCATCGCTCGGCGACGCGATGGGGAGCTTGCAATCGGGCACCGGACTCAACACCGCGCATCCCCTATTCAGACCGCTTTACTCCCAGGCGGGGTGAGCCACCGCTCACCTCACGCTGCGCGCTCGACTTGAACCTGCGCCGCAAGAGCGGCACGGCTCATTCAAACCGCATGGAGAGGTCAATTGCCCTGCAGTGCTTCGTCAAGACACCCATCGAAATGTAATCCACGCCGGTCTCGGCGATGGGTCTCAGCGTCTGCTCATTAATGCCACCGGAGGCCTCAAGCTTGGCCTTACCCTCGGCACGGGACACGGCGGATCGCATATCCTCTAGCGAGAAATTATCCAACATGACGATGTCCGCTCCCGCCGCCAATGCCTCGTCCAGCTCGTCCAGCGTTTCCACCTCGACCTCTACGGGCTTGCCCGGCGCCGCCGCGTGCGCCGCAGTCACTGCATTGGTAATTGAGCCGCAGGCGTTGATGTGGTTTTCCTTTATCAAAAAGGCGTCGTATAGCCCGATCCGATGATTAAAACAGCCACCCACCGCCACGGCGTGTTTCTGGGCGATACGCAGTCCCGGTAGGGTTTTGCGGGTATCCAAGAGCCGCACCCCGGTATCGGCAACGCTGTCGCTGAGCTGCCTGCTCTGTGTCGCTGTCGCGGAGAGCGTCTGGATAAAGTTCATGGCGGGACGCTCCCCGGTGAGCAGCGATCGCGCATTGCCTTCAAGCACTACGATGGTCGCGTTTGCTTCGGCCCACTCACCTTCATTGACCTGCCATTCGATCGTCACCGTAGGGTCCAGACGGCGAAATACCGCCTCCGCCCACGCATGACCGCAGATGACTGCCCGCTCTCGCGTCACGATACGCGCGCTCGAGGTCCGGGACTCAGGGATCAGCAGCGCGGAAATATCGCCAGTACCCACGTCCTCTGAGAGTGCCGCCTCTACATTGGCGCGGACCGCTCCTTCGAGGGTGTTCTGATCAATCATTGGTGTTTCCCTTGATACATTGTTTCACTAGCGTAGAAGCGAAGATCTCGCCAGCGCAATTTTTCGTCACACACTGCTGCGCCACGCCACCGAGATGGGCACATACCCAACCGCCCGCAGGCACCGGGGCCCAACCACCTAAGTCCAGCTCGCGGGATTCATCGCGCTCACTGTCTAAGGACGACCAACCAAAGCAGGCAACGCCTCAATGTGGCCCAGCATATCGCCTTCCGAGGCTCGAGCGTAGCCAACCATCAAATCCCGCCCAGCGCCGAGGGGTCTCGGTGCAATGCACTGGAGGCACCCGCCGCTGATCAACTAGCCCCCAGAAACTTATTTAAGAGTCGCTGCGCACGAAGGGCGGGCAATATGCCGTACACTTTGACTGCGGAGACGGAGAAACGGCAGCGGATTGTTGACCTCGGTCCCCAATGACACGCGAACTCCATCTAAGTAATGCCGAAAGCGATAGAGACTGGCCGTAACAGTTCACATGAACAACGAAGAACCCCAACACACTCCCATGATGCAGCAGTACCTCGCGATAAAACGCGAGCACCCTGGAGAATTACTCTTCTATCGCATGGGAGACTTCTACGAGCTGTTTTACGACGACGCGGAAGCCGCGGCGCGCCTGCTCGACATCACACTGACCAGCCGGGGCAAATCGGCGGGTGAAGCCATCCCCATGGCCGGCGTGCCCTACCACGCGGCGGAGGGATATCTCGCTCGCTTGGTGAAAGCAGGCCGCTCGGTCGCTATTGCTGAACAAATTGGCGATCCCGCCAACAGTAAAGGCCCCGTGGACCGCGAGGTGGTGCGCATCGTCACCCCAGGGACGCTGACGGATGAATCGCTTCTGGATGCGAGACAAGACTCGCTGATCCTTGCGGTTGCAGCGGGTAAAACCGGCTTCGGGCTCGCGTGGCTAGATATGAGTAGCGGCCGATTCCTCGTCGCTGAAGTCGCTGACCAGATCGCACTGGAAGCCGAACTGGCCCGCCTGGCGCCCGCTGAAATTCTCATTCCCGAGGCCAGTCAGTTCGCCGACGACACTTGGCGAGCCGCGGTGCGCAGGCAGCCGGATTGGCTCTTTGAGCCCGACAGTGCCCGAGAGGACCTGCAAAGGCAGTTTCAAACCCATGATCTAGATGGCTTCGGATGTGGGCACATGACAATCGCCATTGCCGCCGCAGGTGCACTGCTGAATTACGTCAAGGACACACAGCGGGGTGATCTACCTCATATCCGCGCCATACAGCCTGAATCCCAGAGTGATGCGGTAATTCTCGACGCCGCCACCCGGCGTAATCTCGAGATCGACCTGACGCTCAGCGGCAGCGAGGAGCACACCTTATACGCGGTGTACGACAGCACCGTGACCGCCATGGGCGCACGACATCTGCGCCGCTGGTTGCATCGACCCATCAACGACCGCAATAAAATCGAAGGGCGGCTGGACGCCGTCGCGACCCTGGTTGAAGCCTGGCGGTTTGAGCCGCTGAGGGAAACGCTGCGGGAAATCGCTGATCTCGAGCGCATCCTCGCGAGAGTGGCGCTGGGCTCGGCGCGTCCTCGTGACCTCAGTCGACTCGGCTACAGCCTTCAACATCTGCCGCTTATTCGTAGCCAGCTCCCTTCAGGCGCCACGTTAGTTGATGAACTCAAAGGCGCCCTGCCCGACTACACCGAACTCACCGATCTGCTCGGTCGCGCCATCATCGATAACCCGCCGGTCTTGATCCGCGACGGGGGCGTCATCGCACCGGGTTTTGACGCAGATCTGGATGAACTCCGCGGCATCAGCGAAAACGCTGGCGCCTATCTGCTGGAACTTGAACAGCGGGAACGCGAGACAACCGGGCTATCGACCTTGAAGGTTGGCTACAACCGGGTTCACGGTTACTACATCGAGATTAGCAGAGCGCAGTCCGAGCAAGCACCTGACACCTACCAGCGGCGTCAAACCCTCAAGAATGCCGAGCGATTTATTACGCCCGAACTGAAGGCTTTCGAGGATAAAGCGCTATCGAGCAAGAGTCGGGCCCTCGCACGTGAAAAGCATCTCTATGAACAACTCGTGGCTGACATCGCAAAATTGCTGCCCTCATTGCAGGCAACAGCGACGGCACTGTGTGATCTCGACGTACTCGCCTGCTTTGCAGAGCGGGCGGTTTCGCTGAGCCTGTGCCGACCACAATTCAGCAATGACACGCTCCTGCGAGTTGAAGGCGGCCGGCATCCCGTCGTAGAAACGGCCCGCAACGTCCCATTTATCGCCAACGATACGCACCTCGATCAGAAACGGCGCATGCTCCTGATTACCGGCCCCAATATGGGCGGAAAATCGACCTATATGCGCCAGAATGCGCTGATTGCGCTACTGGCACATGTGGGTGCCTTTGTACCGGCGCAGTCAGTAACCCTGTCCTGTCTCGATCGCATATTTACCCGCATTGGATCATCGGATGATCTGGCCAGCGGCCGCTCGACGTTCATGGTCGAAATGACCGAAACCGCCAATATTTTGCACAACGCCAGTGAGCGCAGTCTGATTCTTATGGATGAAATCGGGCGAGGCACCAGCACCTTTGACGGGCTGAGCATTGCCTGGGCCACGGCACTAGCACTCGCGAACAACATCAAGGCGCTGACTTTTTTTGCGACTCACTACTTTGAGTTGACCGCGCTACCCGACACGCACACCGCCATGGCAAACGTGCATCTCGATGCCACCGAGCATGAGGACCACGTGGTGTTCCTGCACCAAATTCAGGAAGGCCCCGCCAACCGAAGTTTCGGTCTGCAGGTTGCCAAACTTGCCGGCGTTCCGACCCAAGTGCTCGATACGGCTCGAGACAAACTCCACGAGCTCGAGAGCGGCCAGCACTCAGGACCCGCACCCGCGCAAGCCGAACTGTTTGCCCACGCCAGCTCGAGCGAGCAGACCCAAAGTACGGTCTCGCAACGCGGCGCCGTGGTAATCGACGCTTTGCGTGCGCTCGATCCTGACAGCATGACCGCGCGCGAGGCACTCGAGCAGATCTATCAACTGAAACAAACGCTTGAAGATGACAGCTGAGGAGTTTTCAAAACAGGCCCCAACCAGTATCCTTCGCCGTGGGATGATTGAGGTACCGGTATGACGTTCGTAGTTGGTGAAGACTGCATCAAATGCAAGCACACGGATTGCGTCGAAGTGTGTCCAGTGGACTGCTTTTACGAAGGTCCAAATTTTCTGGTTATCCATCCAGACGAGTGCATTGACTGCGCCTTATGTGAACCGGAGTGCCCGGTAGACGCCATATTTTCAGAGGATGAGCTCCCTGCAGATCAGGAAGAGTTCCTGCAGCTGAACGCTGAGCTTGCAGATATCTGGCCCAACATCACCGAACGCAAAGAGCCGCCCGCTGACGCTGAGGATTGGGCCGGCAAGCCGGGGAAGTTGGCTCTGCTGGAGCGCTGAAGTACCGACACACCCACCCGCGTCTAGCGGGTTGGTAGCAACCCGAGAGGATCCACCGGCCGCCCATTGCGCCTGATCTCAAAATGCAGCCGCACCGCGTCGGTGCTCGAGCTGCCCATGCGCGCAATGAGCTGCCCCGCCTGAACGCGCTCCCCTTCGGCGACCAACAGCGCATCGTTATGTCCGTAGGCGCTCAAATAGGTCTCGTTGTGTTTCACGATCAATAGGACACCGTAACCCGTCACGCCAGTGCCCGCATAAACTACCGTACCCGCCGCCGTCGCTGAAATCGGATCGCCCCGACTTCCCGCCAGATCTACCCCTTTGTGGAGGTCATCAGAAAAAGTGCGATCGACTTTGGCCCGGGCCGGCCACACCCAACGATCCACGGGCGCGTTGACCGCAGGCTCTGTGGCAGTGGATACACGACGGGACTGCGTTTGAGAGGTCACAGGCGTTGCCGCAACAGCGGACGACGCAGGCTCAGTGGCGGGTGCCGAGGGCGCAGACTTTGGCGCATCTCGCGACGCGACTACCGGGGGCTCCTGCGTCGCAGCTTTCGGCGCCGTCTTGATCGGCTGACCGACGCGAATCACATAGGGTGGTGCTATCGCATTGATCTCGGCCAGAGCGCGAAAGTCCATACCCAGACGAAAGGCCACCGCATAAAGCGTATCACCCGGCTGCACAATGTAGTCGGGACCGCGGGGCAACTGTGCACCGTAGTCAACGACGGAAGCACCAGAAGATCTGACTTCGGGCATTTCATCAGGCGCAGCAACCGACCGGTTCTCGATGACAACCGGCGGGTTCTCGGCACACCCGGATAATAGCAACCCGAGCGCCGCCAACCGCCAAAGGACTCTGGATGTTGGCGTCATAGACTCAATATCGCCCCTTGCCAGCGAGGTGCCGCAACGCCCATACCAGCAAGCACCCCAGCACGCCCGCGGCAGCGCACAGCATGAGCTGTGGATCCGCCACCGAGGAGTGACTGGGCAATACCGGTCGCATCAGCTCAATCACTCCCGTTTCGGTCGCGGTGAGGACCGCTGTTTTCCAGGGCCACACGGCAAGCAGGGACCCCATCAAGACGCCGCCCAAAAACGCCATTGCCGCGGGCCTCGCTCGCGCTAAGGCTATTTGCAGCACGCGAGAGAAAGTCAGCAAGCCAAGCGCGCAGCCGGCCGCGAAAACCGACAGCTCGGCAAGTTGGAGCGTTCGCACGGCATCCAGAACCGCACCGTACATACCAAGCAAAACCAGGATAAAGCTCCCCGAGATACCGGGTAAGATCATGGCGCAAATGGCGATAGCGCCTGCAAAAAAATATCCCGGTAGGCCAGGTATAAAAGACGCCGGCGCGAGCAAGGCGATTGAGACCGCCAACGACACGCCCAACGCGAAGACAATGAGACGGTTGATCCGCAGCAAATTCACCTCATCGCGCACCAAAAACGCACCGCTCACCAGAATCAGCCCGCCGAAAAACGACCATAGGGGTTGTGGGTAGTGCGAGAGCAGCCAATGAATCGCCGACGCGAGCGAGAAGATCGCACTCAAAATACCGGCCATCAGTACGGTCAGAAACGAACCATCGACCCGAAACCAGAGCGTTTGCCATCGGCCGCGTATCAAAAGTGATAAGGCCTCAGCATCCGCTGAGACAATCGCCGTTAACAAACGCTCATAGATACCTGTGATCAGTGCGATCGTACCGCCAGAGACGCCGGGGACAACATCCGCCGCACCCATCGCCAGTCCGCGCAAGAAGACACCCATTGGGCGGTGCCTCACCGGGTCACTCCACTGATCATCGGTACAAAATTGACTTGCTCTATGACCTCTTCGACAAAACCCTCGGGCGTCGCTGTGACCATCATCAACTGCTGGGTGCGCCCGCCCACAGGCAGTATTAAGCGTCCGCCGGGCGCCAACTGCTCCTGCAACACCGTCGGCAGATGCTCCGGTGCAGCTGCGCCAAGAATCAGGTCAAAGGGCGCCTCGGCAGCCCAGCCCTCCAACCCGTCACCATGTCGCAACCGCACATTTCGGATCCGCAGTGCCCGAAGCTGCTTGCGGGCCCGCTCCAGTAAAGGCTTGATTCGCTCGATGGCGCAAATCTCGTCAGCTAAAGCGGCGAGGATCGCCGTCTGGTATCCGGACCCACTGCCTAGCTCCAGTACTTTTTTTGGCCGACCCTTTGCCAATGCCAACTCACTCATCCTAGCGACCATATAGGGTTGCGAGAGCGTTTGTCCGTAGCCAATCGGCAGCGCGGTATCCTCATAGGATCGGTGCGCCAGCGCCTCATCAACAAAGAGATGTCGAGGCACACTACGAATTGCCTCCAGCACTTCAAAGCGCGTGATGCCTTGATCCATCAGCCGCTGTATGAGCCGCTCGCGCGTACGTTGCGAGGTCATGCCGATACCCTGAAGACTCACGCAGTCGCTACTCCATCACTGATCAGCGCTACCGCATGCGTTGCTATGCCTTCCTCTCGCCCCACGAAACCCAATCGCTCAGTGGTCGTCGCCTTGACGTTGACCTGCGCCACGTCGACCCCTAAATCCGCAGCAATGGCTTCACACATCGCAGGGATGAAGTCGCTCAATTTAGGTGATTGCGCAATGATAGTGAGGTCAACATTACTTGCCGCCCACCCACGATCACGAAGCTTTTCTACCACCGAGCGCAGCAAGTCGCGGCTGTCTGCGTCACGAAAAACCGGATCGGTATCGGGAAAGTGCCGGCCAATATCACCCAGCCCGGCGGCGCCAAGCAGTGCATCACACAACGCGTGTAACGCAACATCACCGTCAGAGTGCGCGACCAAGCCGCGCGGGCTGGGAATATAAACACCGCCCAGCACCACGTGATCACCGTCGCCAAAGGCGTGAACATCGTAGCCGTGACCCATTCGCATCATGTGGCGCGCCCCTCTGTTCTTTTCAGCATCAGTTCGGCGAACGCAAGATCCGCTTCATAGGTCACTTTGATATTGCTACTGGGACCTTCGAGTATATGCACCGGTGAACCCGCCCACTCCATGGCCATGGCTTCATCGGTCACGCGAATCCCTCGCTGCAAACACTGGCGTAGCGCATCGCGCAGCGCCTGCAAGGGAAATAACTGTGGTGTTTGCGCGCGCCATAATCCTTCTCGCTCTACGGTGCCCGTAATGGCGCCACTTGGCGTTACCTGCTTGAGTGTATCGGCGACCGGCTCAGCCAGAATCACACCCTCGCCCAGCTCCCGCGCGCGCGCAATCAGTAGCGCCAACGTATGAAAATCGAGGCAGGGTCGCGCTGCATCATGCACCAGCACCCAATCATCTTCGCTCGCTTGCCCACCTAGGGCGTCGAGCCCGGCGAGCACGGAATCGGCCCGCTCTGCGCCTCCCGGCGTCATTTGCACGCGCACATCCGACAGACTCGCTATCGCGTCAGCACGACGATCGGAGGGATCCAGCGCTACGACAACCCCGCGCACATCCGGTGATTGCAATAACGCCCTCAGCGTGTGCTCCATCAGGGGGAGACCCGCAACCTCGCGATACTGCTTGGGAATCTCCCCACCGAGCCGACGCCCGCTTCCCGCCGCTGGAACCACTGCCCAAATACTGTTCACGGGCGCTCCTGCTCGTCGACAAACTGGAAGTACACTTCGCCTTCCTTGATCAGACCCAGATTTTCCCGCGCGTTTTTCTCAACCGCCTCGCTGCCATTCTGCAGCGCGATCACCTCTGCCGTGAGCTTTTTATTGCGCGCTTGGAGCGCTGCATTCTCGGCTTCAGCTTGCTCAAGCTGCTCGTCCAGACGAGCCGCCTCCGCAAGCCCTCCCTCGGCGAACCACAAACGGTACTGCAACAACACCAGCAGCCCGAGCAATCCACCGAGAAGCCAGCGCATCAATGCCTCTTCAAAATATCCCGGCCCGGATACGGGGCAGTCAAACCTAACTCTGCCTCTATCCGGAGCAAGCGATTGTATTTGGCGACCCGGTCGGAGCGACACAGCGAACCAGTCTTGATTTGCCCTGCTCCGGTGCCCACGGCTAAATCAGCAATCGTCGCGTCTTCGGTTTCGCCGGAGCGATGTGAAATCACCGCCGTGTAGCCCGCCGCCTTGGCCATGGCGATCGCCTGCAGCGTCTCGGTAAGCGACCCAATCTGATTAAACTTGATGAGAATCGAATTACCGACGCCGACATCGATGCCGCGCTGCAAGATAGCGGTATTAGTCACAAACAGGTCGTCACCGACTAACTGCACGCGCTCACCAAGCTGGCGCGTCAATAGACCCCAACCGTCCCAATCGGACTCGTCGAGGCCATCCTCTATCGAAACAATGGGATGGTGGTCCACCAGATCCGCGAGATAATCGACGAAGCCGGCACTATCAAAGTCTCGACCATCACCCCGGAGATAATATCGTCCGTCTCGATAAAATTCTGACGCCGCGCAATCCAGCGCCAGCGTAATGTCTTCCCCAAGCGCGTAGCCCGCGCGATCCACCGCTTCAGCGATCACCTCAAGCGCTGCGGCGTTGGAGGGTAAGTCCGGAGCGAACCCACCCTCGTCGCCGACCGAGGTCGCCAGGCCGCGCGCCGACAGCACCTTTTTCAAGTGATGGAAAATCTCCGCACCCATGCGCAACGCTTCGGCAAAATTAGCCGCCGAAACCGGTTGGATCATGAACTCCTGAATATCGACATTGTTGTCGGCATGCTCCCCGCCGTTGAGGATATTCATCATCGGCACGGGGAGTGATAGCGCCGCGCACCCCGCTAAATCGGCGATATGACGATACAGGGGCTTGTTCGCCGACAGCGCCGCCGCCTTGGCCGTAGCGAGCGAGACGGCGAGGATCGCGTTGGCTCCGTATTGGCCTTTATTCTCGGTGCCATCAGCCTCGATCATGCGCTGATCGACGCCCGCTTGATCCAATGCGTCGTGGCCAATCAGCAGCTCGCGAATAGGCCCATTGGCATGACCAACGGCCGTCAAGACACCCTTGCCAAGGTAGCGTTTGGCGTCACCATCGCGTAGCTCCAACGCCTCTCGGGTGCCGGTACTGGCACCAGAGGGCGCACAGGCGGCGCCCACGCTATTGTCATCTAATGTGACCTCCGCCAAGACGGTAGGGTTGCCCCGGGAATCCAACACCTCGAAGGCGCGCACATCGACGATCTCACTCACACTAAACTCCTGATGACTGCCGCGAATCAGCTGATGGACAAACGCGGGAGCGCTTTAACCAGATCGTCCACGGCTTTAACTTGCTGAAGAAAAGGCGCCAACTGCGACAGCGGCAATGCACTGGGCCCATCACAGAGGGCTTTGTCCGGCTGCGGATGCGCCTCGAGGAACAAACCGGCAATCCCCAGCGCCGTGCCCGCGCGAGCAAGCCCTAGCACCTGCTCACGGCGACCTCCAGAAGCAGCCTCGCCGGGATCCCGGCGTTGCAACGAATGGGTCACGTCAAAAATCAGGGGGCAACCACCGGTAACTTGCTGCATCACCTCAAAGCCCAGCATATCGACGACTAAATTATCGTAGCCAAATTGACTACCCCGCTCGCAGACCATGACACGGTCGTTGCCGCATTCCCGGAATTTGGCAACGACATTCGCCATCTGTTCCGGGCTGAGAAACTGGGGCTTTTTGATGTTAATGGCGGCACCGGTCTCAGCCATGGCCGCCACGAGATCCGTTTGCCTTGCAAGAAACGCCGGCAATTGAAGGATGTCGCAAATGTCCGCAACGGGGGCCGCTTGCTCTGGCGCGTGCACATCAGTCAGCACCGGCACGCCATAAGCAGTCTTGATCTCAGCCAGCGTATCGAGCCCTTCTTTTAGACCTGGCCCCCTAAAGGAGTGAATTGAGGAGCGATTCGCCTTATCGAATGACGCCTTAAAAATATAGGGCATATCGAGCGACTGACAGACACGCACATATTCAGCGGCGCACTCCAGCGCGAACGCCTTGCTCTCGAGCACATTGACGCCGCCAATAAGCACCAAAGGCTGGTCGTTGCCAATTCGCAGACCGGCAACCTCGACGACACGATGCGTAACAGTCACGCAGCGTCACCACACTGTCGCGCAACCGCCAAGGCCGCCTCAATATAGCCGGTGAAAAGCGGGTGCCCACCGCGCGGGCGTGAACGAAACTCGGGATGGAACTGACAGGCCACGAACCAGGGATGGCTCGGTAACTCAATGATCTCGACCAGCTGGCCGTCGAGTGACCAGCCGCTCACGCGCATACCTGCTTCCTCTAGCTGCGCCACGTAATTGCTGTTCACCTCGTAGCGGTGACGGTGACGCTCTGAAATCTCGTCGGCGCCGTATATGGCGCGGGTTCGCGTGCCTTCGACCAGCCGGCAAGGTTGCGCGCCGAGGCGCATAGTGCCGCCCAAATCCGAGTCTTCAGAGCGCTGTTCGACGCCGCCGTCTGCCGTTTGCCATTCAGTAATCAGCGCAATGATGGGGTGTGGCGTATCGGACTGCATCTCGGTGGAATGCGCACCCGCCAACCCGCAGACATTTCGCGCGTACTCGATCATGGCCATGTGCATACCAAGGCAAATGCCCAAAAACGGAATACCCCGCTCGCGGGCGTAACGGACTGCATCGATCTTGCCCTGAATGCCGCGATCACCAAAACCGCCGGGCACCAAAATCGCATCGAGATGGTCAAGCAGGCCGACGCCTTTTGCCTCGATATCTTCGGCGTCGATGTAATGGATCTCGACCCGCGTGTCTGTCTGAAGCCCGGCGTGATCGAGCGCTTCATTCAGCGACTTATAAGCATCGACAAGATCCACATATTTGCCGACCATGCCGACATTCACGACCCCCTGGCGCTGACTAAACTCGCGCCGAACGACATCCTCCCATTCAGACAAATCAGCTGCCGGCTGCGCCAATCCAAACCGCTCGAGAATAAAATCATCGAGCCCACTCGCGTTTAAATGCCCGGGAATTTGATAGATCGAATCCGCGTCCAGCAGCGGAATCACTGCGCGCTCCTCGACGTTGGTAAACAGGGAAATTTTTCTCCGCGCGCTATCATCGACTTCCGTGGAGCAACGACACAAGAGCACCTCGGGCTGCAGGCCGATTGATCGGAGCTCCTTTACCGAGTGCTGCGTGGGTTTGGTTTTGATTTCCCCAGCCGTGGGGATATAAGGAATCAGCGTGAGGTGCATCAACAGTGCATGGCTACTGCCTAGCTCGAGCTTTAACTGCCGCACCGCTTCGAGAAAGGGCTGACTCTCAATATCGCCGGCGGTACCACCAACCTCCACAACGGCGACCTCGGCATCACCGGCCCCCTCAGTCACTCTGCGCTTGATCTCATCCGTGATATGCGGAATCACCTGCACAGTGCCGCCCAGATAATCCCCGCGCCGCTCTTTGCGCAAGACCTCGTCGTAAACGCGGCCGGCGGTAAAGTTATTGGCGCGACTCATCACCGTGCGAGTGAACCGCTCATAGTGACCCAAGTCCAAATCGGTTTCGGCACCATCGTCGGTGACAAACACTTCCCCGTGCTGAAAAGGACTCATGGTCCCGGGATCAACATTGATATAGGGGTCAAGTTTGAGCAGGGTAACTTTCAGGCCGCGGGCTTCCAGCACAGCAGCGAGGGAGGCGGCAGCGATCCCCTTACCCAGGGAAGACACAACACCACCAGTAACGAACACATATCTCGTCATGGATTCCACCAAAGCGAAAACTGACCCGAGCGCCTGTTGCGACGCCTTTCAGGAACGACTCTCCGATGGACGATCAGTCTAACAGCAAGCCCAGCTGGGCTCAATTCAAACTGGCCTGGCGCGGCGCCAAACGGGGACCAAACCGTCGTCTGCCACGGGGGCATTCAAGGTCGAAATACCGGCAAGCGCACCCACAGGGAGCAGCCATACGGGAATATTTTTGTCATTTAAAACAAGGAGATAGCGGCGCCACCACGGGGGAATTCTCATCTCCTGCAGCCACTTGTTGGTGGCTTTCTCGGGCCGATGGGGGAATGACAGATTTTCTAGCCTTGCGGATGTTTGCAATCCCAACTGGACGCCCCGGGGTAACGCATCACCCGCAGGCCCGGGCTCCCACGACAATGAGCCCCATCGACCCGCAACAGACTCGCCGACGGTGACACGCTTGGGCAAGTCATCAAAGGACTCTGGCACACTCACTTTCACCACACTCCCACCCCAGACACGCAAACAATGCTCACGCCACACGAGTTCCGGCATTCGATCCCCGTTAGCGGTGAGCGCCTGTCGCGCCAGCTCCGACAAGCGTCGCTGATCAGGTGCTTCTACCGCTAGCAAGCCGAGCCACTGGTGAATCTGTGCGGCGAGCCCCGCGGCATCCAGTAAGGGATCGATCGCCAGCACAGGCTCCCCCATCCGGGTTTCGCCGAGCGGCAGAGGTAATGCGGCGAGACGATCTCGCGCCAGCGCCTGAAGGCCCGCTGCGCGACGCACCGTCTCGCGGTAACCCGGCCATCGCTCGGCTACCGTCGGGAGCACAACCTGCCGCAAATAGTTGCGGTCCTGCCGCACCTCGAGGTTGCTAGGGTCCAAAACATACTCGAGACCCGCTGACGCCACTGCCGCCTTCAGCGCCTCAGCGCGCTGATCGAGGAACGGTCGGAAAATGCGGCCGTGACCGCACGCACGCTCTTGAGGAATCCCCGCCAGGCCGCGGGGGCCGGCGCCCCGAAATAACCTCAGCAATACCGTCTCAACCATATCGTCGGCGTGGTGGGCAGTAAAAAGCACCTCCTCTGGCCCGAGCACAGATTCAAACGCCTGGTAGCGCGCGGATCGCGCATCAGCCTCAAGCCCGCGCCCCGACGACGCCACGGTGCACTCAGTGACAAGCAGCGGTACCGACACGGCGTCACAGTGCGCTTGGCATGTCTGAGCCCACGAGGGCGCATCCGGGTGCAAACCATGGTTTACGTGAATGGCGGACACTGGGGGACCGGCGACCGATTCGCGGTAGGCCGAGAGTGCGTACAACAACGCGACACTATCTGCACCGCCAGATAACGCCACCCACCAACGCGGCGCTGTGATGATCGAGTCAGGAAGATCGGGCAGTAATTCGCGTAAGGCCGCGCCGCCCATATCAGTTACCGTAAGACATGAGCCGCCGGTAGCGCGCTTCCAGCATTGCCTCGGTGTCCATCGCAGACAGGCGATCAATCTGCCCAAGCAGGTGCGCTTTCAGGCGCGTCGCGATCTCTTCAGGATTGCGGTGTGCACCCCCCAACGGCTCGGGGATAGTCGCGTCCACAATACCCAGCTCCTCGAGCTTGGAAGAAGTGACCCCCATCGCTGCCGCCGCGTCTGGAGCGAACTCAGAGCTCTTCCAAATAATATTCGCGCAGCCCTCGGGAGAGATCACAAAATAAGTCGAGTACTGCAGCATGGCGAGATGATCGCCAACGCCAATACCCAGAGCGCCCCCCGAGGATCCCTCGCCGATCACAACACAAATAATTGGCGTGCGTAGCCGCGACATGACCGCGAGATTCTGGGCAATTGCCTCAGAAATGCCCCGCTCCTCGGAATCGATGCCAGGGTAGGCGCCGGGCGTATCAATCAGCGTGATGACCGGCATGCGGAAACGCTCTGCCATTTCCATTAGCCGCATGGCTTTACGATACCCCTCGGGCTTGGGCATCCCAAAGTTGCGGTACACCTTGTCTTTGACGGCCCGGCCTTTCTCCTGACCAATCACCATAACCGGACGCCCGTCGAGCCGTGCCACCCCGCCCACAATCGCTTTGTCATCGGCAAAATGGCGGTCGCCGTGCAACTCGTCAAACTCGGTAAAGATCCGGCCAATGTAATCGAGCGAATAGGGTCTGAGTGGGTGGCGCGCGACGCGAACGATATCCCAGGCACTCAGATCGGCGTAAATCTTCTCCGTGAGCGCGGTCGACTTGTCGCGCAACCGCGCGATTTCCTCTGCCAAATTGAGGTCGGCGTCGTCACTGACACCCTGCAGTTCCTCGATTTTCATTTCGAGTTCTGCGATGGGTTGCTCGAAGTCGAGATAATTTGGATTCATGCTATCTGCCCAACCCGGGTAAGGGGCGCCGGGATCTGTCGGACGCCAAGTCTACAAAGGCGGCGGCACAAGGTCACGCCCACTGTTAAAAAGCCCACTATCTGGTTACCCTGCGCCGCATGGTCCAATCCGAACCCTCACCCCCCAGACTGATTCTGGCGCCCATGGAGGGCGTTATCGACGCGGTCATGCGGGAACAGCTCACCGCCATTGGCGGCTATCAGCGATGCGTGACGGAATTTGTGCGAATTTCCCAAACCCTTCTCCCGATGCGGGTTTTCTACCGATATGCCCCGGAGTTGCGCAGCGGTGGCGTTACGCCTGCCGGCGTACCCGTTTATCTGCAGTTACTCGGCTCTGACCCCACGCTGATGGCCGCTAATGCTCTGAGGGCGGTCCAGCTCGGTGCCCCCGGAATCGATCTGAACTTTGGGTGCCCTGCAAAAACGGTGAATCGATCCCAAGGTGGCGCGTTTTTATTACGAACCCCGCGGCTCATCAGATCCATTTGCATGGCGGTGAGAGACCGGGTGCCCCACGACATCCCGGTGACTGCAAAGATCCGTCTGGGCTATGAGAGCGAAGCTGAATTCGCCGAGATATTGGGCGCGTTGCGCGACGTCGAACTGAGCGAGCTGACAATCCACGCGCGAACCCGGACCCAGGGATATCGTCCCCCCGCGCACTGGCACCATCTTCGCACTGCTCGGGACATACTGCCCTACCCCGTCATCGCGAATGGCGAGCTGTGGACACCGGCGGATATCGACACCTGCGCCAAGGTCAGCGGGTGTCATACCTTTATGTTGGGACGCGGCTCGCTGTGTCGCCCGGATCTGGCGAGCGCCACTCAGGCGCATTATCTGGGCCTGCCGCAAGAGACATTTGGTTGGGAGCAAGTGCAAGTGCTGCTGATCGATTTCCTGGAGCGCAATCGCGTCCTGTATGACGCCCGCTACGCGGTCAACCCGATCAAGCAGTGGTTAACTTACTTAAAAGTGTACTACCCTCAGGCGGCCGCGCTGTTTGCGCGCGTCAAGCGCATTAGCACTCCCTCGGAGATGGCGGACGAACTGGCCGCACCGCGGTGGGCCGAGGCCGCTTAATATTTTTGGCGTGACGCAAGAGACCTGAGCGCTTTCTCGCGACTGGCTCTCACGATGAGCTGTCACAACGGACTCTCGGGGTCGGACCACGATCAAGAAACGCAAGAAGGAAGGTCGCGCATGAACACATCGACAGCCAGTCACCCCGACGATCTCTGGGGGCACCCCAAAGGCCTCTATATCTGTTTCGCGACCGAGTTGTGGGAGCGATTTTCCTTTTATGGCATGAAGTATTTGCTGCTGCTGTATCTCACCAAATACCACCTGTTTTCTGATGCCGCAGGCCTCGGGGTATTGGGTAGCTATGCCTCGCTGGTCTATGCCATGCCCGTGCTGGGCGGGCTAGTGGCGGATCGCTTCATCGGTATGCGCAAGGCCGTGACCATCGGCGGCTTGCTGCTGGTGGCTGGCCATCTCGGTATGGCGGTTGAGGGGGAAGCGGCTCGCCAGACAGCTCAGGGCATCGTCCGCGATGAGGCCGCTTTGAACATCTTTTATCTCTCACTGGCACTTATTGTTGTCGGCGTCGGATTTCTTAAACCGAACATCTCTACCGTGGTTGGCAAGCTCTACCCCGATGGGGATCCGCGACGGGATTCGGGTTTCACCATTTTTTACATGGGCATCAACATCGGTGCTTTTAGCGCGACTCTGCTTTGCGGATGGCTCGGCGAGGTCTATGGATGGTCCTGGGGCTTCGGCGCCGCAGGTGTCGGCATGCTCTTTGGATTGGTGCTGTTCCAATGGGGCCAACCCTTCCTGCGGGAGCACGGTGAACCCGCTGATCCGGAGCGTCTGAAGCAGCGCTCCCTGGTGCCAGGACTCAACATCGAGCGGGCCATATACCTCGGCAGCCTGATTATGGTCGCGGTGGTCTGGCAACTGGTGCAGCTCACCGATACGGTCGGCGCATTGCTCGACGGCATATCGCTGCTCGTGCTCGCCGGGCTGGCGTGGTTCTTGATCGCGCGCTGCAACCGCGTTGAACGCGAGCGGATGTTTGTGCTGATTGTGCTGACCTTGTCTACCGTCGTTTTCTGGGCGCTGTTCGAACAGGCCGCAGGGTCAATGACGCTTTATGCTGACCGCGTCACCGATAAAGCGCTGTTTGGTGTGTCACTGACCGCCGCGCAGTTTGGCGCCGCCAACGCGTTTTTTATCTTCTTGCTGGCGCCCTGGTTCGCGCTGCTGTGGACGCGACTCGGGCAACGCGGCTGGGAACCCAGCACGCCGGTGAAATTCTCGCTGGGTATCGCGCAAGCCGGGCTGGGATTTGGTGCACTGGTTTACGGCGCGCAATTCCCGGACCAGGTAGGCGTGGTCTCCGCCTGGTGGCTGGTACTCGCCTATTTATTGCACACCACGGGGGAGCTGTGTTTGAGCCCCGTCGGGCTTTCGGCGGTCACCAAGCTCGCCGTGCCCAGTGTCGTCGGCGTCATGATGGGCACGTGGTTTTTGGCATCCGCGTACTCGTCCTACGTGGCGGCACAAATTGCCACCATCGCCGCACAACCGAGCGATGCCAGTGCTCTGGACCTCGCCTCCGCCGCCGCGGGCTACACCGAACTCTTTAGCCAACTGTTGTATCTCGGCTTGGCCGGAGGGGCGGCGCTACTGCTGCTGTCCCCGCTGCTCAAGCGGATGATGCACGGAGTTAGGTAGCGGCGGTGCCCGCGGCTATCGCGTCTGACAGGTCAGACTTCCCTGCTTTCGCGAGCCGCCACTGCTTCCAATCGTGGCCAATCAGATACATCGCGGGCACCAACAGCAAGCTGACGAAAAGCGCGAAGAACACACCAAAGGCCAGTGACAATACCGCCGGTTTCAAAAACTGCGCGCCCGTCGACTGCTCTGCCATCATCGGAATAAGGCCCACAAAGGTGGTTACCGTGGTCAAAAAGATCGGTCGGAACCGACTGACTGCGGCCGTCACTACCGCCCCCGGAGAGGCTTCTCCCTCACGCTCGAGACGGCGCACGTAGTCGATCAACACCAGGTTGTCATTAATGACGACCCCGGCCGCCGCGCCGATACCAAAATAGGAAAATAACGCCATGGGCAGGTTAAATATCAAGTGCCCAAAGACGGCCCCCATAAAGCCAAACGGCATCGCCGTCATGATCAACAGGGGCAGACTGTAAGACCTAAACGCAACCGCGATCAGCGCGTAAATCACAAATAAAGCGATGGTGTAGAGTGCCGCGATCTCGCTGAAGAACTCTGCCTCGGCCTCCTGTGAGCCACCCTTTAAGACCTTGAGGCCGGGGTACATCGCGACCAGCTCAGGCAAGTAGTCGTCCTTCACTGCCCGGTTGATCTCGCCGAGCGACTCGGGCTCCACCGTCGCGCGCACTGTGACCACCCGCTCGCCATTTCGCCGCGTGATCCGCCGTGTTGCCTGGCCAACCTCGATTTCCGCCACAGACAGCAACGGGACCAAACGCCCGTCCACCGTACGGATTCGCACATCCTCAAAAGACGCCAGTGACTCACGCGCCGCCTCGGGATAACGCACCATCACGCGAACATCGCCATCCTCACGGGGTAATCGTTGCACTTCTTCGCCGTAAAAGGCCTGGCGCACCTGCATCGATACATCGCCCAGTGTGATCCCAAGCTTCTCGGCACCGGGCTGCAAATGAAAACGCATCTCCGGTAACGAGCCCCACTGATCGTCGCGGATAAAGTAGGCCTTGTCATAGCTCGCAAGATGTTGCTGTAACGTCATGCTGGCCGCATTGAGCATCTCCAGATCTTCGTGCTGCAACAAAAACGTAATACTCGCTTCGCTATCACTCAGGGTGTAGTTCACCTTCACCTCATCTGCGTCGGGAATATCGCCGACCAGGTCAGAGAACCGTTCGGCCGTCTCACGAGCACTCAGGTGTCGAGTCTCAGGCGGCGCCAACTGCACAATCGCGATGACGTCCCCGCGGCGCGCCCGGGTGTACCAACTCTCAACCAGCTCACCCGAGCCCTTGCCCGCGTCCGCTTCCGCATTGATTTCTTCGGCCAGCTGCTTTTCGGCGGCCTGTAGCTGCGCCAACACCTCCATGGAACGGCTATAAGGCGTCCCTGGTGGCAAGCGCACATTGATATAGACCTCCTCGTTCTCTACTTGGGGCGAGAAAAAGAACTTCACCCAGCCACTGGTGAATAACCCCAGCGAAATCAGAAACAGAGAAAAGAACACCATCGTTGTGCTGTAACGTCGCGCGAGGCACTTCTCCAAAAAGGGTCGGTACGTCTGCTCGGCGAATCTCACAATGCTGTCCGCAATAGCTTGCTGCCGTCGCCGCCAGCGGCTCGTAGGCGGATCCACCTCCAGCTGCCGTAGGTGACTGGGAAGAATTAAAAATGCCTCGATCAATGAGAAAGTCAGCGCCAGCGTGATGACCACCGAGAGTTGCCGCGTAAATTGCGCGGTAACGCCGGTGAGGAACAACCAAGGGGCAAACGCCACGATGGTCGTTAGCACCGCGAAAATCACGGGTCGGCTGACGGCAAAAGCGCCAGTAATGGCTGCCTGCTCGCCGCGCAAACCACGCTGATGAACGTGGTGGTGAATACTCTCCCCCACGACAATTGCGTCATCAACCACAATGCCCAACACAAGCAGAAAAGCGAAGGTCGACAGCAAATTGAGTGACACCTCGTTAGCGGGCAACAAGGCAAACGCACCCAGGAAGCTCACGCCAATACCGGTGGTCACCCATAATGCGACCTTCGGCTCGAGGGTCAGAATCAAAATAATGAATACCAGTATCAAGCCGAGGATGGATGACTCTGCGATTAGCTCCATGCGGTCATTGTAGATATCGGCAGTGTCCGACCAGAGCTCAAGATCCACGCCCACGGGTAATGAAGGACGGGTTTTTTCAATCCATTTCTTTACGGTCTCACTGGCTTTGACCACCTGCATATTGTCGGTTGATTGCACTTGAAGCAGCACGGCGGGCTTACCGTTAAGCGTGGCGAGAATTTGATTTTGCTCGAAGCCGTCGATCACGGTCGCGACGTCGGCGACGCGAATCTTGCCGCCATCCGCCGTTTGGCGAATGACAATTTGCTCGAAGTCGGTTTGCGTGTCCGCGAGATTTTCCGCGCGCAGTTGAATGTCACCCGTGCGCGTTCGTACCTCGCCCACGGACACGTTCATGGAGTCACGGCGAATCGCGGTTGACACATCCGAGAAGCTCAAGCCGTAGTTCCTGAGTGCGCGCTCGGAGAGCTCAATGGTGACCTCCTCTCGACGTGCGCCAAACACCTCCACCTGAGACAGATAAGGGAGCCCCGCCATTTCGTTGCGCAACCGATGACCCAGACGTGTGAGGGCTTTTTCACCGACGTCGCCGACCAAAGCGACTCGAATCATTTCCTGACGCCACTCCAGACGCCTCACCCTTGGATTTTCTATGTCGCGCGGGAAGGACGTCACAGAATCGACGGCGTTCTTCACGTCATTGAGAAAAGTGTTCAGATCAACTGACGGAAAAGTCTCGACAGTGAGCGAGCCAAAGCTCTCTCTCGCCTCAGAAGTAATCCGGTACACGTTGGATACGTTTTTTAGCGCTTCCTCGACGCGCTGGATCACCTGCTGCTCAACTTCTTTGGGGGAAGCACCTGGCCAGATCAGTTCGACCTGCACGATATCGGGCTGAACCGCTGGAAACGCCTCTTTTTCGATATCTCGCAGACCGAGCCAGCCCGCGGTGATGATGATTAACATCAGAAGGTTGGCGGCGACAGGATTGCGCACCCACCATCGGATCAGACTCTCCATGTCATCAACCTCATGCTTCGTTGTCGTCGGTCACTGGCTCTGCAGCTCTTGGGCTCTCGGCGATTCCATCGCCGTCAATGGCCTCCAGCCGCATGCCCCGCACAGGATTGCGGATGGCCGAAATGATCACTCGCTCACCCGCCTCGACACCCGATGCCAACAACACCGTGTCGCGGTTACGGTGCAAGACGCTGACCTGACGCACATCAAGTAAACCTTCACCGCCGAGCACGAATACTTCGTCTCCCGCGCGCAAACCCTCGGCCGCGATCTGAATTGCGTCAAAAGCGAGGCGACCCTGCACCTCAGCGTCGACATACAAACCGACCGCCAGCGGCATTTCGCCGATGGTTGCCACATCATAGGGATTCTCGATACGCACGGTGCCATACACCGTGCGGGTAGCAACATCAATTGCCGCATCCAAGCGCGTCAAATGCCCGCTCCACTGATGCAGCTGCCCCCCTATCACCGCGGACAAGGTTGTCGCGAGCGCGTCATCCCCTTCACCGACGAAACCGATCGGAATACCCAAAGCTGACAACTGCCGATCGGTAAACGCCAGCCTGACTTCCGCGCTATCCGTACCAAACACAGACCCCAGGACTTTGCCCGGCGTGACGAACTGACCAAGATCAGCCGCCTGACTTTGTACCCGGCCACGGAATGGCAAGCTGATCTGGGTTCTGGCGAGGTTGGTTTGCGCAAGCGACAAACTTGTTTGTGCGGCTTTCAGAGCGGACTCCGCGCGTGCCACCTGGGGTTTTTTCAACGCCAGCGGTGAGGGGTTTTTTTGTCCCGCAAGCTGTTTGCGCGCCACGTCGGCATCTGCCAGCGCCTGCTCGAGATCAACCTGGGCAGCAGCGACGCGCGCACGCTGCTCATCAACCGCCGCCCGATAATCCGTGTCTTCAATACTCAGGAGTACTTCCCCGGGCTCAAAGGCGCCGCCTTCGATAAACGAAGGCGCAATAGCAGTAATGCGACCACCGACCTGGGCGACCAATTGCGTGCGCACGTCGGGTCGCACCTCGCCATAGGCCACCACGGTGGGGCGGGACGTCGCACGAATAGCGGGCACTACCTCGACACTGATGGGGCGCGGCGCATCCACCTTGGGCGCAGGACGCGGCTTGGTCACTTGTAACACCACGACGACGGCCACACCGGCCAAACCGATGCCAATAGGCCACCCCGCGCGACGCAGTCGGGTCAACATTTATTTCTCCTTGGTCATATCGCTAGTGTTAGCGGCTCGGCGCCGCGCAACCTAACAACGGCCACCTTCCTTGGTGGGGTTCCACAGACCGCGCAGTGTACCGCGCGCAGACCCCAGGCTCTATGTGGATATGT
>Ga0181588_10000991_pt1 | contig 25380 bp, 27 predicted proteins | sample 071ome_26_FD_148607 | JGI IMG/M metagenome (GOLD analysis project Ga0181588, IMG submission 148607) | Coastal salt marsh microbial communities from the Groves Creek Marsh, Skidaway Island, Georgia - 071409BT metaG (spades assembly) | ecosystem: Environmental > Aquatic > Marine > Intertidal zone...
ACCGAGGCGCACCGACCGCGCGCGTCAATTTCGGTCGCGCGGTCGAGACCGGTCGAGCGCTTCTCAAAGACGACGCTCGCGAAGATGCCGACGACGACCATGTCGATGTTCAACGCGCGACGCGCGTTCGTCGCGTCGAGGACGTCGTTCGGACGCGCGCCGAGTGAATTGGATGCGCTCCTTCATGAAGATGTTGATGGTGTTCACGAGCGGAAGTGGTGGACGCCGCGACGGGCGATGGTGGTGGCGTGCGTCGCGCTTGTTGGATGTGGAATCGTCGTTGCCGGTGGAGTGACGGCGAAGAGTGAAGCGGCGCGCGGCGCGGGGGCGGTGCGTGCGTCGGGTCTCGGGGCTGGGACGAGCCACACGCTCACGCTCGACACGGCGTGCTCAAACGTCGGCGATTTGGACTTTACCCCTGGGGATTGGTCGAACGTCGGTGCGAAGTTCGTCTCAAAGTCTATGAGTGGCGATTTCCTCTACGAGGATGCGATCGACATGACAAAGACTGGATGTGGCCGATACGAGGCGACGGTGAACATTGGTGACGGCGAAGAGTTTGGATTTTTCCTGGTTCAAAACGGCGTCGCTTCGCTGGAAATCGGTTGTTCCGCGTTGGGTTCGGCGAGGTGCCCTGCCGCGACCGTTCCCGCACCTCTCGCTGGACGGTCGTGCACGCAACAAACTACGTTATCGAACGGTGACACCTTTTGGAATCGCGTCTACGACGGGTCGACCAACGTGTTTACTTGGGGCCAGTGTCAAGCCACGTGCCCGCAAACCGAGCCCGCGGGCTGCCCGTCGGCTCCACAGCCGGCTCCACAACCGGCTCCACAACCGGCTCCACAACCGGCTCCACAACCGGCTCCGACGCAGACTCCACAACAACAATGTGAAACGGATCCCAATCGTTGGTGGGAGGCATCTTCGTCCACTTGCTACGAAACCTGTTTCAATACCGCTACGGCGTGCGGCAACCACATCTCCCGCCAGCACGACCATCCCACCGAATGCGCCTACATGACGCCGACGTGCGCGAGGAGCGACTGCGTTGGAAACGGTCTGAACAAACCCGGCGTTCCGACCTGCCAAGATGCCCAAACCGCGTGCAACGTCGCTCCAGACGCTTGGTGGGACACGTCCTCGTCCACGTGTTACGAAGCCTGTTACAACACCGCGTCGCAGTGCGGAAACCACATCGGCCGCGACTGGGCCGGCATGTGCAACTACAACGGTCCGGTGTGCGCTCGCAGCGACAACGCGTGCGACGGCCAAGGCGATAACAAGCCCGGCGCGCCTCCGTGTTACGATTCCATCCCATCCTCGACAACGTGCTCCAATCCGAGAAATTTCGACTGCAACGTCGACGGATACGAAATTGAAGCCATGGGCAGTTATTCGACCCGCTCGTGGTGCACAAACGATTGGGGTTGCTGTCGCGGATTGAGCGGCAAGCACAAGTGCGACGGAGAAACGTGGCAAACCGCGTACGACAGAGAACACAACCCGCCGTGACAGACGACGTCCGCTTCGCCTTCTTTTCGGCACGAATAAGAATAACCAGCTGTACCATGTACACATAAGAATAACCAGCTATGCAATATACTATCTACCGGTAGTATGTTAAAAACTCGTCACAATATGTGGTCTGATGATCTCGAACCGGGCGATAAGTGGGCACGCGTTTTTTGTCGCGACGTCGCCAGCGTCCGCGTCCGCGTCCGCGTGTCGTGTCGTCATTTTACAAACCACGAAACAACGCACAGGTCGCCGAGGAGTCCAACCCCCGCCGGTCTTTAAAACGAAACAACAAGCTCTCTTTGAAAACTTCTAAATGTCGGTCAACGTCGATCTCGCGCAGCACGGTCTCAGCGAAGCTGAGCAACTCGCTGTGTTCGAGTTGAACGTGCATTTTCATCGTGAATGCACTCCAACCCGCGCCACACCTCGACGCGGCGCATCCGTCGGGAACACGCGCACGCGCGAGTAAATGCGAGCGACGCGACCATCCATCGTCGTCGTTCGATCCCCGTCCGTCTCGTCGACCGCGGGGGCGTTCGATGTTGACATTTACGAAGAAGAGCGTGCCGACGTGGTGTCGGAATTACGACGAACTTTACGAAACGACGACGACGACGATGGAAGCAGGAATGTCGCGCACGCGCGAGGGGACAGCGCGTGTAGCGCCGATGGGTGCGTCATCGACGACGATCGATGAATCGTTCGGGATCCGGGGGGGAGGAATTCGCTTCGCGCGACGTGTGAATTGATAATTTCGTTGGGGGTACAAACCGAATGCGCGACCGACTGACTGATACGTGTTCGTGTTCATCGACGCGCAGATTAATGACGAGACGCAGTATGGACGTGGAAACTGGAATACCAGTGGATGAAGACGCGTCTGCATCGAGCAGACGGGTGGAACGGATTCGGGCGTACGAAGACGAGGCGAGTTCGTTTAAGATGCGCGCGTGGAACGCGTCGCGACGGCTCGCGGGAGGCGGAGTAGACGCGAGTGATGGGACGTCGATGACGCTGGCGGAAACGATCGCGGACGATGATGCGTGGTACGTTCGGTGGAGGAACGGTTTGGGGTGCGCCGCCGTGCTTGCGCTCATAGTTCTCGCCGCTTTGCCTCTGAGTGCGTGGGTCGCCGGTTGAGTCCAGCGTTCGCATTCGTTTGTCACGTAGAAATACGACGACGCGCTGTACGCTAGTAGCCCTCTTCGCGGCACAAAAAGTCGCAACTAATACACACTTTGTTTTTGCATAGGCTTGATCAATCTAGCGAGCGTCCCACGCCCTCGGTTTTCGTTTCTAGCTAGCTCGGTCGAAACCTCGCGCCGTTCGTCTGACGTCGCTCTCCCCCTTAGCTCGGTCTGAACCCCATCAATCGCGCCGCGCTCGATTGCGTCGCGTAGAACACCCCAGCACACAATCCCAACCCGGCGGACATCACCGCCGTCGGCGTCCGCATGCACACCTTTGACCTCGTCATCCCCCCGACGACGTACCCGGCCGATCCGCTCCCCACCGTCGCGAGCAACACGTCTCTGTAATCCGTCGCGTTAAAGTTTCCCACTGCGCGCGCGACGCGAACGAAACACCCACACCGTCAGTCACCAACCTTAACACACTCGCATCTCGCGTTAAATCGGGCGAGATCCCCCACAGCGCGCGCGCGCGTTCGGATCCGTTCCCACTTCATTACGGAACGAAACCGCGAGGCTCCCGTCCGTCATCGCTGCGCGCGCACTTACCCACGCGTCCGAGGCTCGGCGCAGAATCAATCACCGGATACGTCGGTTTATCTCCCACGACACCCATGTCTCCGTCCGTCCGTCCGTCGTCGTCTGTCGTCGACGGCCTGGAGCCGAAGCCCTCACGGCGAGGACCGGGCTGGCGTGACCCCCATCCTATTTGACGACTCACAGACCAAGAATTAGTTTTTATGAATATACGACGAGTTATGAACCAAGGAATGGCATAGAGACTGCGAAGTTTGCAAATCGTTTTGAAATCGCGTCTGCGCGCCCCGATTTCTCGAACGACAGGCGCCGACGCCGGACGCGAACGGATCGAACAGGTGGAGATGACGCAAGGAATGGGAGTGTCCACGTCGGACCCGTCGTCGTTGCCTCCGTTGGTGGAGAAACGGGGATGGATGGGACGCGGGAAACCGACGGATGATGGTCGCGATGATGTCAAAATGGGTGCCGGTGCGGATGATTCGAGAAGGCCGCCGCCGCCGCCGCCGCCGGGATCGGATGGTGGAGGTACAGTAGAGAGGAAGAGTGATGAGAAGGGCAGGTACGAGGCGATCGATCCCGCCGGGGCGTGGACCGCGGTGAATGATACGACAAAGTTGTTGGTGTGCGGCGGAATCGCGGGCGCGTTTAGCAAGTCGTGCACGGCTCCGTTGGCGAGGTTGACGATATTAAACCAGTTGCAAGGGACGAATGCGGTGCCTGGATGGCACGCATCGTTGGGGAGGGCGTCGATCTGGAGCTCGTTGCGGAGAATCGTGGCGACGGAGGGCGTGACAGCGCTTTGGAAGGGAAACGGAGTCACCATCATTCATAGGCTGCCGTACAGCGCCGTCAACTTTTACGCATACGAGCAAATTATGAATGGGTTGGATGAGGTGATGACGCGGTTACATTTCGATGAAAATGGCGATCCAGCGGAAGGGGCGTTCAAATGGGGCTTGGCGCAGCGGTTGCTCGCCGGTGGGAGCGCCGGATGCATCGCGTGCACGCTCACCTATCCTTTGGATTTGATTCGAACGCGTCTCGCGGCGCAGACGACTGTGCGGCATTACAACGGCATCGCGGACGCCTTTATGAAGATTCTCACAGACGAAGGGGTGAGAGGTTTGTATCGAGGACTGAAGCCGACGCTCATCGGCGTTGGACCGAATCTGGCGCTCAATTTTGCTGCGTACGAGACTCTGAGGAACCATTTGCAAGGACTCGACCACGGCGTGCATCCCATGGCGGTCGACTTGGCGAGCGGGAGTGCCGCGGCGGTGGTGAGCGCCACGGCAACGTTTCCCATTGATCTCGTACGAAGACGCATGCAGATGCGAGACGCTGTCAAGGGTGATAGTTTTTTAGGTGTATTTAAACGGGTGCTGGCAAAGGAGGGAGTCACCGGGCTGTACAGAGGCATTCTGCCAGAGTTTGCAAAGGTGGCGCCCGGCGTCGCGATCACTTACACGTCGTATGCTTTTCTCAAGCGACTTGCCGGTGTGGATACCGGCCGTCTGTGAGGTGTAAGGTCGCTTGCTAGTAGTCGAAACGAATTGTCTGTGTAATAGAGCTCAAAATTCTAGTCGCATCGGTACGGTGAGAAAAATCGTTTCATCCTTCGGGCATGACATACTTTGCCTCGTATGGCGCCGCGCGAGCGATCACCTCGTGTATCAACAAGTCCTGTGGAAGTACGCCCAGTCCTTCTCGCGCCGTAGAGCGATGATGGCACAGTAGCATCGCTTTAGTCGCTCTCTTGAAGGCGTCACACGTTCGAGCATGCGTTTCGGGAGACCAATCATTGCTCACCTTGGGCTCGCAAATCTTTAACTTCCTCTTTCGGAGCGCCGTTTCTTCCCAATCGTCGTACTCGTCTTCCTCCTCTATCGTCCCGACCCACAACGGAGAGTCCTCCACGACGCATCGTCGGAGCGTCGAAGGGCCGACTTTACCCATGAACGACCAAGGATGCGACTCAAAGGTCGACTGTTCCCTACATTTCCCTGGCTCAATTGTCCCGTACGCTCTCGCGCGTCCGTCATAGCCAATCCAAATCAGCTTGACTGGATACTCGCAACTGTTATCGAGACACGCGCGCGTCAGTCCATGCAACGATTCGCGTCTGACGAGACAGTTACCAATTCTCAAACTTTACTCGCACTGCTCGCACGCTCTCCCTCGACCGCGGCGCCCCTCGAATGGCGTTGTCGACCCCGTGTCCCTTCCAATGATCCTTTCCCAGCGGATCCCGCCGCATCGCCTCCTCCTCCGTCACCGCCCAAGCTTTAAGATCCGAACCGCCGTCACGTCTCGCACGCCGCGCAAAGCACGACAGCATCTTTTCCTTCCCGTCGCCGTCGTCGCGTCGCTCCCTCCTCGATGTCGACGCGAACGCTCGCGGCGCGAAGAGGAAAATTATCCACGCGACAATCTTCCGCGCGCCCGCGACGATGGACGTCGAGATCGTCGCAACGGCGCGCATCGTTCTGTCGTGACATTCGTCTCGGAAACGCCGAAGCGTTAGTTATTTTTTCAAACGATCGCGCGGCGTCGTCACTCGACGACGCGCGCGACGACGATGGACTGCGTGACGAACGCGGATGCGACGTGTGAAGTTGTCTCGCGCGCACCGATGGTGCTGGCGGTGTGGATGGCGACGTTGACGCGCATCGCGGGCCTGTTAAGAACATCGTTCGATACACTTCGCGAGAATGAGTACCTTCAGGGCATGGTGACCCTGAGCGTAACGAATTCGTTTTGGAAACTGAGCGCGTTTGCGTTGGTGTGGGCGAGACAAGTGATGCGGGAGATGCTCTTCGTGACCGTGCGGATGGAGGATGTCGTGACGCGTGGATATGTCAAACGCTACATGCGCGCCATCGCGAAAAAGAAAGGCGGACGAGCGGGCCCGAGCGTGCAGGAGGCGAGCTTTTCGAGAAAGTGGTACGAAAAGTACGTCCTCACGGGACGCGCGATCGAACGGGAGGATACGCGTGAGTTCGTGAAGCAGAAACCGTTGCTTACCAACAGGACGATCCGGCATGAGATTTTGGGGCACACCGTATGGTTTGTGTGTGCTGGCGTTGTGCGAGACAAAAGTCGTGATCGCGAAGACAGGGAGGGCAAGGACGATTCGTGGGCCGCGTCGGTGGCGACCGGAATGCACTTCAAGACAGACGACGAAGAACCGCTCGAGCTCAGATTCCTTCGTCCGTTCGTGAGCCAGAAGGATATCGATGACATCTTCGCTGAAATTTTCATCACAGCTCACAAAGTGAGGGAAACTAAGACCGGCGATACGACAGCGTACATGCCTCGTTCAACCATCAAACACATGACACAGAATTCGACAGGCTTCATCGAGCACGAGTGGGAGCGCATGCCTACAAAGCCTTCGCGCTCTCTCGACACTGTGATTCTACCGCAAGAAGCCGTCTCCAAACTCAAGCAAGATGTTGGAGAGTTTTTAGAGTCTGAGAAATGGTACAACGATCGAGGCATCCCGTACCGTCGAGGGTACTTATTGCACGGCATACCCGGAAGCGGGAAAACTTCTTCAGTGTTTGCACTCGCTGGACATTTTTCATTGCCGATTTACGTCATTCGACTCTCAGATCCATTTTTGACAGACGAGGGACTCTACACTCTCTTCTCCAAGACTAAGAGACCTTCCATCATCTTACTAGAAGACGTGGACTCGCCGGGCGCACCACAGATGTTCAAGGAGGTGCCCTCCGAAACCCCTTCGGGAGACACGGCAGACAAGGGCGGATTGTCCGTTCAGGCGACGGCGTCCCTTCTCGATGGTCTCACCGCCGCTGACGGACGCTTGATCTTCATGACTTGTCGCGACAAGAACGTGCTCAATCACACGCTCACACGACCAGGTCGGTTCGACGTCACCATGTCTTACGACTATCCGACTCGAGAACAAGTGGAGAGATTTTTTTTGCACTTTTACCGCGGCGTCTCTTCGGAAAGCAAACTCTCCGAGCTCGCCAAACATTTCGCCAAACTCACGATGAACGATCCCAAACCGAAGAGCATGGCTGCGCTCCAAGTCATCTTTCTCACCAACAAGACTGAACCCGAGAGCGCCGTCGAAGCGATGCGCCAAAGATTATCCCTTCGCGCGCACGCTAGCGACAGCGCGTCGCAGCTTTCTGACGCTCGTCCTTCGTAAACCAATATGATGACGATTACGCCAACAAAAACAACGACGCGCGAGTACACTACTAGTACAAACACATTGAAACATTGTAACGACCACATTCATTTCTAGTCATTTTCATCCCATCGTCGTCGTCGTAGTCGACGGCGCCCGCAGTCTCTGAACAGAGTGTTTTTTCGACTACTCCCGGGTGTTTGATATAACACCCAACGCATTGGATTTTTCGTACTCGTCGTCACACGCCGGCGGACGGGCGCACGAACCATGCCGCCGAAGAAAAAAGACGACGACGATGGAAAAGATGCGAACGCGAAGGCGTCGACCCCACTCATCGCGTTGACGACGGACGGCGACGCGTGCGGTGAAAAATCGCAACACGTGTGGGGGAAACGAGACAGAGGGTGTTTGGGTGGTTACAACGACGTCGTGAGCCGGTTCCCGTCGTTTCAGATTTTCCTCTTCGCGATAATCTCAGCGGCGACGCTGGCGGTGTTGCACGGCCAAGCGATGGGCTCTGGGGATAAGGCGGAGGTGCTGAGCGCGTTCGTCGGGAGCGCGGCGGTGGAGACGATGCTCAGCTTGGATAATCTCGTGGTGTTTCATCAGATTTTCGGAACGTTCAAGGTGCCGGCGAGTCGACGACCGGGCATCTTGGTGGCGGGTTTACCGATCATGTTGGTGGTGCGCATCTCGCTCTTTATGAGTTTTCACGGGATTTACACGTACATGAGAATTTTGTTTGTTTTGATTGGCGTGTTTATCTTTTATCAAGGCATCATCGTTCTCTATTTTACGGATGACGACGATGACGATCCGGATTTGAGCACCAACTGGCTCGTGCGAGCCGTAAAGACGTGTTTCGGGAAGCGCATGTCGACGAAGTACGAGGGAACGGCGTTTTATAGCTGGAGCGACGATGGAGTTTTTCACTTTACTCCGCTGGTGCTCGTCATGCTCATCATCGAGGCATCGGATCTCATGTTTTGCATCGACGGTGTGTCGACAATCTACGTCGTCGGACACTCAAACCTCACGGCTGTGATTTGCGGTGATCTTTGCGCCGTGCTCTTGGTGCGAGCCTTGTATCCGCAATTGCAAGGTACGGTTGAAATTTTCCCAGACTTGAATTACGCCGTAGCGGCGACGTTGATGGCTGTCGGCGTGGACATGGTTTCATCCGCCGTGGGATACGAGCCTCCGGTGTACTTTCTCGTCATGTTTATGGTGGTTGCGTTTTTGCTCGGCATAGTTTCCTCTCTAGTCCGGGGGTTGTGTCTGCCGTGTAGAAGTCCAAGTCCATCCAGCTCGGGAATGGCGGACGCCGGGCCGGCGGATAGCGCCGTGTAGAAGTTTTGATTAGTTCGCCTCTAAAAGACTAGTCGTGGGCGACAAAAAAACGTAATAGTAGTGAATGTGTAAAATACATGACACCTTTTAGCGCTACCGTGCTACTATGGTACATCGTCCGCGAAACGAAAACAACAAGGGCGAGCTAACCGCCCGCGTTGCGCTCCGAGCGGTCTCAAACTCGTCGTCGTTTCCATTCTCCTCGCTATTCCCCCACCGTTAAGATTTGAAGTTTTGAATGAAACCGAATCATCCATCGACGACGCGCTGCAGCGCGCGTTGCGCGTCGACGGCTTCGGAGACTGCCGACAAGGCTTCCAGGAACGCTTTTCGCGCCTCGCGCACCGAAGCGCTCGCGAGCGACCCTCCGCGCCTCTCCCCCGGCGCATCCCCGGCGCGACGTATCGACGCCGACGCGACGACGAGCGCGGTACCGACGCCATCCATCGCGCGCGATCGCGCGAGCGCGATCCACCCGCGCGAGAGCGCGTTTTCGAGCGCGAGTTTGGTCGTCACGCACAGTGCGCACGCATCGAGCGTCTCGCGCATCTTTCGTTCGGTAGTCAACGCGTCGTCGACGCGCGACGCCGTGCTGACGGCGGGCGCGGCGGCGGTTAAAGTCTCATCTGTATCCTGCTGCACCGCCTTCTTCTCCTCCTCCTCGTCGTCCACCACGACGTCGATGGACCGACAGCACCGCATGGTGTCACTCCGAGCCGCACTGTGCGGCGCGTCGCACCCCATCCGCGATGGGCGCGTGCGCGTCTCGGTCGGCGACGGCGGCGACCACGCCTCGGTCGCGCACTTCGGAGCACGCAGAATCGATACGCTCGACGCTTCGCGACGGCGGTCGGGGGTCACTCGCCGAGACCATAGTCCCGGGGTCTCCAGGCGATGCCGGTGGGTCCTCGAGGTCGCTCGCGACGGTCCTGAGCGTCGAGTCTTCGGCGACGACGCCGACGACTGAGCAGCGAGGGAAACGAAACGTGGGGACGGCGTACGTCGGTGTGCCCGAACCGCGAGGGTGGAGAAGCGGGAGCGGGAGCGGGAGCGGTGACGGTTTGGAAAAGCTGGAAAAGCGACTGCTGGCGTTGGAGCGAGACGCGAGGACGTTGAGAGAAAGGAGTGAGACGGAGAGACGGGCGAACGCGGATTTGATGCGACGAGAGCGCGCGACGACGGCGGAGTTATTGCACGCGCTGCGGTTGACGATGAGGGAACTGGAAAAGGATGGCGGTGGGGCGAAAGTGGGCGGCGCGACTTTCGTCGGCGCGTCGCGGGAGCGACTCGCGACGCACACGTCGCAAGGAGCGGTGTTGGATCGGGCGTATCTCGTCGGGATAACGGATGAGACGCCGGATGCGGTTGAGATAAAACGGGTTCATCGAAAGTGTACCGTGTCTCCGCGCATCCCGGTGGATGGTGACGCGTTTGATTCGTTTTCTAGGGCGTCGTACAGCTCGGCGATTGCGGCTTCGAGGAGCGTGATGTCCGAGGGGAGTCCGAGCCGGGATACGAAGAACCGGTCGACGGATAGCGAGGAAGGGCAAGAGAAGAAGAAGGACTCAGTCGACGATTTGACGGTGCCGGCAGTGAAGAGGGCGACGACGGAGACGGATAACGGGGATGAGGTTGGCGTCCCCGACGAGAGTCTGACGCCAATCCAATAATCTTCGTCGATGTTTCGTCGCGTTTATCAGCGCACAAATTTAGTGTTCATCTTGTAGTTTCATATGTCATAGCAGCAGCATTTAATGAACGTAAAGGGCGCCGCACATGAGTCTCTAGAGAGTGTAGTCGTGTCCGTGAAAGTGGAACGTGCTCGACAGCGCCACCACGGGATAATGATCCGAGAGAGCGAGCCCGTGCGCGTCTCGACACAGCGCATGGTGTACGTAAGCTGCATCAACGTGCCGATGCACAGGGGGCACGCCTTGGCGCATCATTGGTGTCAAATCGAGTACGTAGTCCAACTGTCGATTCGGCTCCAAGTCGATGTAACGACTCACGCCTCGACACGGCAGCAGGTAGTGACGCCATCGCGCGACGGGGAAGGTCTTTCTATCGCTTCTAATCTCAGGCCTCAACGGTGACGCCGTGAGATCGACTGCGGCTGGGAAAACGTCCCGCATCAGCGTCGCGTATTCGTCTCCGCCAGCGGCGATGTTCAAGTCTCCGCACAGCAAAATCCGCTCCACGCGATAGCTGTTCCCGGCGCACTCTCTCAGCGCTCTTTGCATCACCGATTTGATGTGCCACAGCTGTTTGAGCCTCGTATCCGCGCCGTTGCTCCAAAAGTCTGATTGTAAGTGGGTATTCAGGAGTATAGCCACCGACGTATGCTCGCTGCTCGATGACAACCTCAAGAAAGTGGTCGACACACCCTTGGTGAACGCCATCTTTTCGATCCCGCACGCCGGTAACGGCGAAAAGTGATTACACACGTGGCTCGTCTTGCTAAACGTCATCAAGCCCGACTTGACGTTCGGCGCATACACATACGGGTACCATAAACGCAAGCCTTCGATGAGCGCTCTGCGAGACGGTTCGTGGAAAGCTTCTTGAACGCACAAAATGTCGATGGCGTTCACCCTCGCGACGGTGATCAAATTTTCTGCTATTCGTAGAGCGCGCGCGACCATGTCTTTCGGTCTCCCACCGCACCCGCGCCAGATTCCCGGTAAGAATTGCACGTTCCAAGAAGCCACGCGAAGCGTCTTTTCTGCGCCCGCTCTTCCGTTGGCTCGACACAACGAGTCGTCTTGCGCAATGGTCGTCGATGCGAGCGCCGATAGCGCGTTCTCATCATCGATGCTGACGAGCTCTCGTTCGTACACGTGCGTTTTACGCGGCATACGGTCCGCGTCGCTCAATGTCGCGTCGTCGCCTCGGGATGCTCGGTTCGTTAAAATTAATGAAATCTTTACATTTCAAGCTAACCGACACCTGCTTAAAGGCATCGCGCGCTCCCCTCTACCGCATTTCAGTCTCCTGAACGCATTAATTGTTTTCTGTTTTTGACATCGCTCGAGTCAACAACACATCATAAACGTCAAATTTGTAAAAGTCGCCGAACGAACTCCGTCGCCGCCGCGCCCGTTTTGTTAAAACCAAAATCAGACGAGACTTAAAAGACGCCGAGAGTGATCGCCTTGTCGATCGGCAAGCAGGCACCGATACCCATCCAGATGGCGTAGAAGGTACCAATCAAGAAGACGGTGGTGGCAACCGGACGACGGAACGGGTTTTGGAACTTGTTGATCGACTCGAGGAACGGCACCGTGATCAAACCCGCCGGGACGGCGGCCATGGAAAGGACACCGAGGAGCTTGTTCGGAATGACACGAAGCGCGTTGAACGTCGGGAAGAAGTACCACTCCGGAAGAATTTCAAGCGGGGTGGCGAACGGGTCCGCCGGTTCACCGAGCGGGGTCGGTTCCATGACGGCGAGGCCGACGCAGCACGCGATGGTGCCGAGGATGACGACCGGGAAAATGTAAAGCAAATCGTTCGGCCACGCCGGTTCACCGTAGTAGTTGTGGCCCATGCCCTTGGCGAGCTTGGCGCGGAGCACCGGGTCGGAGAGGTCCGGCTTCTTGGTGACGGACGCGACGACTTGGAGGTTACCCCGAGCCTTCGGGGCGACGCTGCGGGCGAGAAACACAAAATAAACACGTCAGTACGCGTACGTAAACCCTCTCACCCTATCTCGAGGACGAGGACGTCATCGCCGAGGTTCGTCGATGACGACGACGACGACGGGACGGGAAGCGACGGGAAGCGACGGGAATCGACGGGGTAAAACGCGACGCGTACGATCGGCGTGAACCGCACGAACCGCATCGCGCGTCGTCCCGTCCCGTCTCGTCCGAATCGAATCGATTCGATTCGATCCTACGCGACCGAGAGCGCGCTCCCGTCGAAATCCACCGGACGAAACCGATCGACTTCACCCCTTCGTTCACCCGCCCGCGCGTCACGCGACGCGACGCGCGAATGAAACGAAATTCCCTCGACTCGTTCCGCGCGCTCGCGCACGCGTTCACCCGCGCGTTCACCCGCGACGGGCGTCCGACGCGCGCGCGATCCGATCGTTCGGCCCGTTCGGTTTTCGACGGACCCTCTAGGGGTTTTCCTGAGTCACGACCCGTCGGATCACCGCGGTCCATCGTCCCCACTCGCCATCATCGTCGTCGTCGAGAAGAACCATCATCGTCGAGAATCGAGTCGCGCGACGACACGTACCGAAGCGGGTCGAAACCGCGGACGGCGCCGAACTGCGCGCGGGACGCCTTCTTCGCGGCCGACGCGCGCGGGGCGACGACGACGCGGGACGCGGCGACGGTGGTGGCACTCGTGAGCATCATTTCTTCTTCACGACGAGGGTCTGGTTGTGCGGGCCCGCGCGCGCGCCCGCGCGTCCGGATCGATCGATCGATCGTACTTCCCGAGTGTCCGATCGGCGTGTCACCCACTGACCGTTCATGAACCGTCGATTTGTTCGTTCGGCTTGTCTTTTGTTTTTTAGCTTCAACGCGTCGATGAGATCCGAACGCGCGTACTACGTCGTACTCTGTGTGTTCGTAAAGGGATGTACGCGCGTCTTGAATGTACACTATGTATCGTTCCCGGGTCCAGGGTCGTTGGAACGATGGATGGATGGATGGGCGACGGCAGTGCGCGAGGAAGGATGGCGAGCGACGACGCGTCGCCGCCGGGGGAGGTTTTCTTGCGCGCGCGACGACGACTTCGGGCGACGACGGGTGGTGACGGCGATGGTCGGGATGACGCGGTGACGACGACGGCGGTGCCGATGATGATGTCCGCGTTTGAGGCGTTGGTTGGCGCCGGTGACGCCGACTCTCGGTCGCGCTGGACGCGACTCGCGCGCGGTGGGGTTGAAACCCCGGCGACGATCGGTGATGGGGACGATGGTGACGGTGATGGTTTATGCGTCTCGGTCGCCGCCGCCGTTCGTGAGGATGCGATTCGGGCGATGGGGTTGATGAAGATTGGGGACGCGCGCGGGGCGCTGGCGCGAACGCGAACCGAGGCGTTCGCGCGCGCCGAGGCGAAGGGGGAGTTGAGTTTCGCGGCGATGGCGATCCGGGCCGAGGCGCTGAGAGGGGTGAATGAGATTACGGCGTCGATGGATGCGTTCGGTGCGCTTCACGCGATGTGTGGGGAAAAGGAGAAGGAGGCAAAGGCGGATTCGGCGGAGCGGAGCGAGTGGAGGAGGAGGCGTAACGCGACGGCGCTCGCGATGGCGCGCGGGTTCATGGCGGATGGGAACCCGCGATCGGCGTTGGTGTGGCTCGATGCTTTGGCGCGGGATGAGCCGGAGAATCCGTCGCATCTGTCTTCGGCTGGGAGGGCGCACTTGATGATGGGCGATTTGGAGGGCGCGCGCTTGTGTTTCGAGTCGGCGGAAAAGACGGTGGCGCGTCTGGGGAAAGCTGCGTCCGACGAGCAGCGCCTGAGCGTGCTCAGAGACCGAGGAGAGTTACTTCTCACCAGCCTAAAGTTTTCCGAGGCGAAGGATGCGTTTGACGCGGCGATGAACAAGTATGAAACCGACGTCGCCGCCATGGTCAACGGCGCTGTAGCTGCCGTGTACGGAGGCGACTTGGACTCGTCGCGTGCGTTACTCGAAAAACGGCTCTTGCTCGCACAAGACTCGGCGCTCGGAAGCGACGCACTGAACGTGGCGACACCGAGCGTGGTGAAGAATCTGAATAGCATTTACGAGCTCACCGCGCGCGCGCCGGCCGAGGCAAAACATTCGATGGGAAGCTTTGTGAAGGAATTCGCGCTCTGTGATTTCGACGCGTCGTGCGTGGCGACTTAGAAGACGACGTAGAAGGTTCTTTTAGAATAATCCGTGTAAAATGTACATTCAAGCTACTACGATCAGAAGAAATTGCTGGCTCAGGCGCAAACGAAGACGCTCCTACATGGCTCCGTCGACACTGAGCGCCGCGGATATACCCCACGATACCAGATAGGCCGAGATGGCGGCAAGCGAACCGTTCAACAACATATATAATGCGCTACTCGTCATGTGTTGGTTGGTAAATTTTGCCTTGGCAGCCCCCAAAGCCGCCATAGTTAACGCAGTCAACCCGCACGCGCTTCCAAACATCGCGTCGCCGTCCGGGGCGCTGAACGCCCGACCAATCACATAAGGAAGAAGCGGAACGAAACCAAACAGTGCAAACGCAAAGAATGTCACGAGTCCATTCTTCGCCGGGTTATCGCTCTCGTCTGGCGGCATTAACCCGAGCTCTTCCACCATCATCAAGTCGAGGAACACATTCTTATACTTTGCGAGCGTCTCGATGACGTTCGTCGCGTCTTCTTCGCTCACCCCGCGAGCGATGTACAGCTCAATCATCTCTCTCCGTTCACCCTCGGGGTAGTTCTCCAGCTCCCACTTCTCTCGCTTTTTTTCCGTCTTGGCGAACTCGAGTTCAGCCTTGCTGCTGAGGTAATCCCCGAACCCCATGCTCAAACCGTCCGCGACGAGGTTGGCAAAACCCATGAGGAGGACGACGTTGGCGCTCAATCCACCGCCTTTACTCGCCGCGACGACAGCGAATGTCGTGATGGTGCCGTCGAGACCACCGAAGACGAGGGACTTGACGTATTTCCCGGCGTCTCCAGCATGACCTGCCTCGCCGTGACTGTCGTGTGCGGCTCGCGACGCCGCGGCGTCGGCGTTCTCGAAGGCTGTCTTCGCGGCGGTGAGATCTCTGCTCGCCATTTCTCGGTTGCGACGAGTGTTGACGGTGAACAACGAGGGGTGCCGCAGCGACGACTGAGGTCTCCGCTTTTGTTTATCCACTTTCAGAGGGGGTGAGTCGTATTGAAAATTGGACGCAAAGGCGTGAGACAACGGTCCAGAATCGTCGCGATTCGTCGTCGCCGCGTCAGTCACTGCCGTCTAAAATGTCTGTCTCAGAGCGACTGATCTTCCGATCGTCGATCGCGAGTCTCCAGCGCCGGGGTGGTCGGCGTATCGAACGTTTCGTCGTCAATCGGCAGCCTCCTGAGCTCTGGAAAATCGACCGCCGCTTCGCTCTCGCGAAACGGTCCACCGCGTATGCTCTCGAGCGACGCGTGCCTCACTCGCTGCGTCGGATGCGTCTTCGACGCTCTCGTCGAGAGAGAAACCGGTAAGACGAGGTCCGCATTTGGGGAGCGCGTGGGAGGCGACGGCGTTTCTTCGTCATCCATCGTAGGCCTGCGGCACGCCGTCTCATCGTCCCGAGAGCGCTCACTGTCGGACTCACCTGCACCGGTCGATCTCTTAAAACACATCCTCCATCCAAATCCACCACTGCTGCCTTTCACCGACCGCATCGATCGACTCTTTTGACTATCGATTGACTCTCGAGACGCTCGCTCGCTCGCGACGACGGCGTCGGCCGAAATCCTCGACGACAACGGACGACTCGACGCCGCGCTGCTCTCGAACGATTGCACGTGCTTCACGCGATCTAATGACGTTCGTGGCGTTCTTCGAGACTCTCTCCGTTCCCTCTTCGTCATCGGTGCGTCCACATCGACGGCTCGTTTCTCAATATCAACCGAGGCTGAAATGTTGGTACACATTTGATGTATACCAAATGACACGCGCCGTGTCGACGTACCGACGAGCCAGTCGGCAAAAGACGCCTCGTCGACGTCCGGTCCGATGGACTGTTCTCTTGGGAGCTCTCTTGGGTCGGACATTTCGGGCACACGGCGCGTTCTCTTTTGTGGAGGTGTGTGCATGTGAACAAATGTTCAAAATGTCACTTCATTTTAAGACGCAACGAACGCGCCGCGAGAAGGATGACGAAGAAACGAACGAACGCAAAGGAGGATAAGAGACTCAGTGGAAGTAAAGCGGAATCGAATTCACCGGTTTGGACGGCGCCGTTTACGCTCTCGTCGCCGCCGACCTTATCATGGTTGGCGTTGCCGAGTTCAAAAGGAAGCGCCAGCGTCGGAACACATTCGAGCGAGACGCGACGGCGGATTTGGGCGGCGTCGAGCTCGGCGTTTCAAATTTTTCGTTCGACGTTGACTGGCTTGACGCCGTTCCTCGATGCGACGCCGTTGTTGCCGTCTCCACCGGATGTGATGGTTGACCATTCCAAGGCGCCGAATGGTAAGCCGGCGTCGCAATGGTTCTTCGCGTGGGATTCCCCGCGTGAAGCGAGCGGACAGGAGAACGTAAACACCATGAACCGTTTCATCGAATTGAAAGATGCGGCGACGCAATCGATGAAGAGTCCGGCGGCGGGTGGGGATCTTTACTTGCTCAGCGCGCTCGCTGAACGCAACCATAATCTTTGCGTGTCTCGGCCGAATTTGAAAAAGAAGCAGCCAAAGCAACAGCCAAAGCCAAAGCAACAGCCGAAGAAACAAAGGAACACGCGTCGTCCACAAAACAAGAAGGCACAATATCACAAACGTAATGCTAATGACTGCGACCGCCAGTGCGTCACGTGTGGCGTTACCGGAGGTGCTGAGATACATTGGAGACGTTCGTACGACGAAAAACGTCTAGACACCTACGGCGCCGATTTGTGCGACAAGTGCGGCAAAGCCGAGTCTCGTATGTTAGCCAGACGTCGAACGGGCAAACGATGAGAGTATGCTGATGCGAATTTGATGTGTACAATTATGAACAAGAATGCTTCTAATGCGCCTAGACAGATATTTGGCGCTGCTAAAGCTGCTAAATCGTTTCCGCTAAATGATGTGTAATATACACCAAACACTGTATTGTAATCGCACTCCGTCATATCGGCGTTCCGAAATCGACGTTTACCGGATTTTTCCAGTGATTAAAGTCATTGAACTTATCCTCCGACGCTCCGGTGTGCGGACAAGTCACGTCGACGAGTGGGAACATTTCGTGTACAAGTTCGTTGACTTCAGAAAGCGTGTACTGCTTGACTCTCTTGGTCGTTTCACACACGACGGAACCCTTTGGATTGATCGTAAAGATACGATGTTGCGGAACACCGACGGCGAGATACGATTCCACATCCGTATCGCGGTTACCAAAGCCCGCGTGGAAGGGGTTCCAACCCGATGGGAACAAGTTTCGAATGTCCTGCAAACATCTAATCTTGAATCGCTGAGGATTTCTCGTGACAACCTCTCGGAAAAGCGCCTTTGAGAGTGGATCGGGCGCACACATCACTGGTCCTTGTGCTAGCGTGTTGTTACCCTGTCGGAGAGATGAAAGGTACTTTCTCGTTCCTGAGGCGTGTGAAATTGCTCGCGAGGTGAGGAACATCATCTTGTACCCGTTATCCGTAATGTCGTTGTACAACGCAGCCACTCCGTCGTGGCTCCAATCGCGCCCAACCATCGGCGCGAGGTGTCCAAGCACGTCACTCTTCGTGATTGTGCCGTCAACGTCGCTAATGACGAGCTTGACGTTCCAGTCCCACAGATAGACGTACGCCGATACTTGTTGTAACCCCCAGACGCGCGAGTTGAACGAGAAAGAAATCGTATTCACGCCCGGCTTGAGATCGAGCGACATCACTTCGTCCTGTGTCAGCTGCACTCGTCGCACGCGGTGTGAGCCGCGACTGGGCGACACCATGGTGGTCGCGCTCTCTCCGTTTGGTAGCGGCGAAGCGCTAGACATATTCGTCAGCATCTTCAGACTTGGCTTCCAGTTGGACGGCAACGGTGTGCCGAACGCCAAGTGCGCCAATACGTGCGGTGCCGCGGCGTTCCAAGGCAACGCTTTCGCAGGGGGATCACCCGGAGCGCGCTTCGGTCGCACGACGAGACTAGAATTACTACTCATTCCTGGGTTGCGCTTGAACTGTTCCACCGTCACGAGATGCTTTTCAAACTCCTCTACCTTCCCTCCGCACAAGCTCAGCTCGATCGACGGCACCGCCGTCATCCCACAATCATTTATCGATCGCATCGCCGCGTTCAGCTCTTCCTCCGTCGGCTTGCTCCGCTCCGCCTCATCCTCAGACGTTCTCGGCCTCGCGCCCGAAGCCCGCTCCGGAGTCCCCGTCGGCGTATCCAACCGCATCGCCGATAACGCCTCGATCGCCTCCACCTCCTCCTCCGCGACATCCGTACTCGTAACCTCACTCTCAGAATCCTCATCTTCATCGAAATCATCCACACCATCCGCAAAGTACGCCTCGCCGTTCCCGCCCAGTCGCATCGTCAAGTCGCTCAGCGTTCCGTTCACCGTAACCGTCACCACTTTCGCGTCTCTCCCTCGCAAAAACGACTGCGCGTTTCCGAACCGAACGTAAAACGGGCTCGCACGGAGCGCTCCATCGGGCTGTCGAACCACTATCGTGTCTGCGTCGTCGCGTTACGCCAAAGCAACACCGTCGTGTCAGTATATTCTCAACGAGATCTTCTTTCGTTCACGAGTCGAGGTCGAGGTCGAGTCACACCGCGCGTACCTATCGCACCCCCCGCGCTCGGAAGCACGGTGCTCACCGCGGCGACGGATCCACCGACCGTGCCCACGGCGACGGATCCCGCGACGTCGCGGATCTTTTTCAGACGGCGGACTAGTCCTTGGTTGTCCATCTGGGCACCGCGCCGAGTTATGGAGCGAAGCGCGCGAAACGACAAAAGGCGTGTTGAAGAAGATTGTACCGCGATAAAAGGGAAACAAATGGTAACATGACAAAGAGACGTTTCGGAAATGAATCTTGATGTTCGCCAAGATCGATTGTTCGATCGATTGATCACGCGGCGGAGGATTTCTTCTTCGCCGGCTCGCCGGCGAGTCTTCGATGTTCGCGTAGTCGTTTGGACAGCTCATTCGGAGTGATGTTCGGCGGTAAATCGCCAAATTGATCGCAAGACTCTACGAGCATTTGTGGACGGCTTTTGCGCTTGTACATGAAGAGTTTGCCGGTGACAAAGACGTAGTTGTTGTTGGTGAATCCGCAGTATCGATCGTGGAGAAACTTTTGCACGCTGATGGATTCCGGCGCAGATGCGTTGTCAATCCAGAGGTTCAACGGATGTCGCTTACTTCCGGCGAAAACGCACAACCCAGTGCCTTGATCGTAACGGACGAGATTAAAGACGCCATCCACCAAACCAGCCTGCGAAGGTTGTAAATCCAGCAAGATGGTAACTTTGTCTTCAGAGTGTGCGTGCGCCATGGCGACGAGCTTTTCGTAGTGCGCGAAATCCTTGGGGAGCAAGACGTCGTTCGTCAAACCTAGATGTCCAAAGTGACGAAAGTCTTCGATGAAGAGCTCTCGCGCGCGCCACCAATGCATGAGCATTCCGTAGTCGCGGCACCATTCAAACCAAAAGGAAAAAGTTTGCATCGCGCGAATGTCAGGACTCCAGATGCCGCGTTCGTTTTCGAACGCGTTTCTCGCGGCATCGACGAAATCACCGTGGTATAACGCCGATCGACCGTACTTGGTGAAGTAGGCCGATTGTCCAGAGAGTACACAAGAGACGTTGACGTTTTCGCCATCCTTCCACACGTAGCACATCGGCCGGGCGTACTTGTCGCTAAACATTTCTCTTGCCCGAGCAACCGGGACTTCTAACTCAAACGTATCAAACTCTAAATCGATGATGACGCCAAAACAACGCCCGTCCGATTCGGCGTTAAGACGCTGCTTCATCCACGCGAACGCTTCGGATCCCGCAGGCGTCACCACTTTGAATGGTTTGTCCGCATCCTTCTGTTCGTTGGATTCCTCGCAGTCGACGTGAATGAGACGAACGTCGACGCTTTCCCACGTTTCGGGATCGTTGATATCGGCATCCGCTTCCTCGGGCGGCGTCTTCACGCCCGGGGCGGAGGGTACCACAAGCGAGGACTTCCATCCGTCACCCGAAGCGGTTCTTTGTAGTCCGCCGTCGGGATTGAGACGGACGCGAAGCGTTTTTCCATCAATCACGTGCGTCACGACGCAGCCTTTGATGACAGTTCCGTGTAACGTATGCATTCTTCAAGTCGTGTGCGCGCGTCGTAAAGTGAGGAGGATGCACGACGCCAACATCGGCATGGTATCGTTCGCGTTGGCACATCGTAATTGTCGTCGCGACATTGCCTGATGCTGTCAATATTGATACAGTCGCTGTTCTACGCGCCACGCGTCGACGCCAATTGTCGTCGTCATCATCATCAATAAAGAATAGTCCCGATGATGAGAGCGGCGATGGCGACGGAAAAGTTGTCGTCAACCACGGATGTGATCGGTAACGATTCCACCGCCGCGCACGCCAAGCTAATAATCAACGTCGCCGCGTACGTCTCGGGCGATGCTTCTAGAAAGCCCAACGCGCCGAAATACGCAAGCAAACTGTGAATTAACGCGAAAAACCATTGATACGTCGTGTCAGTCCATCGTTTGGTTCGGGGACGCGCGCTCGATTTAACGCGTTTTCAACGCTTAAGACGACGCACCCGCTGGATATGAGAAACCCTCCCGCGACGAACCCCGCGCTCCCGGCCCAGCTCTTCTCCGCGTTCCAAGGTAACGCGTTGCCGCGACCATACTTCCTCCCTATGATATCCGCGAATCCATCGCCACCGCACATCATCGCCATCGCGACGATTCCAATTGGACTCGTTCTCCAGTACGCGCTCGAACACGCTGCGAGCACAATCGTATAATACAACGGCCCCTTTAACAACTCCTCTTTGCCCCCGGCCCGGCTGACCGCGCGCACTGCAGACGCGTTATCAATCATCCCACTTCCAATGCCAAACAACCGCAATCCTTGCGCGATGGGAATGGATGCTGCGAACAATTGCGCGTACTCGCTCGCGCTAAAGAGCGGCCACGTGCACACGTAAAACGTGCCGCTCGTAATGTGCACGAGTTTCCTGCTCAACGTCGACGAAAACACCCCTCGCTTCGCCAAGGCGTCAAACATTTTCACCCAAACGAACGCGCCGACGGTCGTGAGCGCCGTCGCCGCGACGTCTCGGGTCGTCTCGTCCATGCTCGCGACGTATCGGATAACGCTCTGCGTCGCGGAAGCCTTCACCACAACGCCGTCACGTCGTCGTCCTTCTCCTCTCCCGCGTCGACCGACCGATTTCAACGACGCACCACCCGCGGCGCACACCCGCGTCGCGCCCAATCCGACGACCGCGCGTCGTCTCGCGTCTCCCGTTGACTTTCCTCGATGCCTTCCACAACTCAAATCAAAACGACTCGCCCCGCACCGACGCCGCGCGACGCCTCCCGTTCCCGTCGCGCACCGACGACGGTCGTTCGCTATGCCCGATCGCGTCGTTCGACTCCTCGCGAGCGTCCCGTCGATCGTCGCGATCATCGGTTTCGACCGAATCGAGAGTCGCGTTCGCGTTCGAGTGACGACGCTTCACTTTTCCACTCGCGCGTTCGTCAAACGCCGCCGGACTGACTGACTGACGGACGGACGGACGGACGCCGACGCCGAGCGCGCAGACGCGACCAAACATGTACGTCGCGCGCGGCGGCACGCATCGCCTCGTCTTCGCACCGCGTCGGCGCGCGCGCGCGCGCGTTCGCTCGACGCCGCCACTCGCTCTGACACTGACACTGACGCGCGCGCGAACGCACGCACGAACGACTCGCGCAGGTTTAAACGACGGGATTGGAACTACTTACACAAGGCGGACGGATCGGCGAGTGATTCCGATAGCGATTCGTCCATCGAGTCCGCGGGTGGACTCGCGAGCGAGTCGGACGACGACGGCGAAGAAGACTCGCAGCCGTCGGCTTCGACGAGCGAGGACGAAGCGGAAGACGAAGGGGTGGTGTCGAGTGACGACGAAACGGCGACGCGAAGAAGATACGAAGAGGCGCGAGGAGTCATAGAGAAGTGTTTACGAGGCGATGATGACGTCAAGGCGGTGGCAGCCAAGTGTAGGGCGTGTCCGGGGACGCTGTTGTTGAGCGCGGCGAGCATGCGGTCGCACTTGTCTTCAAAGAAGCACGCCAAAAATATCGCCAAGCTCGGACGCACAGGGGAGGATTTCATGGCGCTGTATCCCGCGGTTCGAGAGGAAGATGGAATCGTGAGCGATGGTGAGGCGGAGACGCACGCGGAGAGATTGGCGAGATTGCGGGCGCAGCGCATTCTCGGCGCCGAGGGCGGAAACAAGGCGAAATCGAGTTCCAAGTTTTCGTTGGATCAGTTTGATTCGAGCGACGACGACGACGACGACGACAACGGTGATTCCGAGAGTGATTCCGAGGATGAGACGCGCAGAATGGCTAAGAAGGAGTTGGTCAAGAAGATGACGCGGGAATTGGAGGATGACAAGAAGAAACGTTCGCGGCGTCACGCGCAGAGCAAACGTAATAAATCAAAACCCGGTAAACGACAGCGTCAGGCGATGAAGGAAGCGGCGGGTAAGTGAGAGTGAGTAGACATTCGTCTTTCTTTGTCAGTTTCAAGGAATAGCGTGGGTGTCATGCCTGACGACAGAAACGGCGGGTAAGCGAGTAGATTTTTTGTCAACTTTATGGAACTGCGTGGGTATTACACATCAATTAATGTTACTACTTGTCCCAAGTGCGTGCTGCGCGGCTGCGTTGGTGTTCTGGCGACTGCTTGGTGTACATATGGTGGCATCTAGTCGTGGCGAATCGCGCGAGAAAGTGTTCGATCACTTTTCCGCGCCGCCTTGATCATCCTTTGTGACGCACTCAACGGCGCCGATGATCATTTTTCGTTCATCTTGTCCAATGTCTTGATTCGACGCGTCATTCACGATGACGGTTGCCGTCGTCGTTATCGGGGCGCTCTCCGTTTGGACGGCATCCGCGCTCGGCGCGTTTACATCCTTTCCGCGTTGCGCATCGTCTTCATCAATCATCTGTTGCGTCGTCTCGGCAGTCTTATCCGACCCATTCATCTCGCTCGCGCTCGACGACCGCCTCCATAACAGCGGCGGTCTGTGCGCGTCATTCTTAGCCAAGTACAAACCGCACGCGTTACACAACGACCCAACGCCGTCTTTCCCTTTCCTCCAAAACGGCGTCTCGGTCGACTTGCAATTGACGCACACCCGACGCTCCTTTGTCTTATTCGCCTTGGTCGTCGCGTTCTTCTTCTTCGTCGCCGTCCCAACCTTGACTCTCGACGACGACATCGATTTCCCACCGCTCTGAGTCTTCCGCGTTTTCTCCCCCGCGTGCGCGCGATCGACGATCCCACTCCCTCCGCTCGGATGCCCTCCCATCGGCAAACCACCGCCGCCGAACGCCGGCGGTCCCCACGGCGGCGGCGGCGGTCCAAATCCCATTTGCGATTGCGCGTACGCCATGTACGCCGCGTACTGCGCCATCATCTGCGGCCCCATGGCCATGAGCGCCGCGTTCTGTCGCTCCATCGCCGCTCGAAACATATCGGGCGTCATCGGCGCCGCCGCTCCGCCGCCCAACCACTCCATCCGTCCGGCGCCGCCCTCCGGCGCCCCCCCGAGCGTCGCCCCGGCTTCGACAAACCCTCTCGTCGGCTCGCCGCGCGCGTACCCTCGCGTCGGCGCGTCGACATCATCCGTCACCCTTCGCGCGTCATCCGACGACGGCATCATCCACCGGGCGAATCGAATCGAATCGAATCGAATCGATCGACCGAACGCCCGCTCGCGCGCAATCTCAATCCAACCTCAGTCAAACAACCTCCTCGTCCTCTGTTATCCTCGTTCGCGTCCGCGCGCGACCGTCCGACGACTCGCCCGCCTTCCCCGCCAATCTCTCCTCCGCCTCCTTCGACGAGTACAAACAACCGAACCCGTTTCGCGAAACCGACCGAACGCCCGACGCTCGACTCAGCGCGCGGCGGCCCGAACCGACGGACCGACAGACTGACTTCGTTAAAGATAACAGATAACGCTGCTCGTAACGCCGCGGCGGACGACCGGATGGATGATGGGTACCGATCGACGGGTGGATCCGCGTCGTCCGAGCGTCCGTCCGTCCGTCAGTCGAATCGCTCGACGAATCGCTCGACGAATCGTACCGGTCGGTCTCGCCCGCGCGTCCGCGCGTCGGCGTCTCCCGATACCGGTCGGTGCGGTCGGTGTATCCATCCGATGATGTGGATAACGAACGCGAATCGACCGACCGACCGACGGTTCGCCTGAACCGTCGCACCGTCCGTCGAACCGCAACCCGGTGGGCGTTCGATCGATAAAAACCACCGATCGATTCGCGCGTCCGATCGAATCGATATCGATATCGAATCAATACCGAATCGAATCGAACGCGAATCGATCGGGTCGAATCGATCGGGTCGAATCGAATCGATCGGGTACCACGGAGATCGCGGGTTTCGATCGGGAATCGATCGATCGGATCGATCGATAAAAAAAACCCGCGAATTTCGAGAGGATTGGAATCGTCTCCTGTGAGCGTTTTTTTTTGGTAACCGTAACCGAAACCGTCTGTCTGTCTGTCTGTCTGTCTGATCGATCGATCGATTCCACCCGATCGATTCCACCCGATTCGAACGGGCGGTCGCTTTACGTCGCGCGAGGGAGGAAGGGACGGAGGCGTCGAGGGCGTCGTTCGGTGGTCGGTGCGTCGTGCGGTTACCACGCGGTTACTACGCGCGGTCGGGGTGTCTACGACGCGCGAGGCG
>Ga0181588_10000994_pt1 | contig 25370 bp, 21 predicted proteins | sample 071ome_26_FD_148607 | JGI IMG/M metagenome (GOLD analysis project Ga0181588, IMG submission 148607) | Coastal salt marsh microbial communities from the Groves Creek Marsh, Skidaway Island, Georgia - 071409BT metaG (spades assembly) | ecosystem: Environmental > Aquatic > Marine > Intertidal zone...
CCGCAGGTTGATGTTGTGCCGCTCAGGGCACGGGTCGGCATGGTGTTCCAGAAGCCGAACCCGTTCCCGAAATCGATCTATGACAATGTCGCCTATGGCCCGCGCATTCACGGTTTGGCCTCAAGCCGGACCGAGCTGAATGACATCGTCGAGAATTCGCTGGTGCGGGCCGGCCTGTGGGACGAGGTGAAGGACCGCCTGACCCAGCCCGGCACCGGCCTGTCGGGTGGTCAGCAGCAGCGGCTATGTATCGCCCGCACGATTGCGGTCAGCCCGGAAGTGATCCTAATGGACGAGCCCTGCTCGGCGCTGGATCCGATCGCCACCGCGCGGATCGAGGAGCTGATCCACGAGCTGAGTGCCGAATTCACAATCGTCATCGTCACCCATTCGATGCAGCAGGCGGCGCGCGTCTCGCAACGGACCGCCTATTTCCATCTTGGCAAACTGGTCGAGGTTGGCGAGACCGAGCAGATTTTTACCAAGCCCCAGCACGAGATGACGCATAATTACATCACTGGTCGTTTCGGCTGAAACCGGCTGGTCATCTCTGCTTTGGCGGGCGTCATGTCAGATGCTATGATGAAGGACAGCACCCTATGCCAGAGGAGACATTCATGAGTCAGGTTGCGCATACAAGCAGTGCTTTCGCGCAGGATCTGGAAGACATCAATCTGGGGGTTGTCAGGCTTGGCATGCTGGCAAGCCGGCAGCTCAATGCCTGCCTCCGCGCCATGTCCGATTTTCAGGTGAACAGGGTCGACATGCTCATCGAACGCGACATCGAACTCGACGAGCTGGAGATCCAGGTCAATGAAATGGTGCTCAACATCATCACCATGCGGGCACCGCGCGCCGATGATCTGCGCCGTGTTCTTGCCGCGGCGAAGGCGGCGCAGAGCCTTGAGCGGATTGGTGATTATGCCCGCAATACGGCGAAGCGCACCAAGGCCATCATGGCCGGTGATCCGGATAATCTCCCCTGGGATCAGCTGATCGAGATCGGCACGATGGTGGCGGCGATGATTGATGATGTTCTGGTCGCACATCAGCAGGGCGACCTCGAAGCGGCGCAGGCGATCCGCAATTCCGATGTCCATGTCGACAAGCTTCACACAGCGTTTTTCGAAGGCGTTATTGCCGAGATGGAAGCTGGCAATCTGCCGCCGCTTGTCGGGGCGCATCTTCTGTTCATTGGCAAGAACCTTGAGCGGATCGGTGACTTCACCACCAGCCTTGCCGAACAGGTTCTGTTCATCGAGACCGGCGAGGCGATCGAGCCGAACCGGCCAAAGGCCGACCGGACAAGCTGGATGATCGACGAGGTGTGACAGGACAGCCTGCCACCGCCTTCCTTTTTGCCATCCGCCAAAGACGTGCTTAGGTGACGCTTGTCGCCGGGACCCTTCGCGCGCTAGCCTGTCGGACAAACCTGACCCGAGCCAGCCAGGAGGCCGTGATGAGTGATGGTGACATGTCGGCTCGCAGGGCGGATAGAGCGACGAATGACGCGCCTGTTCTCGCCGATTGTGATGATGATGGCATTCTGCGCCTGACGCTGAACGCCCCGAAAACGCGCAATGCCCTGTCCGAGGCCATGATGACGGCACTGGCCACCGCGCTTGATGATGCCGCCGGCAATGACGCGGTGCGGGTGATCGTGATCGCGGCGAACGGCCCGGTATTCTGTGCCGGCCACAATCTGAAGGAAATGACAGCGGCGCGCGGCGCGCCGGAAAATGCCGCCGATCGCGGCCGTGCCTATTTCACCCGCGTACTGAACCAGTGTTCGGCCCTGATGGCGTCGATCCCGGCGCATCCGAAACCGGTCATTGCTGAGGTGGCCGGCACCGCGACAGCCGCCGGCTGCCAGCTTGTTGCCAGCTGCGATCTGGCCATCGCGGCCGAAGGCGCGCAGTTCGCCACGCCGGGGGTTCATATCGGCCTGTTCTGTTCCACCCCGATGGTCGCGCTGTCGCGCAATGTGGCGGCCAAGCACGCCATGGAGATGCTGTTGACCGGCGATCCCTGTCCGGCACCGCGTGCCGCCGAGATCGGACTCATCAACCGCGCGGTTCCGGCCGATGACCTGACGGAAACCGTCATGGAAATGGCGCGGCGCATCGCGTCGAAATCAACCGCCACCGTCGCCTTTGGCAAGCCGGCCTTCTATCGGCAGGCCGAAAGGCCGCTTGTCGAGGCCTATGAATATGCAGCGGCGGTGATGGTCGACAACATGCTGGCGAATGACGCGGCGGAAGGCATTGCCGCCTTCATCGAGAAACGTCCGCCGCGCTGGACCGACAGTTGATCCGGCCAGCACTGTCATTGCCAGCGCCGCGACTGGCCGGCCGCCACCGTCATTTTTCCTGACAGGGGGAGACCCACCGCATGCCACTTCCCGCCATGCTTGACGGCCGGCTTCGCCTGCCGCTTGTCGCCGCACCGATGTTCCTGGCCTCAGGGCCGGAGCTTGTCCTTGCATGCTGCCGGGCCGGCATTGTCGGCAGTTTTCCGGCGAAGAACCAGCGGACGATGGACGGTCTTGATGACTGGCTGCAGACGATCCGTGACGGCCTTGTCTCGGATACCGCCGCCACAGGCAAGCCGATGCCCCCGTTTGCGGTCAATCTGATTGTCCACCGCACAAACGCCACGCTGCAGGAAGAGCTGGCAATCTGCGTCAGGCACGAGGTGCCGATTGTCATCACCTCGCTTGGCGCGGTGCCGGAACTTGTCGACAGCGTTCATGCCTATGGCGGGCTGGTGTTTCATGATGTGATCAATCTGCGCCACGCGCGAAAGGCCATCGATGCCGGGGTGGACGGGCTGATTGCCGTTGCCGCGGGTGCCGGCGGCCATACCGGCCGCGCCAGCCCGTTTGCGCTGGTGAATGAAATCCGGCAGGTCTTTGACGGTACATTGCTGCTGTCCGGGGCGATGTCGACCGGGTCCGACATCGCCGCGGCACAGATCATGGGGGCGGACCTTGCCTATCTTGGAACGCGTTTTATCGGCACCCGTGAATGCGCGGCCCCCGAAGCTTACAAGGAAATGATCATCGGCGCGGCGCTGAAGGACATTGTCGAGACCGACCGGGTGTCCGGGGTGAATGCGAATTTTCTGGCACCGAGTCTGGCCGCGGCGGGTCTGCAGCCGGACGGCGGCACGCCGCAGATGCATATCGATTCCGAACTTGCCGCGGCACTTGATGATGCTGAAGGCGCCAGGGCATGGCGCGATATCTGGTCGGCCGGCCATGGTGTCGGCAGCATCAACGATACGCCGACGGTCGCGGCGCTGGTCGCGCGGCTGGCGGATGAATATCACGCTGCCTGCGCCAATCAGCAGGAGCGGCTGGCGCGACTTTACGGTGCCATCACCGCGGTGTGAGCCGCCGCAAAGCCGGCGACAGCGGCACTGCTCTTGTCTCGTGAAAGGTCTCGTGATTTGCCTCGACGACATCGAGGTCATAGAGATAATTCACCATCAGACCGCCGGCCTGCCTCATACCTTTCGGTGATCTGTCCGCGCCGAAATTCAATTGTTCGAGGATGGCGCCATTGCCGAGATGGAATCGCGCCACCGGGTCGTTCGGCCAGCCATCCTCACGCTCCGGTTCGGTGAAATAGCGGATCGCGGCGGCAAGAAACGCCGCTTTATGCTGCGCCGCGTCACCATTCCAGAAGCCGGCATCGGCGGCATCGAACACCGCCGCCAGATCTGGATTGGCCTTGCGAAGCCAGCGCATCAGCCCCGGCACCGGCGACAGGGTGACAAAGCGCTTCAGTTCCGGAAATTCCTGCTTCAGTTCCTGCGCGACGCGCTTGATCAGGAAATTGCCAAAGGAAATTCCGGCAAGGCCGGCCTGGCAGTTCGAGATCGAATAGAACACAGCGGTGCTGGCACTTTCGGCTGACAGCGCCTCACGGTCGATTTCGAGAACCGAATCGATATCACGCGGGATCGCCCCGGTGAGTGCCACCTCGACGAAGATCAGCGGTTCCTCCGGCATGCTGGGGTGGAAGAAGGCGAAACAGCGCCGGTCTTCGGGGGCCAGCCGCGCCCGCAGATCATCCCATGAGGAGATCGCGTGAACGGCCTCATAGGCGATGATTTTCTCGAGGATGTTGGCCGGCGTCGACCAGTCGATCGGCTGCAGGATCAGAAAGCCCGGGTTGAACCACATCCGGAGAAGTGACTTCAGCCCGCTGTCAAGCCTGCCGGCATCAGGTGACGGGCCGGCCATACGCAGCATTCTCTCGCGAAGCCGGACCAGCCTCACCGTGCCGCCATCGGTGGCGTTCAGCCGGCGGAACAGCTCCATCCATCGCGGCTCGGCGGTGGCCGCGATGCCGGCCAATTTGGCCGCGTCGGGTTTCGTCGCATAGGCCGCCGCCGCCCGCGCAAGCTGGTCACCATTCAGATCGAACCGTGCCGCGACATGCGCCATCAGCGTGGCAAGCGCGCTGTCATCCATGGCTTCGATCTGGTCGAGAAGCGAGCGTGCATAGACAAGCGAGGACACCTCGCCGGTTGCCGAAAGGACAGCATCGATCGCCGCCTCGGGATCATTGTCAATGCCGGCGGGCTGGCGCCAGCCAAGTGCCGCCATGCGAACCGGCGCATTCACCAGAGCCGTCAGCATGGATTGCAGGATGCGCATGGTGTGCTCCTCGAAGGCGAGAACCGGTGGCGGCGCGCCCGTCGCGCCGCCAATCGAATGCTGGACATATCATGCCATGGATTGACCAAGTTGCGGAATTGAAAAGGCCGACGGCTGCGCCTAGGATGCTGGAGCTTGGAGGTGCCGTGAAACATCCACACGGTCTTGTTGTTCCGCCGGGGAGAGTGATCATGTCCGATTCCGCCAATGTCGCCGATATTGCCATTGCCGATATTGTCATTGCCGATGTTGTCAGCACGCCGATGGGCGGCTTTCAGGGTGACCTGACATCCATGACGGCGCCGCAGCTTGGCGGCGCGGCGATCAGCGCGGCGCTAGCCGATTGCGGGGCGGATGCCGGCATGGTCGGTGAAGTGCTGATGGGCTGTGTGTTGCCGGCCGGTGTCGGCCAGGCACCGGCGCGCCAGGCCGGCTTTGCCGCCGGCCTTGATGAATCGGTGCCGGCCTCGACGGTGAACAAGGTCTGCGGGTCGGGCATGCGCACGGTGATGATGGCGCATGACATGGTCCGCGCTGGCACCGCCGGCCTTGTCGTTGCTGGCGGGATGGAAAGCATGACCAATGCGCCCTATCTGTCGGCCGGCACGCGCGGTGGGGCACGCCTCGGGCATCAGACATTGCAGGATCACATGTTCCTTGACGGGCTGGAGGACGCTTATGATCGCGGCCGGCTGATGGGAAGCTTTGCCGAGGATTGCGCGGCGCGATACCAGTTCTCGCGAACCGCCCAGGATGACTATGCGCTGCAGTCGCTTGCCAATGCCCGTGCCGCGCAGGAGAACGGCGGCTTTGACAGTGAGATCACGCCGGTGACCTTTGCCACTCGCAAGGGCGATGTCACCGTCGATTCCGACGAACAGCCGGCGAAGGCCCGGCCGGAGAAAATCCCGCAGCTGAAACCAGCTTTTGCCAGGGACGGGACAGTGACCGCCGCCAACGCCTCGTCGATTTCCGACGGCGCCGCCGCCCTTGTCGTCACCAGCGCCGGCATCGCCGCGGAACAGGGGCTGAAGACGCGGGCGCGGATCTGCGGCCATGCCAGCCACGCCCATGCCCCGCAATGGTTTACCACCGCGCCGGTGCCGGCGACGCAGAAGCTGCTTGCAAAGCTTGGCTGGCAGGTTGGTGATGTCGATCTGTGGGAGGTCAATGAGGCCTTTGCCGTTGTGCCGATGGCCTTCATGCATGAGCTTGGCCTGCCGCGTGAGAAGGTGAATGTGAATGGCGGTGCCTGCGCGCTCGGCCATCCGATCGGCGCCTCCGGCGCGCGCATCATCGTGACGCTGCTTCATGCGTTGGAGGCACGTGGCCTGAAACGCGGCGTCGCGGCGATCTGTATTGGTGGCGGCGAGGGCACGGCCATCGCGGTCGAGCGCGTCTAGCGCGGCGCCGGGAAACAGACTGTCAGGGGGACACGGGGTGGCAGGACAGCTTGACAAGATGGTACTTGCCGACCCGAACCGCCAGGATCGGGTCGCGCCAATCGCCGTAATCGATATCGGGTCGAACTCCATCCGTCTTGTCATCTATGCCAGTGGCGGGCGTTATCCGTTTCCCCTGTTCAATGAACGGTCGAACTGCCGGCTCGGTGAGGGGCTGGGAGCGGACGGGATGTTGCAGCCCGAGCGGGTTTCGGTGGCGCTGGCGGCATTGTCACGCTTCGCCGGGATCATGAAATCGATGGGTGTGGCGGCCATCCACGCCGTTGCCACGGCGGCGGTGCGGCGGGCCCGCAATGCGGCTGAATTCACCGCGCCGGCAGAGGCCATCCTCGGCCAGCCGATCAGCGTGCTGAGCCAGACCGAGGAGGCGCATTATGTGGCGCGCGGCCTGACACTGAACATTCCCGAGGCGACCGGTCTTGTCGCCGATCTCGGCGGTGGCAGCCTTGAGGTCGTGGCGCTTGAAGACGGGCAGGCGCGGCAGTCGACAAGTTTCAATTTCGGTCACCTGTCAACGGTCGAGGCCGATGAGGTCGAGGATGCTCTTGCCGCGGATCCCTGGCTGGCGGCGCGGCCGGGGACGCGCATCTATGGTGTCGGCGGATCCTTCCGCGCGCTTGGCCTTGCCTATATCGAACAGTCAGGCTACCCGTTGCCGGTGCTTCACGGGCTGCGCATTCCGGGTGAGGAGGCCGGCAATCTGCTGGCCGCCTTCTGCCGCAAGGATCCCGATCTGTCAGGCGTGCCGCTCGGCCGCCAGAAGACGATGCCGACCGCGGCGCTGATCATGCGGGCGCTGTTTCGCTACAGCGGTGCCGAAAGGATCGTCGTCAGCGGGACAAGTATCCGTGACGGGTTGATTGCCGACCTTGAGCTTGGGGACGTTGACCGGGCCGATTTCCTGCTTGTTGTCTGTCAGGAAATCTCGCGGGCCTCGCACCGGTTCCCGGGCGTTCCCGGGGCGCTTGTATCGCTCCTGCGGCCACTGTTCAGGCCGCGCGACGGGCAGTCCACCGAAGAGGTGGCGCAAGACAGGAAGCGATTCGACCGGCTTCTCGAGGCGGCGTGCTTCCTGTCGGATATGTGCTGGAACGAGCATGAGGATGTGCGGGGCGATCTTGGTGCACGGCGCGTTCTCGGTCTGCCGGTGAATTGTGTGACGCACAAGGAACGTGTATGGCTGGCGACCGCCATCTATCACCGCTATGTCGGGCGAAAGACCAACAAATCGCGGCCGCCCGAATTGTCGGTGCTGCTCAGCCGCCGCCGTCGCGCCGAGGCAACGGCGATCGGTCTGGGCCTGCGCTTTGCCCTGACCTTCTCCGGCGGGGCAGCGCAAAATCTGGACCAGGTCCGGCTTGTCAATGATGGCGACATACTGACGCTTCATGTCGGTGCCGGTTGCGCGGCGCTTGTCGACAACCACGCGATGCGGCGGTTTCAGCAGCTGGCGCAGAGCGCCAACCTTGAAGCCGAGATCAGGTATGACTGACGGCATGTTCTATGGTCAGATGGCCAGCAGGATGCTAGTTTTTCTCTCTGTAGAGTGACAAACGCCGACAGCCATCCTGATCGCGACGAGCATGACATGACCGCCCCGAAAGAGCATTTTCCCGTCATCGAGCCGGGTGCCCTTGCCGAAATCGGCAGCATGCTGGATGACGGCCTGCTTGTCGCAGATGATTCCGGCACCGTGATGTCGGCCAACAATGCTGCGGTGCGATTCCTTGGTGAGGGACTTGTCGGCCGAGACCTTGTCGATCTCATTCCGGCAAAGGATGTGAGCGATGTTGTTGCCGGGCGCGGGCGCGAGCGGACCTTTTCCTTTGCCGCCGAGACCAGTGTGGCGATGGAATTCAACGTCCGCATACGGCAAATGGATGATGGCCGGATCATCGTCATGCTCCTCGACATGACACTGCAGCGCAATCTTGAAAAGGTGCGGCGGGATTTTGTCGCCAATGTCAGTCACGAGCTTCGCTCGCCGCTGACAAGCCTGGCCGGATTCATCGAGACGATCCTGATCAACGAGGTACGGGACTGGCCAACGCAGCAGCGCTTCCTGCGGATCATGGAGGAGGAGGCCGGGCGCATGTCGCGCCTGATCGACGATCTGCTGTCGCTGTCGCGCGTCGAGGTCGATGAGCATATCATTCCGGACGAGACAGTGCCGCTTCTCGAGGTGGTGAAATCGGTGATCGCCAGCCTGGAGACCCGGGCCGGCCAGCGCGGCATGCGGATCCGCCTGTCCGACAGACGGTCGCAATCAACCGGGCGCCTCGTGATGTTCGGCTTTGCCGACGAGATCAACGAGGTCTTTCACAACCTGATCGAGAACGCCATCAAATACGGTTTTGACAATACCGTGATCGAGGTCGAACTTGAACTGGCGGGCCCGGAGCGGGTCATGATTTCGGTGACAAACCGCGGTGAGACGATTGCGGAAAAACATATCAGCCGCCTGACCGAGCGGTTCTACCGTGTGGACAAGGCGCGGTCGCGCAAGATTGGCGGAACCGGGCTGGGCCTCGCCATCGTCAAGCATATTGTCAACCGGCATCGCGGCGCGATGGAGGTCAGCAGTGCCGAGGACGGGCTGACGCGGTTCGCTGTGAGCCTGCCGGTTATCGCGCAGCCATGACGGGTCACAAAAATGCAATAATGCTATGGCAGACACGTGACAGCCTTGTTCGTGGAAAGGGAAGGGTATAGATGGCGATCCGTATTCTCGTTGCCGATGATGAGCCCAACCAGCTTGAACTGCTGACCTACAATCTGGTTCAGGCCGATTATGAGGTGCTTCGCGCCGAGGATGGCCAGCAGGCGATCGAAATGATCGAGGAGCACCGCCCGGACCTCGCCATCATTGACTGGATGATGCCGCAGATGTCGGGGATCGATGTCTGCCGGACGTTGCGCGCCCGCACCGAGACAAAGCATCTTCCCATCATCATCCTCAGTGCGCGCGGCGAGGAAGGCGATCGCACGCTTGGCCTCGATATTGGCGCCGATGACTACATCTCCAAGCCATTCTCGCCACGTGAGATGATCAGCCGCGTGCGCGCGCTGCTGCGGCGCGCCCATCCGGCGCTTGCCGACGACATTCTCGAATTCCATGACCTGCGCTTCAACCAGTCGACGATGGAGATCAGCCGGGCCGGCCATCTGGTGTCGCTTGGGCCAAAGGAAAGCCGCCTTCTGGCGATCCTGATGGAACGCCCCGGGCGGGTGTTCAGCCGAGCGCAACTTCTTGATCTTGTCTGGGGGCATGGCGTCTTTGTCGAGGAACGCACGGTCGACGTTCATATCTCGCGGCTGCGCAAGGCACTTAACAGCCCGATGAGCGATGCCGGCAAGGCGGCAAACCTGATCCATTCCGTGCGCGGCAGCGGCTACGCCCTTCGCAACCCGGCCGACCTGCACTGACAACTCATCCCACCCTGGATCATCCCACCCTGGATCATTCTGCCCATGGTCATTCCCCATGGTCATTCAGGGCACTGGATTACCGGCACCGGAAATGGCAGGATGCCGGCCATCCTGAAAATTGCCGGAGAGCCCGATGACACTGCCAGACTCCCCTGAAGGCGCGCATTTCGTGCCGCTTGCGGTGATCATGTCCGACCATGGGGGCAGCCTTGCCAGCTATATAAAGGCCACCGGAAGCCAGGACAATGTCATCACCATGGAAGTCGAGATGGAGGTGGCCGGGGTGAAGGGCCGCAAATTCATGGCGGCGGTCGCGGTGACCCGGAATTTCGACAGCGCCGAGGCGCTTCATGACGCGGCAACCGCGGAATGTCCGGCTGACCATGATTGTGTGTTTGCCTGGGTGCCGGCCGACCGGTTCGGGAGTGACGATTTCGGCATCTATATCGAGGATATCGGCGTCGGCGAGCAGCTTCAGAACGGGCTTGTCGCCGAAATCATCGAGCAGGCTTGTGTCGAACAGGCGGTTGCGGCCGGTGCCGGCTTATGAGGCGCGGCCGCGCTGGCTGGCGCAGCGTTTCGAGCAGTAACGCACATGTTCCCAGTCGCGTTCCCATTTCTTGCGCCAGGTAAAGGGTCTTCCGCAGCTGGCGCAAACTTTGCTTGGCAGGTCGCGTTTCTGTAACCGTTTTGTCATAATCACGTCGTATCCGGTGTCTTTGACACATGTTAACAGGTCGTGCCGATGACAAGTCCCCGCAATGTTCTTTTTCTGTGTACCGGCAACTCGGCGCGCTCGATCCTGGCCGAGGCCATCCTTCGCCATCACGGGGCGGGGCGCTATGATGCCTTTTCCGCCGGGTCTCAGCCCGCCGGCGTGCCAAATCCGGCCGCGCTGGCGACGTTGCGGGCGCGCGGCCTCGAGCATGGTTTCGCGCGTTCCAAGAGCTGGGACGAATTCGCCGGTGCCGCAGCGCCGCGAATGGATCTGATCATCACCGTCTGCGCCAGTGCTGCCGGCGAGGTCTGCCCGGTCTGGCCCGGCCATCCCCATACCGCGCATTGGGGGGTCGAGGACCCGGCCGCCATCACCGGCAGCGAGGCCGATATTCTTGCCGGTTTTGCGATAACCTTTGATCAGATGAAGGCCCGTATTGATGCGCTGCTGGCACTTGGCACCGCCCCCATCACGGAATTGATGCCGGCAATCCGCCGCATAGGAGATTTGCCGTGACCGCAGTTTCGACATCCCGCCAGCTTGTCGCCGAGGGCATCGGCACGATGACATTGCTGGCTACGGTCATCGGATCCGGCATCATGGCCGGGCGGCTGGCCGGTGACAATGTGGCGGTGGCGCTTCTTGGCAACACCATTCCGACCGGTGCCATCCTGTATGTGCTGATCACCATTTTCGGACCGGTCTCCGGCGCGCATTTCAACCCGGCGGTGACAATCGCCTTCGCCATCCGGCGTGAAATCGAGGCCCGCCGTGCGGTGATGTTCATTCTGATGCAGATGGCCGGCGGCCTGGGCGGGGCGATGCTGGCCCATCTGATGTTCGAGATGCCGGTCCTGCAGCTGTCGCAGAATGCGCGCACCGGCGGCGCGCAGTGGCTGTCCGAATTTGTCGCCACATTCGGGCTGCTGACGGTGATTTTTGGCGGCCTGCGCTGGCGGCCGGACTCAATTCCGATGCTTGTCGGGCTCTATATCACGGCGGCCTACTGGTTCACCGCCTCGACAAGTTTCGCCAATCCGGCGGTGACCATCGCGCGCGCCTTCACCGACAGCTTTTCCGGCATCCTGCCGGCGCATGCGCCGGGCTTCATCCTGGCCCAGCTGGTGGCGGCTTGCCTCGCGCCGGCAATTCTCGGCTGGATGTTCGCCAGAACCGACTGACTAAGCGCCCGGTCATTAGACGTTGCGGATGACAAGATGGCGGCTGTTCTCTACTATCCGGCCGCAGAGGGAGGCGCGACGTGACGCAGGATACTCACCACACTTATGACAAACCCGCCATCGCCCGTTCGGTGGCGCGGATGCTGCTTGAGATCAGGGCGGTGCTGTTCCGCGCCGATGATCCGTTCACCCTGACCTCGGGCATGAAGAGTCCGGTCTATATCGACTGCCGCAAGATCATCGCTTTTCCGCGGATGCGCGCGCAGATGATGGATTATGGCCGGACGGTGATCATGAATGATATCGGCTATGAAAGCCTCGATGCTGTCGCCGGCGGCGAGACTGCCGGTATCCCGTTCGCCGCCTGGCTTGCCGAGCGCACCGCGTTGCCAATGCATTATGTTCGCAAGAAGCCGAAGGGATTTGGCCGGGACGCCCGCATCGAGGGCGATATCAGGGACGGCCAGCGCGTGCTTCTTGTCGAGGATCTGACCACCGATGGTGGCAGCAAGCTCAGCTTTGTCGAGGCGATTCGCGAAGCCGGTGCCGAGGTCGGTCATACCTTCGTGATCTTCTATTATGATATTTTCAGGGACACGCCTGAAAAACTGGCGGCTGAGGGGATACAGCTGCATTATCTCTCGACCTGGTGGGATGTTTTGGCGGCAAGCCGCGAGGCCGGCAGTTTCGACGAGGCAACCCTGTCACAGGTCGAGGCGTTTCTTCATGACCCGCGCGGCTGGTCAAAGGCACATGGCGGCGTCTGACAGGCGCTGATTTGGGGGAAGTACGACAATGGTAATTGATTTTGACAGTTTCACGCCACTGGCCTCGCTTGTCGGGGGTGTGATGATCGGCGCCGCGGCGCTGTTGCTGATGCTGACACATGGCCGGGTGATGGGAATCAGCGGCATATTGGGTGGCCTCATCGTCCCGTCTGACAAATCAGACGTCAGGTGGCGGGTGCTGTTCGTCATCGGCGTTCTGGCCGGTCCGTTCGCGATCATGGCGCTGACCGGGGCGCCGGTGGACCGCACCCCGGTGGCGTCAGGCTTTACCCTGCCGATTGCCGGCTTCCTGGTCGGCCTCGGCACGGCAATCGGGGCCGGTTGCACCTCGGGCCATGGCATTTGCGGCCTCGCGCGGCTGTCCATCCGCTCGGCGGTGGCTGTCGGCATGTTCATGGGCGCGGCAATCGTCACCGTCTATATCGTCAGACATATGGTGCAGGGAGGCTGATCATGGCACGCGCGATTTCATTGATTTTGATCGGCACCCTGTTCGGTGCCGGCCTGGCATTGTCCGGCATGCTGAACCCGGCCAAGGTGGCAGGCTTCCTCGATCTGTTTGGCGTCTGGGACCCGTCGCTTGCCTTTGTGATGGGCGGCGGCGTCATCGCCAATTTCATTGGTCACCGCATCGTGACCAGGCGCGCGGCACCGGTATTCGGTGACGGATTTTCCATTCCGACCCGCACCGATATCGACAGCCGGCTTCTTCTCGGCGCGGCCCTGTTCGGCGTTGGCTGGGGCCTTGCCGGACTTTGTCCGGGGCCGGCCATCGCGTCTGTCCTGTTGGCGCCCGGCGAGGTCGCGCTGTTCGTTCTGATGATGCTGGCCGGTCTGGCTGTCGGGCGGATGCTGACAAGCGGGCCGGCGGCCCGCCCGGCACCGCAAGCCTAGACGTGAACGTCCTGCCCGCGCCCTTTTACAGCCGGTGCCGGGGACGACAGGATCCGGTGTATGACTGCCGCGCCGCGCTTTGACATCGACATGCAGGCCTTCTGGCACGACCCCTATCCGACGCTGGCGCGGATGCGGGAGGTGGCGCCGGTGGCCTTTGTCCCGCAACTTGACGGTATTGTCCTGACGCGACGTGACGATATCGACCAATGGGAAAAGCGGATCGATATATTCAGCTCCGAACAGCCCGGCGGGTTGATGACGCGGCTGATGGGCCGGAACATGATGCGCCGCGACGGTGATGAACATCAGCGCCAGCGCCGCCAGATGCAGCCTGCTGTCTCTCCGCGAACGGTGTCACGGCATTGGCAGGCCGCCTTTCGTGACGCGGCGGCCGACATCCTTCGCGATCTGGCACCGCGCGACGGCGCCGAGTTGTGCCGTGACTATGCGATGCGGCTGTCCGGAGAGGCGTTGCGGCTGATCACCGGTCTTGTCAATGTGTCGGCCAGCGAGATGGACGCGCATTCGCAGGCGATGATCGACGGCATCGCCAATTATGCTGGCGATCCGGCCATTGAATCACGGTGTCGCGCGGCCGTCGCGACGCTCGATGCGGCGATCGACGAGACACTGGCCGGGTTCGCGCGCAACGCCCCTGATCCCGATACGCCTGAAGGCTTGTCGGTCATTGCCGTCCTGCAGCGCGCCGGCGCGCCGGAGGATGATATCAGGGCGAATGTGAAGCTTGTCATCAGCGGTGGGCAGAATGAACCCCGTGATGCCATTGCCGGTGCCATATGGGCGTTGCTGACACATCCGGCGCAGCTGGCGCGGCTTCTTGCGGGCAGCGTGCCCTGGGATCGCGCCTTTGATGAATATGTCCGCTGGATGGCGCCGATCGGCATGTCGCCGCGCCGCATCGCCAGACCGGTCCGTATTGGTGGCATTGATATCGAGGCAGGTGGCCGTGCCTTTTTCATGTTCGGCGCGGCAAACCGTGACCCGCTGCATTTCGCGCAGCCGGACAGCTTTGATATCAGCCGCGACACGAAAAAACATATCGCCTTTGGTGCCGGCCCGCATTTCTGTGCCGGGGCCTTTGCCTCGCGCGCGCTGGTGGCACAGGTCGCGCTGCCGATGATTTTTGCAAGCCTGCCGGCGCTGCGACTTGACCCGGCGCATCAGGTTGCCTTTGGTGGCTGGGCGTTTCGCGGGCCGCTCAGCCTGCATGTGCGATGGGGATGAATGCCGGGCGGTTGAATGCCGGGCCGCCACTGGCAAGGGAGAGGTGAGATGACACGCAACAAGGATCAGACGACCGGCCGCCGGACGCTTGTACGCGGCGGCGTCATGCCGGAGTCGGCCAGCCGGCCGGTGGTGCCACCCCTGCAGCCTTCGGTTGTCTATGCGGCATCATCGGCGGACGCGCTGGATGCGCAATATGAGGGCAGGCTGGCGGGATATAGCTATGCCCGCGAGGGTCATCCCAACGCCGATATGCTGGCTGAAAAGATCGACTGGCTTGAGGGCGGTGAGGACGGCCTCGTCACCGGGTCCGGCATGGCGGCGATCTCGGCGATGTTTCTGGGGCTGCTGTCGCGCGGCGACCATGTGCTTGCCGGTGACCAGCTTTATGGGCGCTCGCTGCGGATGCTGACGCAGGACCTGCCCCGCCTTGGCATCGAGACAAGCTTTGCCGATGCCGGTGACGCCGCGGCGATGGCGGTGGCGATCCGCCCGAACACGCGCCTCATCCTTGTCGAGGCGGTGTCGAACCCGACCCTGCGGGTGGCCGACATGACGGCGATAGCCGGGCTGGCCGCGGGCGCTGACGCCCTGCTGGCGGTCGACAACACCTTCACCACACCGGCCATGTTCCGCCCCTTTGAACATGGTGCGGATATCGTGATCAATTCGATCACCAAGTTTCTGGCCGGGCATTCGGATGTGACGCTTGGCTATGTGACGGCGCGCGACGCGGACCATCGTCAGGCGATGCGCGACGCCGCGGTGACCTGGGGTCTGACGCCAAGCCCGTTTGATTGCTGGCTGGCCGACCGGGGTCTGCACAGTTTCGATCTGCGCTTTGCCGCCGCCGAACGAAGCGCCGCGACGATTGCCGATCATCTTTCCGGCCATATTCCCGGCGGTCGGGGGATTCGCCGGGTGCTGTATCCGGGGCGTGCCGACCATCCCGATCATGCCCGGGCCCGGACCTTGTTTGGCGGACGCCATGGCAATATGGTCACGTTCGAGATTGAAGGTGGGCGTGAGGCTGTCAATGCCTTCATCGGGGCCGCCGCCGGTATTCCCTTCGCGCCGACGCTTGGCGATATCGGCAGCACGTTGTCGCATCCGGCGTCATCCTCGCATCGCGGGCTCAGCGCGGATGACCGCGCCGCACTTGGCATTGGCGAGGGGATGTTCCGCCTGTCGGTCGGGATCGAACCGGTTGAGATGCTGATCGACGAACTTGACGCCGCCCTCGCGGCGGTAAAGGGCGATTGAAGGACATCCCCGGCCGGCCGCCGGTCGAAGAATGGCGGATCGATGTGGAGTTACCAAGTTGCGTGAATTTGACTATGTCATTGTCGGCGGCGGGTCGGCCGGCTGTGTTCTTGCCGAAAGGCTGACCGCCAGCGGCCGTTATTCGGTGCTGCTTCTCGAGGCCGGTCCGTCCGACCGCCGGTTCTGGGTGCGGGTGCCGATCGGCTATGGCATCCTGTTCCATCAGCGGGCGGTCAACTGGATGTACAGCACCGAGCCGGAGCCGCATCTGGATGGCCGCGAGGTCTATCAGCCGCGAGGCAAGGTGCTCGGGGGGTCGAGCTCGATCAACGCCCTTGTCTATCACCGTGGCCAGGCCGGCGATTATGACGACTGGGCGGCTGCCGGCAATGAAGGCTGGGGCTATGAGCGGGTGGCGCCGGTCTTTGACCGGCTGGAATCGCCGCATCCCGACACCCCCGACGCGCCGTTTCTGTCGGTATCGGACGAAAGCGCCGATTTTCACGATCTGGGTGGTGATTTCATCGATATCTGCGCCGAGGGCCAGCTTCCCGCCGCGATGGCCGCGCGGCGTGAGGGGGCCGGTATCGGCCCCTATCTGACGACGACCCGCAATGGCATGCGCTGTTCGAGTGCCGTTGCCTTTCTGCGGCCGGCGATGCGCCGCCCCAACCTGACAATTGTCACCGGCGCGCATGTCGAACGGATCGGCTTTCAGGGGCGGCGGGCGATCAGCGTCACCTACCGGCACCGCGGTGCCAGCCACACGGTGCGCGCCGGGCGGGAAATCCTGCTTGCCGCCGGGGCGATCGGCTCGCCGCAGCTGCTGCAGGTCAGCGGCGTCGGCGATGCGGCGCATCTTCGTGGCCTTGGCATCGATGTCGTTCTCGACCAGCCGCAGGTTGGCCGGCATCTGCAGGATCATTTCGGCATCAACTACATTTTCAAGGCGAACAGGAAAACGTTGAATGATGTGTTCGGCAGCTGGCACGGCCGGGTGATGTGCGGGCTGGACTATCTGTTCCGGCGGCGCGGCCCGCTGGCGCTCAGCGTCAACCAGTTTGGCGGCCTCGTCAAAAGCAGCGGGTCGCTGGCCCGCCCCGACATGCAGATCTATCTGAACCCGCTCAGCTATCAGAGCTTCCACAAGGGGCGCCGCAAACTGATGCGCCCGGATGCGTTTTCCGGTTTCATCATCGGCTTCAACAGCTGTCGGCCGAAAAGCGAGGGAACGGTCACGATCCGCAGCCCGCATGCCGATGAGGCGCCAGCGATCCGCGCCAATTATCTGAGCCATGAGGATGACCGGCGTGATGTCGTGACCATGGCGCGGGTGATCGAGCGGCTGCAGAACACGCCGCGCCTGAAATCGCTGCTTGCCGATGATCCGCTGACACCGCTTGACCGGATGGATGATGACGAGGTTCTTGCCGATTTTCAGGATCGCGGCGGCACGGTCTTTCATCTGTGTGGTACCTGCCGGATGGGTCCGGATGCGGCCACCGCGGTGCTTGATGGCAGGCTGCGCGTTCACGGCATCGAGGGGCTTCGTGTATGCGATGCGGCGGCCTTTCCGAACATCACTTCGGCAAACACCAACGCGCCGACAATGATGCTTGCCGACCGCGCTGCCGAGATGATTCTCGAGGACGCGCACTAGCCTGAAATCTTGCCGTCCGGCCTTGTAGGCCCGCCTTGTAAGAAAGTCTTTCTGCGACTATATAACGCGCAGACAGGAAAACGCAGATGGCGCGGATTTCCAAGGCGGATTTTCCGGCGATGGATTCATGAAATTTAGAGCTTCTTATATCTGGGCAGCGCTGGTGGCGTTTGGCGTCATCGGCTGGATGGCGTCCGGCAAGTTCAATAACCCGATGGCGGATGGCGTGTCCGAACAGGAGATGTCCGGCACGCCGGTGGCGGCTGGGCAGGATGACGCCGGTCAGCCCGCTGTGGCGCCGGCGGACAATAATCCCCGGATTTCGGCGGTTACGGTCACCAACAGTGCGGTGCGCCGGTCGGTGCGTGCCAGCGGCGTCACCCGGCCAAAGGCGATTGTGACGGTGTCGGCGGAAATCGCCGGGACCGCCCGCAATGTGCCGGTGGCCGAGGGTAGTGCCATTGCCGGCGGTGATGTGCTGGTGGCGCTGAACACGACAACCCTGCCGGTGCGGATCGAGGCGGCGAAGGCCGAGATTGTCGCTGCCCAGACAGCCTATGACACCGCCGTCGAGCAGGCGCGCGGCACCTATGAAGAAGAGCGCGCCGCCGCCCAGGCCATGCTTGAGGTGGCAAGGAAGCGGCTGGAAATCTCGCAGAAGCTTGCCTCGCAGAATTTCAGCGCGCCGGTCGAACAGGCGCAGCTGAAAGCCGATTACGAGAATGCGCGGATGGCGCTGGCGCGGATCGATCTGGCGAAAAATCACAAATCGGAAATCGACATCTCGCAAAGCCGGGCCCGTCTTGCAACGGCGAAGTCCAATCTGGCGGTGCTTCGCGACCAGGTGAAGAAATCGACCATCACGGCACCGACCGGCGGCTGGTTGGAGACGGTGGCGGTCGATGTCGGGGAACAGGTTGGTGCCGGCACGCCGGTGGCGACAATCCTCAATATGGACGAGGTGAAGATCATCGTCGGTGTGCCGCAGACGGATATCGCGCAGATTTCGGTTGGCGATACGGTCAGTGTCGATGTGGCCGGTGCCGGCAAACGCGAGGGAATTGTCTCACGGATCGCCTCGATCACCAGCTCGACAACGCGCACTTTCGATGTCGAGGTGACGGTGCCGAACCCGGACCGCACGCTGCGCGCCGGGATGAGTGTCGAGGCGACGATCGATGTCGGCTTCCAGCCTGCCTTCGGGATGTCACCGGCGCATCTGTCGGTTGCCGCTGACGGGTCGCTGACAGCGAAGATCAGCGAGAATGGCATTGTGCGTGTCGTGACGGTCGATCTCGTGCGCTCGGGCGTCGAGCAGGTGTTCGTGTCTGGCCTTGCCGATGGTGACACGCTGCTGACCTTTGGTCAGGCCTTTGTCGAGGCCGGTGACGCGGTCCGGCTTGATATGGGCCGGCCCGACATGGAATCGGCCTCATGAATGCGGTGATCAGCGCGGCCTTCTCGCGCACCGGGGCGGTTGTTCTCGGACTGATCCTGCTCTGCGCCTTCGGCGTGAAATCCTATATCGATATCCCGAAGGAAGCGAAGCCCGATATCGACATTCCGGTGGCCTATGTGTCGGTCGGTTATGACGGAATTTCGCCGGAGGATTCGGAACGGCTGCTGGTCAAGCCGCTGGAGAAGCATCTTCGCACCGTCGAGGGGCTGGATGCGATGTCATCGGTGGCCTCCGAGGGCTATGGTTCGGTCACCCTTGAATTCAATGCTGGCGAGGATATCGATCTGGCGCTTGCCGATGTGCGGCAGGCGGTTGACGATGCCAAGCCCGACCTGCCCGCCGAGGCGGATGAACCGAAGGTGACCGAGGTCAGCCTGTCGCTGTTCCCGATCCTGACGGCGGCGCTCTACGGGCCGGTGTCGGAACGCGAGATGGTTCTCGCGGCGCGCGAGATCAAGGACCGCCTCGAATCGCTGGAGGGCGTCCTCGAGGTGGAAATTGGCGGCGACCGCGAGGAAGTGCTGGAAATTCTTCTCGATGCTGCGGCGATCGAGGCCTATGGGCTCGACCCGGCTGCCGTGATCAGGCTGGTCAGCGGCAACAACCAGCTTGTCACCGCCGGCGCCATCGATGATGGTGGCGGGCGCCTGCTGGTCAAGGTGCCGGGGGTGATCGAGACCATCGACGATCTGGTCAACATGCCGGTCCAGGCGCGCGATGATGCGACAATCACCTTTGGCGATATCGCGGTGGTGCGGCGGGCCTTCCGGCAGGCCGAGGGCTGGTCGCGGGTGAATGGCGAGCCGGCCGTGGTGCTGGATGTGCGCAAGCGCGTGGGCTCCAACATCATCAATGTTGTCGAATCAGCGCGCGCCGTGATCGATGCCGAAGCGCCGAAGATCGGCGAGGGCGTCAAGGTCAGCTATCTGTTCGATGATTCGAAAGATGTCCGCAACCTGCTGAGCGACCTTGGCAACAATGTCGCCGCCGCGGTGATCATCGTCATGGTGGTGGTGCTGGCGGTGCTCGGCATTCGCAACGCGACGCTTGTCGGTCTTGCCATCCCGGGGTCTTTCCTTGTCGGTATCAGCATCCTGAACATGATGGGCGTGACGATGAACATCATCGTCCTGTTCTCGCTCATCCTGGTCGCCGGCATGCTTGTCGACGGGGTCATCGTGACGACCGAATATGCCGACCGGCAGATCGCCATGGGGGCGACCCGGCGCGAGGCCTACCGGCGCGGCGCGCAGCGCATGGCCTGGCCGATTATCTCCTCGACCATCACCACGCTGATGGTCTTCATGCCACTGTTGGTCTGGCCCGGCATTGTCGGCCAGTTCATGAAATATCTGCCGATCACGGTGATCTGCGTGCTGACGGCCTCGCTTTTCATGGCGCTGATCTTCATTCCGGTTCTTGGTGGCATGATCGGCAAGAAATCGGTGCCGCGAGGCGCCATTTCGGCGACGGCGCCACAAAGCTATCGCTGGCTGCTGAAACGCGCCATCCGGTTTCCGGTCCTGACCATGGGCGTGGTCCTCGGCATCATCATCGCCAGCTTTGTCGGCTATGGCAATGCCGGGCTTGGCGTGTCCTTCTTCCCCGATATCGAGCCCGATCAGGCGCAGGTACAGGTGCTGGCACGCGGCGATCTGTCGGCGAAGGAACGCGACGCGCTGGTCAACAGCGCCGAAACCTCGATCCTGCCGGTCGACGGTGTGCAGGATTTCTACGCGCGCTCCTTCCGCCCCGGTGGCGGCGGCAACCAGGCACCGCGTGATTCGGTGGGCACCATCCGCACCGTCTTCGCCGACTGGAATGAACGTGACAAGGCGGCAAATCTGATCGACCGGATGCGCGATCTCGTGGCCAGCCTTGCCGGCGCCGATTTCAGCATCACCAAGCAGCAGGAAGGCCCCGGCGGGGCCTTGCCGATCCGCGTCGAGATACTTGGCGATGACCTTGACGAGATCGCCACCGCAACCGACGAGGTGGTGGCGCGGATGATGTCGCTTGGCGGCTTCGTCGATATTGCCGACAACCGGCCACTGCCGGGTTTGGAATGGACGCTGGTGACCGACCGCGAGGCGGCAAGCCGGCATGGTGTCTCGATCTCGTCGCTTGGCACGATGATCAAGATGCTGACCCGCGGCGTGCGGATTTCCGATTTCCGACCGGACGATGCCGATGACGAGCTGGATGTTGTGATGCGTTTCATGGGTGACCAGCGCAATATCGACCGGCTTCGTGAATTGCGGGTGCCGGCTGCCGACGGCTCCTACATTCCGATTTCGGTGTTTGCCAAGCTGCAGCCACGCCCGAAGGGCGGCGATATCGAGCGCAAGGACGGCACGCGCTACATGTATATCAACGCGGATATCAACGAGGGTGTGCTGGCGGCCGAGCGGATCGAGACGCTGAAATCCTCGCTTGTCGAGACGCCGCTGGCGCAGAATGTGCGGGTGAAATTCGGCGGCGAGGACGAGGATATCGCCGAGACCCAGGCCTTCCTGCAGCAAGCCTTCAGCCTGTCATTGCTGTTGATGGTGGTTGTGCTGATGGTGCAGTTCGGCTCCGGCTGGCAGGCTTTTGTCACCATGTCGGCCATCCTGCTGTCGACCGGCGGTGTCGTCCTTGGCCTGTGGGCGGCGAACCAGCCATTCGGTATTGTCATGTGCGGGCTTGGCGTGATCGCACTTGCCGGCATCGTGGTCAACAACAACATCGTGCTGATCGACACCTTCAATGAATACCGGAAGCGCGGCTACCGGGCCCGTGACGCCGCCTTCCGCGCCGGGCTGGTCCGTTTCCGGCCGGTCGTGCTGACCGCGGTGACGACGATCCTCGGCCTGCTGCCGATGGTGTTCCAGCTGACAATCAAGATTCTGGACCGCGAAATCCTGGTCGGCGCGCCGTCATCGCAATGGTGGACGCAGCTGTCCAGCACCATTGCCGGCGGTCTGACTTTCGCGACGGTCCTGACATTGGTGGCGACGCCGGCGATGCTTGTGATTGGCGGCAGGTTCGCGCGCGATGCCCGGCCGACGCACCCGTCGCTGGTCCGCCGCATGATCGGTGCCGTGCGGCGGCCACGCGGCATGATGCCGGCCGAATAGGCCAACCCGTCACCTCAGGCTCCTAACGCGGGCCCCTTGCAACATCCTCGATGCCGGCGGCGATGGCCAGCAACCGCCGGTCATGCCCGCGTGATCCCATCACCGACAGCCCGGCAGGTGGCTCGCCCGGCGCATGGCAGGGCAACGAGATGGTCGGCCGGTCGAGATAGTTCGACAGCGCGGTGTTGCGTAACGCCCGCGCGCTGGCCTTCATCAGCGTCTCAATTCCCTGCAGCCCGGCAATCGGCATCGGGATTGTTGGCGAGGTCGGCAACAGCAGCGCGTCGAACGGCCGGGTGACCGCCTGCACGGCAGCGGAGGTCGCCTCGCGCTCACGCATCATCGCAATGAAATCGGCGGCCAGAATATCGCCGCCGGCGGCAAGCCGCGCCGCGACATAGGGGTCGTACCGGTCGCGGCGCGTCGCCATCATCTCGCGGTGAATTTCATGCGCCTCGGCCGAAACAATGCTGCCCGGGCGGTTCGCCGGGCGCAACTCCTCCAGAACATCGAGGCTGATATCGGTGATGCGGGCGCCGGCGGCGGACAGCCGGTCGATGGCGGCGTCAAAGGCGGAGGCGATCTGCGGGTCAAGATCGTCGAACAGATAGCCGCGTGGCAGGGCAAACCGGAGCCCGGCCAGCGGGAAACCGGTCTCGGCGCGGCCGTCGCCGCCGGTCATCAGGTCATCCAGAACGGCGCAGCATCCGGCGCTTGCTGCCATCGGGCCGGCGGCATCGAAGGAGACGGACAGAGGATAGACGCCCGCGGATGGCATCCGGCGGGCCGTCGGCTTCATCCCGACAATCCCGCACAGCGCCGCCGGGACGCGCGTCGACCCGCCGGTATCGGTGCCGATGGTCGCCGCCGCCATGTCATCGGCGATCGATACGGCGCTTCCCGAGGATGATCCGCCAGCGATTCGGCCCTCGCCTTCATCACGTCCATAGGGGCTGCGCGGATTGCCGTAATGCGGGTTCATGCCAAGCCCGGAATAGGCGAATTCGGTCATGTTCGTCCGCCCGATGATGATGAAACCGGCGGACCGCAGCCGCGCCACCACGATGGCATCGCGGCCAGCCGGCGCGGCGTCATCCAGCACTCTTGACCCGGCGCGGGTCACCTCACCTGCGATATCGAACAGATCCTTTACCGACAGCGTGACACCGGCGAAGGGCGGCAGCGTGGCGCCGGCCTTGCGCAGGGAATCGATATGGTCGGCCTCGGCGCGGGCGGCATCGTCATTGACGGTGATGAAGGCCCGCGCGCCATCCTCGCTGTCGATGGCAGCAAGACAGGCCTCGACATGATCACGGGCGGCAAGGGTGCCGGCGGCAAGCCGCGCGGCGATATCGGATATCAACATGGGCATGCATCGACTATGACCCGGTCCCGGCAAAAAATCACCCGGAAAACAGCCGCTGGAACAGGGGTCGCGCCGTGGTTCGCTTGACGCGGCGAGGGCGGCTCTTGATAGTGGCGCGATGAACGACAGCTTTGACTATATCATCATCGGTTCGGGCTCGGCGGGAAGCGCGCTTGCCTACAGGCTTGGCGAGGATGGCAGGCGCCGCGTCCTGGTCCTCGAATTTGGTGGCAGTGATGCCGGCCCGCTGATCCAGATGCCGGCCGCCCTGTCCTATCCGATGAACATGCCGCGCTATGACTGGGGCTATCTTGCCGAGCCGGAACCGGCGCTTGGCGGACGGCGGCTTGTCTGTCCGCGCGGCAAGGTGATCGGCGGATCGTCCTCGATCAACGGCATGATCTATGTTCGTGGCCATGCCGGTGATTACGCGCATTGGGAGGAATCGGGTGCCACCGGATGGGGCTATGCCGATGTGCTGCCCTATTTCCGGCGCATGGAAACCTCGCATGGCGGCGAGGCGCCCTGGCGCGGTACGGACGGGCCGCTTCATGTCACCCGCGGGCCGCGCGACAACCCGCTTCACGGCGCTTTCGTCGCGGCGGCCGAGGCGGCAGGCTATGCGGCGACACCGGACTATAACGGACACCGGCAGGAAGGTTTCGGCCCGGCCGACATGACGGTATGGAAGGGACGGCGCTGGTCGGCAGCGAATGCCTATCTCAGGCCGGCCATGGCGCGCGGCAATGTGCGGCTTGTGACGCGGGCGCTTGTTGACAGGATCCTGTTTGACGGGACGCGTGCGGTGGGCGTCAGCTATCTTCGTGGCGGCGCCAGACACGAGGTGCGCGCGAATGCCGAGATTGTGCTGGCGGCGGGCGCGATCAATTCCCCGCAGATATTGCAACGTTCGGGAATCGGGCCCGGCCAGGTACTGCAGGATGCCGGCGTGGTGGTGCGGTCCGACCGGGCCGGCGTCGGCGCCAATCTGCAGGACCATCTCGAGGTCTATTTCCAGATTGCCTGCCTGCAACCGATCACCCTTTACCGCCATCTTGGCCTTCTGGCGAAGGCCCGCATCGGCGCTGAATGGCTGTTCTTCAAGCGCGGGCTTGGTGCCTCCAACCAGTTCGAGACGCTTGGCTTCATCCGGTCGGCCGCCGGTGTTGCCTATCCGGATATCCAGTATCACTTCCTGCCGGTGGCGATCAGCTATGACGGCCGGGCGCCGGCCGCGGGGCATGGCTTCCAGCTTCATGTCGGGCCGATGCGCTCCAAATCGCGCGGCCATGTCCGGATCCGCGATGCCGAACCCGCATCCGCGCCGGAGATCCGTTTCAACTATATGAGCCATCCCGATGACTGGGCGGAATTCCGGCGCTGCATCAGGCTGTCCCGCGAGATTATCAGGCAGGCACCGATGGACCCCTATCGCGGCGCTGAAATCCAGCCTGGCGAGGATGCCATCTCGGATGACGCCATTGATGCGTTCATCCGCGATCATGCCGAAAGCGCCTATCACCCCTGCGGCACGCTGCGCATGGGCGCCGCCGACGATGCAGCCAGCGTCGTCGATCCGCACTGCCGGGTGATCGGGGTCGATGCGTTGCGGGTCGCCGATTCATCGATTTTCCCGCGCATCACCAATGGCAATCTGAACGCCCCCTCGATCATGACCGGCGAGAAAGCGGCGGATCATATTCTGGGCCGGGCCTCGCTGGCCCGCGCCAACGACACCCCGTACTTTCATCCCGGCTGGGAGACGGCGCAGCGCTAGACTGCCAGGCTGCCGCCACGCAGAAACATTCTTGTGCCGGTCTGACCGGCATGCCATCGTGACCGGAAAGCAATGACAGGCCGCCGCCCACCACGGGGCAGATGCGGCCATGCCCGAGGGAGGACTGAAGAATGAAGACCCGTGCCGCTGTCGCGGTGGCTGCCGGCAAGCCACTTGAAATCATGGAAGTTGATCTGGATGGCCCGCGCGCCGGCGAGGTGCTGGTCGAAATCATGGCCACCGGCATCTGCCATACCGACGCCTTCACCCTGTCCGGCGCCGATCCCGAGGGCATGTTCCCGGCGATCCTCGGCCATGAGGGCGCCGGCATTGTGCGCG
>Ga0181588_10000999_pt1 | contig 25306 bp, 24 predicted proteins | sample 071ome_26_FD_148607 | JGI IMG/M metagenome (GOLD analysis project Ga0181588, IMG submission 148607) | Coastal salt marsh microbial communities from the Groves Creek Marsh, Skidaway Island, Georgia - 071409BT metaG (spades assembly) | ecosystem: Environmental > Aquatic > Marine > Intertidal zone...
GGCGAAGGTGGCTTCCGTCACCAGCACGTCGCAGGGCACGGGCTCGAAGGGGGCGCAGGTGGGGTCCGGTTCTCGCTTGAAATCTCCCGTGACGACCCAGACCTCATCGTTCCGCTGCACCCGAATCTGGGCCGAGCCCAGGATATGCCCTGCGGGATGGAAGGAGACGGTGACGGCGCCGAAGGCCCGGCGCTCGCCGTAGGGAACGCCTTCCACGGGGCTGTACTGCCCGAGGCGCTTGCGCAGGATGGGCACACCAGGGGCGGCGGTCCAATAGTGACCCATGCCGTTGCGGGCGTGATCGCCGTGGCCGTGGGTGATGATGGCGCGATCCACCTTGCGCCAGGGGTCGATGGTGAAGTCCCCGTCCGGGCAGTGCAGGCCCCGGTCCGTGAGGGTGAGTAGGGGGGTGGTCATCCCGGTTCCTCAGTACCGCTGCCCGTGGCCTAAGCATACGCCCTAAGCCCCGCCGGGCCCTAGGGTTGGATCGCCGGGGGCGGTATGCTGAGCGTTGAAAAGAAGGGAGGCCGCGATGGCAAGGGTGAGCGCAACTCGGGTAGGGCGTAAGGCGAGGGTCGGGCGATGCGCCGTGCTCGTGCTCATGATCCTGGCTGGTGCGGCCCGGGCCTACCCGGAAGAAACGCTCCAGACCTTGACCTTCACCGCTGCGAAAGCCTTTAACCGGTGCGTAGAGGGGACGGGGACGCCCCGGCTGTCGGCGCTCCAGGTGCGGAATTTGGTGCTCGGGAATGTCGCCGAGGGGGAGGCCGGCGTGCTGCGCCGCGCCACCCGCTGGGGGTACTACGATCGCGCGGAGGGCGAGGAGGATCGGCGCTGGTTGTGGTTGGTGAGTACGCGGCTTCACGACCGCTTCGAGGACCGGGCCGCCAAGGTTCTGATGCAGGACGGCGTGCGGGCCACGCTGCGCTACGAGGATTTGGGAAGCGTGCTCTATTACCTCCAGCGCGTCACCATTCCCGCCAACGTCGTCCCCATTTTCCACCCTAGACCCTGGCGCTGGCCCTCGGGGGATCGTTTTACCGATTACCCCATCGACGAAGCGCGCCTCAGCGAGGCCGGGGAGCAGCTCTGTGAGGCTCTGGGGGAAACGCCCGAGGGTCTCACCTTTGATGCGCTGCTTGAGGAAACGGCGGGGGCTACGCTCGATGCGCTGCGCCAGCCCATCGCCGATATGCAAAGCCCCTGGTATGCCTTCTGGGAACTTGGGGAGCCCGGGCGCTTTGGGCGTTACGGGGAGGCGGGCAATCGCTTCGGCCGCGCCACAAGCTTCCCCTGCGGCACGGACCGGTGCCAGCTGCTAGATGACGATCCTATCTACGCCACCTTCGCCGCGGCCCAGCATCGCCTCGCGCTGCTGGCCACCATGCGCGGCATCCTACTGCTTCAGCGCGATCGCGGCGGCGCTGGCCAGTGAGGCTTATGCTGTTGGGGATCGCGCTGCTTTCCCTTAGCGCCTGCGTGGCCCCGCCCCGCCTTGATGTGGTCTCGGAAAATCAGGGCAGCCGCATTCGCCATCTGGTGCTTCATTTCACCGCCGAACCCTTCGATCGGTCCCTGGCGCTATTGACCCGAGCGGATACGGGCGCCGTCAGCGCCCATTACCTGGTCCCCGATCTAAACGACCCCACCTTTCCCGGCACCAGCGGCCGGGCTCTGCGCCTTGTCGCCGAGGATCGCCGGGCCTGGCATGCGGGGCGAAGCGTTTGGGCCGGGGAGACGGCCCTGAACAACTCCTCCATCGGCATCGAAATCGTGAACGCATCGACCTGCGATCATCGGCTGGCGGAGCCCCTTCCGGGGCCTGAGGCGGATCGCTGCCGCTATCTACCCTTTTCCGAGGCGCAGCTCGCCGAGGTTATCGCCCTGAGCCGGGAGATTCTGGCGCGCCATCCCGATATCCCCCCGGAGCGGGTAGTGGGCCACGCTGACATCGCGCCCACGCGGAAGGTCGATCCGGGTCCCTTCTTCCCCTGGCAGCGCCTGTACGAGGCCGGTGTGGGGCCCTGGTACGAGGCAGACACCTTCAGGGCCTGGCGGGCCTGGCTTCAGGACACGCCTTTGCCCCTGGCCACGCGGCAAGCGGCGCTGGCGGCCTGGGGCTTTGACCTGACCCCCACGGGGCGCCTCGATGTCGAGACCCGCTACGCCCTGCGCGCCTTTCAGCTCCACTTTCGTCCCGAGCCCCTGAACTACGCCTTCGACGAGGAGACTACGGCCATCCTCCTTGCGCTCCTCGCGCGCTATCGCCCCGATGCGCTTGCCGCGTTGTCCCTGCCTGGGACCCCTCCGCCGGTCCTCCTGGAACCCTTGCGCGAGACCGACTCCCCACCCTAGGCTCTAGCCTCTAGGGAGAGGAGTAACGGGCATGGCAGATTTCGATTTAGTGCTCCGCGGCGGCACCGTGGCCGACGGAACGGGGGCGGCGCTTCGGGAAACCGACGTGGCGGTGAAGGACGGTCGCATTGCCGCCGTGGGCGAACGGCTCGGCCAGGGGACGGAGGAGATCGACGCCCGCGGCCTGCTCGTTACCCCGGGCTTTGTGGATGTGCACACTCATTACGATGGCCAGGCCACCTGGGACGACCGCCTCACCCCCTCCTCCAATCATGGCGTAACCACCGCGGTGATGGGCAACTGCGGCGTGGGCTTTGCCCCCTGCCGCCCAGAAGATCACGACACCCTCGTCCGCTTGATGGAAGGGGTGGAGGACATCCCCGGGGTCGTGCTCACGGAAGGGCTGTCCTGGAACTGGGAAAGCTTTCCCGATTTCCTAAAGGCGCTGGAGGCGCGGGATCACGACATCGACTTTGCGGCCCAGCTGCCCCACGCGGCGCTGCGCGTCTACGTGATGGGGGAGCGGGGGGCGCGGCGTGAGCCCGCCACCGCTGCGGACATCCAGGCCATGGCCCAGCTCACCCGGGAAGCCATGGCTGCCGGGGCCCTCGGTTTTAGCACCTCCCGCACCTTGAACCACCAAACGGCGGACGGGGATCCCACGCCGACGCTCACCGCGGCGGAAGACGAACTCATGGCCATTGCTCTGGCTATGAAGGCCGAGGGGAAGGGGGTGCTTCAGTTTGTGTCTGACTTCCAGAACCCTGGGGAAGAGATGGCCATGCTGCGCCGTTTGGTCGAGCAGTCTCGCCGGCCCCTGTCCCTGTCTCTCGCGCAAACGGAGGGGGCGCCGGAGGGCTACCGGAAGCTCCTAGGCTGGCTTGAAGGCATGGCGCAGGCGGGGCTTCCCGTGCGTGGCCAGGTGGCAAATCGTCCCGTGGGCCTCATGCTGGGCCTCGATGCCACCCTAAACCCCTTCGTCGCCCACCCGAGCTTTCAGGCACTTCAGGCGCTGCCCCTGGCGGAGAAGGTTGCCCGGCTCCGGGATCCGGCGCTGCGAGCTACCCTTCTGGGGGAGGCGCCCCAGGCCGATCACCCCTTCATGCAGGCGGTGCTTTCCAACTTCGAGAAAATGTTTGTGCTCGGCGATCCGCCGGATTACGAACAGGACCCAAGCCAATCCCTCGGGGCCCGCGCCCGGCGCCTGGGCGTCGAGCCCGCGGCCTTGGCCTTCGACCTCATGCTCGAGGACGAAGGGCGGGCCATGCTGTATTTCCCGTTCCTGAACTACGCGCAGAACGATCTCGATGCGGTGCTCGAAATGATGGAGCACGCTCAGACCATTCTCGGCCTGGGGGATGGAGGCGCTCACCTGGGTACCATTTGCGATGCCAGCTTTACCACCCACATGCTGACTCACTGGGCCCGGGATCGGCGCCGGGGTCGAAAGCTTCCCGTGGAAACAGTGGTGCAGTGGCATAGTCGCGATACGGCCCAGGCCATGGGGCTCTTCGATCGGGGCGTGCTAAAGCCGGGCTATCGGGCGGATCTCAACATCATTGATTTCGACCGGCTGCGGCTGCGTCCACCGCGCATGCAACGGGATTTGCCCGCCGGCGGTCAGCGGCTCATGCAGGATGTGGAAGGCTATCGCTACGCCATCGTGGCCGGTCAGGTGACCTACCGAGATGGCGTGGCTACGGGGGCGCTTCCGGGACGCCTCGTACGGGGGGCTCAGCCTGCGCCGGGCTGAGCATTGAGGCCACGGCATGCATACCGATCGCCTTATGGCGGCGGTGGAAGAAGACCTCGAGCGGGCAGCTAAGCTGCTGCGCGCCGGGGAACTCGTCGCCTTTCCTACGGAAACGGTTTACGGCCTGGGTGCCGATGGCTTGAGCAATTCTGCGGTGGCGCGAATCTACACCGCGAAGGGCCGGCCCCAGGACAACCCCGTGATTTTGCACGTGGCGAGTCTGGCGGAGGCGGACGGGTTATATCAGCCGACGCCCTGGCAGGCCGAGGCCCTGCGGCGCCTAGCGGAGGCCTTCTGGCCGGGCCCTCTCACCGTGGTGGTGCCAAAGACGGACCGGGTGCCGGCGCGGGTGAGTGCTCGCGGGGACAGCGTCGCCCTACGGGTTCCGAACCACCCCGTAGCCCTGGCGCTTTTGACGGCCGTGGGGCGTCCCTTAGCGGCGCCTTCAGCGAATCGTTCCGGTCGCCCGAGCCCCACCACGGCGGACCATGTGCTGCGTACTCTGGACGGCCGCATCGCCGCGGTGCTCGATGGGGGCGCCGCGCCCCTCGGCTATGAATCAACGGTGCTCTCCCTGCTGGGGGATGCGCCGCGTATTTTGCGCCCCGGGGCCCTGGGGCCGGAGGCCCTGAGTTCCGTGCTCGGGGTGACCGTTCCATCGCCTGCGGGGGAGGAAAAAGCCCCGGCGGATAATCAGGGCCTGCCAGCCCTCGCGCCAGGCATGCGCCATCGTCACTATGCCCCGGAGTCGGTGACCTTACGCTTCACCGATGAGGCAGGGCTCGAGGCGGCGTGGCCCGGGGGCGATGCCATTCTTTGCCGGAGCGCGGTGGCGCGGCGCCTGGGGCCGCGGCGTGCGCCCCTCGTGGTGCTTCCCGAGGCCCCGGAAGGCTTTGGGCGGGCCCTTTATGATGGGCTTTATGCCTTGGAGGGGGCCGAGGTGCCCTTCGCGTGGGTTGAGGCCTTGCCGGAGGGTCCAGCCTGGGCCGCCCTTCGTGATCGATTAATGCGGGCTGTAGCGGGCTAGGCGCAAGCGCGCGGTTCTGGCCGTGGGCCTAAACGGGACAATAGGGAAGGGGATGAGCATGAATACTTTTGATTGCGTTCTGCGCAACGCAACCTTGGTGGACGGCACCGGCGCCGCGCCGCGGCAGGGGGACCTGGCCATCAAGGATGGCCTGATCGCCGCCGTGGGGTCCTTCGATGGAAGGGGTCGGGAGGAGATCGATGCGGAAGGGGGACTGGTCACCCCGGCATGGGTCGATATTCACACCCACTTCGACGGTCAGGTGACCTGGGATGACGCCATGTTGCCCTCCTCGGGGCAAGGGGTAGGCACCATCGTCATGGGGAACTGCGGTGTGGGCTTCGCCCCCGTGGCCCCCGGCGGTGAGAAGGACCTCATAGAGCTTATGGAAGGGGTGGAGGACGTCCCTGGGACCGCCCTTTACGAAGGCATGCCCTGGGGCGCCTGGTCGAGCTATCCCGAATACCTTGATTACCTGGCGACTCGGGTCTACGCCCTCGACGTGGCCTCCCTCATTGCCCACGGCGCCGTGCGGAACTTCGTCATGGGCACCCGAGGCCGGGAGAACGCACCCGCCACGGCGGAGGATTTAGAGGCCATGCGCCGCTTGGTCGCCGAAGGGGTAAGCGCCGGGGCCGTGGGCTTCTCCACGTCCCGGATCCTCGGCCACGTTTCCGTGCGCGGTGAGCCGGTCCCGGGCACCTTCGCCCAGGACGACGAGGTGCTGGCCCTGGCGCGGGCCTTGCGTGATGCGGGGAAGGGCGTGTTTCAGATCATTCCCTCAAGCACCCTGGGCAGCGGTGCTGCCGCAGGTCGAGAGGAGCCCCATGACCTGGCGGACGAAGTCCGGCTCATGGCCCAGCTGTCTCGGGAAGCGCAGCGTCCTCTCACCTTCACCCTGTTCCAGGTGGCGGAATGGCCCACCCGGTGGAAAGAGGTGCTCGATCAGGTCAGCGCTGAGAACGCCGCCGGCGCCCAGGTCTTCCCCCAGGTGGGCGCCCGGCCCACGGGCATCGTCATGAGTCTTCGCACCTACCATCCTTTCATGCGCCGCCCAAGCTACCTTGAGCTGAAGGAATTGAGCTTTGAGGCGCGCTTAGAAGCGCTTCGCGATCCGACGCGGCGGGCGGCGATTCTGGGGGAGCAAAGTGTGCCCCACCCCCTCCCTGGCACCATGGAAAATGGGGTGGCCTTCGCCGAGCTCAACTTCGACCAGATTTTCCTGTTCGATGAGGCGCGGGACTACGAGCCCACGCAGGCCCAAAGCTTCGCAGCCCAGGCCAAGGCCAAGGGCATGGATCCCCATGCGTTCCTCTACGACGCCCTTACCGCCGGCTCGGGGGAGCGTTTCGTAGTCATGTATTTCACCAACTACGCCGATCACAACCTCGATGCGGTGCGGGAAATGCAGCTGCACCCGGAGACCGTCACGGGCCTTTCCGACGCTGGCGCCCACGTCACCGTCATCTTCGATGCCGTGGCCCCGACCTATGAACTCACCCACTGGGGTCGGGACCGCACCCGAGGCGCGACCTTGCCCCTGGAGCATTTGGTCCATCGGCAAACGCAGCGCAACGCCCAGCTCTTTGGCTTCAAGGATCGCGGGGCGCTGCTTCCCGGTCTGCGCGCGGATGTGAACTGGATCGACTTCAAGCGCCTGTCCCTCGGCGACCTGGAAGTGCGCCGGGATCTGCCCGCCGGGGGCGCGCGGATTCTCCAGCACGCCAAGGGCTATCGGGGCACCTGGGTGGCCGGGGTGCGGACCCGCGCTGAGGATGAAGATACCGGTGCCCGTCCCGGGCGGCTGCTGCGGAGCCAGCGGTGACCCTGGGGGATCTGCGGAGACGTTGGCTTAGTCTGGCCGGCGGCCTTGAGGGCGTGCTCGCCCTCCTGGCGCTCCTCGGCGCCCTCGCGGTGCTGCAAACCTTCGTGCTGGGGCAGCACTTCGTCATTCCCACGGCGCTGCTTGTGCCCACGGCCTTTACCGCGGTGCTGGCGGTGCGCGGGGCCGCGGGGCAGCGCTGGGCGCAGGGGATCGTGCTTTGGCTTGGCGTCTTTGCCGTGGCCCATCTCTTTTTTGCGCTGTTTTGGGCGAAAACCCCCCGGGTCCTCCTTGGCGAAGCTTTCTTGCCTGTCTATGGGGCCCTGCTGGTGATCTTCGCCGTGCTCACCCGAGCCTATGGAAAGGGAAATGGGCTCCGCTTACTGCTGCCTGAAACTGACGCCCCATGAGTTCGGCGCTGTCCCCGAGGCCGTCTGCGGTGTTTTGGGAGGGGGTGCGCGATGGCACCCCCTTCATCGTTATGGTGGGGCCCTTTGCCTTGCTCTTTGGCGTAGTGGCCGCGGAGCTTGGCCTTTCCCTGGCAGAAACGCTGGGCTTTTCAACGCTCGTGATTGCCGGTGCGGCGCAGTTCGCCACCCTCGAGCTTCTGGATGCGGGGGCGCCGGTCTCCGTGGCCGTGGGGACCGGGCTCGCCGTGAATCTGCGCATGGCGCTCTATTCGGCGTCCCTGGTGCCCTACCTGGGCCGAGCGCCTCTGCGCCATCGCGCCTGGATTGCCTATGCCCTGGTGGATCAGGTCTATGCCCTGGCGTTGCTGCGCTTCCAGGGCCGGGAGGAGCCCCAGGCATCTAGGCTTGCCTACTACGCGGGCGCCGCCGCGCCGATCTGCGGGATATGGATTCTGGCCTGCGCCCTCGGGGCCCAGGCCCAAAGCACGGTCGCGGCGGTACCGGGGCTCGACTTTGCTGTGCCCCTGACCTTCCTGGCCATGGTGACGCCCATGCTGAAGGATTGGCCTAGCGTGGCGGCTGCGGTGGTGGCTATGGGCCTAGCGATCCTGGGCCATCAGCTTCCGCTCAATAGCGGCATGCTTCTGGCCGTGGCGGGGGGCATGGTCACCGGGGCGACGCTCGAGGGTAGGAGGGAGGCCCATGGCTGAGCTTGCCCCCGGCACCCTGTGGTTCACCATTGCCGCCCTAGGCTTGGGAACCTACCTCATTCGTTTTTCCTTCCTGGGGTTCCTGGGCGGACGGACTCTGCCGCCCCTGGCGCTGAGGCTGCTGCGCTACGTGCCCGTAGCGGTGTTCCCGGCTCTGGTGGCGCCGCAGGTGCTATGGCCCACGGCCACCGGGGGGGAATTTGATGCGCCGCGCCTCCTGGCGGCGCTTTGCACCTTGCTAGTGGGCCTGTGGCGCCGGAACGTGCTGCTGGCCCTCGGCGCCGGCCTGGGGCTGCTCCTGGTGCTGGAGCTGCTTCGCGGACTCTAGCCGTTTTGCGCGGCGCGGAGCCGGGCAGCGGTGAAGTCCGGGCTGCGCTTTTCCATGAACGCGGCGATGGCTTCCCGGTTCTCGGGGCTGCCCACGGTGCGGGTGAGGGCCTCGTTTTCCAGGGCGATGATTTCCCGGAACGCGGCCTTCTTCGGCGCCATCATGAGGGCCTTGGTTTCCTGCAGGGAGTTTGGCGCCTGCCGGGCCAGAATCTCAGCCTTCGCGAGGACGGTTTCGAGGAAGCCTTCGTCGGGGAACACGTCGAGGGCGATGCCCGTGGCCTTGGCTTCCTGGGCGCTCAGGGTTTCCGCACTGTAGAGGAACCAGGCCGCGCGCTGGGGGCCCATGATTTGCTGGAAGGTGAGGCTGCTGGCCGCTTCCGGGTTAATCCCCAGGGCGGCGAAGGGGCAGCGCATCTTGGCCGATTCGGCCATGAAGACCATGTCCACGAGGCCGCAGACCGTACCCCCCACGCCTACGGCGACGCCGTTTACGGCAGCGATGATGGGCTTGGGGTAGTCGATGAGGCATTCCAGGAGCCCGGGAAAGCCATGCTTCGGCGGAGCGGTTTTCTGGCCCATTTCCGTAAGGTCTGCGCCGGCGGTGAAGGCCCGGCCCTTACCCGTCAGCACCACCACGGAAACGGTGCCGTCCTCCGCAGCCGCCTGGAGCCCTTCCACCAGCGCATCGAATAGGCCGCCATTGAAGGCGTTGAGCTGGGGTTCCCGGTTCAAGGTGAGGACGCGAATCGCGCCGTGATCGTTGATTTCTACCATGGGCCTGTCTCCCTCCTCGTTTGTTCTAGACTCGATGATGGCCCAGGCGGCCGATGGACAAAAGCATTCCGGCGAGGGCCGCGCTAAACTTTTGCTTCTAAGGATAAGGGGAGAAGGCGTATGGGGAGCAACCTTAAGATTCGCGGGGAGCGGCGCTGGGCGCGCTGGGCCGTGCTGACGCTGGCGGTGCTGGCGCTGCCCTTGCAGGCCGCTACCTATCTGCGTTTTGCCGACGAAGCGGGCATGGTGCACTTTGGGGAGCGCCTTGCCGATGGCCGTGTTCAGCCCTTGGATGGGGCGCCCTGGGCCGGCGGCCAGGCCCTTGGGAGTCCGCGCGCCGTCGAGGCGTCTCAGCTTCTCGCGCCGGTGACGCCGCGCTCCGTCATCGCCATTGGTTACAACTATCCAAGCCACACCACGGACCGTCCCGACCCGACGGCCCTCGGCATGTTTGCCAAGTTGCCGGGCTCCATCACGGGCCCTGGGGCGGTAATTCCCTACCCTCGGCGCGCGAAAAATCTGCACTATGAAGGGGAAGTGGTCATCGTCATCGGCGAGCCGACGTTTCAGGTGCCGCGGGAAGCGGCGCTCAGCAAGATCTTTGGCTTTACCGCCGGCAATGACGTCTCGGAACGGGACTGGCAGGCCGGCGATCTCCAGTGGCTGCGGGCAAAGGCTTCCGATGGCTTTGGCCCCGTGGGCCCCTGGATTGTCACGGACCTAGACCCGACCTCCCTGACCGTCAAAACCTTCCTAAACGGGACGCTCAAGCAGTCTGACGCGGTGAAGAATCTTTTCTTCGACTTCGCGACCATCATCAGCGAGGTCTCCGAGACCATCGTCCTCGCGCCGGGGGACATCATCTTCACCGGGACGCCCGGGACCACCGAGCCCATGGCCCCGGGGGATGAGGTGGTGGTGGAGGTGTCCGGGGTCGGGCAGCTCCGAAACGTCGTGGGCAGCCCGTGATGGATCCGCGCAACCTTACCTTCGAAGACGGCGCGCCCCTCGAGCCGGCGGTGGCGGCGGGGCTGATCTTTGACACGGACCCGCATATTTTTTCCTTCCTTCACGGCCATGACCGCGCCCGCGCCGATCAGCACCTGGCCTACCAGTGGCAACAGGCCCAGGGCCTCTTCTCCCATCGCCATGCCCGGCTCGCGGTGGACGGGGCAGCCCTCGGGGGCCTTGCCCTGGGCTTTATGACAGAGGAGCAGGGGGCGGCAGCGGGGCCCTTTTTTCAGCAGGCTCAGGCGGCCCTGGATCCCGAGGGCCTTGCGGCCTTAGCGCGCTGGGTACAGGAGGGCCGCTACGTGCTGCCTGCGGTGCCGGCGCAGGCCTTTTATCTGCAAAACCTTGCCGTGTTGCCCAGCCTACGAGGCCGCGGCCTCGGGCAGCGCCTGCTTGAGGATGTCTTCCGCCGAGCCAAGGCGGCGGGCGCGGAAGCGGTCCATCTGGATCTTTACGCCGGCAATCCGGCGCAGGCCCTCTACGAGCGGGCGGGCTTCAAGGTGCTCGTGGAAACGCGGGTTCCGGCCCTCGTGCCGGAAGGCATCGATCTCCATCTCCACATGGCTGCCCCTCTTTAGGAGACTTTCGTGAGCGAATCCCTCCGTAGCCAGCTACTAAGGGCGGGGCTAGGCAAGGCGCCGGAGCCTAAGGTACCCAAGCCCAAAGCGCCCGAACCCCAGCCTAAACCTCAGCCGAAACCAAAGGCGCGGCGCAAGAGCGCGCTCTCCCAAACCCTTCGCGAGCAGGCCAAGCTGATTATCGAGCAGCGCCGCCTGCCGCGAGGGCAGGGCGCCTGCGCCTATCATTTCTTGGACGGGAAAAAGGTTCGGAAGCTATACGTGACCGAGGCGCAGCGCGATGGGCTGGCCGCCGGCGCCATGGTGCTCGTGCGCCACGGCGCGGGCTTTGAGGTGATTGAGGAGAAGGTGGCGGAGAAGGTTCGCGAACTCGATGATCGCCTGGTGCTGCCCAAGCCTCAGGCGCCGGGGGCGGACGATCCGGCCTACGCGGACCATCCGATCCCTGACGATCTTGACTGGTAATCAGGGCGTTTTCGCGTACACCCGTTCCCCGGCAATCCAAGTTTCCTTCACCTGAAGCTTCCAGAGGTCCTCTGGCGCGACGGAGAAGGGATCGTCTTCGAGAAGCACGAAATCTGCCCATTTCGTCGGTTCCAGGCTCCCGAGCTGCCCCTCCTGCCGCGCGGACCACGCTGCATCTAAGGTAAAGCCCCGAAGCGTTTGCGAGAGCGTGAGCTTTTCGCTCGGGCGCCAGCCCCCGGGGGGATCATCCTGCCGGTTTTGCCGGGTCACCGCGGCGTGGATGCCAAAGACCGGATCCGGGGGCTCCACGGGAAAATCACTGCCCAGGGCCAGCACGGCGCCGTTGCTGAGCAGCGTGGCCCAGGCATAGCCCCCGGCGAGGCGCTCCGGCCCTAGGCGCTTCTCAGCCATCCACATATCGGAGGTGGCATGGGTGGGTTGCATGGAGGCCACCACGCCAAGGTCGATGGTGCGCTGAAGATCACCGGGACGCATGACCTGCGCGTGCTCGATGCGGTGCCGGAGGTCCTTGCTGCCCGGGTAGCGCTGGAAAGCCTGTTCGTAAGCGTCCAGGACCACGGCGTTGGCTCGAGTCCCAATGGCGTGGATGCCCACCTGCCAACCCCGGGCCGTGGCCTGATCGACGATCGTGGCGAGGTCCTCGGCGCTGGTAAACAGCAGGCCCCGATTGCCTTCGTCGTCGCTGTAGTCCTCGAACAGGGCGGCGCCGCGGCTGCCCAGGGCGCCATCGGAGTACAGCTTCACCGCCTGCACATCGACGCGATCCTCCGGGTCGTCCTGGGGCGTGCCGAGGGCCTCGAGCGTTTCCTCCCCGGCCACCATGACGTAGAGGCGGACCTTTAGATCACCGGCCTTGGCCAGGCGCTGGAAGGTTTCAATGGCGCGCACGCCAGCGCCTGCGTCGTGGACCTGGGTAAGGCCCTTGCTCAGCATGATGTCCTGAGCGGCGCCGATGGCCGCCTCCAGCTGGGCCTGGCTGGGCCGGGGGACCACCGCGTCGATGAGATCCATAGCCGCGTCCACGAATACCCCGGTGGGGTTGCCGTTCTCGTCGCGGATGAGCTGCCCCCCAGGAGGATCGAGGGTGTCGGCGCTGATGCCCGCGGCGGCCATGGCCGCGCCGTTGGCCCAGGCGGCATGGCCGTCCACTCGGCGTAGCCAAATCGGCCGATCGGTGACGCCGTCTAAATCGCTGGCCCGGGGAAAGCGCCCCTCGGGCCAGTGCTCTTGGTTCCACCGTCCCCCGGTGATCCAGCCTTCCCCCGATTCCGCGTAGCGCGCGATCGTGTCTACCGTGGTCTTGAGGCTTTGCAGCCCCGTGATGTTTAAGCGAAGCGCATCGTAGCCGAGGCTCGTGAAGTGGCCATGGGCGTCGATGAGCCCGGGCATGAGGAAGGCGCCTTCGCCGTCGATGCGCGTCACCGGCTCCCCGAGGCGAGCGGCCAAGGTGCGGAGATCATCGAAGGTGCCTGCAGAGACCACGCGACCTTCATGTATCAGCAAGGCCGAAAAGCGCTGCTCTTGCACCGTAGCGCCCGTATCCGCCGCGCTGGCCGTGGCGGTCCAGCCGTTGACGTTGTAAAGCAGGGTCGTATCGGCCACCGCGGCGCCCGTTAGGCTTGCGAGGCTGAGGGTAAGGGCCGCCCGGAGGGATCGAAGGGTCATGGAGCGCCTCCCTAGCGCGACATCAGGGTTTTGAGATCCGTTTCCGGATTGGCCAGGGCTTCGGCGGTCACCGGGGCCTTCTGGGCCACCAGCTGGCGCGCCGCCATGAATTCCCGGGGGCTGTTTACCGCATCCACGGCAATGAGCTGACCGCCCTTCAGGTAAAAGCGAGCGAAGGCGCCGCTATTCGGGTCTCCGCGCAGGACGTCTTCCTCCGCCTCCCCGGAAAATCCCACCATCTGCAGCTTAAGGTCATACTGGTCACTCCAGAACCAGGGCACGGCATCGTAGCGGGCGTCGCCGCCGCAAATATTCTTGGCAGCGACCCGGGCCTGGTCCATGGCGTTGGGGACCGATTCCAGGCGCAGGCGCCGACCGAGCCCAGGGTTGGGATGGTTGGTGCAGTCACCGATGGCGTAGACGTTTGGCGCGCTGGTCCGCGTGCCTTCATCAACGAGAATGCCGTTTTCGCAGGCGATGCCCGCGGCCTCTGCCAGTTCCGTGCGGGGTAAAATCCCGACGCCCACGATGACCACGTCCGCGGGAAGCTCCGTGCCGTCTTTGCAGCGCACGCCCGTTACCTGGCCGTCGCCGAGGAGTTCCGCCGCTGCCGCTTCCGTTTTGATCACCACCCCGTGGCCTGTGTGGACCTGGGTGTAGAAGGCAGACATGGCCGGCGTGGTGACCCGGGCCAGAATGCGGCTTTCCATTTCCAGCACCGTGACCTCTAGGCCCAGCTTGCGGGAGACCGCCGCGACCTCGAGGCCAATATAGCCGCCGCCGATGATGACCAGCCGCTTCCCTGGAGTGAGTGCATCGCGGATGCCGTCGACGTCAGCCATGGTGCGCAGATAGAACACGCCGGCTTGGTCGAAGCCCGGGAGGGACAGGCGGCGCACGGCACTGCCCGTGGCGAGGACGAGGTCGCTGTAGGCCAGCGCCTCGCCCCCCTCCAGGGTGACCGTTTGCGCTACCGTATCGATCGCTTCGACCTTTGTAGCGAGGCGGGTTTCGATGTTCTGATCGGCGTAGAACTTCTCGGGACGCACGAGGAGCCGCTCCACAGGGAGTTCGCCCAGAAGGTAGGCCTTCGAAAGCGGCGGGCGCTGGTAAGGCAATTGGGGCTCTTCGCCGATCATCATGATTTCGCCGTCATAGCCTTCCTGCCGTAGGCTGGCCACGAGTTGTCCGGCCCCCTGGCCACCGCCCACCACGATCGTTCTTTTCATCTGCGATCCCTTATGCTCGCCTGCGATGCCTGCCATTGTAGCGCCCCTGGTCAAAGGAGGCTTTCCATGGATAGCGACCCCTCTGCCTTCCCCCTTAGCTTAGCGTCTCGGCGCATGGGTGCGGTGATGATCTTCTCCCTGCTGGGCGTGATGTTCGGCGGCGCCGTGTTGACCTATCGGCTGGTGGCTTTGCCAGCCTATCTGGCATCGCCGCTCCACCAGGATCTGTGGCGGGCAGGCCACGCCCACGCCGCCCTTTTCCTCGTGCTGACGCTGGTGTGCTTGCCTTGGATCGATGCGGCCCGGTTCTCCGAGGCGCTGCGTTGGGGGGTGCGCGTGCTCATCTCCTCGGCGAGCGTGACCTTTCCCGCGGCTTTCTTTTTTGCCGCCCCAACGCCCGCCGCCGTAGAGGCCACGCCGGCCCTTTGGTTACTCGTGCCCGGGGCTATACTCCTGGCTTCGGGCTTACTGCTGCTGGTTTGGGGCTTGCTTCGGCGGGCGCCAAATTCCTCGCACACTCACCCATAAAGGAGACGGTTTGTGATGCTTCCCCGCGTCCTGGCCCTTGGGCTGTTCGGTGTAACGCTTGCGGCCTGTGAAAAACCCCCGGAGCCTTCGAGCGCCGCCGCTTCGGCCCCGGCTGCAGCGGTGAATCCGTTCCTGGCCCCGAGTCCTCTGCCCTATGGGCTCCCGCCCTTCGATCGCATTGAGCATGCGCATTTTAAGCCGGCCTTCGAAGAGGGCATGGCCGAGGAGCAGGCCGAAGTGGCGGCCATCGTGGCCAATGCGGCGCCGCCGACCTTCGAGAACACGATTGTGGCCCTGGAGAAAACGGGGGCCGTGCTAGACCGGGTCTCGCGGGTGTTTTACGCCCTCTCTAGCGCCCATACGAACGAAGCGATTCGCGCGCTTAGGGCTGAACTCGCGCCGAAGCTCTCTGCCCATCGCGATGGGATCATGCTGAATCCTGAGCTCTTCGCGCGGGTTTCGGCAGTTTTCGACGCGCGGGACGAGGCGGGGCTGGCGGGGGAGGACCTGCGGCTCGTCGAGGAAACCTACAAGGACTTCCAGCGCGCGGGCGCGGCCCTTGATGCGCCGGCGCGGGAACGACTCAAAGAACTGAACAGCCTTCTGGCCAAGGCCGGCGCGGCCTTCTCCGATGCAGTGCTGGCGGAGGTGAACGCCAGCGGGGTGATCGTAGAAGACGAATCGGAGCTGGCGGGGCTTGGCGCCGACCGGCGCGCGGCCCTGGCTCAGGCAGCGGCGGAAGCAGGCCTTGGGCCCGACCGTTGGTTGATCTCCCTGCGGAACACCACGGGCCAGCCCATCTTGACCGATCTGACCTACCGGCCCCTGCGCGAGCGAATTCAGCGGGCCTCGGAAGCGCGGGGGCACCGAGGGGGGGAGCACGATAACCGCGCTCGGGTGCTAGAGATTCTCACCTTGCGCGCGGAAAAGGCGGCGCTCCTGGGCTTCCCGGACTACGCAGCCTATGCGGTGGCGAACCAAACCGCCGGCAGCCCGGAAGCGGTCGAGGCCATGCTCAGTCAGCTTCGCCCTCGAGCAGTGGCCAACGCGCAGAAGGAAGGGGCCGCGCTCCAAGCGCTCATGGATCAGCAAAGTCCCGGGGAAACCTTAGCCGCCTGGGATTGGAGTTTTTATGCCGAAAAGCTCCGTGCTGAGCGCTACGCTTTTGATGCGGAAGCCCTAAAGCCCTACTTCGAAATGAACCGCGTGCTACGGGATGGGGTCTTTCACTTTGCCGGGGTGCTCTATGGCCTGCGCTTTGAGCCGCGCCCGGACCTGCCCACGTACCACCCGGATGTGCAGGTGTTTGAGGTGTTCTTAGATGACGCCCCGAAGGGCCTTTTCCTCTTCGATCCCTACGCGCGCCCCAGTAAGCGCGGGGGCGCCTGGATGAACGCCTATGTTTCCCAGAGCCGCCTCCTGGGCACGCCTGCGGTGGTGGCAAACCATCTGAATATCGTGAAGCCGGCGCCGGAGAACCCCACGCTCCTCACCTTTGATGAGGTCAACACCATGTTCCACGAGTTCGGCCATGCCCTTCATGGCCTGTTCTCGGACGTCACCTATCCCCGCTTCTCCGGCACGCGCGTGCCCCGGGATTTCGTGGAGTTCCCCTCCCAGGTGCACGAGATGGGTGCGACCTGGCCGTCGATTCTTAAAAACTATGCCGTGCACTATGAAACGGGCGAGCCCCTGCCCGCCGAACTGCTCGAGAAGGTGCTCGCAGCCCAGCGCTTCAACGAGGGTTTCCGCACGACGGAGTATCTGGCGGCCGCAAGCCTGGATCAGGCCCTTCATCGCCTGGCGCCAGAGGCCCTGCCCGAGCCCGAGGCGCTGATGGACCTCGAGGCCCAGCTTCTGACGGACTTGGGCCTCGCCTATGCCCCCGTGCCCCCACGCTACCGGACCCCCTACTTCTCCCACATCATGGGGGGCTATGCGGCGGGCTATTACAGCTATATCTGGAGTGAGGTGCTCGACGCGGACACGGTGGCCTGGTTCAAGGCCAATGGTGGTCTAACCCGGGAGAACGGGGACCGCTTCCGCGAGCGTCTGCTGTCCCGAGGTTCGAGCGTGGACGCCATGGCGCTATATGAAGACTTCCGCGGTGCGCCCCCGAGCCTCGAGCCCCTGCTCGAGCGGCGCGGCTTAAGGGACTAGGCGTTTGGGGCGGGTGCTGGGTGCGGTTCCTGCGCCGCCAGCACCGCGCTTCGGAGGGCTTTTTTTGCCAACTTGCCCGTGGGCAGACGCGGTAAGGGCTGGTGAAAGCTCCAGCTTTTAGGGCATTTGAGATTCGCGAGGTGCTGGCGGCAGTGCTGGCGCAGGGCCTCGCGCAGCGCCGCCTCATCTGCTGGGGCGGCGGGGGCCGTGAGCTCCACGGCGGCGTGAATGCGCTCGCCGAATTCCTCATCCGGAAGCCCAAAAACCGCGGCGTCGGCCACGCGCTCGTCCGCCAGGAGGACGTCTTCAATCTCCCGGGGGTAAATGTTGACCCCGCCGCTAATGATGGTGAAGTCGCGACGGTCCGTTAGGTAGAGATAGCCGTCTTCGTCCAGGTAGCCCAGGTCGCCGACGGTGGAAAATCCGTCCTTGAGGTAGGCGGCTTGGGTTTTGGCGTCGTCATTTAAGTAGCGGAAGGTGGCCCCGCCGCGCAGATAGACCGTGCCCGTCTCCCCGGGGGCGCAGGGCTCGCCGTCGTCGTCCCGAATGCTCACTTCCCCCAGCAAGGGCCGGCCTACGCTACCGCGGTGCCTCTGCCATTCTTCGCTGTTGATAATCGTTTGGCCGTTCGCTTCCGTTGCGCTGTAGTACTCGTAAATGATGGGCCCCCACCAGTCGATCATGGCCGCCTTTACCGCCGGCGGGCAGGGCGCCGCTGCGTGGATGGCGTAGCGATGGGCGCGGGCTTTAAAGGCCTGGCGGCGCGCTTCCGGCAGCCGCAGCAGGCGCACAAACATGGTGGGCACCCACTGGCTGTGGGTGATCGGGTGGTCTTCGAGGAGGGTAAGGGCGGTGTCCGCATCAAAGCGATAAAGCACGTGGGCCGTGCCCCCAAGGCGCAGCACCATGTCGATATAGCGAAGGGGCGCGCTGTGGTAGAGCGGGGCCGTGGACAGATAGACCGCGTCTTCACTGAGGCCGTGAGCACGAATGCGCGCCGCCGCGAGGGCACTTTGTGTGCCCAGCGGCGCTCCAGGCTCCGCCGTGATGACGCCCTTGGGCTGCCCCGTGGTGCCCGACGAAAATAATAGGGCCGCGCCCTCCTGGGCCCCTTCGGGACAGGTGCGGGGCTGGGTTTTGGCGAGGGCCCAGAGGGCTTCCGTGCTGTTTTGGATCGCCTGTCCTGGGGCCGGGCACTGGCCGGCCAGGTCGGTGCGGTAGACCAGATGCTGGGCGCCGGCGATCTCGAGGATCGTTCCGATCTCCGCGGCTTTCAGATGGCTATTTAAGGGGGTGTACCAGAGGCCCAAGCGCATGGCGGCAAAGTAGACCACCAGCGCTTCGTGGCTCGTTCCCGTAAGCGCCGCGAGCCGGCTGCCCGGGGTCAGGCCCAGGTGCCGAAGAGCCTGAGCCACGCGGTTCACGTCATCGTTGAGGTCTGCGTAGGTCTGGACCTGGGGGGCGGTCAGGGTGGGATCATGAAGTACCAGGGCGGGCTTCGCGGGCCGTCGCTGGGCCTGGGCCTCTAAATGAAAGAGGCTATCACCCATCAGCTATCCCGCTTGGGAGGCACCGGGAGGGTCGGGAAGGGGGTGACCTTATCGCCCTTGATTTCCTTGATGCGGGCCTGGCCTTCTTTCTGCACTTCGTCGATGCGAATAATGGCGTGCATGGGAATATAGCTGCGCTCCACACCTTCGAATTCGCTTTGTAGCTTTTCCTCCGCGGGATCCACCACCACCTGGGTGCGCTTCCCAAAGACGTAGCCCTCCACTTCGATGAAGCCGTAGAGCTCGCTTTGATAGATATCCCGCGCATAGAGCTCGTAAACCTGGCCCTGGCTTTGGAAGATCACGCGATAGAGGTGGGTGGGTTCGGCCATGGTGCCGCTCTCCTGCATCCGAAGGGGCGCAGTTTGGGCCTTGTGCGCTGCTTTGCAAGGGGGCGAGGCGGATTTTCCGTTGTGGTGGTTTTTGGATCTTGTTGGGAGCCGGTATGATCGCGGCCCCGGCGGGGCTTGTGAGGTGAGCCATGGCAAAAAAAGTCTTTATCCGTACCTACGGCTGCCAGATGAATGAGTATGACTCGGCGCGCATGCTCGATGCACTGCGCGAGGGGCAGGCCATGGAGCCCACGGACCGCCCCGAGGACGCCGATCTCATTCTGTTGAACACGTGTTCCATTCGGGAGAAGGCGCAGGAGAAGGTCTTCAGCGAGCTGGGACGCTACCGCACCCTTAAGGCCGATAAGCCCGATCTCCTCATCGGCGTCGGCGGTTGCGTGGCCAGCCAGGAAGGGCACGCCATCGCCGATCGAGCCCCCTTCGTGGATTTGGTGTTCGGCCCCCAAACCCTTCACCGTCTGCCGGAGATGATCGACGAGCGCCGCGCCGGCGCGACCCCGGGGGGCAAGCGCCTGCCGCCCCTGGTGGATATCTCTTTTCCCGAAATCGAGAAATTCGATCGCCTGCCCGAACCCCGGGCCGAGGGCCCCACGGCCTTTGTCTCTATCATGGAAGGGTGCTCGAAGTACTGCAGCTTCTGCGTTGTGCCCTACACCCGGGGGGAGGAGATCAGCCGTCCCCTGGAGCCGGTGCTGGCGGAGTGCGATGCCCTCGCCCGGGGTGGTGTTCGGGAGATCAATCTTCTTGGGCAGAACGTGAATGCCTACCGCGGTCCAACGGCCGATGGCGCCGTGGCCGACCTCGCGGAGCTCATCACCCATGTGGCGGCCATCGATGGCATCGATCGCATTCGCTTCACCACCAGCCACCCCGTGGAGTTCTCTGAGAGCCTAATCGAGGTGTACGGCGAGGTGCCGGAGCTGGTGAATTATCTGCATCTCCCGGTGCAGTCAGGCTCCGATCGCATTCTGGCGCTCATGAAGCGGGGCCACACCATCCTCGAATACAAGGCGAAGGTGCGGAAGCTCCGGGCCCTGCGCCCCGATTTGGTAATGTCTACCGATCTCATCGTGGGCTTCCCCGGGGAAACGGCCCAGGATTTTGAGGCCACCATGAATCTCGTGGCGGAGATCAACTTCGACCATTCCTTTAGCTTTATCTATAGCCGTCGCCCGGGCACGCCGGCGGCGGATCTCCAGGACCCGATTTCGGAAGCGGAGAAGAAGGCGCGCCTTTCGCTCTTGCAGGCGCGGCTTCGGCAGCAGGGGATGAACCGCAGCCAAAGCCTCATCGGGTCCCTTCAGCGCATTCTCGTGGAAGGTCCGTCGAAGAAGGATCCGGGGGAGCTGGCCGGGCGTACGGAGTGCAATCGGGTGGTGAACTTCCGCAGCATTGATCCCGGGCTCGTCGGCACCTTCGTTGATGTGCTGATCGCCGAAGCCCTGCCCAACTCCCTGCGCGGCGAGCTGATTGCCTATGAGGATGGCACGCCGGCTTAGGGGGTAAGCCCCGCCTCTCGCAGGGCGATGGAGAGCTGAAGGCTCTCCCCAGGAGCGAGGGTAACCACGCCGCGGGCGTGAGGGTTCACCGCGGCCAGGGCGTTCGGGCATGCCGTAACGGGCTCGCAGCAAAAGAAATCGGCCGCGTCCGGAAGGTACAGTACGGCCCCCCGAAAGGGCGAGCGCGGCGTGCTGCTCCAAGCTAGGCGAAGGGCATGGCCGGGCCAGGCCAGCGCCGCCTGCGCCGGGCCTTCAAAGCAGTGATCCCACACCGTTTCCTCTACGGTCCAGCGCGCGTCCGTCAGGGGTACGGGCTGTCCTGGAAGGTCGCGGTCATCACTTTCCCAGCGCTGCGTGAACGCCGTACCGAGCCTCGCGCCGGCGCTTGGGAAATAGGGGTGCCATCCCAGCTGGGCCGGTGCGGGTGCGCCATGCCGGTTGGTCAGCCTCATGGTAAGTGCAAGGCCCCAGGCGTGGAGCGCGAAGTGCTGCTCCGCTCGAAAGGCAAAGGGCCAGGCTCCATCCCCGGGATGGTCCAGGGCCAGGGTGAGGGCGCTGGGGGCGTGGACGGCAACGGCCCAGCGACGCTCCCAGCCCACGCCATGGAGCGCATGGGGTGCCGCCAAGGGGTGGGCGGGTAGGGCGTAGTCCTCCCCCGACCAGGCCAGGCGGCCGTCAGCCAGGCGGCCGATAAAGGGCAAGAGCGGATAGGCCCCGTGATAGCGCGCCGAGGTCTCGGTGGCTGCGGCGCCGTCCCGATGGGCCTCGCCCCCGGCCTTGAGCCAGGGCTGCTCGCCCTTTCGCAGCTCCACCACTACCCCGCCTTCGAGACCAAGGGTAAGCGTGAGGGGACCAGCGGTGCAGGAAACGGTATCCATGGCGGGCGTCACTCTCTTGTCATCCCGGGCCTGCAGCCTACGAGGTCTAAGAGGGGCGCGCGAGACCGTGCGTTGACTTCCCCGCCCCTCGGCAGGTATGAAGCGCCCATGGGGAAGGTTCCGGAGCTGGCCCTAGCCCCTAGGACACCCCAAGGAGGCCACAGCGGTGACCCGAAGAGCAGCGCAAGGCGGTGTGCGAGGGGTTGCCAGCCGGCGACGACGAACGGTCAGCACGGAGCAGACAAACGGCTTGAGCACCGTAGAAACCCTTACCCTAGAACCTAATGAGCCGCAGCGCCTCGCGCGCCTCTGTGGCCCCTTCGATCAAAACCTAAAGCAGATTGAAAAGCGCCTCGGGATCGAGATTCGAAACCGCGGAAATGCCTTTCATCTTGCCGGGGATGGCGACGGGGTCGCCCGCGCCGGGCGCCTGCTTCATCGCCTGTACCGGGAAACCCTGGGCGAAGAGGGGGTGACGCCGGAGCAAGTGCATCTCCATCTTCAGGAAGCCCGGGCGGAAGCGTCGCCGTCCCCGGAACCGCCAGCCCCGGGGCTGCCCGCCCTGTCCCCGGCCGGGGGCATTGTGCGCGAGGCCCCGGTGGAAGACGGCTCGCTCATTCGGACCCGGCGGAAAACGGTGAAGCCCCGGGGGGAGAATCAGCGTGGTTACGTGCAGGCGGTGCGCAATCACGATGTCTGCTTTGGCATTGGGCCGGCCGGCACGGGGAAAACCTACCTGGCCGTGGCCTGCGCCGTGGAGGCCCTGGAGGCGGAGCGCGTGGCGCGCATTCTCCTGGTCCGTCCCGCGGTGGAAGCAGGGGAGAAACTCGGGTTCCTCCCCGGCGATCTGTCACAGAAAATCGACCCCTACCTGCGCCCCCTTTACGACGCGCTTTACGAAATGCTTGGCTTCGAGCGGGTCCATAAGCTGATTGAGCGCAATGTCATTGAGGTCGCGCCCCTCGCCTACATGCGCGGGCGAACGCTTAACAACGCCTTCGTCATTCTGGATGAGTCTCAGAACACGACCGTGGAGCAGATGAAAATGTTCCTCACGCGCCTAGGCTTTGGGTCCACCGCCGTCATTACCGGGGATGCGACCCAGGTCGACCTGCCCCGGGGCACGCGCTCGGGTCTCGTGCAGGTGGCGGAAATCCTTCGGGACGTAGCGGGCATCCACTTCACCCATTTTGGGTCCAAGGATGTAGTGCGCCATCCCCTGGTGCAGCGCATCGTCGAGGCCTACGACCGCTTTGAGGCGGACAGCGAGGGGTGAGCAGCCCCTCTTTTCTAACCGTTCAGCGTGCCTGCGCCGGACGGACGCCCACCAATAGCGCCTTTCTCACCTGGGTTGAAGCTGCCCTTCGGGGCGCCGAGGCAGCGCCTGGGGCCCTGGTGCTTCGCATCGTGGATGAGCCGGAGGGCGCCGAGCTCAATCAGGCCTGGCGTAACCGCAGCGCGGCCACCAACGTGCTGAGCTTTCCCGCGGAGCTGCCGGAAAATCCTGCGCTTCGCGTGCTCGGGGATTTGGTGCTCTGCGCACCGGTGGTGCGTCGGGAAGCCCGGGCCCAGGGAAAGCCGCAGGCCGCCCACTGGGCCCACCTGGTGATTCATGGCACGCTCCATTTATTAGGGTACGATCACATCGTTGAAAGCGAGGCCGAGGTCATGGAGGCGCTGGAGTGTGCGGTGCTTGCGGGGCTGGGGTTTCCGGACCCCTATCAGACGGATTAGAGAGAACGCAGCGTTATGTCGGACAGTAGCAACAGCGAAGGGTCGAGTCCTAGGGGCTGGCTTGAGCGCCTAACCCAGGCCTTCTCAAGCGAGCCCGCAAGCCGAAGAGAACTCATGACGATCATCCGCGACGCCGCGGAACGATCCCTCTTAGACGCGGAAGCGCTCAGCATTATCGACGGCGCCATGGCCGTTTCGGAGATGCAGGCCCGGGACATCATGATCCCCCGCAGCCAGGTCGTCTTCGTACCCGACGATGCGGCTCCCCGCGATTTCCTGCCCTTGGTCATTGATTCCCAGCACTCCCGCTTTCCCGTCCTCGACGAAGAAGCGGACGATGTGAAGGGCATCCTTCATGCCAAGGATCTCCTTCCCCTGCTGCTGAGCGGCAAGGTGGACCAGTTCAAGCTTCGGGACCACATGCGTCCCGCCCCGATCATTCCGGAAAGCAAGCGCTTGAACGTGCTGCTCACGGAATTCCGGGAAAACCGCAACCACATGGCCATTGTGGTGGATGAGTACGGCGGGGTGGCGGGGGTGGTCACCATCGAGGACGTGCTCGAGCAGATCGTTGGGGAAATCGAGGATGAGCACGACGTCCACGATGACAGCCTCATCAAGCAGCTCGACGCCAGCGCTTGGAGCGTGAAGGCCGTTACCCCCATCGAGGACTTCAACGAGCGCTTTGGCACGCAGTTTTCCGATGAAGAATTCGACACCATCGGGGGGATCATCACCCAGCGCTTTGGTCACGTGCCCCAGCGGGAGGAAACCATCACCGTGGGGCGGCTGCGCTTTCGAGTGCTGAATGCGGATAGCCGACGTATTCGGCTTCTCCACGTGGTGCGCCTACCGGAGCGCTCGGCGGAGTGAACCGCTGGGGGGCGGGGGGCCTCGCCCTCCTCAGTGGCGTCCTAATCCCCCTGGGCCTTGCCCCCTTTTCCTGGACCCTGGCCGGGCTCGCGGCGCCGGTCTGCCTTTTCCTAGCCCTCGAAGGGGCGTCCCCGCGGCAGGCTCTTGGGCTCGCCTATCTTTCGGGGCTCGGCCGCTACGGGCTAGGGGTTTCCTGGGTCTATGTCAGCATTCAGCAGCATGGCGGCGCGTCCCCCGCCCTGGCGGGGGCCTTAGTTGCCCTCTTTGTGGCATTCCTCGCGCTCCTGCCAGCGGCCTTTGGCGCCCTCTATGCGGCTCTGGCGCCCCGCGAGGCCCTGGGCCGGGGCAGCGCCTTTGTGCTGGCCTGGCTCGGCCTTGAGGCCTTTCTTGGGGTCTTTTTGACCGGTTTCCCCTGGCTGCGCCTCGGCTACACCCAGGAGGCCTCGGCCCTGGTGGGCTACGCCCCCCTGCTCGGGGTGCTGGGGGTTTCGCTGGTTACGGCGGCCTTGGGCGTAGCAATCGCCCAGCTCCTCGCCGCGCTTTGGCGTGGGCCCAGGCGCGCGGGGCAGGCCCTGGCGGTCCTTGGGGTCGGGGCTGGGCTCTGGCTGGGCGGGGCGGCGGCGCAGCGCGTGTCCTTCACCGAGCCCGCAGGGCCTGCGCTTTCCGTCGCTTTGGTGCAGGGTGCGGTACCTCAGCAACTCAAGTGGGATCCGGCGGCCCGGAGCGAGATCATCGCGCGCTACGAACGCCTTTCCGCCCCCCACCTGGGGGCCGACGTGCTGTTCTGGCCCGAGGCGGCCCTGCCAATCTTCGCGGCCCGGGCGCCCGGGCTTCTCGGGCGCCTTGAGCGTTCCCTGGCCGAGGCAGGCAGCGCCCTGGTGCTCGGAATCCCTGACCTCACCCCCGATCCCGCTGCCCCGGATACGCTCCGCTTCTTGAATACGGCGCAGGTGCTCGGCGCTGGCTCCGGGCGCTACGTTAAGCATCATCTTGTGCCCTTTGGGGAGTACGTGCCCCTGGAGGGGCTTCTTCGGGGGCTGATCGCCTTCCTAGATTTGCCCATGTCCCGGGCGCTCCCGGGGCCCGCGGCGCAGCCGGCGTTGGCGGCCGCAGGGCAGCGCTGGGCCACGCCCATTTGCTACGAGGTGGTTTTCCCGAGCCTGGTTCGGAGCCTTGCCCGGGATGCCACGGTGCTGGCAACGCTGTCCAATGACGCTTGGTTCGGGGATTCCCTCGGGCCCGAACAGCATCACCAAATGGCCCGCTTCCGGGCTCGGGAACTTGGGCGGCCCATGGTGCGCGTCACCAACGATGGGGTGACGGCGCTCATCAACGCTCAGGGGGCGGAAACGGCCCGCCTGCCGCGCTTCAGCCCCGCCGTGCTTACGGGGGAGGTGCAGCCCCAGCAAGGCCTGACCCCCTATGCCCGCTTCGGCGACGGGCCCCTCTGGGCCCTGGCCCTGGGCCTTCTGGGGCTGGCCCTTCGGGGCCATCGACGGGACGTCTAGCCTAGGGTCCGTGCTATTCTTTCCCGTCTAGGGGCCTCAGTTGGGTCCGGTCTTCGTTCCTCCGCGCCAAAGG
>Ga0181588_10001002_pt1 | contig 25246 bp, 25 predicted proteins | sample 071ome_26_FD_148607 | JGI IMG/M metagenome (GOLD analysis project Ga0181588, IMG submission 148607) | Coastal salt marsh microbial communities from the Groves Creek Marsh, Skidaway Island, Georgia - 071409BT metaG (spades assembly) | ecosystem: Environmental > Aquatic > Marine > Intertidal zone...
TCACGGCAGTTTCGGCTGGCCGGCCAATATGCGCATCGGTATTGACCTTGGCGGTACCAAAACCGAAGGCGCACTAGTCGATAAAAACGGGAGGGTTATCTCCCGGCATCGCCTCGCCACGCCTCGTGCCGAAGGCTATCGTGCGATTGTCGATCAGGTTGCCTCCCTGGTCTCTGAACTGGAATCCGAGTCAGGTGAGACCTGCTCAGTTGGCATTGCCGCGCCGGGGGCAATAGATGTTCAAGGCCGCATCAAGAACTCAAACACCCAGTGCCTGATCGGCACAGCCTTTCAGAGCGATCTCGAGGCCCGTCTCGACCGGCCGATTCGTGTTGAAAACGATGCCAACTGTTTTGCCCTGGCGGAAGCGCTTTTTGGTGCGGGTCGGGACATGCCAAGCGTATTTGGTGTCATCATGGGCACGGGCGTTGGCGGCGGGATCGTCATACAGCAGCGCCTGCACGCCGGGCCTCAGCATATTGCAGGGGAATGGGGTCACAATACACTCGACCCCGACGGCCCGCCCTGTTATTGCGGACAACAGGGATGTATCGAGACCTACCTCTCGGGGCCGGGCTTTTTTGCAGACTACCAGCGTCTCGGAGGGGCAAACGCTGCTAACGCGGAAGAAGTGATCTCAAAGGCTCGGGAAAACGAGCCCATCGCACAAGAAGCGCTCGATAACCTGCTTGAGCGGTTCGGCAAAGCTGTGGCAGGGGTCATCAATATTCTTGATCCGCACGTGGTCGTGCTCGGAGGCGGACTTTCGAATATTCAGGAACTCTATGAGGAGGGACCTCGACGTATTGCAAGGTACGTCTTTAACCCGACTCTTGAAACACCTATTCGCCGCAACCTCCATGGCGACAGTGCCGGTGTACTGGGTGCTGCGGGGCTCTGGGCTGTCTAGTCGTTTTTCGGCCAGGTGTCAGACAATCGGTATCCCGCAGGCCAGGGATCTGTCGGATCCAGCATGTGCTGGTGAGTTCCCGTAATCCAGGCCCGGCCTGCCAGCGAAGGCACGACTGCGGGACGCCCCTTGCTCGTTTCGGTCAGCTCCTCTATCCGGCAATCAAACCGCGACCCGATAATGGACTCGCCAATAAACCGCTGGCCGGGCTGTAACCTCCCGTGCGCATGCAAAGCAGCCATCCGGGCACTGCACCCGGTACCGCAGGGAGAGCGATCCAACTTGCCCGGTTGGATGACGACCGTATGAAGCCCCAGCAAGGCATCTCCCTCGTCCACTGGCGGGCAGGTCATCATACAGAAGGATAAATGCGACCAGTCGGGATTATCCGGATGACTGAAACCCAATTGCTCATTCGCGGCGGCAGTCACCTGGCGGCCCACCTGAACGATGTCGTAGGCTTCATCGGGCGTCACATCAAACCCCAAAGCCGCCGCATCGACTAGACAAAAACTGTCGCCGCCATAAGCGGTATCCACTGTGACAGTCCCGATTCCTTCGATCTCAAGTGGCGCATCAAGGCGGTCCACAAAAGATGCCACATTCTGAATTCTGACCTGAGTGACTGCTCCATCCGCACAACTGGCCGTTGCCTTAACCAGACCTCCCGGAGCTTCCAGGTGGATCACCGTTTCAGGCTCCTGCATGGGCAGGATACCGGTCTCGAGCAAAACCGTGGTGACACAGATCGCGTTTGACCCCGACATTGGCGGGAAAAATTCCGCCTCCATAATGATGAACGCTGCATCTGCCTTGGGGTTTACTGGGGGCACCAACAGGTTGGCATGTCGAAATACCCCGCCGCGTGGCTCATTGAGCAAAAAGTCGCGAAGATCGGTATCTTTTTCCAACGTGCGCGATTGCGCCCATAACGTATCCCCCACCGGCGGTTGGACACCCCCTGTAATGACATCACCCACCTCTCCTTCCGCATGGGTGCTGACCACCTGAATATTCCGTCGACTTCTCAAGGTCCTCTCTCCTGGTTTGCGCTCTTCTTTAGGCTGAATCGTTAATATCAAAACCCACAAAGGTTTCCGTTTGCTGGGTCCGGCGCTTGCGAACAGAAACTACAAGGGTGGTTCTAACTGTTGCTCGGACCACCAGGCTCCATCTGGACCCGCCCATTGAAAAACGGCAAGGTCAATCCGGCCCCGGGTATCGAACGCCACACCCTCTTGTTTTAATCTTAGGTATTGCTCCTCGTCTGCATTACCATCAGCGCGGGCGCTGATTTCTCCTCGACTGTTGATTACCCGTTGCCAAGGTATCTCATCTGAGGGCGTCGAGGCCATCGCGTATCCTACCTGGCGGGCAGAGCATCCGCAGAGTCGAGCAATCTGACCATAGGTTCCTACCCGGCCGCTGGGGATCGCTCTCACCAGGGCGTAAATCTTTTCGTAAAGCCTGCTCACTGTCAGAAAAACTCAGGCAGTGACGTGCAACCCATCCTCATCGAAACGGATTTTTGCCAGCGTAATGATCGGCGTATCGAGATCGGCGAGTACGTCGCGACCTCCCTCCTCGGGCTTTTCAATTACGCAGCCGATGCCGCACAGTTCAGCACCACTTTCGCCTACCAGTTTAGACAGGGCCGTTAAGGTTGCCCCCGTGGCCAGAAAATCATCAATGATCAGCACACGATCCTGTACTTTAAGAAAACGGCGATCCACCATCAGCTCCGACGCCGTCCCACGAGTCCGGCTGATCGCTTCGGCAACATAATAGGTGCCCGTCATGGTTCGCGAGTGACTCTTTCGCGCGTAGATCATCTGCGCCCCAAACTGCTCAGCCACCTGCAATGCCACAGGAATGCCGCTCACCTCAGCCGTCAGCACTCGGGTAATTCGGCGCACGTCTTTGGCCACAAAACCATCATGCATGGCCTTGGCCATTCGCCAGGTCAGCTGTGGATCCACCTGGTGATTCAAGAAACTGTCAACTTTGACGATACCGCCGCCGACATGCTCCCCCTCGTCCAGAATTCTTTGAATCAGTTCTTGCACCTTGTCTCCCGTGTATTCGGACAAATCCTAGCATGGCGCCCACGAGAGGTCACCGTGCAAGGCCTCGAAAAGATTAAACGCCGGTGCCCCCTAGGGTCGCCGAGCGACTTCAAACGATCGCTGTCCTGGCAGATACGGACTCGACGGTGTGGATCAGTTCAGTGAGCGTATCACTCATCAGCGCCAATTGTTCCGGCCGGGACAAGCGATGGTCCCCATCCTTAAGAAGCTGCACCCGAACATCGGTTGCCTTTAGTCGTTCAGAAAGGCACAGAGCCGTCTGCCACGGCACTTCACTGTCGACACATCCCTGCAAGAGTCTGACCGGAACGGTGAGCTCCAGCGGCGCGTCGAGCAGGCAGCATGCTTCGCCATCCTCCATGAATCGTTGGGTCAGGATGTAACCGTCGGGATCATATTCACTGGTCAATCTGATCTCGCCTTCACGCGCAAGCTGGGCCTGCTGATCGGCGCTAAGGTCTCTGGAGATAAGGTCCCGGGTGAAATCAGGGGCAGCAGCGATTCCCAGCAGGCCCTGAACACGCGTCCCGATGGCCAGCGCCACCCGGAGCATTATCCACCCTCCCATACTCGACCCCACAAGAACGCATGATCCCTGGCAGAATTCACCAATCACATCAAGCGCGTCCTGCGTCCACTGACTGATAGAGCCCTCCTCGAATCGACCACCGGAGACGCCATGTCCTGAGTAGTCAAATCGCAAGAAAGACCGCCCGTTTTTTTCACACCAGTCGGAGAGATACTGGGCTTTAGTCCCCTCCATGTCAGAACGGAAACCCCCGAGAAAAATCACACAAGGGTCTTTTCCCTCGATCTTTCTGGCGACCAGGGAATAGCCACGGCAGGTATCCAGAATCAGGTCATTGCGGTTCATAGCGTCCTGTCTCGCTCAGGTTTAAGGGCTGTTGCGCAAGGGCGAATTTAGTTGACGTTTACGTAAACGTCAATCTAGAATCCGGTGTTATTGCTTGAATCTTCGAAGCTGAATCCTTTGGGATACCCGATGGGACTGGATTTTGAACTTGGACAAACGGCTGATCTGCTGCGCGAGAGCGTAGCGGAGTTTGCCGCACGCGAGATCTCGCCGTTGGCGGAAAAGATTGACCAAGAGAATGCTTTCCCGGCTGAACTCTGGTCTCGCCTGGGGGACATGGGGCTTCTTGGCGTCACTATCGATCCGAAGTTTGGGGGAGCAGGCATGGGCTACCTCGAGCACACGATAGCCATGGAAGAGATAAGCCGCGCCTCCGGTTCGGTGGGCCTCTCCTACGGGGCTCACTCAAATCTTTGCGTAAACCAGATTTTTCGCAACGGCACTGACGCCCAAAAATCCCGGTTTCTTCCTGATCTCATCAGCGGGGCCAAAGTCGGCGCGCTGGCAATGAGCGAGCATAGCTCCGGCTCCGATGTCGTCAGCATGCAACTTCGGGCAGAGAAGTCCGGCGATCACTACGTGCTGAATGGCAGCAAGATGTGGATAACCAACGGACCGGACGCGGATACGCTGGTCGTTTATGCGAAGACAGATCCCGCTGCCAAAGCGCACGGCATCACAGCGTTTATTATTGAAAAAGGCCTTGAAGGCTTCTCCACCGGCCCCAAGCTGGACAAATTGGGAATGCGCGGCTCCAATACCTGTGAGCTTATTTTTGAGAACTGCGCCGTCGCAAAGGAGCGGGTCCTCGGAGCAGAAAACAAAGGAGTCGGCGTCCTGATGAGTGGTCTCGATTTCGAACGCGTCGTGCTTTCAGGGGGACCCTTGGGGCTGATGCAGGCCTGTCTCGATATCGTGCTCCCTTATGTTCACCACCGAAAGCAATTCGGGGAGCCGATCGGCTCATTCCAACTGGTCCAGGCCAAGCTTGCGGATATGTACACGACACTGAATGCCTGTCGAGCCTATGTTTATGCCGTAGCCCGGGCCTGTGACCGTGGTCAGACGACCCGAAAGGATGCCGCGGGTGCCATCCTGTACAGCGCTGAGCGCGCTACGCAAATGGCGCTTGATGCCATTCAACTTCTCGGGGGTTCGGGGTACGTGAATGAGTATGCGACAGGGCGACTTCTGAGAGACGCGAAACTCTATGAAATCGGTGCAGGCACCAGTGAGATAAGACGGATGCTGATCGGCCGTGAACTGTTTAAGGAAGGAGTCTGAGGGAGACGACGCCATGCAGAATGATCCCATTGTCATCACTGGTGCCGCGCGCACACCGATTGGCAGTTTCCAGGGGGCGCTGGCTCCGGTATCCGCACCCGACCTGGGTGCGGCGGCAGTGGCCGCTGCCATCGAGAGATCAGCCGTCAGCGCCGAATCCATTGAAGAAGTGGTGATGGGTTGTGTCCTGCCTGCAGGCCTCCGCCAGGCCCCTGCCCGCCAGGCGGCGCTCGGGGCGGGTCTGCCCATGAGCACCCCGTGCACCACCATAAACAAAATGTGCGGTTCAGGCATGAAGGCTGCCATGCTGGCGCACGACCATATCCTGGCTGGCAGTGGCCGAATCCTGGTGTCGGGCGGTCTTGAGAGCATGAGTAATGCGCCCTACCTTCTGCCTAAAGCGCGTGGTGGCTATCGCCTGGGCAACGGGGAACTGTTGGACCACATGTTTGTGGATGGCCTCGAAGACGCTTACGAGCCGGGCAAACTCATGGGTCATTTTGCCGAAGACTGTGTCAAGCGGTACGGATTCAGTCGTGAAGACCAGGATGACTTTGCCATTGAATCCCTGACCCGCGCGACCGAGGCAATTGAAAACGGCGCGTTTCGAGACGAAATCGTAAGTGTTGCGGTGCCTGGCCGAAAAGAAACCGTGATGGTGGATACAGATGAACAACCGCTTTGCGCCAATATTGAAAAGATCCCGTCACTGCGACCGGCTTTCCAGAAAGACGGGACCGTGACTCCGGCAAACTCCAGCTCGATCTCCGATGGCGCGGCGGCACTCGTCATGATGCGACTGTCCGATGCGGAAAAAGGCGGTCATGTACCGCTGGCACGCGTTCTCGGCCACGCAAGCTATGCACAGGAACCGGGCTGGTTTACCACCGCACCCGTTTTTGCCATTCAGAAACTGCTCGATACATTGGAATGGGACGTGTCGACGGTGGATCTCTTCGAGGTGAACGAAGCCTTTGCCGTTGTCGCCATGGCTGCCATGAAGGATTTGGGTATCCCGCACAACAAGCTGAATGTTCACGGTGGTGCCTGTGCATTGGGGCACCCTGTCGGCGCATCCGGCGCGCGCATTATTGTGACACTGCTGCACGCACTGGAGCGATACGACCTTAAACGCGGTGTCGCATCGCTATGTATTGGGGGCGGCGAAGCGACGGCCATGGCATTTGAACGCATCCGCTGATTTCGCCGCGGCCTGCCCATCCGAATACCCCCGATGACCGCTCCTGTTGAGTTCTTCTTTGACTTTGCCTCTCCGTATGGCTATCTCGCCAGCGAACGGATCGAGGGCATTGCAGGCAGGCACGGACGATCTGTCCTATGGCGCCCTTTTCTGGTAGGCGCTGCGATGAAGGTCAGCGAGCGCAAGCCGCTTGTGTCGATTCCGCTCATCGGCGATTACGCCGTACACGATATAGAGCGCTTCTCGCGTTACTGGAATATCCCCCTCGCCATTCCGAGTCATTGGCCAATCGCCACGGTCGCAGCCTGTCGCGCTTTCTATCTCGTTGCCAGGACAGATCAAGCGGCGGCGGTACGACTCGCACAGGCGTTGTATCGTGCCTATTTCCGTGATGACCGGGATATTTCCGTTCCCGAGACCGTTGTCGCTATTGCTGCTGAAACCGGGCTTGATCCTGCTCATCTTGCCGAGGGTATTCAGTCGGAGGATATCAAGCAGGCGGTTCGCGCGGTCAACGATGAGGCGCTGAACCGAGGGGTTTTCGGCTCACCCTTTATCATCGTGGATTCCGAAGCTTTCTGGGGGGCTGACCGCTTGGAGCAGGTCGACCAGTGGCTTTCCCGCGGCGGCTGGTAGACCCCTGCCAGAACCATCATGGTCCAGTTCTCCAGCCGCATTGATACGTCCTCTGCCGATTTTTTGGCTAACCGCGAGGCAATGCTGTCGAAAACCGCTGTGCTGACTGAAGCCATCGAGCGGGTGACGCAGGGGGGCAGTGAAAAAGCCCGGACCCGACACAGCGCAAGAGGCAAACTGCTGCCTCGCGAGCGAATCGAAAAACTGCTCGACCCCGGCGCTGGCTTTCTGGAACTGTCTCAGCTTGCCGGTTGGGAGCTTTACGATGATGAGGTCCCCTGCGGGGGCATCATCACCGGTATCGGGCAGATTCATGGGCAAGACTGCATGCTGGTGGTCAATGACGCTACCGTCAAGGGAGGCACTTACTACCCGATTACCGTCAAAAAACATCTGAGAGCCCAAGCCATCGCGAAAGAAAATCGCCTGCCTTGTATTTATCTGGTCGACTCAGGAGGCGCTTATCTTCCAAGACAGGATGAGGTCTTTGCCGATCGAGAGCATTTCGGGCGAATTTTTTTCAACCAGGCCAATATGTCGGCAGCTGGCATACCGCAGATTGCGGTCGTGATGGGTTCGTGCACCGCCGGAGGGGCGTATGTGCCGGCGATGTCCGATCAGGCGATCATCGTCCGTCGTCAGGGTACGATTTTTCTTGGAGGTCCTCCCCTGGTTAAGGCTGCCACAGGTGAGGAAGTGAGTGCAGAAGCGCTGGGGGGCGCCGATGTTCACACGAGAATTTCAGGAGTTGCCGACTATCTGGCGCAGGATGATGATGATGCTTTGACCCTGACTCGCGAGATCGTCTCGCATCTCAACCTGGCGCCTGCCGCCAGAACGCCTCGAGCCAACCCGGAAGCACCGCAATATGGGGTGGAGGAACTTTACGGCATCATTCCCTCCGACCCCCGACTCCCTTTTGATATTCGTGAAATCATCTGTCGAATTGTCGATGGAAGTGACTTTCAGGAATTCAAGTCGCGCTACGGCAAGACATTGGTGTGCGCCTTCAGTCAGATCGCGGGTTATCCGATCGGCATTATTGCGAACAACGGTATCCTCTTTTCAGAATCGGCGCTCAAAGGTGCGCACTTTGTTGAGCTGTGCACCCAACGGGGCATCCCCTTGCTGTTTCTTCAGAATATCACTGGATTTATGGTCGGCAGTCGCTATGAGCACGGAGGGATCGCCCGGGACGGTGCGAAGCTGGTGAACGCGGTTGCCTGTGCCAACGTACCCAAACTGACCGTTATCGTTGGCGGCAGTTTTGGCGCAGGGAACTATGGCATGTGCGGCAGAGCCTACGATCCCCGATTCCTGTGGATGTGGCCCAATGCCCGAATCTCTGTCATGGGCGGAGATACCGCGGCGCAGGTCCTGTCTCAAGTCCGTCGCGACGGCCTGCAAAAGGCGGGTCGGGATTGGCCCAGCGACGAGGAAAAGATTTTTCGCGATGCCATCTCGCATCAGTATGATGAGCAGGGCAGTCCTTTTTATTCCAGCGCACGCCTATGGGACGACGGCATCATCGATCCAGCCCACACCCGGAGGATCCTGTCGTTGGCGCTCGCCACCGCACACAATGCGCCTATCAGCCAGACCGACTTTGGCGTCTTCCGCATGTAGGACGATTAGAATACCGCACCCTATTGCCTTCTCCTGAAATTCAGATGCCATCAACCTCGCTCCCCAGAAAATCCACTCACCAGGTTCGGGTAGGAAAAATTCTTGTCGGCGGAGACGCGCCCGTCGTCGTCCAATCGATGACCAATACCGATACCGCCGACGTGGAGGCGACCGTTCGCCAGGTGATTGAGTTGGCAGAAGCGGGGTCCGAAATTGTGCGGATCACCGTAAACAACGACGCTGCCGCAAAAGCGGTGCCCGTCATCAGAAGTCGACTGGACACCGCCGGCTGCTCGGTGCCGCTGGTCGGCGATTTTCACTATAACGGACACACCCTGTTACAGGAGTACAGTGACTGCGCCGATGTGCTTGATAAATACCGCATCAACCCCGGCAACGTCGGTCAGGGTGAAAAACGGGATATACGTTTTTGCCAAATGATTGAGCAAGCCTGCATTCGAAACAAACCCGTTCGAATCGGTGTGAACTGGGGCTCCCTCGATCCCCAGCTGCTTGCGCGCAAGCTGGATGAGAACGCCGCCCTCACCTCACCCCGTTCATTGGAAACCGTCACCCGAGAGGCGCTGGTCGATTCCGCCGTGAACAGCGCCGACCTCGCTCAACGCGAAGGGCTCAGGCCAGATCAAATTATTCTTTCCGCAAAAGTGAGTGCCGTGCCCGAATTGGTAGCAGTCTACCGACAGCTGGCTGAACGATCCGATCTGGCTTTGCATCTTGGGCTCACCGAAGCCGGTATGGCGGACAAAGGGGTTGTCTCTTCAACCGCCGGCCTTGTCCTGTTACTCCACGAAGGCATCGGCGACACGATTCGAGTCTCCCTGACACCCCAGCCTGGCGAGAGTCGCACCCGCGAAGTTCGGGTTGCACAGGAAGTCCTGCAGTCTTTGGGGCTGCGCAGTTTCACACCCCAGGTGACCGCCTGTCCCGGATGTGGACGAACGACCAGTGATTTCTTTCAGCGTCTGGCCGGGGAAGTTCAGGAGCACTTGCGGCAGCGCATGGTCAAATGGAAGACACAATATCCGGGCGCAGAAACCTTATCCGTTGCCGTGATGGGCTGTGTGGTCAACGGACCAGGTGAAAGCCGCCATGCCGACATTGGCATCAGCCTGCCCGGTACCGGAGAGAAGCCGGTTGCCCCCGTCTTTCAGGATGGAGAAAAAATCTGCACGCTGCGTGGAGAAGATATCGCAACGCAGTTTATCGCCCTGGTCGAGAATTATGTCGACAACAGGTTTGGTGACAGATCGGAGGGCGCTCAGTCTTCCACTCCGGCTCAGGTCGGCTAAAACGAACGACTACGCGCCCCAAAGCGCCCTCAGTCAGTAAATTTCTGAAAAACCAACGTCGCGTTGGTGCCGCCAAATCCAAAACTGTTGGACATTACCGTGTTGAGATTCGGCGCATCTGTCGTGGCACGCACAATCGGATAACCCAGGGCTTTGGGATCAAGATCCTGAATATTTGCCGAAGCCGACATAAAGCCCCCACCCAGCATGATCAAGGAATAGATCGCTTCGTTGACGCCTGCCGCCCCCAGCGCATGTCCCGTCAACGACTTGGTGGCACTTAACGCCGGCACGTCATCTCCAAAAACCGTCCGCAATGCTTCCAGTTCCTGAATATCCCCGACCGGTGTACTGGTTCCGTGAGTATTGACGTAGTCAATCGATCCTGAAACCCCTTCAAGAGCCTGGTGCATGCAGCGAATGGCCCCTTCGCCTGAGGGCTGCACCATATCGAATCCATCACTACTCGCGCCATAGCCCACCAGTTCGGCAAGGATCGGCGCACCCCGGTCGAGAGCATGATCAAGCGCTTCCAGCACCAACACTCCCCCTCCCCCGGAAATCACAAAGCCATCGCGATTGGCATCATAGGTCCGCGAGGCGCTCTGCGGCGTTTCGTTGTATTTGGACGACATCGCACCCATCGCATCGAACAACACGGACGTGCTCCAGTGCAGTTCTTCCCCACCCCCTGCGAATATGACATCCTGCTTCCCCATCTGGATCAATTCCATCCCGTGGCCTATGCAATGGGCGCTGGTGGAGCAGGCTGAACTGATTGAGTAGGACACTCCCTTGATCGAAAAGGCAGTGCTGAGACAGGCTGAATTCGTGCTGGCCATGGTCCGGGTCACCATATAGGGCCCAACACGCTTCACACCCTTTTGTCGAAGCAGATCTGCCGCTGCCACGATGTTTTCAGGAGAACCGCCCCCACTGCCAACCACGAGTCCCGTACGGGGATTGGAAATCTTGGCCTCGCCGAGACCAGAAGCGGTAATCGCTTCACGCATCGCGATGTAGTTATAGGCGGCAGAAGCCCCCATAAAACGTCTTAGTTTTCGGTCGATCTCGGCTTCCAGATCGATATCAATACTCCCATGCACCTGGGAACGAAATCCCAGTTCGCGATACTCTTCCGAGGCAACAATGCCGGACCGCGTTTCGCGAAGAGCGCTTTCCACTTCAGCACAGTTGTTGCCGATACTGCTGACGATGCCCATGCCCGTAACGACCACACGCCTCATGAAATCGCCCCTTCCTCGTCAGAGGTAAAAAGACCCACCCGAAGATCCTTGCCGGTATAGATGGTCCGGTCATCGACTTCAACCGTGCCGTCGGCAATCCCCATATAGAGTCGTCGCATTACGACACGCTTGAGGGAAATGCGGTAACGGACCAACTGGCAGTCCGGAGTCACCTGTCCGGTAAAGCGGATCTCTCCCGACCCCAGAGCGCGGCCGTGTCCCTGACCACCCTTCCACCCAAGAAAAAATCCCACCAACTGCCAAAGCGCATCCACGCCCAGGCAACCCGGCATGACGGGGTCATTCTCAAAGTGGCATTGGAAAAACCACAGATCTGGATTCAGATCGAGCTCTGCGACTATTTCCCCTTTTCCATATTCGCCGCCTTCGTCACTGATATGCACGATACGGTCAAACATCAGCATAGGTGGCAGAGGAAGTTGCGCGTTCCCAGGGCCGAACATCTGCCCGTGACCGCAGTCAAGCAATTCCTGGTTTGTAAAACTTTGCTGCATGGTGATTTTTAGAGGGGGGATTCCGTCGCGATCACGCCGACTTCGCAGCGCCGCTCCATCAATTATAGCGAGTCCTTTGGCCAATCACAGAAACCACCGACTCAGGTATCTTCAACAATCAATAAATGCAAACGACGCGGTCCATGCGCGCCGTACTGAATGGTTTGCTCAATATCGCCCGTTTTGGAGGGCCCGGTAATCAGGTTGATGGCGCGGCCTCTGGTCGCTCCTGACTCTCGCAAGATTGCCCAGGCATCTTCCATGTGGCGCACGATTCGGCGACGGTCCACGACAACGAGATGATCATCCGGCAGATAATTCTGTGAGGGAGGCACCGTCGGCCCAGAACACATCACCAGCGTGCCGGTCTCCGCAACCGCGGCGACTGCCTCACTCAGGGCTGCCTTGGTATCTCTATCAGCGCCTTTGCGATAAACGAACACCTTATCGGTCCATTGCATTGCATCCAGCACCGGTCCGCTGCCAAGGTGCCACTGAGCGTCCAATCCGATGCTGGCGAGATGCTTTACGACAGCAGACTCAATATCTTTGGCGCTTATCCGCTCATAAGTGCCGTGAACCGCTACGTGCTTCTGACAGAAACGAGCCAATAGCTCATCATCAAATTCAGGCTGCACCTGCGGGCGACTATTTTGAATACGGGATCTCAACTCCTCCAGACGCGCGGTCGTCCGGGGTTCGCCGTCGGCGAGAGACTTTCTGATGGTGCCCAGTATCTGATCGCGTGCCCGATTCATGATCTGACTTTTCGACTTTGCCACTGTCGCATAAAGGAACGCCGCGCCGGGGCAGGAAAATCCCGACTGCCTGTCCAGCCGCCGACACCGGGCAGCCAAGTCAGGCCGCCCCGGCGCCTTCCGAGCATATGCATCACCCTCAAGGGCAACGCCATCACTCCTTGATACAACCGGGGGCGGCAGGCGAGCCATGCCCATGCCCCCAGCAGGAAACGACCAAAACCCGAGCTCAATCGACGTTCGTGCTGCTCCACTCGGTGCTTCAGCAGCAGGTCAGAGAGCGGAATACGCACCGGACAGACTTCCTTGCATCTGCCGTTCAATGTGCAGGCATTGGGAAGATCCAATGACTGATCAAAGCCATTCAAAAGCGGAGTCAGCACAGATCCCATCGGGCCGGAATAAACCCACCCGTACGCGTGACCCCCAATAGAGCCATACACTGGACAGTGATTGAGGCAGGCGCCACAGCGGATACACCGCAACATCGCCTGATATTGCCCTCCGAGCAGCCGCGAGCGGCCGTTATCCAACAGCACCACATGATATGCCTCAGGCCCCTCCATGTCGCCTGGCCGACGAGGTCCCGAATACAACGACGTGTAGGCGGAAAACTCCTGCCCCGTTGCGCTGCGGGCCAATACCCGCAAGAGCACGGCAAGATCGTCCAGGGAAGGCACGATCTTTTCGATCCCGGCAGTCACGATGTGTACACGCGGCAGACAACTCGTCAGATCTCCGTTCCCTTCATTGGTGACGATGACATTTGCGCCCGTTTCTGCAACCAGAAAGTTTGCCCCCGTAATCCCTACATCCGCGGTAACAAAACGTTCGCGAAGCACACTTCTTGCCTCGTTAACCAGAGCCTCGCGTTGGGTCACCCGGTCGGTATACCCAAGCGGGCTGTGATGCTCATGAAAGAGGTCTGTGATCTGCTCACGGGTTTTATGAACTGCAGGCGCGATGATGTGACTGGGCGTCTCCCCCGCTAACTGCACGATGTACTCACCCAGATCGGTTTCGACGACCGTCATGCCGGCCGCCTCCAGCACTGGGTTGAGATGCATCTCCTCGGACACCATTGACTTGCCTTTGGTGACGGTTTTTGCCTGCGCTTCCTTGCAGATTCCGGCGATGATCTGGCAGGCCTCTTCTGCATCGCGGGCCCAGTGCACTTGGCCCCCATTCTCAATCACCTGCTGCTCATACAATTCCAGGTAGCCATCCAGGTTGGCCAACACGTGATTCTTGATATCCCGGGCTGCATCTCGAATTGCGTCAAACTCAGGCAATGCATCAATCGCCTCCTGGCGATGATCAACAAAACCGCCGCGAGCCTTGGCTAACGCCCGTTGCAGGCTCACGTCTTGCAAGGCCTGTTTCGCGCGATCCTGAAATTCGACTCGATGCGATGCGGTTGAAACGCTCATGCCATGTCTTCCGATTCTGCTTCACCAATTGCCGGTCCATCGGTCATGCCGGCAAGCACTTCAGCCACGTGAAAGACCTTCAGATCGCTCCCTTCTCGGCGCAGACGGCCTGCAATATTCAAAAGGCATCCCAGATCCCCGCCCAGCACAGTATCTGCCTCGGTCTGCGCGATCTGATCACATTTGTCACTGACAATGCGCCCAGACAGATCGGGATACTTCACGCTGAAAAGCCCGCCAAAACCACAGCACGCACTACCGTCGTCCAATTCGCGGAGAGATAACCCTTCGACTTGCTGGAGTAATGCCCGCGGCTGCTGATGGATCGCTAGTTCACGCAGGCCTGAGCACGAGTCATGGTAGGCGCACACGCCTGGATAAGAGACCTGCTCCAGTTCAACACCCAGCTGCTCCACCAGGAACGTGGTCAGCTCGAACGTCTTGTCTGCGAGATCCTGCGCCCGTCCTGCCCATTTGACGTCGTGGCGAAAAAGATCAGGATATTTATTGATGAGCGTGTCAGCACATGATCCGGACGGCACCACCACATAGTCGTCACCCGAAAATGCCCGGATCACACCCTTGGCGATGTTCATAGTGCTGGCCCGATCTCCGCTATTCAAAGCCGGTTGCCCGCAACAACTCTGCTCTCGCGGCACACGAACACGGCAACCCGCACGCTCAAGCAGGGCCACCGCCGCAAACGCGACCTGTGGCCGCATCAGATCAGCAAGGCAGGTTACGAACAACCCGACCTTGATCGGGGAATCAGTTTGAGTTTCAGCCACAGTGTCACAGAGTTAGTCAGCGCGCTTTCACTGTATCATTAAGCCTGCCTTTTCACTACATCAGGCCTGCGCCAACGTACGCAACGGCCCGAGCGTCCGCAAATCACGCGCTTTTTTCGGACTGACCAATCCATGCCTGACCTGATTCATAAGCTCCGTTCACGACCTGAGTTTCTGCTGCTACTCATGGCGGGGGCGGTTCCCTTGAGCTTTGCTACCTGGCAGGCACTTTTGAACAACTTTGCAATAGAGCGCGCAGCGTTCAGCGGTGCCGAAATCGGTATCCTGCAAAGTCTTCGGGAAGTGCCGGGGTTTTTGGCTTTCACGGTGGTGTTCCTGCTCTTTTTGCTAAGGGAGCAGCGGATTGCCCTGGTCTCGCTGATCCTGCTCGGGGTTGGCACGGCACTCACCGGCTTCTTTCCGAGCGTGATCGGCCTGTATCTCACCACGGTGCTGATGTCGATCGGGTTTCATTATTTTGAAACCATTCAAACGTCTCTTTCTCTTCAATGGGTCGAACCAGAGCGCACGGCCGAAGTGCTCGGGCGCATTATTGCGGTAGGTGCTTTCACATCCATTGTGGCGTTCGCGGCAATCTGGCTCGCTTTCGATGTGATGTCACTGGATTTCGTCACGGTCTATATCCTGGGAGGCGGCATCACGGTCGCTATTGCAGTTGCCGCGTGGCTGTGCTTTCCGCAATTTCCTATCCGAGTGAGGCAACGCCGGCAACTGATCTTGCGCAAACGCTACTGGCTATACTATGCGTTGACGTTTCTTTCTGGAGCGCGCCGCCAAATCTTTATCGTCTTTGCCGGATTCCTGATGGTTGAAAAATTCGGTTACAGCGTTGCTGCGATTTCGGTTTTGTTTCTGGTGAATGCCGCATTGAACATGCTGTTCGCGGCGCGCATCGGTCGAGTGATCGGCCAGGTAGGTGAGCGGACGGCATTGATCTTTGAATACATTGGTCTGGTCGGGGTATTTGTTGCCTACGCCTTCGTCAACAACGCGCATCTGGCTGCCGGCCTTTATATCGTTGACCACTTCTTTTTCGCACTGGCTATCGCCATCAAGACCTACTTTCAAAAGATTGCTGATCCTGCTGATATTGCCTCCAGCGCGGGCGTCTCGTTTACCATCAATCACATCGCGGCGGTGGTGCTGCCGGCGGCCTTGGGGGTGCTTTGGCTGAGCTCACCTGCTGCCGTGTTTCTGGTCGGGGCAGGATTGGCCGGTTTATCTCTGCTGTTGTCTCTCAATATCCCGACTCATCCCGCGCAAGGAAACGAAGTGATGCTTGGGCGTTGGGGAGTCGGCTTTCGCAATGCAGTTCGGGCCGGCAAATAAGCTTATTTTCGATAGTGTCCCGAGAATCATCCCCACCGATGATCCGCCATACGCTTTATGGAAAAGCGCGCGACAGACTTCTATCCTGGATCTGTAATCAGCTCCAATTCATAACCGGAAAATTTTCGGACGTTGAGAACGCCCGAATCCAGAATCAGGTATTGCCCCTTGATTCCCTCAAGCACTCCTGAAACCGTCTCGGTCTTATCGAAGTTATGCGCCTTAACCTTTTCCGGATAGGTGTTCACCGGATAACCAATCTCACAGACACTGTCAGTCGCTGAGATCTTTGTGTCTGCCCAGTCAGGACTTCCCTGAAAGCGTGTGATCAGGTCAGCCGCCTCATTCAATATCCTATCGCGCTCACGAACCATATCCAAAGCCTCGGGGCTGCCTTTCAGCATCCGACGCCAATCGGTTCGATCTGCGACGACCTGCCGAAGCGTGGCCTCCAGCAACCCGGCAATACGCCTCTCGCTAACCTCAAAAACAGCAATGGCCTGACTTGCACCCTGATCGATCCAACGGGTGGGAATCTGGCTGGCCCGAGTGACACCCACTTTCAACCCGGATGAGTTTGCCAGATACACGACATGCGGTTTGAGGCAATGTGACTCTCCCCACTGTGGCTCACGGCAAGTCCCTTCGTGGTAATGACACAGCTCTGGTCGGACAATGCACTGATCACAGGAGGCGAGGCGTTTCAGGCAAGGAAAGCAATGTCCCTGATTGAAGCTCTTCTTGGTTTTCCGTCCACAGGCAACACAAAAGATATTGCCCGTGAAAAACAGGGTGACGGTTTCACCCAACAACGCATTCATATCAACTGCGTCGTCTCCGATGGGCAATTCATAGCGCACCGGAGCCTGGAGCTTCGTGCGCATTTTTTCGATGGAGCCTCTCATGTTCTAGGCATCTCGCCGGGCGGTAAAACCCAAGATTTGATCCAGCACCCAATAAATCAGTAATCGGCGGGGAGCTTGCGCACAATGATCCATCGCTTACCCTCGGTTCGAATATACCCGCCTTTCGCGAGATCACTCATGATCCGACTAACCATCTCACGGGAGCAACCAATCATATCTGCCAACAACTGGTGCGTCAGTCTTTCGGGGATCACGGTCTGCCCATCCTCCTCTACCGCACGCTCATACAGACGGGCGACGAGGCGCCGATAGGCGCTCTGCAGGGCCAGTCCCTGCGTGGCATCGGTTAACTTACGAATCATTCCCGCCAATGCGGCAATCACTCCAAGAGATAATTCCGCATGCGACTCCAGCAGCCGACGGAATTCACGGCCTTCAATCATGAGGAGATCGGTACGTTGCATTGCAGCCACCGACGCAGATCGGGGCTCACCGTCAAGTACTGCAATTTCCCCGAAAATCGCACCAGGCCCCTCGAGTCCCAGAATCATCTCTTTGCCGGCTTCATCAGAAACGTAAACGCGAATCTGTCCGTCGACAACGATATAGAGGCTTTCGCCGTCTGAACCCTGGCTCACGATAAGCTCACCGCGCTCAGCCGTTATCTGTCTAGCGACGCCAGCCATCACTTCCAGATCAGACTCGCCCAGCGACTGGAACATCGCCACGCGGGAAAGCGATTCCTTAACGGATTTCAGATTGCGGGTCACCGGCGGCGACGTCGACGTCCAGACGCTGGGGCTTGTGAAGCAGCATTATCACGAACGGGCAAAACCACAGCTTTGCCCAGCTCCTCAAACGGTGCACTCTTGTGAGGAATCGCCATCGCCTCAACAAAGTGCTCCTGGAACCGGCTTTCCACCGCCGTTTCCACTTTTTCGATGCGGCGAATTTCCCTCTCAATCTCCTCGCGCGCGTTTGCGTCTACCAATGCAATGTGAGCCCCGCTGCCCGCGGCATTGCCGGCAGAAGTCACATTCTCAAGAGCGCAGTCAGGGATTAGTCCCAAGATCATCGCGTATTTCACATCAATATGTGATCCAAATGCACCAGCAAGCCGAATCCGATCCACCGTATCTACATTCAGCTTATCCATCAACAGACGCACACCGGCATACAACGCCGCTTTTGCCAATTGAATCGCCCGAACGTCGTTCTGTGTAATCGCGATGCGAATGTCCCCCTCATGCAGAACATAGGCGAACGTTCGCCCGTCTTCCACGATTCGCTCTGAGCGGCTCGAAAGCGTCCCATCGACCACGCCATCACTATTGATCACCTGTGCGAGATAGAGCTCTGCCAGAACTTCGATAATCCCTGAGCCACAGATACCGGTAATGCCAAGATCAGCTGTCTGTTCAGCGAAATCAGGATGGTCCGACCACAGCTCACAACCAATCACTCTGAATCGGGGCTCAAGGGTCTGTGGATCGATTCTTACCCGCTCGATGGCTCCTGGCGCAGCACGCTGTCCGGAACTGATCTGCGCACCCTCAAAAGCGGGGCCCGTAGGACTGCTCGCTGCCAGAAGTCGATGCCGGTTGCCCAGCACAATCTCTGCATTCGTTCCAACATCCACGAGCAGGGTCAATTCCTCACGGAGATAAGGTGCCTCGGACAACACAACAGCGGCGCAGTCGGCCCCGACATGGCCCGCGATACAAGGCAGAACATAACATCGTGCGCCCGGATTGATGCCAAGGCCCAGACTTTGAGCACTCACCGTGACTGCACTATCGGTAGCCAGCGCGAATGGCGCGCCCCCCAATTCCACCGGAGACAATCCTAACAACAGATGGTGCATGATCGGATTGCCGACAAAGGTGCAATCCAGAATGTTGTCCGTTTTCTGATCCGCCTCCGCACAAACCTCTACGATGAGTTCTGCCACGGCCGTCCTCACCGCTTCACACATCTGCTGCTCGGCCCCTGGGTGCATCATCACGTAAGACACCCGACTCATGAGATCCTCACCGAAGCGGATTTGAGGATTCATTCTTCCTGCCGATGCCAAAGCCTCGCCGCTTGCCAGATCCACGAGGTGAGCGGCGATGGTGGTAGACCCGATGTCGAAGGCCATGCCCAACACGGTTTCGTGATAACCCGGCCAGATGGCCACAATTTCCCGCTCCCGGAAGACCGCAACGGTGACTTGCCAATGCCCGTCACGAAGCGCGCCCTGGAGCGCCATCAATACGTGCGGGTCACACTCAAGCTCAGTGAGGCCCCATTCAAACTCCAATTCTTCGAGCACCCGACGCAAATCAGATACCGGCTCATGCATGCTTGGCTCGGACACCTCGACGACATGCAGTCTGACCAGCGGATTAACCGACAGGTCGTGCACTTCCGTTCTTTTGCGAACAACCTGCCTGTGGACCTGGCTCTCCGGGGGCACATCGATAACCGCATCGTTCAGCAATCGGGCAGAACAACCCAATCGACGCCCCTCAGCGAGTCCCTCGACTTCATCATAGGCGATCTCATTATCCCCAAGACCGGAAAGATGGTCCGCCCTGGACTCGATGCCGTGCTTGGGGAAAGCACCTTCACTTAGCGTGACCTGGCAGCGACCACAGATGGCCCTACCGCCGCACACCGAATCCAGATCAACGCCCAGCTCGCGGGCGGCCTGCAACACAGTCGTACCCTGCGCTACGCGACCGCGCTTGCCCGAGGGCGTAAATACAACAAGGACATCATCACTCATAGCCGAATCTCTTTAGACGAGACCGCGTCAGTATGAACTGCCGCCAATGGTGTTTTCGTCCGGATGGACGCGATAGTAGTCTGACGCATCATCGAAGAAGATATGCGCGCCCGTTTTCAGCCCGGTAGGCCTGTCCAAAGCGCCGGCCGCAAAGGACAAAGTTGTTTTTGCAGTATGACTCCAGAACAAGCTGGACCCGCAAAGACTGCAAAATCCCCGTTTGGCTTCTTTTGAGGACTGAAACCACTGCAGGCCCGTATCTTTGTAAATATCGACACATTCCCGAGGTGCGGATGAGGCGGCCCAGAAATGGCCGCTCATTTTCCTGCATTGACTGCAATGACACAGCAGAACTTCGCGTAACGGGCCTTGCACGGTAAATCGGACCTGGCCGCACAGGCAACCGCCTGAAACAGACGCCTCAGTCATTATCCTGCCCGCCGGCGACCTCGGCGCCGACCCTCTCGCGCACTCACTTGACCTTCGGCCGGCGGCTCACGGAAACGCGCGATCCATCGGAGGCAGTCGGGATCATGGCCCATCATGACATCAGCCCCCATGATGGCCTGCATGACTTCTACATGCAGCGGGCTTGTGATGGCTGACGTCATCCCTGCCCCCATCGCCATAGTGAGGAACGCGGCGTTGAGGCCATTACGGTTGGGCAGTCCGAAACTGACGTTGGACGCCCCACAGGTGCTGTTGACCTTGAGTTCATCGCGCAACCGGCGAAGAATGTGCATTACCTGACGCCCGGCATCATTAAGCGCCCCAATCGGCATGACCAGTGGGTCCACCACGACATCCTCAGCAGGAATCCCGTGATCTGCTGCGCGCTCGACGATCTTCTTGGCCACGGCAAAGCGCTCGTCGGGGTCTTCCGAGATTCCCGTTTCGTCGTTGGAGATGGCCACCACAGCGGCGTTGTATTTCTTCACCAAGGGAAGCACCTGCTCCAAACGCTCCTCTTCACCGGTTACCGAATTGACCAGAGGCTTTCCCTGATAAACCGACAGTCCCGATTCCAGAGCTGCCACGATGGAAGAATCTATCGATAACGGGACATCCGTCAGGGACTGCACAAGTTTTACGCAGTCGGCCAGAATCGCTGGTTCATCAGCCAACGGAATACCGGCATTGACATCGAGCATATGAGCCCCCGCAGCGACCTGCGCCAGTGCATCCGCCTCGACACGGCTGTAATCGCCCTCCTTCATCTCCGCTGCCAGAATCTTTCGTCCGGTTGGATTGATGCGCTCCCCAATCACGCAGAAAGGCTGATCGAATCCGATCCTGACTTCCTTCGTTGCTGAACTGACAACTGTTACCGTCACTTAACTGTCCTCGTTTTGCTGACCTTGCTGGTCGTTACTGACACCCGGGTACCACGGAATTCTCCCTTCCAGCACACCCGACTCCTCCACAATGTCCCGCACTCGCTCTTCCTGCTTGTACGCCATGACATGGACACCATGCACCCCTTCGATCTCCCGAACTGCCTGGATCATCTCGACACAGATGCGGACGCCTTCTTTTTTCTGATTCTCGGCCCCCAGCAAACGCTTGATCACCGCATCCGGGATATGGACCCCCGGAACGTTGTCCCTGATCCACGAAGCTGTTCTCGCAGAAGGCATGGGACCGACACCGACAAGAATATAGCAACGCTCAGTGAGACCCATGTCTCGAACACGGCTCATGTATTCCCGCAAGCGTACTAAATCAAAACAGTATTGTGTCTGAACAAACTGGGCGCCCGCATTGATCTTTTTCTCCAATCTGATAGGACGATAATCCAGCGGTGGTCCAAAGGGATTGGCCGCGGCGCCGAGAAAGACCCGCGGCGGTGTGGTCAACTTGCGGCCGCTCAAGAACTGACCTTCATCGCGCATCGCCGTAACCGTTTGCAGCAGGCTAATGCAGTCGAAGTCAAACACCGGCTTGGCATCGGGTTGATCGCCGGCTTGTACGCCGTCGCCGGTGAGGCACAGGATATTGGTCACACCCATAGCCGCGGCGCCGAGCACATCCCCCTGAATCGCAATGCGGTTACGGTCACGGCATGACACCTGCATCACCATTGCGTAACCTTTACGCGTGAGGAGCGAACACACACCCACGCTTGACATGTGGCAGTTGGCGCCAGACCCATCGGTGGCGTTGATGGCATCCACACAACCGTCGAATACGCTCGCCCGCTGATAAACGGCCTCGGCGTCTGCCGCATCGGGCGGAGCAATCTCTGCTGTCACAGCAAACTTGCCGCTACGCAGAACTCGCTCGAGACGACCCGCAGAGACATGTCCTTCCAGAATAGGCAGCGGTTGTCCCGGATCACTGGCGGCAAAATGCATCTTAGGTATCCTGCTGGAAGAAAATCTGGTCACGCTTCTTCCGCACTTCTCTCAGCCATGAAGACCGGCCACGCTGTCCCTGCGCCAACGGAGGCTGCACCCTGGCGATACGGGTCTGATCTCGCATCCGCTGACTGCCTTCCCATGCATCAACCCAAACACAACGCATTGTTGAATCCACTTCGCAATAACCATCAGACCTGACCCCACCACAGGGCCCGTTACGAAGTTCCTTGGGGCAATTCATTGGACAGGACATCCCTGTCTGACTCAGCACACAGGAACCGCACATCTGGCAGTCAAACATCACGCGCTTTACGGATTTTTCCACGACGCGGATCGGCTTTTCGATGCGTGAATATCCGATCCACAGCCAGAACGGATGCAAGGCAATCAGGATTCCCTCAAAACACTGATAGAGCCACTCGAGTTTACGAGAGTTGCGTACCGACCATTGTCTTACTGCATACATCGGAAGGCTTACTCTGAAGTCGTCTCATTATCTGCAACATCTGCAACGCCCTTGGTCCGAATCAGCGCCAGAAGGTCTTCTTCAGAAAACCCGGCTTCCAGTTCCTGCGCTCTCGCCTGGACGGCGCCATCAAGATCACTGTCATCACAGGCGACGGTCTCACGCCGCCATTCACTCATGTACGCATCAGACGATCCTTTGCCTGCACGCATGGCTGCCCGGTCAATCGCTTCTTGAAACCTTTCGCTCAACAGGATTTTTTTCGTATCACGCCCCTTCCGGGCCATGACTTGAGAGGGGATGTCCCGCCAGAACACGGTAATGAGTTTCGCCATGATTTACTCCGCTCTTTTTGCCAGAAGTTGAGGTCAGAAAGCGCTGTCAGTGGTTAATTTGCCGGGAGGGACACCCTGGCAAACGTTGCCAAACCTGCCTCCAACTCACCGAAGCCCGTCCGCACATGCTCAAACTCCAGCTCCAGGGTGTCGGCGGCCGAACGCGCCATTGTGAGAACATCCGGTAGATCAGATTGTGACAGGTACACAAGCTTCGTGTAGTGGGAAAAGTACATCTCTTTCAATTCCGGGTGAGCCCGAATGCCAAGTTCCTCCATCACGAGTCGCTCAAAATGTCGTGCCAGAAAATCCGTAAGGTAAAACACGCCCGGCTCATTCTCATGCCGCGTCAGGAAAGCATCAGAGCCCCAGAAAAACTCATAGCAATGCGCCCCCGGCAATCTTTCTACACCTTCTTCCGCCAGCACTTTGTCCAATTGTCCGCCTGTCCCGCAATCCGCATAAGCCACGAAAATTGACTTGAAAATTGCGCGGGACGCCTCGATTTTCTTGCGAACCGCCGGGGCAATCTGCTCTGGACGGTTGTGCAAACTCGCCGGCAGACACTCCACTTTCAGGTGTGGCCAATCGTTCCTTTCGAGTAACGTCGTGATCTCATGCGCCAACGCACCGCATGCAATCACCAGACTGGTTTGAGAAGACGTACGGGACGGCATCATGGCAAAGCCTCAACGAAAAAACGTAGCGCAGGATACGCTAAGCAAGAGCGGTTTGCTCCAGATCCAGGCTCAGACGATAAAGATCCCAACCGAGCGGATCGCCGCGCTCGTTGGGTCAGGCTGCTGCCCGTTTCTCCGCAACAAGTTGCTTGGCGGTCTCCACTGCCACCGCCGCATCGCGACAGTAGGCGTCTGCCCCAATCGCCTGGCCAAACTCTTCGTTCAGCGGCGCCCCACCAACGAGGACAATAAAGTCGTCCCGAATACCCTGCTCAACCATGGTGTCGATCACCACCTTCATGTAGGGCATAGTTGTGGTCAGCAACGCCGACATGCCGAGAATATCCGGTTTATGCGTCTCGATTGCCTCGAGATAATTTTCCACAGGGTTGTTGATGCCGATATCAAACACCTCAAACCCTGCGCCTTCCAGCATCATGCCGACAAGGTTCTTGCCAATGTCATGGATATCCCCTTTCACGGTACCGATGACAACCTTGCCGACCGTTTCTGCTCCAGTCTCGGCGAGCAGGGGTCGCAGAATGGCCATACCGCCCTTCATGGCGTTGGCCGCCATCAGCACTTCCGGCACAAAAAGGATCCCGTCCCGAAAATCAATCCCGACGATGCGCATCCCTTCGACTAGGGCGTCAGCAAGTACTTTGTCCGCCGCCCAGCCTCGCTCTAGAAGGATGTTGGTGCCCTCTTCGATCTCCTCTTTTAATCCATCATAGAGATCATCGTGCATCTGCTCGACGAGTTCTTCGTCGGAGAGAGTGCTCAGATCCAGATCATCAGATTCTTCTTCAGTCATAACGGGAAAGCTCTCAGAGAATTCACACTGGCTAGTCAGTCGCCAATTTTATGGGTCATCCTGCCGTGCAGTGTTTCGGCCGCGACACAGCACCATCGTATCGCGACACTGGAAATAAACAACCGTATTGCGCTTGAAACCGCAGGCAAACCTGACAACGGGAAGCATTTTAACGAAAACGGCGAGCTGCGTGAGATCCGGGCGCCCGAGCACCCCGACTCAAGGAGTCAGGACATTCGAACGAACAGTCCAGACCGGGGTTTGGGGTCGAAACAGGTAGATTTGGGCGGCATGACTTCACTGGCATCTGCAACTGCCATCAATTCGCCCATGGACGTGGGATAACAGGCGATACTCAGCTGCCATCCCTCGCGGACGCGCTGCATCAAACCTGCGATGCCGCTATCGCCCGTCACATAATCCAGTCTGGGATCTTTTCTGGCATCCTCGATACCCAGTACGGGTGCAAGAATCCGATCCTGCAAGATCGCAACATCCAGATTTTTGACCGGCGAGGGATCCTGCGGTTGAGATCGAAGAGTCACGGTTGCTGCACATCCTTCCATCAGCATGAGAAACTGTCCTTGCCGTGACGGCAACACGGCCTGATCATGAGGCATCGTTTCGACAATGAAGTCGCTTTCCAGTTCCTGCAGAAAGGTCTGTGGGGTAAGTTCTCCGAGATCTCTCACACATCGGTTAAACGGCAGGACCCGTAGCTCGCTCGCAGGGAACAGCACTGTCAGAAGGTAGTCCCATGGACCGTCGCCTTTGCCCTGTGCGTGGCGGCTGGCGGCATGATGCAGAGTTGAGGCCGCACGATGATGGCCATCCGTCAAATAGGTGTAACGGATATCGGCAAACCCTCTCACCAGTTTATCCAACGCCGCCGGATCACTGACCTGCCAAAGACGTTGTTGGACGCCGTCCGGAAGATGA
>Ga0181588_10001003_pt1 | contig 25245 bp, 23 predicted proteins | sample 071ome_26_FD_148607 | JGI IMG/M metagenome (GOLD analysis project Ga0181588, IMG submission 148607) | Coastal salt marsh microbial communities from the Groves Creek Marsh, Skidaway Island, Georgia - 071409BT metaG (spades assembly) | ecosystem: Environmental > Aquatic > Marine > Intertidal zone...
TGTATATTGGCGCGGGGTGGAGCAGCCCGGTAGCTCATCAGGCTCATAACCTGAAGGCCGCAGGTTCAAATCCTGCCCCCGCAACCACTTTCATCGAACTAATAAAACAAGGCTCATCCGTAACAGGGTGGGCCTGTTTTTTGTCGGATAGTGCGACATTTAACAAAGCAGCCAACTGACCGTGCAATACGACCTCCCAGCCCTCCGGAGTGTGCCTCAGATCAACTCGGTCAATCAATTCACGTATCAGTGGGATGGCTTCTGACGCGAACACCGGATCATTTAGCATTTCGGTAAGTTTGCCCAATTTGCGATGATACGCGTCCGCCAGATTTGGATGCATCAACACAGGTGTGGGATCCACTTGGCGAGCCTGAGCTGCCTCAAGCTCCTTTATGCGTGCCTCAAGCTCGCTGATCCGGGCCATGATGCCTTCGCTGCGCATTCCATCAGCTACAGCATCATACAGGCCATTCAACTTCTTGCTGGTTGCGGTAAGGTCATCTTTGACGGCATTGCTTGCAGCAAAACGATGTTTTTGTAACTCGTTGAACTCCCGTTGATAGGCGTTGACGAATGCCTTCACAGCCTTTGGGCGCATCATGTCAGCCGGGCGCGCGCCCTTGGGTTTGAAGATCACCGCATCGCGCGTCTCGCAGGCCCAATTGACGAGATCACAGGTCAGGATCAAACCATCGCCCGCGCAGTCGATGCCCTGATGAGCGCGCGCGCGATCTCCCCCCAGATGCAGGGGCCGCTTGAGGCGGAAATTGGCAAAGAGGGCATTTTTGATTTGATTGCCACAGTGGGCTTTTACAGCACGCTTGGCTTTATGCTCAATTCCTTCCCCCCACCCCTTGACGAGGGGATCGCGCGCGAGCTGCGCGAAACTCCATTTTTACAGCTTAAGGTGTAATTTTTTTGTTCGTATGAGTTTTTGTTTGCACAAATGCCAGCGTTATTCGAGAGCAATCGTGGCTCCGCGACTGCCTTTTGGCACTAGCAATGGTGATCAATAGCTCTCAGCTTTTGAGAGAGGTACAATAGTTAAAAAAATTCTGTGATTTTTATGATTTTAGGCGCTGTAAAACGTCAAGCCCCTGAGTTTTAAGATAATGTAGAAGGTCGATGAACACCCAGTTCTCGATCAGTTTGTCATCCCGTCTACGGTAAATATCGACGACCCGGAATTCTCCTGCTGTGTGTGATGCAGGCATTCCAAGAAAACCGCCGGTTGGTTTAGCAGTGAAATTTGGCCACCCGAAAAAGCCCCCGTAATGTCCCTCGGCAAAGCGGCAGATGTGGCCTGTACCGCTACGTTCGGTAAAGCTAGCACGAAATGGCCCAGAATGCTGTTTGGCGTAACGTTCAATCGTGTATGTGGCACCAATTCCAGCTGGCCCCCACCAAACCATGTCAGTGTGCCACGATCTGGAAAGTTCTTCCTCCAGTGGTAGTCCTAATTTCCATTGGCCGAGATCCGAGATCATTCGGTTTATAGCTTCCAGTGTTTTCGCGCCTTCACTGGCAGGCTGTGATACCGTCATTATTGCGTCATGGGGAAGTGGGCCAGGTTGAACAAACTGCGCTGCTGTTTGGTCTGGGAAGGGCCGTAAGCCCACCTGCATCATCAGCGCGGGGATATCCAGAAACAAAGCGGTTTCTACAATTTTGCCTGCTTCTACCCGATGAAATTCTGCGTAGCGCAGCATAACTAATTTACGTGTCGGTTTGATGCCGAGCCAAGGGTTGTCAAAAAGGCCCATAAAATGGCCCATGCTTGTGACCCAGATTTCCTTAGTATCGGATAATGAATTTTCTCCTGCCATGAACACATCCATGCGACGCTGCAAGCTAGAAAATGCGTGTGAAAAACCTGACCAGAAATTGGTGTTAACTGCGACTGGACCCGTTTGAACGTCAAATGGATGAACGCCGCGCCAAAGCCAATTTGCAGAGCAATAGTTTTCGAACACAGAAGTCGATTCGCTTTGACCTGCGTTCTCCAGCGCCTTGTAAAAGCTGAGCACGACTTTTTTTTCAGTTTGAAAATCCATTTAGAAATTGGCCTTTTATCAGCATGTTGCCGTGTAAACCTATGATGCGTTGCGGTTTTAGACTGCAAGCATTGCATACGTTTGCAAAAAAACCTTGCCAAGTTGTTGTGCTATTGTCTAGCCTTCGCAAACGTATGCAAAACGTGCCTTGGGAGGGTTCATGGCAGAAGTCCAGTTGCGCAACATCTCAAAGAGGTGGGGCAGTTTCATCGGCGTTGATCGGTTTGATCTCACTATTGCTGATGAGGAGTTCTTGGTTCTGCTCGGGCCATCTGGCTGTGGCAAAACGACCACAATGCGCATGATTGCGGGTTTAGAAGACCCAACCGATGGGGAAATCTTAATTGGGGATAAGGTGGTGAACGGCCTAGAGCCGAAAGACCGCGATGTGGCCATGGTTTTTCAAAGCTATGGCCTATACCCAAACATGAATGTTTATGAAAATATTCGCTTCCCTCTAAAAGTCCGCAAAATTGACCAGAAGCTGCATGACGAAAAAGTCATGAAGGCTGCGCGCATGGTTGAGTTAGAGCCCTTTTTGCATCGTAGGCCTGCTGAGCTTTCGGGCGGGCAACGCCAACGTGTTGCGCTCGCACGGGCCATTGTGCGCGAACCAAATGTCTTTTTGATGGACGAGCCTCTCTCGAACTTGGATGCGAAGTTACGCGTTTCTACGCGCGCTCAGATCAAGAATTTGTCTCATGAGCTAAAAGTTACGACTGTTTACGTTACCCACGATCAAATTGAAGCCATGACGTTAGCTGACCGTGTGGTTGTCATGAACCATGGTGTTGTTCAACAAGTTGGCACGCCAACAGAGATCTATGACCGCCCCGCTAACACCTTTGTAGCTAGCTTCATCGGCAATCCCGCAATGAACCTAATTGAGGGTGAGTTGCAGCGTGGTGTGTTCACCGCCCCCAATACAAAGATTTCTGGATTAAAGGGGCCAGATGGTCCGATTACCCTCGGCTTCAGAGCAGAGGACGCCTCAGTTGTCTCGCGTGGCGGCCAAATCAAAGGGCCAATCTACACTCTCGAATTACTGGGTGAGGCAACCATGGTTAGTCTCAAGCTTGGCGGTGCACTGGTAAGTGCCAAGACAGACAAGAGTTTCCGTGCGGAAATTGGCGATGCCGTATCGATCAAGGTTTCAGCGGATCAATGCCATCTGTTTGATGCAAAAACAGGTGCAAATATAGGGGAGTAATCCTCAATCATGCCCGTGGCAGAACCGCGGGAGTACTTGATGGGAATGGCATCTTGCTCGTTTTCATCATCACCAACGGGAGAAGAAAAATGTATCTCAAGACTCTATCCACTGCCGGGGCGTTGGCTGTATTGATGACAACCGCGTCTTTCGCAGGCGGTCACGGCTGTTCAATCGAAGCACGTGTCTCAATTGTTGGGAACGAATTTCCTGCGATCCAGTCTGTTGGCGCGGGTGCACAAGAGTGTTCCGGAGCAGAAGTGACAACAAACCTCACGGCGGACCACCAGCAAATCAATGTTGCCGGCATGTCGGGAAATCCTGCGGAATATACATCTGCGATTATTGCCAATTCTTCGATTGTCGCATTGATGAACGAGGATGTGATCCGCCCTTTAGATGATCTTGTTGCTGAATATGGCGAAGGCTTAGCACCGAACCAGTTGGTAACCATCAACGGTCAGGTGATGGCAATTGCATTTATGGCAAACGCACAACACCTAGTTTACCGCTCTGACGTCTTGGAGCAAGTGGGCCTAGATGTACCAGCGACCTACGAAGAGATGCTTGAAGCCGCTGAAGCAATTCGGGCTGCTGGTATCATGGAAAATCCAGTAGGCGGTGCCTATGCGGCAGGTTGGAACCTAGCACAAGAATTTAACAATATGTTCCTTGGGTACGGGGGACAATTCTTCGCAGAAGGTTCCGCTGAGCCAACTGTGAACAGCGAAGCGGGTGTTAAAGCTCTGGAAATGATGAAGGCTTTGTCAGAGTATATGAACCCGGATTTCCTCACGCATGATAGCAACGCAACAAATGCCGAGTATCGTGCAGGAAATGTGGCGCTGATGAATATGTGGGGTAGCCGTGCTGCCACTTTGGTTAAAGCAGACGGTGTACCTCAAGAAGTTGTAGACGGTTTTGCGATTGCCGCGCCGATGACTGCCGGTGGTGGAGATATCCCAGCATCAACCCTTTGGTGGGACGGTTGGACTGTTGCAAAAAATATTTCTGACGCTGAAGCGGAAGCAACTTTCATTGCGATGATGAATGGCATTAGCCCAGAGCGGATGCAAAATGAGGATATCCGGACTCAAGCCGTTTGGTTGATCCCTGGTTATGAGCCTACTCCTGCAGCCGTTGGCGTATTTGCTGCGGCAGAGATGGGCACAATCCCTTACCCAATGTTGCCATATATGGGCTTGATGCACACGGCCCTTGGCAACGAGTTGGCTGATTTCATGCAAGGCAACGAAAGCGCGGAGCAAGCTCTGGCCGACGTTGAAGCCGCTTACACCGCAGCTGCGCGTGAGCAGGGCTATTTGCAATAAATTTGTCAGTTTTCGTGGGGCGGTGATCGCCCCACGAAGCTTCTTTGTGCTTAGGCCTTTTAGATGAAACATCGCACTTTCTTTTGGTTCTTTCTGCCTACAGGCTTGGCGATGCTGCTTTTTATTGCGGCGCCGATTGTATCGGTTGTTTTGCAATCCGTATTTGCGCCGCATGAGCCCGTTTTGATCACTGCTCAAACGTGCACGCCGTTCAGTTGCACTGAAGAAACAACGATCGATCAGGAAGCTACACGCGTTTTGCGTGAGGCCAAACCGCTAGGGCGGTTTGTTGGGTTGGACATCTATTTCAATCGCGGTCACCTAGCTACAGCAGAAGTAGCAGAAGCCTGGCGCACAACTGATAGTTTGACTGCGTTTTTCCGCGAGTTAGGCGATCTGCCATTTTACCGCGCTATGGCTTTCACGTTGACTTACACATTCACTGTTACCCCACTGTTGATCATTCTGGGCATGGCGATTGCGTTGGCGGTCAATACCTTGGCTCAGAAGCTTAAGGGCGTTGTGATATTCTTCTCGCTTTTGCCAATGATTGTGACCCCTCTTGTAGGTTCGTTGATCATGTTTTGGATGATCGATAATCGTGGTGTACTAGGTAATTTTCTGAGCTGGTTAGTCAGCGATCCAGATTTATCTGTGAAAGCTTCCACAGGGCTAATGTGGGTTTCCCTCATTATATACGGTATTTGGCATTCTGCACCCTTCGCGTTTGTGGTGTTTTATGCGGGACTTCAGACGTTGCCTGAGGATCAAATTGAAGCTGCGCAAATCGATGGTGCTTCTCGTTGGCAGCAGGTGCGATACATTGTTGTCCCACATCTTATGCCGTTAGTGACCTTCGTCGCCCTCATCCAATTGATGGATAACTTCAGAGTATTTGAGCCGATTGTTGGGTTCAACGCCTCAGCTCATGCGACAAGTTTAAGCTGGATTATTTTTAACGATCTGGGAGGCGAAACGCGCCAACTTTCTGCGGCTGCGGCCACTTCAGTTATGACCATTATTGGTGTCGCGATTTTGCTGTCACCTGTTTTGGTTCGCACCTGGCGCGACTTTAAGGGGAAAATGTAATGGCCTCGAAAACGTTACGCGCACCATTTTCACTACGTTTGTTGACAAACGGATTTATTGTCTTTTGGCTCATTCTAGCTGCATTTCCGTTTGTTTGGACGTTATGGGGCTCATTTAAAGTTGAACTTGATTTCTTTTCTATTGCTGATTGGACGAACGCGCTAACTGGTTACAATACTGAGCGGACATATGGATCACCGTTTACTGGTGTGGGCTATCATGGTGCTTGGGTTCAAGAAGAATTTTGGCGTGCCGTTATAAACACAGGTATTGTCTGCTTCTTTGTGGTTTGCACATCTCTCACAATCGGCACTTTAGGTGGATATGCACTTTCACGTTCAGCTTTCCGCTATACGTTTTGGCTTTTGATTATTGCGCTGATCTTTCGCGCAATGCCTCCGATTACACTTGTTTCTGGATATTTGCTTCCATTTTTTGAGTGGAACGTCTGGGGTATTCTGCCAACCACGATCATTGTTTTGGTTGCTATCAACCAGCCCTTTACGTTGTGGATGCTCCATTCATTTTTTCAAAATATCCCTAAAGAACTGGACGAAAGTGCCAAAGTTGATGGCTGCACGCAGTTTCAAGCTTTCCGTTGGGTGATCGTGCCTGTCATGTGGCCGGGAGTGATCACAACTGGGTTATTCAGCTTTTTGCTTGCATACAATGACTTTGCAGTAACCTCGATGTTGTTGAGTGAGAGCAATCGAACAATGGTTCCAGAAATTGCCGCTTTTTTGGGGACCACTTACACTGAGGGAAATGTAATGTTTGCGGTTGCTGCCGTGGTGTCAGCGACTGCCCCATTGTTCATTCTCGTGATGTTTTTCCAGCGTCAGATTGTGTCTGGTTTGACTGCTGGGGCGGTCAAAGGGTGACCACAATATTGATCTTGCAACAAGAAAGTAGCCGCAGAATCGAACAAAGGAAAAGAAGATGACGATTGAATATCTCAAATCAGGCAAGCCGGCCACTGAGCGTGCGGATGATGATGCAAAGACGCGCGCAGCTGTCGAAGCGATCCTCGCTGATATTGAGGCGCGCGGTGATGCAGCTGTCAGGGAACTGTCAGAAAAGTTCGATGGCTATTCGCCCGCAAGCTATCGTTTGTCTCTGGCCGAGATTGAGAGCTTAATTGCAGAGCTGTCTCCACGGGAACTAGCTGATATCAAATTCGCACAAGAGCAGGTTGTGAAATTTGCTGAGGCTCAGCGGGCCTCAATGCAAGATATCGAAGTTGAAACTCTGCCTGGTGTAATTCTCGGTCACAAGAATATTCCCGTTCAGTCAGTCGGTTGCTATGTGCCTGGCGGAAAATTCCCAATGGTGGCTTCCGCGCATATGTCGGTCGCAACCGCAAAAGTAGCGGGTGTGCCGCGGATTGTTGCTTGCACCCCACCATGGCAAGGAAAACCGAACCCCGCCGTTATTGCTGCAATGCATCTTGGGGGTGCCCATGAAATCTATGTTCTGGGAGGCATCCAGGCGGTTGGCGCAATGGCGCTTGGGACAGAGACAATTGAGCCTGTCCACATGTTGGTTGGCCCCGGCAATGCATATGTAGCAGAGGCGAAACGTCAGCTCTACGGTCGCGTGGGCATTGACCTGTTCGCGGGCCCCACAGAGACCATGGTGATTGCTGATAATACTGTAGATGGAGAACTATGCGCGACTGATTTGTTGGGGCAGGCCGAACATGGTTACAACTCGCCTGCAGTTCTTTTGACGAATTCACGTAAGCTCGCAGAAGACACATTATCAGAAATTGATCGCCTTCTCTCTATCCTTCCTACGGCGGACACAGCCCGAACGAGTTGGGAGGATTACGGCGAGGTCATCCTATGCGATACCTACGAGGAAATGCTCACTGTAGCGGATGACATTGCTTCGGAGCATGTGCAGGTCATGACGGACAGGGATGACTGGTTCCTTGAAAACATGACATGTTATGGTGCCTTGTTCCTGGGCGCCCGCACGAATGTTGCAAATGGCGATAAGGTGATTGGCACTAACCACACATTGCCTACGAAGAAAGCGGGTCGTTATACGGGTGGCCTTTGGGTTGGAAAGTTTCTCAAAACGCATAGTTATCAACGGGTTTTGACGGACGAAGCGGCCACTATGATAGGTGAATATGGCTCACGTCTCTGTATGTTAGAGGGTTTTGTTGGTCATGCGGAGCAATGTAATGTGCGTGTGCGCCGTTATGGTGGCCTAAACGTGCCTTATGGCGAAGGTGCGCCTTACCGCGAGGCTGCTGAGTGATATCCAACCGACATAAAGCCGGTCATACGAGGCTAGGCTATGTCTGAGCGTGCGAGCCAGATAAAGGAGACATTTGCCTCCTTTATTGCCGCGCAGCGGGATTGCTCGCGTGATGGGCTTAGAACCGCTTTGGTGGATTTTGCCCCCAAAGCACGATTTCTGATGTGCTATCCATTTGGTGAGATCCATGGCGGCACGGAGTTTTTTGATCAGGCCTATACCCCATTATTAGAGGCTTTGCCCGATCTTGAGCGGCGCGACATGATTGTTATGGCGGGCACGACGCCCGAAGGCCAAGACTGGCTTGGCGCAATGGGTAATTATTCGGGCACTTTTTCAGCCCCTTTTTTGGACATTCCGCCAACAGGCCAAATAGCCCACATGCGATATCATGAGTTTTATCGCTTTAGTGGCGATGAAATCATTGAAGTTCAGGCAATCTGGGACATTCCAGAGTTGATGATGCAAGCGCGGGCTTGGCCGATGGCACCACAATTGGGGTCACTCATCACAACACCTGCTCCGATGTCAGGCGATGGATTGACAATTTCTGGGGACGGGCAGGCGGCGTTAGATCACGTGATTGCAATGCTCACAGATCTTTGTCGCTACCCCAGTAATCCAGATCCCGCAATAATGCGGCTGCATGACTATTGGCACCCAAAAATGAATTGGTATGGCCCAGCAGGCATTGGCACTGCGCGTGGCATTGCAGGTTTCAGAAACTGGCACCAAGGTCCGTTTTTGCGCGGAATGCCTGATCGTAAGCTCGATGCTTTAGGTGATTTAATGTCTCATTGGATCGGTGAAGGCGAATATGTCTGTGAAACAGGCTGGCCCAACATGCGGTTGAGCGTAACCGGTGATGGATGGATGGGTATTGCTCCTACAGGTCAAGAAATTCTTCTACGAAGTCTGGACTTTTGGCGTTTAGAGGAGGGATTGATCCGCGAAAACTGGGTACTGGTTGATTTGTTAGACGCCTATCAACAGCTTGGCGTCGATGTTCTCGCAAGAATGCGCGAATTCAACAAGACGAGAGTTCTGCAGAGGTTACCACAATTAGATTGGAGGCATGCATGATCTTACCTCAGACACCTTCGTTTCGGTTGGATGGTAAGCGTGCGCTGGTGACTGGGGCGTCATCCGGTATTGGTTTGGCAGCCGCGGTTGCTCTGGCTGAGGCGGGAGCAGAGGTGACCGTTGCAGCAAGAAGTGGTGACAAACTGCAAGTACTTGTTGAACAAATGGCGACGAAAGGCTGGGCTGCCAAAGCGATGGTGATGGATGTGGCAGATATCGAAACCACTGGGCGTGATATTGCATCCTCTGGTCCTTTTGAAATCTTAGTCAACTCTGCGGGCCTCGCGCGACATGGGCCTGCGTTGGAAACTACGGCGGCTGATTTCGACGCAGTGAGCTCATTGAATATCAAAGGCGCCTATTTTCTGACCCGCGCTGTGGCGCAAGGCTTGATTGACGCCGGCAAGTCAGGTTCACTTATGAACATTTCTAGCCAGATGGCGCATGTGGGTGGTGTGGATCGTGCGGCTTATTGTGCGACGAAACACGCAGTCGAAGGCTTTACGAAAGCAATGGCGATCGAATGGGGCCCAAAGCAAATTCGAGTTAATACAATTTGTCCGACATTTATTCTCACCCCACTTACGCAAAGCACATTTGACAACCCAGAACGTGCAGCTTGGATCAAAGAGAAGATAAAATTAGGCCGCCCGGGGGAAGTCGAGGATGTAATGGGAGCGGTTGTGTTTCTCGCATCTGAAGCAGCTGCTTTGATTACCGGAAGCTCGTTGATGGTAGATGGAGGTTGGACGGCTGACTGATGGTGGATAAAGTCACATCCCTTCAAGTTGCCGCGCGAGCTGGTGTGTCCCAAAGTGCGGTATCACGGGTGTTCACACCTGGAGCCTCCGTTTCTGAGAAAACGGCAGCTAAAGTCCGCAAGGCAGCGTCTGATTTGGGATATCGCCCAAACATTCTAGCACGTGCGATGATCACGGGGCGCTCGCGGATCATTGGCCTAGTGGTCGCTTATCTCGAAAATCAGTTTTATCCAGAAGCCTTAGAAAAACTCTCGAATGCCCTTCAGGCAAAAGGGTATCACGTTCTTATTTTTATGGCATCCAACAGTGCGGATAATATCAACAGCGTCATGGATGAGCTGCTTGATTACCAAGTTGATGGGATCATTCTGGCCTCAGTTGCAATGTCTTCAGACTTGACGGCGCGTTGCGAGGCCATCGGTGTGCCGGTGGTTTTGTTCAACCGTTTGCAGGACGATGAGATGTTATCGGGGGTCGCCTCTGACAATGCTGCAGGTGGTCGAAAGCTTGCAGAGTTCTTGGTCGCTGGGGGGCACAAGAAGATTGCGCATATTGCTGGATGGGATGGTGCGTCTACGCAGCGAGATCGTGAAGCAGGCTTTATGCAAGGATTGGCAGAAGCAAATATGACCCTGCATTCACGAGCTGCGGGTAACTTCCATGCCGACCAAGCTCAAGCGGCTGCGCGCTCTTTGTTTGACAAAGAAGACCGCCCGGATGCCGTATTCGTTGCCAATGATCATATGGCCTTCGCTGTGATGGACGTGCTTCGCTATGAATTGGGGCTTCGTATCCCTGATGATGTGTCTGTAGTGGGTTATGACGACGTCACGATTTCCGCTTGGCCCAGCTATAACCTGACGACTGTACGCCAACCTGCCAACCGAATGGTGGAAGAGACAGTCAAGATGATGCTGTCGCGTATAGAGCTTCCAACTACACCCGCGCGTAAAGTGGCCATTGATGGCCCGCTTGTTGTGCGGGGTTCTGCCCGCCTTCCTCTAGGAGATGAAAAATGAAGGGCTTTGATCCAAAGTTTGCAGATTTCCCCGACTATATCTTGGGAATAACCCAAGAAATTTGGGAAGACCGAGGTATTGCTACCCTTCACGAATACTACGCTGAGGATATCGTTGTGCGTAGTCCTGCGTCAGTCGTGGTAGGCAATCAGGGTGTGATTGGGGCCACGATGGCCACTTTGGCAGAATTTCCAGATCGTCAATTGCTTGGCGAAGATGTCATTTGGTCTGGTGCACCAGAAACGGGAATGCTTTCTTCGCATCGCATTCTGTCGACCGCCACGCATCTTGGTAGTGGCATCTACGGCAAGGCATCTGGCACCAAGCTCACCTACCGCATCATTGCAGACTGTCATGCTATCAATAATAAAATTAACGATGAGTGGCTGATCCGCGATCAGGGCGCAATTGTTCGTCAAATGGGATGGGACCCTAGAGACTATGCCCGTGATCAAATTTCTCGCGAAGGCGGTGTGGTAAAGGCTGCGTTGCCTTTTGTGCCGAAAATAGATGTCGCGGGCCCGTATCAAGGGCGGGGTAATGACAATGAATGGGGTGAGCGCTATGCAGATGTGCTCAATAAAATTATGTTCGCTGACATGGCGGTCATTCCAAGAGAGTATGACCGGGCTGTTCAAACAGAATATCCAGGTGGCGTAACAGGTCATTCCTATCCTGCCGTGGATGAGTTTTGGATGGGTCTTCGCGCTGCTTTTCCAAACGCTAAGTTTACGATCGAGCATCAAATCGGCCGCGATGATCCATTGATGCCACCGCGTGCTGCTATTCGTTGGAGCCTACATGGAAAACATGACGGTTGGGGTGCATTCGGCGCACCAACTGGGACTGATGTCTATGTGATGGGGATCAGTCATGCGGAATTTGGGCCGCGCGGCATTCGCCGTGAATTTACTCTGTTCGATGAGACCGCGCTTTGGAAACAGATTTTGATTGGAGCAGGTGCGGCTGAATAGCGTTGCAACTGGCATCAATCGTTAACGACCATGTGAAGGATAGTTTCTATGACACCCCAGGAAATGGAAAATCGGATTGTCCGTTACGGCGATCTAAAGCCCTGTAAAACAGCATTTATTGATGCGCATACGCCAGGCAGTGATCAAAAGGAAAACTTCACAATCATTGGGGGCGGTGTCTCTGAAAGCCCTGACCAACATGTCCATATTAGCCTTCCTCACGGATTTAATATTGGGGCGGCGGGGCAACCCCCTAAATGTCGCAATTCTTTACATGACCATCGCACTGCGGAAGCGTTTTTTGTGCTTTCTGGTCGCTGGCGGTTTTTTTGGGGCCGTTATGGCACGGCAGGCGAAGTAACTTTGGAGGAGGGGGATATTTTCAACATCCCAACAGGTATTTTCCGTGGGTTTGAGAATATTGGTACTGATTATGGCATGATCATGGCAATCCTTGGTGGAGATGATGCTGGGGGCGGTGTCATGTGGGCACCACAGGTTATTGAAGATGCAGCTGCTCATGGGTTGATTTTAGCTGAAACTGGCAAGCTATATGACACCAAAAAAGGTGAGCAACTCCCTGAAGGAGTTAAACCCATGCCACTCATGAGTGCGGAGGAGCTTGCTAAACGACCCGAACCCACAACGGCCGAAGTGCTGCCAAACCATGTGGCGCGATACTGGGATATGGTTGCCTACGCAGATCGCAAGCCGTGCAAAGTGATTGGGCAGACAGGTTTGTTAAAAGACAAACCTGGTTTTGAAGTAGATTTTGTGACACGTGCATCGGTGACCGCCGACAAACATACGCATGATCGTCCATCAGTTTTGATGCCTGTCAAAGGTCATTGGCGGGTAGATTGGGATGGCGGAAGCACCGTTTTGGCGCCTGGTGACACGATGTCAGTTCCCGAAAATCTTTCGCATAGTGCTGTGCCTTCCATGACGGGTGAAGCAGCCCTGTATCACATTGTGGCAACTGACGATCCTGCAGGGCTAACTTGGAAAGCTTGAAGTCTGACGGATGTGAAAGGATAACAAATGGCACGTATTCTCACCACTCATGTTGGCAGTCTGCCACGCACTCAAGAAGTCGTTGATTTTATTTTCGCTCGTGAGCGAGAAGAAGCCTACGATACAGAGGCTTTCGATGCCGCTATGAAAAAAGCGGTGGCTGATACAGTTGCGAAGCAAAAAGCCGCGGGTGTTGATATCGTATCAGATGGCGAAACCTCAAAGATTTCTTATGCCACCTATGTGAAGGATCGTTACACGGGCTTCTCAGGCGATAGTCCTCGGAATGCGCCTGCTGATCTTAAGATGTTTCCTAGTTTCCTTGAGAGATTGGCCAACGAAGGTGGCACGCCGAAATACGCACGCCCCATGTGTACTGGGGAAGTGCGTTCAAAAGGGCAGGGTGAGCTCGAAAAGGACATTGATAACTTAAAAGCAGCAATGGCTGAGGCGGGCGTCGAGCGTGGTTTCATGAACGCAGCAAGCCCTGGGGTAATCTCGCTCTTTTTGCAAAATTCGTTTTACAAAACCCGTGAAGCTTATTTGGCAGCTTTGGCAGATGCAATGAAAGCGGAATATGAGACAATTGTGGCTTCGGGTCTTGATCTGCAGCTTGATTGTCCCGATTTGGCCTTAAGCCGTCACATGTTGTTTAACGACCTTTCAGATGACGCGTTCATAAAGATTGCTCATATGCACGTTGAAGCATTGAACCATGCGCTTGCAGATATCCCGCAAGAGAAGGTGCGTGTTCATATTTGTTGGGGGAATTATGAAGGCCCGCATTGCTGTGACATACCAATGTCAAAGATGTTCGACACATTAATGAGCACCAAAGCGGGTTACGTTTTGTTTGAAACTTCGAACCCACGTCACGGCCATGAATGGGCTGTGTTCAAAGAGCGCAAAGCAGACATCCCTGATGATAAGATCCTAGTGCCAGGTGTCGTTGATACGACCACGAATTTTGTAGAGCATCCTGAACTTGTCGCGCAACGGATCCAGAGATTTGTCGATATCGTAGGTCACGATCGAGTAATTGCGGGAAGTGATTGTGGTTTCGGCACGTTTGCGGGGTTTGGCGCGGTTGATCCAGCAATTGCCTATGCCAAACTTGCCTCTCTTGCGGAAGGCGCGGCGCGCGTTGGAGGCACTTAGTGACGCCCCTTTTATTTCTGCCAGGCATGATGTGTGATGCGCGGCTGTTTGCACCCCAAATTGCATCTCTTTCCGCGTATCTGCCTGTCATGGTCAGTCCGTTGATTGGGGCGGATACAATAGAAAAGTTAGCCTCAAACGTCTTGCACGCTGCACCAGCACGGTTTGCATTGGCAGGGCTCTCTATGGGTGGCATTGTCGCAATGGAGGTCGTTCGCCAAGCGCCAGAAAGGGTTACGCATTTAGCGCTGCTCGATACAAACCCATTCGCAGAGATCGAGAGCGTCAAATTGCGTCGGGCGCCACAAATGCAAAAGGCGCGTGCTGGTCACCTCGAGGCGGTCATGCGAGACGAGATGAAGCCGAATTACCTATACGATGCACCAGAAAAATCTGGGTTGATGGATCTTTGCATGGATATGGCATTGGCCTTAGGGCCTGATGTCTTTTGCGATCAATCCATCGCATTGCGTGACCGTATCGATCAGTCGCGGACATTAAGTTATTATAAAGGTCGGTCGCTTGTATTGTGCGGTCGACATGATGTGCTTTGTCCTGTGGAACGCCATCAGGCTATGCATGATATGTTGTCAAACAGTACGTTTTCGATAATCGAGCAGGCTGGGCATTTACCAAGTTTAGAAAAACCTGAGGAAACAACAGCCGCTTTGCGACGCTGGTTGGAGGTATAATGGATCAAGATCTTCTTACTCTTTTGCGCTCTGTCGACACCCCAACTGTATGCAACGCGATCGAAGTGGCGCAGGGGAGGCGGGGCTTCAACGCATTTACCCGTGGCACAATGAGCGTAAGTGATCCTAAAGGCGTAATTGTTGGTTATGCGGTGACCGCTCAAATTGCGGCATTAGAGCCGCCAAAAGAAAGCCCCGAGATTATTCGTGCACGGCGCATGGCCTATTACAAAGCGATGTCAGAAGCCCCAAAGCCATCGATCGCGGTTGTAGAAGATTTAGACTATCCTCAATCGATCGGAGCGTACTGGGGAGAAGTTAACACGACTATTCACAAGGGCTTTGGCATGTCGGGTGCCTTGACGAATGGCGTGATGAGAGACTTGGGCGATTTAGCGCCTGATTTCCCCGTGATAGCGGGTAGCATTGGACCTAGCCATGGTTACGTCCATGTCCGCAGTGTTAATGCGCCTGTATGCGTAATGGGCTTATCAGTGTCCCCTGGTGATCTGGTGCATGCTGATCGCCACGGTGCAGTGGTTATTCCAACCGATGTGATTAATTTACTCAGCGCTGCCATCAAAAAAATGCAGGAGACGGAACAATTAATATTAGGCCCAGCACGCGGTGAAAATTTTGACTTTGCTGCTTTTGAAGAAGCATGGGCAGCATTTGAAAAATCGCGCGTTTGAATGCGTCAAAGGTCTCGTGGGTGAATTTGAGTTCGACATAGGATTAATCCTGCCCCCGCAACCAATAAAATTAACTTGCCTTCTCGTATCGCACTGTATGGCTTTGTCGCTTTGGCGGATGTGATAGGCTTGGTGAGTTTCTTGCCCTGTGCGATCCGCTCGCGGTTGGCAGAATTGCAACTTCCTTACCGCAGTTTTTGCTGAACCGTTCGCAATGCGGGATATAAGGCGCGATATGCCTCAAGGCGTATCTGCGTACTGTGATCGATTGCCCCCTTCGGTTTGAACCAATGACGGACAGTGGGGCGCTGCATCACTGCATCCATAGGTTTGTCGCCGCAGGCCACAAGCGCAAGCCGTGCGGCCCCAAGGGCAGGGCCCACAACGGCCTCATCGCTGCGACCTAGTGTAATTCCTGTCACATCTGCGATCATTTGCATCAACAAATCACTGCGGGTGCCCCCGCCAATGGCCAAGAGTGAGGTTGGGGCCGTGCCTGCTTTTGCAAAGGCCTCGGCCGCATCAGCAAAAGAAAAGGCGATCGCTTCAAGAACAGCGCGCATCAAGCTGCCTTGGCTCATTCCCTCGCCCAGATTGGCAAATCCCCCGCGTATTGTAGTGTCTCCATGCGGTGTGCGCTCCCCCGTCAGGTAGGGCAGGAAAAGAGGGCCTGGCCGTGCCTCGGCCGCTTCGGCCAAGAGATGATCAATGGGGCGGTTTAATAGATCGGCCAGCCACGCCATCGGGCGTGCACCGTTCAACATTGCGGCCATCTGAAACCAATGATCAGGCACGGTATGGGCATAGGCGTGAATGCGATTTTCGATATTTGGGCGATAGGCATCCGTGGTCACAAAAAGCTGCCCCGATGTGCCAAGCGAGATAAATCCATCACCTGCTTGCACGGCACCAAGACCGACTGCCCCCGCCGCACCATCGCCTGCCCCTGCCGCCACAGGAATGTCTGGCGTCAGACCCAGATCGGTGGCGATATCGGGCAAAAGCGTGCCAGCCACATCGGTGCCATGCATGACGCAGGGTAGCCAAGCAGGTTCGGTTGCGGTCAACTCACAAAGCCGCGCAGACCAATACCGCGCGGCCTCGTCAAACCATGATGTGCCTGCGGCGTCTGATGGGTCGGTCACACATCCGCCATGCAGGCAGAGCCCGATATAATCTTTGGGCAACATCACATGGCGGATCCTGGCGTGGGCCTCGGGCTCATGACGTGACAACCACAAGATTTTTGGCGCCGTAAAGCCCGGCATTGGCAAAACGCCTGCACGTTGCGCGGCTGACGGATCGGCCGCGATGATATCGGAACATTCAACATCTGCACGGGCGTCATTCCATAAAATCACGGGCCGCACAGGTTTGTGTTGCGCGTCCAGCACAACGGCACCATGCATCTGGCCAGATAGGCCAATCGCCTTGATGGCAACGCGAAGCGCGGGATCTAATGCTTTGATGCAGGCGCGTGTTGCCTCCCACCAATCCTCGCAATTTTGCTCGCTTGCCCCATCAAACGGATGCGAAATGGGCAAATCTTTGCTGCCTTGCGCGATCAGATTTCCGTCAGCATCAATGACACAAAGCTTAACAGCCGAAGTTCCCAAATCGATCCCAAGATACATCTTCGACATCCTTTTCTCACTGGCTGAATGCCCGCATCTGTGGATTTGAGCGTAAAAGGGGCATTTTTGAAATTTAACTCGTGTAAAGTTTTGTCGATATTGCAGGGCAAGAGGCAAGAGTAAATCATCTTCATCCGCTAGTAATTTGCCAGCCTGATGGCCAATCATTCAGCCACAAAGGCAATCCCATAGAAACCGCATCTCTTGAATGCAGGGATGACGGGCCCGTCACTCGATGAATGCAAAAGGTCAGATATAATTTTTAAATCTGTAAAGCCCTCTCTCTGTGCGTATTTGCACAAAGCGCGTCAATTCTTTTGGAATATCCGACCGCTGAACGCTGTGTTTATGTCCGCGCTAAGCCGCGAATGGCTTTTGGAAAAGGATGGATATCTTATGCAGCAGCTTGAAAAATTTGCGCCGCTGATCGCGCGCGTGTTCATTGGTGGATTTTTCCTGATGGCAGGTCTGGGCAAGCTTGCCGATGTGCAAGGCTTTGCAGGCTATGTCACGATGGGTGGTTTGCCTGCCTTCTTGGCATGGCCTGCGATTATCTTCGAGATTTTGGTGGGGGCTTCGCTATTGGTGGGGTTCAAATTGCGTCTTTTCGCATTGGCAGGCGCGGCCTTCTGTGTCGTGACAGCAGTGCTATATCACAGCAATTTCGCCGATCAGACACAGATGATCATGTTCCTCAAGAATTTCTCTATCGCAGGTGCATTCTTGATGTTCTTCGCGCATGGCGCTGGCGCTTATGCCTTGGATAAAAACGCCGCCTGATGTTTGGCAAAAGGGGCGGGGATCTCCCCGCCCTGTCCCCTCAGATATTTTCACCCGAAGGCCGCATCATAGGCCGTCACGCAATCCTTCGCCAAATGGCCAACTTTGGTTGCGTCATAATCAGGCTTGAACAGGTGTGAACCAAGGCCAAAACCAGTGATCCCTGCGGCCTGCCACGCGGCAAAATCTGCGGGACCAACGCCGCCCACAGCAAAGGTTTCAACCGATTTCGGCAGAACGGCGGCCAGGGCCTTATAGCCATCCACCCCAAGCTTGAAGGCAGGAAAGAGTTTTAACCCGTCTGCGCCATGCCGCACTGCGGTCAAGCATTCGGTCGCAGTAAATGCACCCGGATAAGACAGCATCCCCTGTGCCTTTGTGGCGGCAATCACCGCGGGGTTTGTATCGGGTGATACCACCATTTTCGCACCGATCTGCGCCAAGCGATCAACGGCTGCCACGTCTAGGACGGTGCCTGCGCCGATAAGGGCGCGCCCCTGTGCATGGGCAACCATGGCCGCGATACTGTCAAACGGGTCTGGCGAGTTTAACGGCACTTCGATCCGAGTGATCCCTGCCGCAATCAGTGCATCCGTTATGGAGAGCGCAGTCTCAGGCCGAAGGCCCCGCAAAATGGCGATAATGTTGCGGCTCATTCTGCGGCCTCTAAAAAGGATCTATACGCGGCTTTTAACCCGCTCAGGGCCATGCCTTCGCCAGAAATTTTGATGACACTTGCCCCTTGGGCAGTGAGGGCCTCGTGATAGGCATCCGCAATGCCGCCCGTCCCAATCACACGGATATCTTGGCCAAGCCAGTAGGGTTTGGCGCCTGCCAGTTCCTGACCGATCAACAGGCCAGATAGGCGCGCGCGGGCCGCATTCGTGTCAGCCCCATGGAGCAACCCCTCGGCGCGGATGGAAAAGAGATTGGCCGACACCAGTGCAGGATGGGCGATTGCCTCATCCAAAGCGGCAAGAAAGGTGGCGCTGTCCCAGCCCCCGCCGCCCACTGAATGGCGCAGAACCGAGGCCTGCTCTAACAGGCCGAACAATTCCCCTGTCATGAAGGTGCGAAAGCTGACGATCTCGCCTGCGCTGATCTGCACCCATTTGCAATGCGTGCCAGGCAGGCAAAGGATGCCATCAAAATTTGGATATTCGTCTAAAAAACCCGCGATTTGCGTCTCTTCTCCGCGCATCACATCTGCGGGTCGCTCTTGCTTGATCCCAGGAATAATATGGGCGGCCAAGCGGGGGTCTGTGGTATTCACTTTGACGGCTGCGGCGACAGAGGGCGGGGGGCAAGGGGTCGCGACATAGGGCGCTTCTGCCCATCCTTGGCGTGCGCCCGCCATGCCGCATATCAAAACCGTAGTTTTTTCCGATGCGGGCAAAAGATCGCTCGCCAATTCTACGAGGGCGGCCTCGAATCCGTTAGGGCGAAGGTTGCCCATACCATCGGAGGAGTGACGCTGCGCCAAGACCGATCCTTCGGCGTTGATCCACCAAATGCGCAGATGCGATGTGCCCCAATCTACCGCCAACCAATTTGATGTCATCGCGTCTCTCTTATCCGATATTCAGTTTTGAATGGCTGCGAAGATCAGCTCAGCAATGCGGGGCATTTGCGTGGCCTCATAGTGGATGCCATCCACGGGTGAAACCGTCACAGCGCCTGTGAGATCGACCAAATCCACGCCCTCGCGTGCCGCCATCTCGGCCATGGCGGGGGATAGGCCCACTGATTTTGCAGCGCCGCCACGGAACATTTCCGCCAAAGCCCCCCGTTCCTCAATCTGTGGAGGGCAGACAACAATCACTCGCGGGACACCACGCGCAGGCCCGCAGCCAGAGGCGCGGATGATACGCACGAGTTTGCCTACAGACTGCGCAATATCGAAAGCATTGACAGAAAAGCGCGGCTTTAGGTCATTGGTGCCAAGTTTCACCACCACCGTATCAATTGGGCTGTGGCTTTCTAAAATCCCCAGTAATGCCGCCGCGCCATTCTTATGCGGCCCTTCCACTGGGTCATCATGCAAAGTCGTGCGCCCAGGCAAGCCTTCGTCAATCACGCGCCATGTGGCCCCAAGTTTTTGCGCCAAAAGGGTCGGCCATCTTTGCGCAAGGGGATAGCGCTCTGGCTGCCCAAGCACAGTTAAAGGCACAGTGCCATGGGTATTGGAATCGCCAAAAAGCAAAAGGGTTTTGGGGTCTTGTTCCATCGCGTCCCTTTCCCGACTGGCCCTTAGACCAAGGGCACAAATGGCACGCCACAGCCTGCAAGGATGATACAGGCCAACAGAATGCGATAATGGGTCATGTGATCGTTACTTTCTTGTTTTACTGCGCGAAACAATAAGCGCCACTTGGCTGATTGCAAGCAATGGCTGCGGGGTGCTAGGCAAGACGTAGACGTTACAGGAAATGTCAGGGCGCGTTATGGGCGATGCGGCGGCAGATTTTCGCAAATTGTCAGGGCTGATCCGTATCGTTGGCCATCGGGGCGCGCGCGGGGTGTTTCCCGAAAATACAATGCTTGGTTTTGATTATGCGCTCGCCGCAGGTGTGCCGTTGCTTGAGTTTGACGTGGTGCTGACGGGCGATGATATCCCCGTCATCACGCATAATCCCACGCTGCACGCTGCAACCTTTCGAGATGACACGGGACAGTTCATTACAAATGAGATGCCAATCCGTGATTTGAGCTATGCTGATCTCTGTCGCTATGAGGTTGGTAAAATTGATGGGCAGAGCGCCTATGGCGCGGCCTTTCCCGATCAGGCGCAGGTTGACGGGCTACAGGTGCCGCGATTGGCCGACCTATGCGCCCTCATTTCGCAGCCTCAGCACGCGGCGGCGCGTTTGCTTTTGGAGATGAAATCTGATCCCGTGCTTGCCCAAGATACCGCCGCGCGGGCGCATTTTGTTGCAGCAGTTTTGGATGTGATCCGTAGCACCCATGTGATCGGGCAGACCGTCTTGCACAGTTTTGATTGGGCCATTTTGGCGGAGTGTAAGGCACAAGCGCCAGAAATCCCGCGGTCTTATTTGTCGATTTCATCCGAGCCTCAGTTTCAATTGCCGCCCGATATTCCCGCTCATATCAAGGCGGAAGGTGGCGCGCTATGGTGCCCGCATTTCGCGGATATCACCGCAGCGGATGTGGCCTATGCGCAAAGCCTAGATTTGGGCGTAGTTGTTTGGACTGTAAATCAAACCGCAGATATCGATCGCATGATTGATTTTGGGGTAGATGCGATCTGTTCCGACTATCCCACCCGCGTGCAGCGCCGCTTGTCGGATAGGGGTTTGCGCTGGCAGTAAGGCCGAAAGCGCAATTTTCCCAATGATTTCAGCACAAAACCTGTGCCTGCCCTTGTTTGTGACAGCTTTTTGTTTTTTTTGAAAGTAAATCTTCAGTTTCTGATTTAGCCTGCGATTTGAGCCATGACTTTTGGGTCATGGTCTGTCGTTCCGTCCACAGGTCGGGCGGCGCTAAGCGCGAAGCGCGAACATTCGATGAGACTTTGTCGGAGGAGGAGCCGCCAAAGCATCGAAAAGGGAGGGACTAGAAGATGTCAGACGCATCAATTGGAACGCCAGAGCAGCTGCGCGATCCGAATTACACGCCGCCTTTGACTCAGGCGGTGCCACTTGGAATTCAACACGTTTTGGCGATGTTTGTCTCGAATGTGACACCCGCCATCATTGTTTGCGGTGCGGCTGGGTTTGGCTTTGGCTCAAACAGCCCTGATTTTCCGCAGATGATCTATATGATCCAAATGTCGATGTTCTTCGCGGGCATCGCCACTTTGTTCCAAACCATTGGATTTGGCCCTGTTGGCGCGCGGCTGCCGATTGTCCAAGGAACGAGCTTTGCCTTTATTCCGATCATGATCCCCTTGGTCGCCGGCAAGGGCGTTGACGCGATTGCCGTTTTGATGGGCGGCATTTTGGTCGGCGGTTTGTTCCATGCCTTCTTAGGCCTGTTCATTGGCCGCTTGCGCTTTGCCTTGCCGCCCTTGGTGACGGGCCTTGTTGTCACGATGATTGGTTTGGCACTTGTTAAGGTTGGCATCCAATATGCTGCGGGCGGTGTGCCTGCAATTGGAACCGAGGAATACGGCTCTAGTCTGAACTGGCTCATGGCGGGCACAGTGATCCTTGTGACCTTGGGGCTGAAATTCTTTGCGCGTGGGATGCTGTCTGTCTCGGCCGTTTTGGTTGGCCTTTTGGCGGGCTACGCGGTGGCCTTTGCCTTGGGGCAAGTGAATTTGGGCAATGTTGGCCGTGCAGCAAGCTTTGCGATGCCAAACCCGCTTCACTTTGGGTTAGAGTTTTCGGTCGCCGCAATTATCGGCTTTTGTGCCATGTCCTTTGTTTCCGCCGTGGAAACAGTGGGCGATGTTTCAGGGATCACCAAAGGGGGTGCGAACCGCGAAGCGACCGATAAGGAAATCCAAGGCGCGACTTTTGCCGATGGTCTGGGCACGGCTGTGTCTGGCTTGTTCGGGGCATTGCCGAACACATCCTTCTCACAGAATGTGGGCCTGATCGCGATGACGGGCGTGATGAGCCGTGCGGTTGTCACGATCGGCGCAATATTCCTTATCCTTTGTGGCTTGGTGCCAAAGGTGGGCGCGGTGATCTCCTCTGTGCCGATTGAGGTTTTGGGCGGCGGTGTGATTGTCATGTTCGGCATGGTTGTCGCTGCAGGCATCTCGATGCTGTCTGATGTGAATTGGACCCGCCGCAATATGGTGATTTTTGCGATTGCCTTGTCCTTGGGGCTTGGTTTGCAACTTGAACCTGACGCACTGCAATATCTGCCAAGCACAATGAAAATCTTGGCAACCTCGGGCATTTTGCCTGCGGCCCTCATCGCGATTATCCTAAACCTCGTGCTGCCCGCAGAACTCAGTGCGGAATCCACTGAAGAGGTTTCTGGCGGCATGTCGGGAAAGAGCTCAAAATGAGCTCACAGATGAGCATGACCTAAAACGCGAAGCGGCAGGGGAAACCTTGCCGCTTTTGCTTTATCTGGCTTGTGCCTTTGCGGGGCTGGTGTAAATTTTCCCCGATGGCGCGACAGTCAGTCTGAAGCGAGGTGCAATCGGGTGGCAGGCACAGGAAAATACCTTTGGATCATGGTGCTGCTGCAGGCGGCGATTTCCGCATCAAGCCTTGTTGTGGAAATTGTCGCAGGCCGCATGATTGCGCCCTATGTCGGGATGAGCCTCTATACATGGACAGCCATTATTGCGGTTGTTCTGGCGGGCTTTTCCGTGGGTCATTGGTGGGGCGGTCGCATCGCTGCGCATGACAGTCAAAATGCATTGCGCCAAACTGCATGGACGATGGTTGCAGCCGCTTTGACCACCGCTGCGGCAAGTCTGATGTTGCACGGGTTTGCAGGGCCGCTGATTGAGGCCTTCAGCCATCCCCTCGCCGCCATCACCGCCCTAAGCATGGTCGCGTTTTTCCTGCCTTCGCTATTTGCGGGCATCCCTGCGCCTGTTTTGACGGTTGTTGCCATGCGCGGTCACAGCCAGTCTGAACGCGTCTTGGGGGTTATGTTTGCAACTGGGGCGATTGGGGCGATTTTTGGCACTTTGCTTGCAGGGTTTTTCTTTGTTCCGCGCTTAGGCTCGATGACCACCTTGATGGTCATTGCTGTGATTTATTCGCTTGCGGCGGTCGTCTGCTTTGCGTTGGCACGGGTTAAAGGGCGCGATCTTGGTCTTGGCTTTGCTGCATGTCTGGCGCTTGCGGGGCTCGGCTATCAGACCCTCAGCCTGCCAGCGATTTGTGACGAGGAAAGCGAATATTTCTGTATCCGCACAGTGACTCTTTCTGATGCCGATGGCGCGCGCGTTCATCTGATGGTTTTGGATCACCTTGCCCATGGCATCAGCGGCGAGGCGGAACCGCGCCAGATGCAAACTGATCATGCTGCAATGTTGGACGCGCTGCCGCGCATGCGAATGGGGGAGAAGGATTTCTCATCCTTCCATATCGGCGGCGGATCCTTTTCCGTCCCGCGGGGATGGGCCGCGCATGGTTTAGGGCAAATCACGGTGGCTGAGTTAGACCCCGCTGTAACGCAGGTGGCGATTGATGATTTCTGGCTTCCTGCAGATCAGGTCACCGTGCTGCATGAAGACGCGCGTATGGCGCTGCGCAACACCCTCACGCGCTATGATGTGATCCTTGGGGATGCTTTCACCGATATTGCCGTGCCCGAACATTTGATCACGCAGGAATTTTTTGAATTGGTTGCAAGCCGCCTGACGGATGGTGGGGTTTTTGCGATGAACCTGATCGACAATGTTGACTGCATGGATGCCTTAGCGGCGATGATCGTGACCTTGCAGGCGGTTTTCCCAAGTGTCGAAGTCTGGACAGAGGCGCGCGGGCCAAGCCAAGGTGAGCGGCGGATTTTTGTTCTTCTGTGTGGCGAAACGCCAAGTCCTGTCTCTCGCCTCACGGCGGGGTCGCCTGATCCAATGATCTTTCAACCCCTCGATGATGCCTTCGTGGCGCAGATTGTGGCTGATAAGCAGCCGCGCGTTCTAACAGATGACTATGCGCCGATTAGCGCCCTGATCGGGTTTGAGCCCATCTTGAATTAAGCTTGCAACAGCGCCGCGCGCAACGCGGCCTCATCCACGCTGCCGCCCGAAAAATGTGCCCATGCGTGCACGCCTTGATAAAAGAATAATTCCCACCCAGAAATGATTTCTAGACCAAGGGCCGCTGCATCTTTGAGGAACGGGGTCTCAAGCGGTGTATAGACCGCGTCAAACACCCATTTTGCCTCTCGCATATGCGCAGCAGGCAGAGGGGTGCCGCCATAGCCAACCATGCCAATGGGCGTTGCGTTCACAAGGCCTGTGATCTCAGGCGGCAGATTGGCCACCTCGCGCATCGTTGTGACTTGTAATGTCGGAAAGCCACGCGCCAAATCACGCTTTAGGCCATCGGCCTTAGCCAAATCTGTATCAACCAGATGCAACGCGCTTGCCCCCAAATCGGCAAGGCCAAAGGCAATCGCGCGTCCCGCCCCACCTGACCCGATGATCAGCACCTCGCTTGGTGCGTCATCGCCCCGCGTGGCCTGATAGGCGGCCTTAAAGCCCGTGTAATCTGTGTTATAGCCGATGGGCCCTTGGGCCGTGAAAAGAACGGTGTTCACGGCCCCAACCGCGTCCAACACGGGATCGGCCAGTTGCACAAGTGGCACCACTTTTTCTTTATAGGGATAGGTGATGTTGAGCCCTGAATAGCCTTCAATTTGCGCGGTCTCGAAGACCTCATGAAAGGTTTCCTCGCGTTCAGGCGGGATCAAGAGATCATAGCTGACCGCGCGGGCGTTCAGGTGGCCTGCAATTCGGTGCAAACGCGGGGCGCTGGATTGTTTGATATTGTCACCGATCAGCCCCAATTTGAGCGGGGCTTGGTTCTGGGTCGGGCTTAAG
>Ga0181588_10001005_pt1 | contig 25222 bp, 24 predicted proteins | sample 071ome_26_FD_148607 | JGI IMG/M metagenome (GOLD analysis project Ga0181588, IMG submission 148607) | Coastal salt marsh microbial communities from the Groves Creek Marsh, Skidaway Island, Georgia - 071409BT metaG (spades assembly) | ecosystem: Environmental > Aquatic > Marine > Intertidal zone...
CGACCTCACGCAAAACATCATCGATCAGCTGGCGTCGCGTTTCTTCGGTGCTGTCTTTTTGGTGAACCAGCAATCCCTCCTCGATAATTTGTGCAACCGACAGGCGCGGGCTCAAAGAACCAAATGGGTCTTGAAACACGATTTGCATCTTCTGCCTTAAGGGCTGAAGGTCTTTCTTTTCGAGGCCCTGCAATTCGCGGCCTTGAAAGACAATACTGCCTTCGCTGGATTGCAGGCGGATCAGCGCGCGGCCCAGGGTGGTCTTGCCCGAACCGCTTTCGCCGACGATGCCGACCGTGTGGCCCTGGCGCACGGTGAGGGTAACCCCGTCGACGGCTTTCACGTGGCCGACGGTGCGCTTGATGATGCCTTTGTGGATCGGAAACCAGACCTTCACATCTGTCGCGTTGAGGACATCGGGGGCGGAATCCAATACCGGCTCGGGCCGGCCTTTCGGTTCGGCGGCAAGCAGCTGTTGGCTATAGGCGTGTTGCGGGTGCTCGAACACGTCTTTGACAGGGCCTTGTTCGACAATTTCGCCGTCTTTCATGACGCAAACTCGGTGGGCGAGCTTGCGGATAATGCCGAGGTCATGGGTGATGAACAGCATCGCCATGCCGAGCTTCTCCTGGAGCTCGCGCAAGAGTTTCAGGATTTGCGCCTGGATGGTGACGTCGACCGCCGTGGTCGGCTCATCGGCGATGAGCAAGTCAGGCTCGTTCGCCAGCGCCATCGCGATCATGATGCGCTGCTGCTGGCCGCCGGAAAATTCGTGCGGCAGGGCATTCAAGCGGCTGATCTGATCGTTAAGCCCCACGAGGCGCATCAATTCGACCACCCGATCGTGCGCCTGTTCTGGGTTCATGTGTTTATGCAGGAACAAAACTTCGCTGATTTGTTTTTCAATCGAGTGCAGCGGATTAAGTGACGTTAACGGCTCTTGAAAAATCATCGCGATTTGATTGCCGCGGAGATTCCGCATGATGTTTTCCGGTGCGTTTATCAATTCTTCACCGTTGAACTTGATGCTGCCGCCGGGGTGCCAGGCGGCGGGGTACGGCAGCAGGCGCATCACCGAGAGTGCCGTGACCGACTTGCCTGAGCCGCTTTCGCCAACGAGGCCGACGGTTTCACCCGCCTTGATGTCGAACGAGACGCCCTTGACGGCTTTCACTTCCCGCTCGCCCCGGCCGAACGAGACTTCAAGGTTCTTGATGGTGAGAATGGTGTTCGCCATCGGTTACGCCCCTTGGTTTTTGCGCGGGTCGAACGCATCGCGCACCGCTTCGCCGATGAAGATCAGCAGACTCAGCATGGTAGCCAAAATGATAAACGCGGTAATGCCGAGCCAGGGGGCTTGCAGATTCGCCTTCCCTTGGTTGAGCAATTCACCCAACGACGGCGAGCCCGGCGGCAGGCCGAACCCGAGAAAATCGAGCGCGGTGAGGGTGACCACGGAACCGGATAGAATAAACGGCAGAAACGTAAGGGTCGCGACCATGGCGTTCGGCAGGATGTGTTTAAACATGATGGTCGAGTTGTTGACGCCCAGCGCATGGGCGGCGCGGACATAATCGAGGTTGCGCGCGCGCAGAAATTCGGCGCGCACCACGCCGACCAGAGATGTCCAACTGAACAACAATAATAACCCGAGCAGCCACCAGAAATTGGGCTCGACGATGCTGGCGAGGATGATCAGCAGGAACAAGACCGGCAAGCCCTGCCAAATTTCAATGAAGCGCTGAAACAATAGATCGACCACACCGCCGAAGTAACCCTGCACGGCACCGGCGGCGACACCGATGACCGAACTGATCGCAGTCAGGATCAGGCCGAACAGAACGGAAATGCGAAAGCCGTAAATCAGCCGGGCCAGAACGTCTCGGCCCTGATCGTCCGTACCGAGCCAATTTTGCGCGGACGGCGGTGCCGGGGCCGGCACGGGCAATTTATAATTGATGGTATCGTAGGAATAAGGAATGGGCGGCCAAATCATCCAGCCTTTGGATTCGATTTGTTTCTTGATAAACGGATCGCGGTAGTCGGCTGTGGTGGGGAAATCGCCGCCGAAGGTTGTTTCGGCGTAATCAACGAATACGGGCGAATAAAAATCGCCGTCGTATTTCACCAGAAACGGTTTGTCGTTGGCGATAAATTCGGCAAACAAAGTGAGGATAAAGATAACAAGAAAAATCCACAGCGACCAAAAGCCGCGGCGGTTGGCGCAGAAGTTGCGCAGCCGGCGTGCGGTCAGCGGTGTCACTTTAAAACCCAGGAGGCGATTTTGTTCCATGCCGCTGCCGCTCCTACACCGACCGTGCTTCGAAATCGATGCGCGGATCGACCACGTGATACATCAAATCACCGATCAAATTCATAATGAGCCCGAGCAGGGTGAAGAAATACAGCGTCGCAAACATGACTGGATAGTCCCGGTTGACGACCGCTTCGAATCCGAGCAGCCCAAGGCCGTCGAGGGAGAAAATTATTTCGATCAGCATGGAGCCGGTGAACAAGATACCGATGAACGCGCTCGGAAAACCGGCGATGACGATCAGCATGGCGTTGCGGAACACATGGCCGTACAGCACGCGATTCTCGGTCAAACCTTTGGAGCGCGCGGTGGTGACGTACTGCAGCTTGATTTGATCGAGGAACGAATTTTTGGTGAGCATGGTGAGGCCGGCAAACCCGCCGATCACGAGGGCTAAGATCGGTAAGGTGAGATGCCAAAAGTAATCGGCGATTTTACCGAAGAAACTTAACTGATCCCAATTCGGCGAAGTGAGGCCGCGCAAGGGGAACCAATCGAGGAAACTGCCGCCGGCAAACAGCACGACCAGCAGAATGGCAAACAGGAAGCTCGGAATCGCGTAGCCGATAATGACCACCGCGCTGGTCCAAATATCGAATTTCGATCCGTCACGCACGGCTTTGGCGACGCCGAGCGGAATGGAGATGAGATACACGAACAGTGTGGTCCACAGGCCGATGCTGATTGATACGGGCATTTTCTCGATGACGAGTTCGATGACGGAGCGGTCGCGGAAATAGCTTTTGCCGAAATCAAACACCGCATAGTTCTTCAGCATCATGAAGAACCGTTCGTGTGCCGGTTTGTCGAAACCGTACATACGCTCGATCTCTTTAATAAATTCCGGATCGAGGCCACGCGCGCCGCGGTATTTCGATGTGACGCTGGCCGCGGCCCCGGTTAACTCTTTGTCGCGCCCCGCGGCGGCTTCACCGCCATCACCGCCACCGCCGGTAATGCGTGCCGTGGCTTCGACGGCCGTGCCTTTAATTTGCGCGATCAATTGCTCGACCGGCCCGCCGGGCGCGGCTTGCACGATCACGAAGTTGATGATCATGATCCCGAGCAGGGTCGGTATGATCAAAAACAACCGGCGGAGAATATAGGCGTACATTTTTGCGTTCTGTTATTTCTTGATTTTGCGCCGGCCGGCCATGGCATCGGCCTTTTTGCGGTCGACCCACCAGTACATAAAGCCCAAATTATACTTCGGCGTTGTTTTGGGCCGCCCGAAAACATCCCAATAGGCGATGCGGAAACTATTGATATGCCAATGGGGTACAAAATAATGTCCCCACAGCAGAACCCGATCGAGCGCGCGCACCCGTGTGATCAGTTCCTTTCGGTTCGGGGCGGCGATCAGCAAATCGATGAGTTTGTCGATAGCCGGGTTTTGAATACCGAAAACATTACGGCTGCCTTTTCGCTTGGCCGAGTCGGAGCCCCAAAATTCCCGCTGCTCGTTACCCGGCGAGAGGGATTGGCCGACGCCGTGTACGATCACGTCGAAATCGAAATCATCAACGCGGCGGCGGTATTGCGATGTATCGACCGTGCGCACCCGGGCATCGATACCGAGCCGTTTCAAATTCTGGATATAGGGCAGCACGACCCGTTCAAACAGCGGCGAGACAAGCAAGATTTCAAACTGAAACGGTTTGCCGGTTTTGCCGTTGACCAGCTTGCGGTTTTTGAAAACCCACCCGGCGGCTTTAAGTAACTTAAAGGCTTCTCGCAGGTTGGGGCGGATGTTGCCCGACCCATCCGTAACCGGGACTTTATAGGGTTTTGTAAACACTTCCTCGGGAATTTGTCCGCGCAAGGGCTCAAGAATTTTTAACTCGTCTTTACTGGGCAGGCCCGTTGATGCCAAATCGGAATTATCGAAGTAACTGACGGACCGGGTGTACTGGCCGTAAAAAAGGTTTTTGTTGCTCCACTCGAAATCAAATGCGTAGGACAGCGCGCGGCGCACACGGGGGTCTTTGAACAAATCCCGGCGCAGGTTCATCGCGAAGCCCTGCATGCCCGCGGCATTGTAATGGCGGATCATTTGTTTTTTGATCCAGCCGTTCTTCAGCGGGGGCGAGTCGTAAGACGTCGCCCAGGCTTTCGATGAATTCTCAAGGCGAAAATCGTATTCGCCCGACTTAAAGGCTTCCAAAGCCACGGTGGCGTCCCGGTAGTAATCGAACCGGATGCGGTCATAATTATTGGCGCCTTTATTGACGGGCACGTCCGCCCCCCAGTAATCCTTGACCCGCTCGTAGGTAATGAAACGCCCGGGTTCAAACGCTTTGATTTTATAGGCACCGCTGCCCAAAGGCGGTGTCAGGGTCGTTTTGGAAAAATCGCGATTTTGCCAATAGTGCTTCGGCAGCACCGTCAATTGACCCATGATCACCGGTAGTTCACGGTTCTCGCCGCCTTTAAATGTGAATTTGACTTTTCGCGGGCCGACCTGTTCGGCCTTAGCGACATTGGCGTAATAAAAACGGTAAAACGGCTGGCCTTTGGCGCGCAATGTTTCGAGGCTGAAAATCACGTCGTCGACCGTGATCGGTTTGCCGTCATGCCAGCGGGCATCGGCGCGCAATGTAAAGATCACCCAGGAACGGTCTTTCGGCGTTTCGATCGACTCGGCAATGAGGCCGTATTCACTAGCGGGCTCATCGAATGAAGATGTCATCAGGGTATCGTAAGTCAGGCCGAGGCCGGCGGCGGGATTGCCCTTAATGATAAACGGATTGAAACTATCGAAGGTGCCAATCGTGTGACGGCTTAGGGTACCACCCTTTGGCGCGTTCGGATCGGCGTAGTCGAAATGTTTAAAGTCCGGCGGGTATTTGACGTCGCCATGAATAGCAATGCCGTGTGCGGGTTTTGTCGTCTCCGCAGCCAGAAGGGGTGGGTGCGCAAATCCAAACGCACTCACAACGAGTCCCGTAAGTCCGATTATGGCGAGGCGTTTTATCGTGTTTTTCATATCACGGGTGATATTGACGGCGGAAGCCGCCGGGATCAACTGATGATCAATCCTGGCTAAATAATTTTACGTGATCAGCCCGTGAGGGCTTTCAGGGCGGCCCCGTGGGCCTTCGCATCCCCCGCGGCGATAGTGCGCCCGTCCGAATCAAGCCCGAGCGCGCCGCCTTGCCAGTCGGTGATGATGCCGCCGGCCCCTTCGATGACAGGCACCAGGGCGATGTAATCGTAAGGTTTGAGCTCGGCTTCACAGACCAGGTCGAGATAGCCGTTGGCGAGATAGCCGTAGGCATTGCAGTCGCAGCCGTAAATTGTGTGGCGGACTTGGCCTTTCAGATTTTCGAAAGCCTTAACGTTGTCGCCGAGAAACATGTGCGGCGTCGTCGACGTCATCCAGGCTTGCGCAATGTCCGGGCAGGTCCGGGTTGCGACGGGTTGGCCGTTAAATGTTGTGGGTTTGCCTTTGATGCCGATCCAGCGTTCGTGAATGGCCGGGTTGTCGATCACGCCCAAAACGGGAACGCCATTATGAACTAAACCGATCAAGGTGCCGAATAACGGTTTACCGATGGAAAACGACCGGGTGCCGTCAATCGGATCGATCACCCAAACGTATGCCGCATCAAGATTTACGGCGCCGTGTTCTTCGCCGAGGATCCCGTGATCGGGTACGGCTTCCTTTAAGACTGCGCGCAATGCCGTTTCGATCTCCTTATCGGCAATCGTAACGGGCGACGCGTCTGACTTGGCTTCGATTTCGAGCGGCGTGCGGAAATACCGCTGCGCGATGGGTGCGGCGGTATCGGCCAAACGGATGGCGAGGTCGAGGAAAGTTGCCGCGCCATTATCGGTCATGGCTGAAAAGCTTACGGTAACGGTTTGGGGGAGTCGCTCAGGGTCCGCAAAAAGACCAGGAGATCGGCGCGTTCGGTCGCCTTTCTCACGCCGGCAAAGGTCATTTTGGTGCCCTTGGCAAATCGGCGCGGACTTTTCAGAAACGCGTCCAGATTTTTGTAGGTCCACTCGCCGCCTTTTCCTTTCAAGGCGTTCGAATAGCTGTACCCGCTGCCGGTGGCCATCTTGTTACCGACGACGTTCCATAAATTCGGGCCGACGCGGTGTTTGCCGCCTTTGTCGGTCGTGTGGCAGGCTTTGCATTTACCGAATGTTTTTTTACCCTTTTTCGGATCGGCTTTGGCGAGCAGGACTAAGGCGTCTTGCGGCTCTTTTTTCTCAACTTTAGCCGTTGTGGTCGTAGCGACACCGGCAATTTTAATCGCGTTCGCTTTGGCGGGTTCGGGAGAAACAAAGTTGCCGATCGTGTGCGAACCCCATACCAGCCACATCACGATGAGTATCGAAGCGCCGAATTTTTCTAAAAACGAGAAATGCATTAATTGTGTCCTCTTTCGCCTTGATCACTGTCTTCCGAATCACTGTCTTCGGAATCACTGTCTTCCGAGCCGTTTGCCTGCAACAACAATCCGGAGAACCCGGGAGAATCGCCGCATATTGCCCCAGCCGTCCGTCCCGTTCAATATCGGCTGAAAATTTGGTTTGGAGCACGCGGGCCGGAGGGTATGGTGCGGTGTTGCGCCGGGACTATAGTGCGGGTCAGCGCCCGGGTCCAGTGGCGTATGAGGTGATTTTTTATGAGGTTTTTCAGTAACTTGACGCTATCTGGCGCACATTTGCCGAGGAAAGCATGAGCCTGCCCCGGAACCCAGTCATTCTGATTCCCGCTCGCATGGCATCCGAACGCCTGCCTGGCAAACCGCTTGCCGATATCCACGGCGACCCAATGATTGTTCATGTCTGGCGCCGGGCGATGGAGGCCGATGTGGGACCCGTCGTGGTGGCCGCCGCCGAAGCGGAAATCGTCGAGGCGATTGAGCAAGCCGGCGGCTCGGCTGTTTTAACCAAACCGGATCACCCGTCCGGATCGGACCGGATTTTCGAAGCCCTCGAAACGACCGATGCGGCCGGTCAATACGATGCGGTTATTAACCTGCAAGGCGATCTGCCGACCCTCGATCCTGGGTTGGTACGAACGGTGTTGGCGCCGCTTGCCGAACCGGCGGTCGATATCGCAACATTGGTGTGCGAGATCACGGATGAAGCGGAACGGGATAATCCGAATGTGGTGAAACCCGCCGTATCGTTTGACGGCGACAGTTCCATCGGTCGGGCGCTTTATTTTTCTCGCGCCTGCATTCCGTCGGGTGCGGGGCCGCACTATCACCATATCGGCATTTATGCGTATCGCCGCGCGGCTTTGGCGGCGTTTGTAGCGCTCCAACCGGGTGTGCTCGAGCGGCGTGAAAAACTGGAACAACTTCGCGCCCTCGAAGCAGGCATGCGTATCGATGCGGCGCGCGTTGACACCGTTCCGCTCGGTGTCGATACTCCCGCCGATCTCGAACGGGCCCGGCAAATCCTTAAATCCGGGCAATAGATTGGAATCCTTAAACCATGGCCGATACCGATAACATCATCGCTTTTCAAGGAGCCCATGGCGCGTACTCCGATCTGGCGTGCAGGGATGTGTTCCCGGAGCTGGTCACGCTGCCCTGCCGCACGTTCGAAGATGCTTTTGCTGCGATCCGGGACGGTAAAGCGGGACGGGGCATGATCCCCATCGAAAATTCCATCGCTGGTCGTGTCGCCGACATTCATCATTTGTTGCCCGATTCAGGTCTGCACATTATCGGTGAGCATTTTCAACGGGTGAACCATCATTTGATGGCGGTGAAGGGGGCCAGCCTGGACAAAATCACTCACGTGCACAGCCACGTGCATGCGCTCGGCCAGTGCCGCAAATTTATCCGGGATCTAAATTTCGAGCCGGTGGTGCGGGTCGATACGGCCGGCGCGGCGGCGGAAATCGCGGAAGCCGGCGATCCAACCCAAGGGGTGATCGCCTCCGAGCTTGCCGCCCATTTACATGGTCTCGATATCCTAGCCGGCAGCATCGAAGACGCCGATCATAATACGACCCGGTTTTTGATCATGACCCGCGAGCCGGTTGTCCCGCCGCTCGGTTCCGGCACGGTGATGACCAGTTTTGTCTTTCGGGTGCGTAACGTCGCCGCCGCTTTATATAAAGCCATGGGCGGATTTGCCTCGAACGGCATCAACATGACCAAGCTCGAAAGTTATCTCGTCGGCGGTCACTTTCACGCGGCACAGTTTTTTGCCGAAGTCGAGGGGCATCCGGAAGAGCAGGGCATGAAGCATGCGCTTGAAGAGTTGAATTTCTTCTCGCATGAGGTTCATATTTTGGGAACGTATCCGGCGCACCCGTATCGTTTGAAAAACGCGCCGCCACCGGAAGAGTAATATTCGCAGGGTGCTCAATCGCCTTCGTTAAGCCACTCATCAATCAGGCAGCGGGCGATCGAATCGGGCCGCGACAGCTGATAGCCTTTTTCGGGAAAGTGCTTTAAATCGTCGCGGCTGAACCAATAGGCTTCCGCTATTTCGACATCGTCGCAGGTAATTTCTTCGGAAATGGCGCGGGCGCGAAAGCCCAGCATCAGCGAGCAGGGGAACGGCCACGGTTGGGACGCGCGGTATTGAACATCCGAAACGATCACGCCGGTTTCCTCTTTCACTTCGCGCGCGACCGCTTCTTCTAGGCTTTCACCCGGATCGACATAACCGGCGAGAACGGAAAACCAGCCTTCCGGCATGGCCGCCTTATGGGCCAGCAGGCAGACTTCGCCGTTCGGTGTGTCCCGGGTGACCAGCATGATGACGGCGGGATCGGTACGCGGATAATGTTCGCGCCCACATTCAGGGTTGGTGCATTGGCGCATGTGGCCGGCGTTTCGGCTTTCCGTCGGATGGCCGCAGATGCCGCAATATTTTTGCCGACGATGCCAGAACATCACGCCGCGTGCGAAGGCGAGTAAATTTGCTTCTTCGCGGCTCATCATCGGGCCGATTTCGCGCAAATCCAAAAAGGAAGCACCATTGGTGAGCGGTGCTATGGCTTCGTCATCGTGATGGGAAAGATCGGCGGCGAAAATGGTGTTGCCGTTTTCCTGTTCGATGCCAAGCAGAACGATGTCCTCGGCCAGTTCGAGAAATTTTTGCGCATCATTGCCCACCGTAAGAACCGCCGTCGGTTCGTCGTGATGATGAATCAGGTTACGGTTCCGCCAAACCGGTGCAATTAGGCTCGATGAATGGGTCAGCCGTTCAGCGATCCAGTCTGTGTCGCCGCGTTTCTCGGTGGCCCGGTCCAGGGTGCCGCCGGTGTAATGCAGGGAAAACGTAGTGCGAATCTGCTGAGGCATGGCGCTGAACCTGCCATATGGACCCGCCGACAGCAATGGGGTCCGTTATGAGTTGCATTCAGCAATGGGGTCCGTTATGAGTTGCATTCAGCAATGGGGTCTGTTATGGGTTGCATTCGTGTTCCGCGTTATTTCGGCGCATTGGAAAGCGGACTTGATTCAGCAAAAGAGTCAATGATTCCTAGGCATATATGCTAATTGCTCAACATTTTACTTCAACATATAGTGCCTAATACGAGATATTGTGCTCGGCGGTGAGGAACCCAAATGGCCTGGGGGCATAAAGCCATTCTCTCCACGTGCGTAGCGCTGGGACTATCGGCCTGTAATTTTCTTGAAGGAATGGACTTTTCCTTCAGCCAGGTCGGTTGCGCTTTTTATCCGGAAACCAAAACCGGCGCGGTGAACTGGGAGACGGCCCGGCCCGTCAATATGCGAATCCGCCAAGGCGAATATTGGCCGATGGTGCTCGGGTTCACGGCCGAACGGCCATATGTGTTGCGCATCCATAATGCCGACGATGACGACAGACGATTTCGCGCCAGCGGATTTTTTGATTCGATCGCCGTCGGTTTGATCAGGGTCGGTGAGCGGGACTACGACACGACGTGTCTCAGCGCGATCACGATCGGCCCGCGCCAAACGGCTGAAATTTGGTTTGTCGCGAAACGTGACGGCCGCTACGAGTTCGAAGACCAATTGGTGCCATACTTGTTCTCGAACGGGGCGAACGGGGTCATCCACATTAGCTATGCCCGCACACGCCACATTTCACCGGTTAGTCATCTCATCGTCCCCGAGGGGGTGCCGACGGCGCCGTTCATCAGGACACAGACGAGAGCGCCGCGCGGGACCGAACCGCCGCCGCCGGTCGCGTCCCCCCGTCCGGCGGTTACGCCGGCGCCGGTTGAGTTGCCCGCCGCCCCGCTCGATTTGCCGGCGGCACCCAAAGACCAACCGAAGCTGCAACAAAATCCCCAACAGAATCAGAAGCCTAACCCGCAAACCAGTGAGGTTGTGGCAAAAGACCAAGGCGGTTTAGCCGGATTTTGGCAATCGCTTTTCAATTAAGCCGAAATTTACCCACAAAAAACGGCGCGCCGGGGCGCAATCGAAGTTGCCCGATGGGCCACGGAACTTGGTATAGTATCGCCGGGAGGCTGGCGATGGACGGATCCCTCGCCAACCCGGTCAGGTCCGGAAGGAAGCAGCCGTAACGAGATTCGATTCGGGTCGTTGTCAGTCTCCTTTATCGTATTACAGCCTGCCAATGTTGCATCAAGGATGATCAATATAAAATGACCGACGTGTCCGCACCGGAAACCGCAACGACCGAAACCGATGCCTATCGTGTTTTGGCGCGCAAATACCGGCCGGATGATTTTACCGGCCTGGTCGGCCAGGATGCGTTGGTGCGGACCCTAACCAATGCCATCCACCGGGGCCGCTTGGCGCACGCGTTTTTGCTGACCGGTGTGCGTGGCGTCGGCAAAACCACCACGGCCCGGATTATTGCGCGGGCATTGAATTGTATCGGTGTCGACGGCGATTTAACGGGTCCGACGGCTGAGCCGTGCGGGGTGTGCGAGCATTGTTTGGCAATTGGCGAAGACCGTCACATGGATGTGCTGGAGATGGATGCGGCGAGCCGCACCGGTGTCGACGATATTCGCGAGCTGATCGAGGGTGTGCGTTACCGCCCGACGTCGGCGCGCTATAAAGTTTACATCATCGATGAAGTGCACATGCTGTCGCGTAACGCCTTCAACGCGCTTTTGAAGACTCTCGAAGAGCCGCCCGAGCATGTGAAATTTATTTTTTGCACGACCGAGACCGGCAAGATTCCCATTACCGTATTGTCCCGTTGTCAGCGTTTCGATTTACGCCGGGTCGAGATGGAAACCTTGATGACGCATCTCGGTTCGATTGCGGCGCAAGAAAAAGCCGAACTTTCACCGGAAGCGCTAGCCTTGCTGGCGCGCGCCGCCGATGGATCCGTGCGCGACGGTTTAAGTTTGCTCGATCAGGCTATTGCTTTAGCCGGCCAGGACGGCGGTGCCGTCACGGATGTTCAAGTCCGTGCCATGATCGGCCTCGCCGACCGCGCGGTGACGTTCGATATTCTGGATGCGATTATGAAGGGCGATGTCGGCCAGGCCCTCGAGACGGTCGCGGTACAATATGAAGCGGGCGCCGATCCGGCTTTTATCATCGAGGATCTGTTGGCGTTGACCCATTGGCTGACACGCCTGCGGGTCGTGCCGTCCGCCGTGGACGCGCCGGGCCTGTCGGACGCCGAGCGCAACCGGGGTCCGGACATGGCGCAACGTCTTTCCATGCCGGTGCTGACCCGCGCCTGGCAGATGCTGCTCAAAGGATTGAACGAAGTCCGGATGGCACCGCGCCCGGTGCAAGCGCTCGAGATGGTGCTGATCCGGCTTGCCTATGCCGCCGAACTGCCGAGCCCGGCGGAGGCCTTGGAGGCCCTCAACAAGGAACAAGCCAACACACAACCGCCATCTTCATCGTCATCAACTGGGGCATCAGTGTCCAATACCGCATCATCGGCATCAGCGGTTGCCGCCTCACCGGCTCCGGCCATGACATCGCCGTCACCGCCGCCGTCTTCCGGGGGTGCCGCCCACGCCCACGCCCACGCTCACGCGCCACAACCTGGTGTCCAGCCGCAAGCCGATCCCTTACCGACGCAACCAATCTTAAAGTCATTTGAAGACCTCATTACATTGGTCGCCGAACGCCGCGAAGGAATGTTGTTGGCGCATCTTGAAAACCATCTTCATTTAGTGCGGTTTGAGCAGGGCCAAATTGAATTTCGTCCGGCCGAGGGTGCGCCGAGTGATCTGGCAAGCCGCCTCATTCAATTCCTGAAAGAGGTCACCGGCGAGCGCTGGGTCGTCACGGTGTCGCAGGAAGAAGGGGTGCCGACGATCCAACAAACCCGAAACGCCGATAAAGAAAAAATCGTTACCGATGCGGCTAAGCATCCGTTGGTTCAAGCCGTGATGGACAATTTTCCCGGCGCCAAAATCGAAAATGTGGTTTCTCGTGATCCAACAAGCGATGACGACGGCGACCCGGCTTAACAATTTTCATGAACGATAGAAGGACCGGCATATGAAAAACCTCGGCCAAATGATGAAACAGGCTCAGGAAATGCAAAACAAATTGGCTGAGATGCAAGAAGGGCTCGCCAATGTCGAGGTCACGGGTTCATCCGGCGGCGGCATGGTGCAGGTGACCTTGACCGGCAAATCCGAGGCCCGGAAAATATCCATCGATCCGTCGTTGATGGGAGCCGACGACAAAGAAGTGCTTGAGGATTTACTGGTTGCCGCCATTAATGATGCGAAATCCAAGGCCGACAATATGGCCGCCGAAAAGATGAAAGAATTAACCGGCGGGCTGCAGCTGCCGCCGGGGATTCAATTTCCGTTTTCATGAACGCGTCCATCAACGATATCGAACGGTTAATTCAACTGCTGGCGAAATTGCCGGGACTGGGGCCGCGCTCGGCGCGCCGGGCGGCACTCTATCTCATTAAGCGCCGCGAATCGATCATGGACCCGCTCGCCAAAGCGCTGGACGCGGCCGCGTCTTCGATCCAAACCTGCTCAACCTGCGGCAATGTCGATACCGTCGATCCGTGTTCGATTTGCACCGACCCGAAGCGCCCCGATGACACGCTGTGCGTCGTCGAGGATGTCGCCGATCTGTGGGCGCTTGAGCGCACCACCCTCATAAAGGGGCGCTATCATGTGCTCGGCGGTACGTTATCGGTGCTGGACGGTATCGGGCCGGAAGACCTCAATATCCCCAAGCTGATTTCCCGGGTGAAGGAAAACAATGTCACGGAAGTGATCCTCGCGACCAACGCGACGGTCGACGGACAGACCACGGCCCACTACATCGCCGATCGTCTCAAAGATACCGGCACGCGGGTTTCGGGTTTGGCGCATGGTGTGCCGGTCGGCGGCGAATTGGATTACTTGGACGAAGGCACATTAAGTGCGGCGTTCAAAGCGCGGCGCACGGTCGGGGAATAACAAATTTAAAACGTATCAAACGCGGCGAGCCGTTTTCTGGCATCCTCGGCAAGCGTTCGGGTTAAATCACCGGCGCCGGTTTCCCGGCCCAGCCGAGCCGCTTGGCCGGACCACAGCATCGTAAAATCACTTAATCCTTTTTCTTCGGCTTTCGCCTTTAAAGGTGCGAGCGCGCCGGCAGCGGTCGGAAACGCCGGAGCGGCATCCGACATCGGGCCGACGTCGCGCATCACCCGATTGATCAACCCCCGAGACGGGCGGCCGGTAAACACGTTCGTCAGGGCGGTTTGATCGTCACGTGCACTGCGTAATGCTTCGCGATGTAAATCTGTTGCTAGTGATTCGGGCGTAAACAAATAGGCGGTGCCGATTTGCACGGCACTGGCACCCAACATCAGGGCCGCCGCGATGCTGCGCCCATCTGCAATGCCGCCTGCCGCAATCACGGGCACGCTCACCGCGTCGACCACTTGCGGCACCAACGCCATGGTGCCCGCTTGTGTCGCAATATCATCGGTTAAAAACATGCCCCTGTGTCCGCCGGCTTCGTAGCCTTGTGCGATGATCGCATCGCAGCCGTGTTGCTCAAGGAAAACCGCCTCGTCGGCCGATGTCGCCGAGCAGATGACTTTGCATCCCGCGGTCTTAACGCGGTCCACCAGCGCAGGGTCCGGCATGCCGAAATGAAAGCTCACCACCTCCGGCTTCATTTCTTCCATGATCGTGCAAAAGTCTTCGTTAAACGGCGAGCGGTTCGGCGCCGGCGGCACGTCGTTTATATCGATGCCGTATTCGTCATAATAAGCGCCAAGCGTTTCCCGCCATGTTGCCTCGCGCGCCGGATCGGGATCGGGCGGCGTATGACAAAAAAAGTTGACGTTGATGGGTTTCGATGTTTGCTGTCGGATGATGCCAATCTCGGCGCGGACCTGCTCAGTATCGAGGGCCGCGCACGGCAAGGAACCGAGGCCGCCCGCTTCTGAAACAGCAATCACCATGGCCGATCCGTTTGCACCCGCCATGGGGGCTTGGATGATCGGCAGATCAATCCCGAAAAGATTGATGATCCTGCTGTCGAATGTCATGGAACAACCCTTTCATCAGCATTCAAATTCTTATCGACGGGAGATGGTATCATTGTATCATTGCCAAGAGCATAAAACGGCGAAATAAATTTTTTTACCAGGGAGAGAGTTTATGAAACTTGTTCGACTTTATACAGGCGACGATAACGAAACACATATCGAACAACACGATCAAATGGACTATTTTGATTTTACCGAACGCAACAACACGCGTACGGCTGTGCAGCAAACCCACGGCATTGTTTTTGCCAAACGCGATACCGATGCGCCGGTGAAATTTCACAACGCGACCAAGCGCCAATACGGCCTCTATCTCAGCGCCACGGTCGAGCTCGGCATGGGCGATGGCTCCAGCGTGGTGATGGAGCCGGGCGATATTCTGCTCGCCGAAGACACCACCGGACACGGCCATACCTCCAAGGTTTTGAAGGAAGGCATGGTCATTTTCGTGCGTCTCGAGGACTAAACCCGCCAGACTCCCAAAATTCAATTCTTGGGCTATAATCCCTGCAAAATCTAACAACATCTGGTTTTGGGAGGGGCTTATGGCAAAAAACAATTACGGTGCCTACAACATCGAAGATCTCCGTCAACTCGCGAAAAAGCGCGTGCCGAAGGGAGTCTTCGATTATGTCAACGGCGGTGCCGAAGACGGTATCGCGGTGCAAAACAACCGCGACGCCTACACGCAACTCAAAATTAAAAACCGTGTCCTGATCGACGTCTCGAAACGCTCCACCGAAACCACCATCTTCGGCAAAAAGATTGCCATGCCCTACGGTATTTCACCGACCGGCACGGCGGGTTTGATGTGGTTCGGCGGCGAAGCCGGCCTCGCGATCGCTGCGGAAAAAATGGGCGTACCGTGCACGGTCGCGTTGAACGCGCAAACCTCCATGGAGGAAATCCGCGAGGCGGCGCCCAATGCCGATCTTTGGTTTCAGGTTTATACCTGGCCGGACAAAGACCTTAGCCTCAAGCAAATCGAACGCATTAAGTCAGTCGGGTTTGAAACCCTCATCGTGACCGTCGACGGGCCGGTCGGTTCGAACCGCGAATACAATCACAAGAACGGCTTTTCCATGCCGCTGAAATATTCACCGCGTTTGTTCGCGCAACTCTTGGCCCGGCCCGGCTGGCTCGTCCGTGTGTTGGGGCAGCACTACCTCAAGCGTGGCGCGCCGACCATGGTGAATTACCCGGAAGAGCTGATGAGCAAAATCACCGATCCGATGCTCAAACACATGTTCACCAAGGTCGATAATGTCACGTGGGAGCACATCCACCGTATTCGCGATGTGTTTCCGGGTAATCTCCTCATCAAAGGCCTGCAAAGCAAGGAAGACGCCGTGCTTGCCAAGGAAAACGGTTTGCAAGGCGTGATCATGTCGAACCACGGTGGCCGTTATGTGGATTGCGCGCCGGCGCCGCTGCAGGTCGTCGGCGAAACCCGTGAAGCGGTCGGCGACGATTTCACCGTCATCATCGACAGCGGCGCGCGGCGCGGCTCGGACTTGGTGAAAGCCATTGCCTGCGGTGCCAACATGGTGATGTCGGGCCGCCCGACATTGTTCGGTGCCGCGGTCGCCGGAACGCACGGGTCTTACCGCGCGCTCGAGATTTTCAAGGTCGAGATGGACCGCGTCATGGCACAACTCGGACTGAATTCGGTCGATGAAATCGGTCCGGAAATTTTCTGGAACCCGCCCGAGTGGGTTCGTAAGCCGAAAACACAATTGAAAGCGGCGGCAGAGTAAAACGGGGAAATATCATGGCGAAAAAAAACAATCTTGGGGCATACAACATCGAAGACCTGCGCTTGATGGCGAAGAAGAAGCTGCCGCGCGGCATTTTCGGTTTTATCGACGGCGGGGCGGAAGACCACATCGGTGTGCAAAACAACCGCGATGCCTACACGCAGCTTAAGATTAAAAACCGCGTGTTGATCGACGTTTCCAAGCGCTCCACGAAAACCACGGTTTTCGGTAAGGAAATCGCCATGCCCTACGGCATTTCTCCGACCGGCTCGGCGGGGATTGCCTGGTACGGCGGCGAGATCGGGCTCGCCCAAGCGGCCAAGAAGATGAATGTGCCGTGCACGGTCGCGCTCAACGCGCTCACTTCGATGGAGGACATCTGGGAACAGGGCGGCGGCAATCTCTGGTTCCAGCTTTACATGTGGGCCGACAAGGAGATGAGCAAAAAGTTTATGGATAAGGTCAAGGCGGTCGGTTTTGAAACCCTGATCGTGACCGTCGACGGTCCGGTTCATTCAAACCGGGAATACAATAAAAAGAACGGTTTCTCCATGCCGCTTAAGTATTCACCGACGATGATCGCGCAATTGCTGGCCAAACCCGGTTGGTTGATCCGTGTGCTGGGGCAGCACTACCTGCGCCAAGGCACGCCGAAGAAGGAAAACTATCCGCCCGAGCTTGCGCGCAAAATCACCGACAAGGAAACGGCGGATAAACACGTGAAATCGGATACCCAAAACTGGGATGATATTCAATTCATCCGCGACATGTGGCCCGGCAATATGATGATCAAGGGCCTGCAAAGTGCCGAAGATGCGGTGCTCGCTAAAGAGCGCGGCCTCGACGGTGTCGTGATGTCGAACCACGGCGGACGCTATGTGGATTGTGCGCCGGCCCCCTTGCAGGTCCTGGCGGAAACCCGGGCTGCGGTCGGCGACGACTTTTCCGTCATCATCGACAGCGGCGCGCGGCGCGGCTCGGATTTGGTCAAAGCCATCGCGTGTGGCGCCGACATGGTGATGTCGGGCCGCCCGACGTTATTCGGCACGGCCGCCGCCGGCATGCCCGGTGCCTATCGCGCCCTCGAAATTTTCCACACGGAAATGGATCGGGTGATGGCGCAGCTGGGACTCAATTCAATCGATGAGATTGGCCCGGAAATTTTCTGGAACCCGCCCGAATGGGTGCCGAAACCAAAACCGGCATTAAAAGCCGCTGCCGAGTAACAATGCCAAAGAAGAATAACCTCGGCGCTTATAACATCGAAGACTTGCGCCAAATGGCAAAGAAACGGTTGCCGCGCGCGGTCTTCGAATATGTCGATCTGGGCGCCGAGGATTATATCGCACTGGGTAACAACCGTGATGCTTACCGGTCTTTGAAAACCAAAAACCGCGTCCTCATCGATGTTTCCAAACGCTCCACCGCAACTGAAATTTTCGGGCGCAAACTCGCGATGCCGTATGCAATTTCGCCGACCGCGTCTGCCGGCCTGATGGCCGAAGGCGGCGAGGTGGGTTTGGCGCGAGCGGCTGCGCGTATGGGGGTGCCGTGCACGGCGGCGACCAGCGCGCTCACACCCATGGAAGAGATTTACGAAAAAGCGATGGAAATCGAGGGGTGCAATCTCTGGTTTCAGCTTTACATGTGGGTCAATCAGGAGCTGCGGAAAAACTTCCTCGAGCGTATCAAGGCGACCAGGTTCGAAACGCTCTTGGTCACCGTCGATGGCTCGGTAGGCGCGAACCGCGAACATAACGACCGCAACGGGTTTTCCATGCCGGTGCAATATTCCGCGCGCTTGATTGCGCAAGTGTTGGCCAATCCCGGCTGGTGCGCGCGTGTTTTATTGCCGCAATTCATCAAACGCGGTGAATTTCAAAAAGTGCATTATCCGCCGGAAATCGGCAGCAAGCTGACCGACCGGGAATCCGAGCATATGCTGGCCAAACCCAGCAACCAAACGTGGGACGATATCAAACGCGTGCGCGATATGTGGCCGGGCAATCTTTTGGTGAAGGGTTTGTACAACGTGAAAGATGTGGTGCTTGCCAAGGAAAACGGTTTGCAGGGTGCCGTGCTGTCCAATCACGGCGGGCGTTATGTGGATAACGCGCCATCGCCCATTCAAGTCCTGCCCGAGATCCGCGCCGCGGTCGGTCCGGATTTCAAGCTCATCGTCGACAGCGGCCCGCGCCGGGGCTCGGATATCGTGAAGGCCATTGCCTTGGGTGCGGACATGGTGATGTCAGGCCGCCCGACGCTTTACGGTACGGCCGCCGCCGGCGAAGCGGGCGCCTTCCGCGCGCTCGAAATTTTCCAGACCGAGATGGACCGGGTCATGGCGCAACTCGGGCTGAATTCGGTCGATGAAATCGGCCCGCACATTTTCTGGAACCCGCCCGCGTGGGTGCCGAAACCCGATAGCGGTTTGAACCGGGCGGCGGAGTAGTTTTGAATTTGCCTCCACCGTTTTCCCGTTCCATAATCGAGCAGACCCGCCTCAACGACAAATTTCGACCAGTGAGAGGATAACAATATGGACGAACAAGCCGCCGCACAAGCCGACGTGCTCAGCCCGGAAACGGTGCATCGCAAATTCAAGGAGCACGGCATCACCCATGTGATTTGGTTGCCCGACAGCGAAACCAATTGGCTGCACACGTTGCTGGAGTCCGATCCGGATCTCACCATGATCGGCGTCGGGCGCGAAGGCAACGCCGCCGCCATTGCCTGCGGTTTGTACGCGGGCGGGGCGAAGCCGGTGATCTTGATTCAAAACACGGGGCTGATGGAATCGGGCGATTCAATCCGCGGCTGGCTCAAAAGCCTCAAAATTCCGGTTCCCTTGATCGTCGGTTATCGCGGTTATACCCGTCACGGGGTGACCAAGGATACCGCGGCGACGTTTACCGAGCCGTTCCTGAACGCGTTTCGCATCGATTACTACTTGGTCGAAAGCGATCGCGACGCGGACCGCATCTCGGCCGTTTTCGAGATGGCGGAAAAACAAATGGGACCGGCGGTCGCGTTGATTGCCGATGAATTTCACGGCTTTAACCGGTAAGGAGAACGGACATGATCAACACGGCTGAAATGTTTCGGAAGTTTCTCCCCTACCGGGGCGATGCTATTGTTATTCCCGGACGGGGCGGACGCCATTGGGTCGAAATGACTGACAACGAAAACCTCGACGCGACGCTCGGCGATCCGGCCATGGGTGGGCATTCGGGCTTCGGCCTCGGCATCGCGCTCGCGCAACCCAAGAAAAAAGTTTTCCTGTTCGATTCCGACGGCGACATTCATATGAGCATGGGCATGCTGGCAACCATCGCCGAGCAAGTACCAAAAAATTTGTATCATTTCATGCTCGATAACGAGATCTACGCGACCACGGGCGGGCAGCCGGTGCCGAATGCGAAGATCGTCGATTATGCCGCCGTCGCCAAGGCCGCAGGCTATCCGCGCGCGTTTTCCTTTACCGAGCTCGATGATCTGGAAAAGGCGTTGCCGGACATCATCGAGGGCGGCGGGCCCGTGTTCGTGCACATGAAAGTGATCCCCGAAGTGCAGAACGAGGCCATCGGTACCCGTAAGCCGTGGAACCCGCGCGCGCGGACCAAGGTCATCACCGATGTGCGCGGCGAACTGACCAAATAGCTGAAATTTGCGCAGAATCAACCGTTTTTGCTAAGCTCTTGGCTTGCAATTGATCTTCATCAATACGGCGGTCAATGTAACAAAACTATAATGTTTCCTTATAACTCAGGAACATGGGGATACGTGATGAAGCAGTCCGACCAAAATCAGCCGCAAGTTCAAGCCGCACCGGATACGGAGGCAGAAGCGACCGTGCCATCGAAACCGGCCAACGGTAAAAATAAGAACAAGAAAAAGAAAAACGGCGGCAATGGCTCTTCTAAAACTTTAACGGACAAGCCGGCTGGCGAACCCAGCCAAGGCAGCGTACTTCATGCCTTGGCGGAAATGCGCCACGATCCGGAGATGGTTCGTCACGCATTCGAGACCGGGGCCTATCCATACAAGACAAAAATGAAACGCAATGTCTACGAGACGCATAAGAAAGAGCTTCAAGTAGAATTGCTGAAGGCGCAGAAGTGGGTGGAAAGCACGGGCGAACGGATCGTTATTCTGTTTGAAGGCCGCGATGCCGCCGGTAAGGGTGGCACCATCAAGCGGTTCATGGAGCATCTCAATCCGCGTGGCGCGCGTGTCGTCGCCCTGACCAAGCCGACCGAAAAAGAAAAAACGCAATGGTACTTCCAGCGATACGTCGAAAACCTGCCGTCGGCCGGCGAGATCGTTCTGTTCGACCGTTCCTGGTACAACCGTGCCGGTGTCGAGCGGGTCATGGGTTTTTGTTCGGCAAACGAGTATTTGGAATTCATGCGCCAATGTCCCGAGTTGGAGCGCATGCTGGTGCGTAGCGGCATTCGCATGTTTAAGTATTACTTCTCGGTGACCCAGGAAGAACAGCGCCGCCGTTTTAAGGCCCGTGAAATTCAGCCCCTGAAACAATGGAAGCTGTCGCCGATCGACTTGGCGTCGCTCGGTAAATGGGACGAATACACCGAGGCCAAGGAATCAATGTTCTTTTATACGGATACCGCCGACTCGCCGTGGACCATCGTGAAGTCCGATGACAAAAAGCGCGCGCGCCTGAATTGCCTGCAGCATTTTCTGTCGGTATTGCCGTATCCCGGTAAAGACCATCACATCGTGCGCGGCCCCGATCCGCTCATTGTCGGTTCGTCCGATTACGTTATCGGACGCACGGAGCACCTGCTCGACATCAGCGTGCATCCCGAACGGCGCCGCAAGGACGGATCGGGCAAATAGCAACGCTTCCCTACGGTTGACTTTCCCATAGCTGTAATCTTCATACTCGGAGACCGAATATGAGGAGAAATAAAATGCCGACCTCAATACGATTCTGGAAATGTCGGACGGCGCTGCTGATTGCCGGTCTGTTTTTGTTTTTTGCGGCACCGGTCACGTCCCATATTGCCCGCGCCGAAAGTCCGCCGAACATGACGGTTTGGAAAAGCCCCTATTGCGGGTGCTGCGCCCATTGGGTGACCCACATGCGCAACAACGGGTTTCATGTGACCGTGAAAGATGTCGAGGATCTTGGCCGCGTCAAACGGCGTGAAGGCATTTCCGAACATTTGCAATCGTGTCACACGGCGAAAATCGGCGAGTACGTGATCGAAGGCCACGTGCCGGCGAAGGATGTCAAGCGGCTACTGAAAGACCGCCCGAAGGCGCACGGCCTCGCGGTGCCGGGTATGCCGTCGGGTTCGCCGGGTATGGAAAACGGGCAAATCGACCGCTACGACGTGTTGCTGCTCAAACGCGACGGCGCGCCGTCGGTCTTCAGCTCCCACCCGTAAATTTTAAAAAATTACCGCGAACCCGGGAAGCGCTCGACGTTATCCGCGCTCGGCAGGTCTTCCGCCGGGGTGTCGTCACCGAGTTGCACGGTTTCTATTTTTTCGCCACGCTTGATGACTTTATCCGTCGAGATGCGGATGTCGCGAATATCTTTCGCTGTGAGGTCGAAATGCCCTTGTAGTTTTTCGACCCGCTGATCAAGCCGGCCGACGTCTTCCAACAGTTTTTGCACTTCGGTCTGAATGACACCGGCCTGTTCGCGCATGCGGGCATCTTTCAAGACCGCGCGGACGGTGTTGAGCGTCGCCATCAGGGTGGTCGGCGAGACGATCCACACGCGGCGCCGGAACGATTCCTCGACCACGTTGCGGAAATTCGCGTGCAGTTCGGCATACACCGCTTCGCTGGGTAAAAACATCAACGCGGACTCGGCGGTCTCGCCGGGCACGATGTATTTCGCTTCAATATCTTTCACGTGTTTGAGGACATCGGTGCTGAATTGTCTTGATGCATTTACTTTCGCCGTTTTGTCTTCCGCCGTCACGAGCGTATTGTAGCTGTCCAAGGGAAACTTCGCGTCGATGCTAATGGGGCCGGGCGGGTTTGGCAGGTGAAGAAGGCAATCAACCCGTTTGCCGTTCGAGAGGGTGTGCTGGGTTTGGTACGCATTCGGCGGCAGGGCGGCGCTGACCAAATCGTTGAGCTGCACCTCGCCGAAACTGCCGCGGGTTTGCTTGTTCGACAAAATATCCTGCAAGCCCACGACCTGCTGCGACAAATCCGTGATGTTCTTTTGCGCCGCATCGATGACGGCGAGGCGCTCGTGCAGAACTTTCAGCGTTTCGCCGGTCTTCTCGGTTTGTTGCGACAGCCCGTCGCCCAAACGCTTCATCAGGCCGTCGAGGCGTTCGTTGACCTGGGTTTGGCTTTGCTGCACCCGGCCTTCGAGACCCGATTGCGCATCCGCCAGCTTATCGGCGAGTTGGTTGAATTGCGCCAAGTGGGCGGCACTTTCCGCGCGCGCCCGTTCGCTGCGCAGATAGAGCGCGATCACCACGGCCAGTCCCGCACCGGCTAAGACAATCGAAATGACGGTTAAATCCATTGGTTTTTCCTTTTCCCACTCACCATGGCCCAGGCGCGGGGTGGGGCGCAATTGCCGGGATGAAAACCGGGCCGGGCATAAAAAAAGCCAAGGGTTTCAAGGAACTGAACAGCCCGGGCGGTTGACGAAGCGGGCCAAAGTCCTTATCTGCTTGGTTTCGAGACCCGTAAACACCGAATCGATTCGAAACTTATGAGCACCCACGACGTTATCATCGCCCCCGATCCCCGCCTGAAGGAGGCGTGCGCGCCCGTCGAGACGGTCGACGATGAAATCCGCGCCCTCATGGACGATATGCTGGAATCCATGCATGCCGCCCGCGGTATCGGCTTGGCGGCACCGCAAATCGGCGTGCACAAGCGGGTCATCGTGTGCGACGTCGCGCGCGGCGACGATCCGCCCAATCCGATGACGTTCGCCAACCCGGAAGTGGTTTGGGCATCCGATGAAACCGTGATCATGGAGGAAGGGTGCCTCTCCTTGCCCGATCATTACGCCGAGGTGACGAGACCTGAAAAAGTGAAGGTCAAATACCTCGATTATGAAAACGAAATCCGCGAAATCGAAGCGGAGGGAATTTTATCCACGTGTCTTCAGCACGAGATCGATCACCTCGACGGGACCTTGTTCGTCGATCACATCTCCATGATCAAACGTAAGATGATCCTGCGCAAGCTGACGAAATTCAAAAAACAGCATAGCCAGAAAGCCGCCTGACCGGCGCCGGGGGGAACATGCGCGTCATTTTCATGGGCAGCCCGGATTTTTCGGTGCCGATCCTAAGCGGTTTGATCGATGCCGGTCATGACATCGTTTGTGTGTACGCCCAACCGCCGCGCCCGGCGGGGCGGGGTCATAAGGAAACGCCGTGCCCTGTGCATGCGGTTGCACTCGAAAAAAATCTCACCGTGCGCACGCCGAAATCGTTGAAAGATTCAGCCGAACAAAAAGAATTTGCCGAATTGAAGGCCGACATCGCCGTGGTCGCCGCCTATGGTTTGATTTTACCGAAAGAAATTCTCGAAGCACCACGCTTGGGCTGCGTGAATGTGCACGCATCCTTGCTGCCGCGCTGGCGTGGGGCGGCGCCGATTCACCGGGCCATCCTCGCGGGCGATTCAGAAACCGGCGTGACCATCATGCAGATGGATGAAGGCCTCGATACCGGCGCGATGTTGATGGCCGAACGCGTGGCCATCACACCGGAAACGACGGCGGAAATGCTGCACGATAAATTGGCCGAGATGGGTGCTACGATGATCACCGGCGCATTGCGGGAATTGGAGGCCGGAAACGCCACGCCGGTGCCGCAGCCGGAGGACGGGGTGACGTACGCGAAAAAACTCGAGCGCGGTGAGGGCCGTCTCGATTGGCGAAAACCGGCGCTCGAACTCGAACGCGCCGTGCGGGCCTTTCATCCGTGGCCCGGCACGTGGTTTGAGCTGCCGGGGGCGGATAAAAACGCGCGCGTGAAAGTCCTCGCCGCACACGTTGCCGATGGGACGGGGCAAAAACCGGGTACGGTGATCGATGATAAACTAACTGTGGCATGCGGCGAGGGGGCGTTAAGGCTCGATCGTTTGCAGCGCGAAGGCAAGGGCGCGATGAGTGCGGATGAATTCTTGCGCGGCAATGCTTTAGCCGCCGGTACGGTGATTGAATAGGGTGATTGATTAACTATGCAGCGTTACAAGCTCACCCTCGAATATGACGGCACGCCCTTTGTCGGCTGGCAGCGCCAGGAAAACGGCCTCGGCGTGCAACAGGTCTTGGAAGAGGCGGTGACCGCGTTTTGTGCGGAGACCGTGAACGCGTTTGCCGCCGGGCGCACGGACGCGGGCGTGCACGCCTTGGGACAGGTCGCGCATATCGATCTCGAAAAGGACACCGACGCCGATACGGTGCGCGATGCATTGAACTATCACATGAAACCTCATCCGGTCGCGGTGGTCGTCTGCGAAGCGGTGGATGATGAGTTTCATGCACGCTTTTCGGCGCAGGAACGCGTGTACCAGTACCGGATCGTTAACCGCCGCGCACCGTTAGCACTTGCACAACATCGTGCCTGGTTGGTGCCCGTCGCGCTGAATGCGGATGCCATGAACGACGCCGCGCAAGCGTTGGTCGGGCATCACGATTTTACGTCGTTCCGTGCGGTCGCGTGTCAGGCAAAATCACCGATGAAAACACTGAACG